>ULSW01003538.1_pt1 | contig 41340 bp, 39 predicted proteins | sample 1957051 | NCBI WGS metagenome assembly ULSW01 (sample SAMEA4835719, study PRJEB28245) | human gut metagenome | biome: gut microbiome; material: fecal sample | place: Denmark | collected 2008 | reverse complement strand
TTTATTAATGTACTGAAAGGGGATATGTCTTTAGTGGGTCCTCGTCCGCATATGTTGAAGCACACAGAAGAATATTCTCATTTGATAAACAAGTATATGGTTCGTCATTTTGTTAAACCGGGTATTACAGGTTGGGCACAAGTGACAGGTTTTCGTGGAGAGACGAAAGAGCTTTGGCAGATGGAAGGACGTGTGCAACGTGACATTTGGTATATCGAGCATTGGACGTTCATTCTGGATTTATATATCATGTATAAGACTGTGTATAATGTACTCCGTGGGGATAAAGAGGCGTATTGAAATAATTAAAAGATTAAAAATTATAGGCGCTTATGAAAAAAATGGCTGGATTGATTCTTGGCTTGTTACTTGCTTTTTTGCTGGTATCTTGCCAGGCATACAAGAAAGTACCTTATTTACAAGATACAGCTTTTGTGAATGATACAGAACAGAGTGTTCATCAGACAGGTGTGAAGGTAATGCCAAAGGATTTGTTGACGATTGCCGTGTCTTGTTCTACTCCGGAACTGGCTGCACCTTTCAATCTGGTAAATTCGGGTACTGCTAGTGGAACAGAGGGAAAGACGGTGGGACAAGGAACTGCGTCATCTGCTCTACAACAGTATTTGGTAGATAATCAGGGGAATATCAATTTTCCAGTGTTGGGCGAGATTCATGTAGGTGGATTGACTAAACTGGAAATAGAAAACTTGATTATAGATAAGTTGAAGATTTATTTGAAAGAAGCACCGCTTGTAACTGTACGTATTGTTAATTATCGGATTTCGGTATTGGGGGAAGTTACCAAGCCAGGCAGCTTTGTAGTCTCTAATGAGAGGATTAATTTGTTGGAAGCTCTTGCAATGGCAGGTGATTTGACCATTTATGGTATGCGTGATAATGTGAAATTAATCCGAACAGGGCGAGATAATAAACAGGAGATTATTACTATGGACTTGAATAAGGCCGAAACGGTACTGTCTCCTTATTATCAACTACAACAGAATGATATAATTTATGTGACACCTAATAAAACTAAAGCTAAGAATTCGGATATTGGGGCTAGTACCGGTCTGTGGTTCTCAGGTGTTTCTATTTTGCTTTCAATAACCAATTTTTTATTAACTATACTAAGATAAATCTTAAAAATAAAAGAATAACGATGAAAGAAAACTTGTACGAGGATAATGTACGTGGTATAGAGGAAGAAAATGTTGATTATAAAGAGCTTCTCTTTCGATACATAATCCATTGGCCATGGTTTGTGGCTTCTCTTCTGGTATGTTTGATCGGTGCTTGGGGATATTTGTATTTTCAGACTCCCGTCTATCAGATTTCCGCTTCTATCATGATTAAAGACGATAAGAAGGGAGGGGGTGGATCTACTGATTTGGAGAGCCTTGGATTAGGAGGGATGATGACTTCTACACAGAGTATTGATAATGAAATTGAAGTATTGCGTTCAAAAACGATACTTAAAGAAGTTGTCAATAATCTGGAACTTTATATAACTTATTATGATGAGGATGAATTTCCTAAAAAAGAACTGTATAAAGCCTCTCCGATAATTGTGAATTTGACAGCACAAGAGGCAGATAATTTGCCGGGTGTAGCTATGATTGATATGAAGCTTACTCAAGAAGGTGGTTTGGATGTAAATTTGAAAGTGGGTTTGAATGAGTATAATAAACATTTTGATAAACTTCCAGCGGTGTTGCCTACAGATGTAGGTACGTTTGGGTTTGCATTGAAAGATTCTTTATCAAATGGGAAGATAGAAGGACAGAATATTATGCGAAATATCAGTGCCATAGTTAGTCAGCCATTTGGGGTAGCAAAGGGATATCAGGGGGCATTAACGATTGCACCCACCTCTAAAGCAACTTCTGTTGCCACAGTCTCATTGGTCAATACGAATATTCAGCGTGGACAAGATTTTATCAATAAACTGATGGAGATGTATAATCGGAATACGAACAATGATAAAAATGAGGTTGCCCAAAAGACGAGGGAATTTATCAATGAGCGCATTCAGATCATTGATGAAGAGCTGGGAAATACAGAAGACAAACTGGAAGCTTTTAAAAGAAATGCAGGATTGACGGATATCAGTAGCGATGCCCAATTGGCCGTATCGGGAAATGCCGAATACGAAAAGAAACGCGTGGAAAACGGTACACAGATCAACTTAGTTCGTGATCTTAATAAATATATCAATAATCCGTCGAATGAGTATGAGGTGTTGCCTAGTAATATTGGTTTATCAGATAATGGGCTAACTACTCAAATAGATCGTTATAATGAGTTGATTATCGAACGTAAACGTTTGCTTCGTACTTCTACGGAGAGTAACCCGATGATTGTAAATCTGGATGCAAGTATTCGTGTTATGAAAGCAAATGTGAAAGCTGCTATTGACGGAACGTTGCAAGGTTTGCTTATAGTCAAAGCTGATTTGGATCGTGAAGCTAGTCGTTTTTCCCGTCGTATCAGTGACGCTCCGGGACAAGAAAGACAGTATGTAAGTATTGCCCGTCAGCAGGAAATCAAGGCAGGACTTTATCTGATGTTGTTGCAGAAACGTGAAGAGAATGCTATTACATTAGCTGCTACTGCCAATAATGCTAAGATCATTGATGAACCGGTGGCTGAAGGTGGTCCGGTATCTCCGAAACCTAAAACAATTTACATGATTGCTTTAGTGTTGGGAATAGGTTTGCCTGTCGGCGTCATTTTTCTAATCGGTCTTACTAAATTCAAGATTGAAGGTCGTGGCGATGTGGAGAAATTGACTCGCCTGCCTATTGTGGGAGATGTGCCCTTGACTGCTGAAAAAACAGGTTCCATAGCCGTATTTGAGAATCAGAATAACCTGATGAGTGAGACTTTTCGTAATGTACGCACGAATTTGCAGTTTATGTTGGGGAATGGTCAGAAAGTAATACTAGTGACTTCAACGGTCAGTGGTGAAGGTAAATCATTTATATCAGCAAATCTTGCTATCAGTCTTTCTTTATTAGGAAAGAAGGTGGTCATTGTCGGTCTTGATATTCGTAAACCTGGTTTGAATAAAGTTTTTAATCTTCCGCGAAAAGAGCAGGGTATAACTCAATATCTGTCTGATCCTGAAAAGAACCTGATGGATTTTGTCCAGCTTTCGGATGTAAGTAAGAGCTTGTATATCCTTCCCGGTGGTACGGTTCCTCCCAATCCTACGGAACTGTTGGCCCGTGACGGCTTGGACAAAGCTATTGAAACATTGAAGAAAAACTTTGACTATGTGATTTTGGATACCGCCCCGGTCGGTATGGTAACAGATACTTTGCTTATAGGTCGTGTGGCTGACTTATCTGTTTATGTATGTCGTGCGGATTATACCCGTAAAGCGGAGTTTGCCTTGATAAATGAACTGGCTGAAAACAATAAGCTGCCTAATCTTTGTACAGTAATTAATGGCTTGGATCTTCAGAAGAAGAAATACGGCTATTACTATGGCTATGGTAAATATGGCAAGTACTATGGTTATGGCAAGCGTTATGGCTATGGTTACGGCTATGGGGAGCATAAAACGAAGGAAGAATAAATAGCAATATTCAATCTTGCATTTAAGATCTTTTTTGAGGAACTATTTGTAGAAGAATAACCGGCAGTATCATTGTTTGAGAAAATGTGCTATCTTTGCAAGTAAATGTAAGTTAGATTATGATTGATGCTATAACAATAGAAGGCTATAAGTCCATCAAGGCTCAAGAGGTGAAGTTAAGTCCCATCAATATCTTGATAGGTGGAAATGGTATAGGTAAGACTAATTTTATTTCAGCCTTTGAACTGATACGTGATATCTATGAGCAACAATTGCAAAATCATGTATTGAGAAAAGGAGGAGCTAACTGTCTGCTTTATAATGGCAAGAAGTATACTGACCGAATCACTGTGGACTTGTTGTTTACGCATGACCACAGTAAAAATAGATATATTGTCGTGTTGGAGGAATCACAGGATCGATTGTTTGTGAAAGAAGCGAAAACAGCCTTCCTTAGTGGAGCGGTTTGGCATATCCAGACCTGTGACACAAATAAGGAAGAGGCGTCTATCAAGCAAGACCGTTGTGGACAGGCGTGGTATGTAGGCCCTCTGTTGGAACAGTTTGAGATTTATCATTTCCATGATACGGGAGATAAGTCGCCTATGAAAGACTTTGCACCTTTACACGACAATGTACGTCTCAAACGTGACGGATCGAACATTGCTCCATATTTATATTTACTGAAACAGAAATATCTCAAGCATTACCTGCGAATAGAGAAAATGGTGGCATCGGTGTCTCCGTTTTTCGACTCATTCGTGCTTGAACCCAATCGATTGAATCCGAATACGATTCGTCTTGAATGGAAACAGAAAGATGTGCCGGATATGACATTCAATGCTTATCAGTTGTCCGATGGCTCTTTGCGCTTCATCTGTCTGGCTGCGTTACTGATGCAACCCGAACCGCCCCAAACCATTTTGATAGACGAACCGGAACTGGGGTTGCATCCCTTAGCTATTAACAAACTCTGCGCCATGTTGAAGAAAGTATCTTCAAGTTCTCAAATCATCGTATCGACGCAGTCCGTGAATTTGGTGGATAATTTCGCACCGGAAGATATTATCGTTGCTGATAGAAAAGGAAACGAAACAGTATTCTGCCGTCTGGACGGAAAGGATTTGGAGGAGTGGCTGAAGGATTATAGTATGGGCGAGTTGTGGGAGAAAAATCTTGTTGGCGGACAGCCTTTCTAAAGCGGATTGGCACTATGGAAAAAGGAAACAGACTGGTTTTTATCGTAGAGGGTGATTGTGAGGTTGCTTTCATTAATAAGATGATTATTCCCTATCTTTATAAGTATGTTGGGACTGCCCAATGGAGCATGAATGCCCAAAAGATTACCACTAATCGTAAGCTGAACAGAAAAGGTGGAAATGTGAACTATGCTTATTTGAAGAATGAGGTAGAGCGGGTGGCTGCCCAGCAAGGTAATGTATGGATAACCACTTTCTTGGATTTTTTTAGATTACCCAATGATTTTCCTAACTACGGTCTTGAGTGCGGGAATATAGATGCTATCGAGGAAGGGATAAAGTCGGATCTGGGGTATGAAAGACTGGTGCCTTACATACAGAAGTATGAGTTTGAAACTTTATTGTTTGTTTCTATGGATGGATTTAATCTGTTGCTTGATGATAGCGGACAATTGGATCAGATTCAGGAAATCATAGATTCTTATGCAAACGTCGAAGATATAAACGGAGGGGTGGAAACTGCGCCTTCGAAAAGACTGTCACGTATTTTTAATTACAACAAGGTAGCCGATAGTGGACTTGTACTTGATGAACTGGATGTTGAAACGATGCGGAAAAAGTGTCCTCGTTTCGACAAATGGATAGAAAAATTAATCGGGATTATTCAGTCAGTTACAAATGCTAGTGTTTAATACCACCTATATGCGGCTTCCCGTGAGCGTGACGCTGAACGCATCGAACGGGACGAGGCCCGCATAGATGAACTGTTGTCTAAGGTTGATGAACTGTTGTCTTTGCAGAAGGCCGCTATGGCTGTAGAAAAAGAAGCGGGAGGTCAAAGATGACCATGCACGTGACGAGGACGTGGAAAATCCATGAAGGCTCTACCCATTTCTGTGGGCTGGTTACGACAATTCCATTGCCGAACGATTTATTCGCCCCTTGGCGGGTGAACGGAAGGACTCGTTATTCTTCGGAAGTGACAGGATGGCCCGTGTCTCTGCGGTGTATCATACCATCATCTCAATATGCAAGATGCAGGGTGTGTCTGTGCTGGATTATTTCAAGAGATTTTTCAGCGAGATTGTTAAAGGACGTAGGGATTATGAACATTTATTGCCCTTGACTATCGGATTGAACTAACAATAAATCTTAAAAATCAGTATCCTTTTTGACGTTATTTATTAGGAAACCTCCTTGTGGCGGCTTTCCTTGAGGTATACGTCAAAATTGGACGCTAATATGAATTTCCAAAATGAAACAGATAATATCATAGACCTTTTCTTTTTGTTGAAAATATGATGGAGACCAACAATACTATAAATAATAAGCGAATAGCCAAAAATACATTGATATTATACTTAAGGATGTTTATTACCGTAGGCGTCAGTCTCTATACCTCTAGAGTAGTACTTGCTAATTTGGGTATATCCGATTATGGGCTCTATAATGTGATTGGTGGCTTTGTCAGTATGTTTTATATGATTACAGCGTCTTTAACTCAAGCTGTAAGTCGTTTTATTACATTTGAATTAGGGAAAAATGAAATGAAGAAGTTAGAGGATACATTTTCCACCTCTGTATTTATTCTATTTATTCTTTCTTTAGTAGTTGTTTTGTTAGCAGAAACAATTGGACTATGGTTTGTAAATTGTGAGTTAAATATAGATGCTGATCGAATGATAGCCGCCAATTGGGTTTATCAGTTTACGGTATTGACTTTTGTACTGGAGATGTTGAGTATACCTTACAGTGCATTAATTGTTTCTCATGAAAAAATGGGTACGTTTGCCTTTGTCACGATTATGAAAGTAATTCTAATGTTGGGAGTTGCATTGCTTTTATCTGTTAGTCCACTCGATACCTTGATTTTTTACGGCATCTTAACTTTCGCAGTATCTTTAGGCGTACAAGGAATGTATTATGTGTATTGTCGACGTAACTTTCGGGAATCCTCTGTACATATACATTTTGACAAAGATTTGTTCAATGAGATGTTTGGGTTTGCCGGCTGGAATTTTTTGTCTACCGTTGCTTCCATGCTTAGCAGTCAAGGAGTCAATATGATGTTGAATATCTTTTTTGGAACTCCGGTGAACGCGGCAAGAGGAATCGCTGGGCAAATAAACGGTACAGCTGGTGCTTTTTCGAAAAATTTCACCATGGCGCTATCTCCACAAATTACCAAAAGTTATGCAAGTGGAGATAAACTATATTCAAAGGCTTTAGTCTGTCAAGGGGCGAAATATTCATTTCTATTGTTACTAATGGTTGCGTTACCTGTTATGTTGGAAACAGACTATATACTTTCTTTATGGCTTAAAGAAGTCCCACCTTATGCTTCGGCATTTGTACAGTTGCAGCTAGCTTATGCATTAGTGGATGTGCTGGTATATACTAATCTGATTTTGAACAATGCAACAGGTAAAATAAAAGCCTATCAATTATTAATCAGTATAACGCAACTTGCCATTATACCCGTTTCGTACATAGTTTTAAAATTGGGTGGAAATCCGGTGGTAACTATTGCCATGACTAATGTAATGTATGCGTTGATAGTAATTCCACGAATTAATTTAAATCGCCAATTTATAGGTATTACATTTGGTTATTTCTTTAAGACGGTCATTGTTAAACTGCTTATTGTGTGCTTTTTGACTACTACGGTTTGCCTGCTTATACAAGTTAGACTGGAAGTGTCTTTTGGACGCCTCATATTAATAACTTTTGTTTCTATATTCTGTATCGCTGTCCTGACTTTCTTTATTGCTTTGTCTGTTTCAGAACGAAAGGTGATAATGGGTATTGTGAAAAGTAGGATGTTTAAAAAATAAAATGTAATCAAGAAATGAAAAAATATATTCGCTATATTCTCTATACATTACTGTGTCGGTTTTCTGGTTGTTTCAATCTGCATAATGCTACAGTGAGATGGATTATTTATCATCTATCTCCCTCCTCTAGGATAAATATTGATAGTAGCAAATGGGTAAAGTCGAGCATTAGTGCTTTTGGGGAAAACAATGAAGTCTCAATAATGGGAGAGGCGGATTTGGTATATAGTAATATTGCAATTTATGGGAATAACAATTGTGTTGTTCTCAATGGATGTACAGGCATATTGTCTCTTATTATTCGTGGTAATAACTGTCATGTTATTATAGATAAAAAAACATCAATGGAACAGTGTTACATGGTGTGTATGGGGCAAGGCAATTCTATCACGATTGGAGAGGATTGTATGTTTAGCGGTGGTATTGAAATCTGGAACTCGGACACTCATCTTATTACTAATCTGGAAGGGAATGGTATCAACCGTTCACAACCGATAATAATCGGCAAGCATGTGTGGCTAGGCAAAAACGCTACTGTGCTGAAAGGTGTGACTATTGGTAACCATGTAGTTGTTGGTATGTCTTCTGTTGTGACAAAAGATATACCTGCACATTCTATTGCAGCAGGCAATCCGGCAAGAGTGGTAAAAACTGGCATTGATTGGAAGAAAGGGTTTATTGATATTTAGTTTATATGTGTATGCATAAATGTAAATGGTGGCTATCTGCATGAACGTAACAACTGATAATTTTCTTGTGAAACAATTAGCCTTTTTAGGTAAGAGATATAGTCTTTGGATATACATATTACATGTGATGGTTATGAGTGTTCTTAAACAGACATTTCCTACTATCAACTATGGCCCTATTGAGATATTCTTGTATTCTTTAATATTTTCTGTATTGATAAGAGAAATGATCGCTTTCTGTACAATGAAAATGTCGTTTCTTAAATAAAAGTATTTACAAACAATTAATTTGCCATGAGCAACTATAAATTATATGCGGTGAATTATGCAGATGCGGCATACGAACATGCCCGATGTGTAAATAGTGAGACCGCCCGAACAATTGGCAAAGTAGACGAAATATTGGAATTCCATCCGGAAGATATTGCTGATTTTCATGCAGAACATCCTGATATTTTTGCCTACAAACGTGGTGCGGGATTATGGTTGTGGAAACCGTATGTTATTTATAAAGCTTTGCAGCAGATTGAAGATGGAGCGTGGCTTTTTTATTGTGATAGTGGAGCAATATATTATAATGATGTACATACTTTGGTCGATTGTGCTATAAAGGATGGTGAAGAATGCATGGTTTTTCAGTTGACATGGGCCTCTGCCCATCAATATACGAAAGCAGAAACTTTTGAATGGATGGGATGGAATGATAGAAAACATTATCAGGTAATTGGAGGATATCAACTTTGGAAAAAAACATCGCAGAATCTCTCTATAATAAAGGAATGGCTTGATGCCTGCTGTGAGGAACGTCTCATATCTCCCAATCGATTTGATGAATCTATTCCCGAAGATCCCGAATTTATATCTCATCGTGAAGATCAGTCTATATTTGATATTATTATTCGTCGTCACGGTATAAAACCATATCGTGACCCTTCTGACTATGGAGTGAGGAATTATTTTTGGAACCCACTTAAAGATGGCGAGAGAAAGAGTTCTTATCCGGTGATTATATTATCTTTCCGTCGCAATAATCCTGATGTTTACAAATCTGAATTTCGCAAACGTTATCGTTTGTGGAGTCTATGCTTTCAGCATTTTGGTATTTATAAGAGGGTATTGTTCGTATTGAGCAAGATAGGAATATGGAAATCTGGAGCTAGTGGTATAGGGATATAGAATAATTTAAATTACTATATATTTAAATAATTAACTAATAAATATTCACTTTTTAGTGGATTTATTCTATGGATTTATTCGAAATAATAAAATTCCCTTATCGTGTGTTTCATAAGGCATATTTGAATAATAGAAAGAAAAAGATGGGGGTGTGGAACTTCTTTCTTTGGCAGGGGAAAAAAGCAGAAGAGAAAATACGAAGAGAGTATTATAAACAAACATTTTACACAGTAAAAAGTGAAAAAACAACCGTTATTTATATGGCCAATGGATTTACTTGGCATGGTGGATTGGCTGACCGGTTAAAAGGTATTATTTCTTTGTTTTGCTGGTGTCATGATAATAACAGACCGTTTAAAATAAATTTCTGTCATCCTTTTAGATTGCAAGACTATTTGATTCCTAATCAGTATGATTGGCTGATTGGAGATGATGAAATATCTTACAATCCTCAAGAAGCAAGAGTGCTACAATGTTTGTTGGAGCCGGTACTTGCCGTACCTGAAGTACAATTCCAAATGCAACAATTACAAGAAAGTTGGATGAATGATAATTTGCAATTGAGGAATAAACAGTTGCATGTATATACGAATATGCGTTGTGGAAATCACCGATTTGCAGAATTGTTTCCCATATTATTCAAACCAACCCCTCGACTTCAACTATTAATAGACTATCATTTGGAACGCATAGGTGGAATCTATATTTCCATTTCCTTTCGTTTTACTACTTTATTAGGTGATTTTAATGATTGTACAGGCCCTGCTTTGCCAGAGCAAGAAAGGCAACCATTGATTGATAAATGTTTAAAAGCAATAAGCGATATTTCATCTATAGCCCCCCGACATGATAGAGTCTTATTGACTGCTGATAGTTGTACATTCTTGAGACAGGCTGCTAAGCTTCCAAATGTTTATGTGATACCAGGGAAGGTAGGGCATATTGACTATGAGAATAATGATGACGTCAATATGAAGACGTTTTTGGATTTTCTGCTTATTTCTAAAGCTGAAGCGGTGTATTTGGGCAAAAGTGGAAAAATGTATAAAAGTGCCTTTGCTCAAACAGCATCTATGGTAAACAACCGTCCGTTCAATATTATAGAATTCTGATGAACATGAATGATCATTTATGTGCTCCGGAATCATGTACTGGTTGTCTGGCTTGTTTGAATGTTTGTCCGCAGAAAGCTATTACTATTATTGAAGGTTTTCTTGGAGAGATATTACCTCGTATTGATAGGAACTTATGTATAGATTGTGGAGCTTGTGATAAAGTATGCCCTTCATTAAATTCACAGGAAAAGTATTATCCACAAGCATGCTATGCAGCTTGGACAAAAGACAATTTTGATTACAATACATCGACTAGCGGTGGATTGGCTACAGCTATGAGTAAGCAAATTATAAATGTCGGTGGAGTAGTATATGGGTGTGCGGCTATTGGTATAAACGTGAAGCACCTTCGTTGCACAACGATAGAAGAAATAGAAAAATTAAAAGGATCCAAATATGTGCAGAGTAATGTCGGTACAATTTATCAAGATATAAAGTTAGATTTGAAAAATGGGAAAAAGGTTTTGTTTATTGGTACTCCATGTCAAGTGGGCGGAGTGAAATCTTTTTTGAAAAAGGATTATTTGAATTTCATAACAGTCGATTTAATTTGTCACGGGGTTCCATCTATTCGTTCTTTGAAGGATAGTTTAAGTCATAATATTAAAGACCTTGATTTTGAAACAATTTCTTACCTTTCCTTTAGGAATCATGAGAAAGGAGACTTTTGTTTAGAATGTAAAGGAAAGACTAAGAATAGGATTCCTTTTGAATTTGAAAAAGGAGTAGATTATTCGACTTCTTATTATCCTACTTTTTTCTTCGGTAATTCATATCGTAATAGTTGTTATCAGTGTCAATATGCTCAACCCCAAAGAGTGTCAGACATAACTATTGGTGATTTTTGGGGGTTAAGCGACAAGCTTGTCATTGACCAAGCTCAACAAGGAATATCTGCTGTTTTGATTAATACGGACAAAGGAGCTGGCTTTTATCAAGCTTTAGTAGATAATATTCATAGTTATCCGGAAAGTATTGATGAAGCAATCATTAATAATGCACAATTAAAGTCCCCTACTATTAAAACCAAAAGAACTAAAATCTTCAGATATCTATGTACTAAGATGTCTTTTGAGAATGCTTTTAGATGGACTTATCTTGATAGGATAACAAAAAGTAAATTAAAGAAAATCATTAAAAAGATTATATATTATAGATGAAAACCGTCGGTATAGTAAATTTCCATGCTGCCATTAATTATGGTTCTGCTCTTTTAGCATATGCCTTGCAACGCACTATAAGTGATATGGGATATGATTGCCAAATTATAAACTACCAACCGAAACGGCAGATTGAATGTTATCGGTTACCTATCTTGGTAAGCCGGAATCCTATAAAACGTTGGATAGAATCCTTATATTGGGGGGGGGACGGCAAACAAATGGAGCAAAAATATGAAAAGTTCCATCAATTTGCACATGATTATATGCGTTTGACTCCCTATTGTAATGAACCGGAGCATATAAATGATATTTGCGGAACATTTGATTTTTATATTGCGGGAGGCGACCAAATCTGGAATACTAAATGTGCAGATTTTGAATGGTACTATTATTTGGATTTTGTTAAAAACGGCAAGAAAATAGCTTATGCTCCCAGTATGGGACCTGGAGGCAGTGCTGTAATAAGTAATGATGAAGTAAATAAAGTAAAGCAAGAAGTATCTACTTTTTCTGCTGTAGCTGTCAGAGACAGCGGAACAGCCGAGCTCTTTGATTCAAATTTCGAAATAGTTCTTGACCCAACTATGTTATTAACCACTGATGAATGGTCTCAATTAGCGGGAGACAAACCGTTGATTAATGGAGAGTATGTATTCTATTATGATCCTTTTGACCATGATATGAGTAAATTAGCAGCGAGAGAATATGCAAAGACACACAATTGTAAAATCGTGTCTAGTAATATTTATATGATATTCAAGAAGGATTCTAAAACGTTTAATTACAATCTGAATGTCGGTCCATTAGAGTTCCTAAATCTTGTTAAGTATGCTAAGTTTTGTATAGGTCGCTCATTTCATCTTTGTGCGTTCTCGCTACTTTTTCATAAAGAATTTAAGATGGTAGATGGATTGAGAGATAAGCGAAATCTTGAATTGGCCAACTTATTATTTGCGGATGTGACATTGTTACGCAAAGGTGGGGGAGAAGATATGGTGATTAACTCGGCAGATTATACGGAAATATTTGAGAAGCGATTAATAGAGCAAAGGAAGAAGTCAATACGGTTTCTAGCAGAAGCTTTGAATTGTAAGAAAGTAGAATAATAAGCTTTTATTCAAATAGTTGAATTTTGGAAGAATATATTTAAGTAGTATGAGTAACCCTGCAATATCTATTTTAATTCCAGTATATAAGGTTGAACAGTATTTACAGCGGTGTATTGATTCTGTGCTTAGTCAAGACTTTACAGATTATGAACTAATTTTAGTAGATGACGGTAGCCCTGATCGATGCGGAATGATTTGTGATGAGAATGCGTGCAAAGACAGTCGTATAAAAGTAGTACATAAAAAAAATGGCGGCGTAGTATCGGCGCGGAAGGTTGGCTTTGAAGTTTCGGTGGCACCATATTTGGTATTTCTAGATTCAGATGATTGGCTTATGCCTGGTGCATTATCTACGTTGTATAGAAAGATTAATGAGGGATATGATATAGTGCGGGGTAGAAATTGGCGTGTGTTGGATAATGGCGAAAAAATGTTGGAGCAACCACGACTTGCTACTGGAGAATTGAATGGATATGAGGCATATTTACAGGCTATTATTAATGCTAGCATGTCCCCATATCTTTGGGGGGCTATCTATCGTAGGGATTTATTTTCATCACAGATGTACGAACAGGTTCTTCCTGTTTCGATAGGGGATGATTGGGTGATTAATATAGCTATTGCCAGCAAGGTGAAACGTGTATGCTTAATGGAAGAAATAGTATATTGCTACTTTATCAACCGTGCCTCCATGATGCAACAAAGGGTATGTTCATGGGAATATGGTGACATGATAGAACGGATACTTTATAATGTGACAGGTGATGCACCTACATTTTTTAAAGAGTTAATACTAGAAAATAGAATAGCAGGTTGTGTCTCAAATTTCTTTTGCCCGGAATTGGGGTTCGATGAAAATAAATATAAACGTGTTTCTAATTATATTGTTGATGCTGGCCGTTTTGAAAAGATTAAATCTATTGTTCGACTTCAATATCTAAGGTTTATACAATATCCTTGGTTATTTAGGATATATTCTGCTATTTATCGCTTTGCATTTAAAATTATTAAGATGAAAGGCAAAAGAAGAAGCCTAATATATCCACAGTCGTAACAATGAATGATTAAATTAGCTACTTTGATTTTTAATAAAATGAGTTTAGGTTATTATTTAAAATTCCCTTGTTGGGTCATTAAATCACGCTTTAAAAAGTTGAAATATGAATACTGGTTACAAGAATTGAACCACAAATGGCGGTTGAAGAACCAGAATAATCAAACATATATCAAAGCACCTTTTCCTGATAATAATTTAATCAATATAGTTAAGGTGGGAAATTTTTCATCAGGTATAATAAATGTAAACTATTATAAGACAGGCGATGAAAGATTAGAGATAGGTTGCTTTTGCTCAATAGCTACTGATGCAAAATTTATTCTTGGTGGAAATCATGATATAAGACAGGTCTCCACATCCTCTCTTGTTGGGGAACACTTCTTTAGTAAAGGTCCTATTTTGATTGAAGATGATGTTTGGATAGGATCTGGAGCTACAATAATGAGCGGCGTGAGAGTAGGTAAGGGAGCCGTCATTGCGGCCGGTTCATTAGTTACTAAAAATGTAGAACCATATAGTATTGTTGCTGGCATCCCTGCTAAATTTATAAAAAAAAGATTTGAAGAGAGAATTTGCAAGGTTTTGCTTACACTGGATTTTAGTAAGATAAGACTTAGTGATTTTAATGATGTCAAATTACTGTTGATTGAGCATATAGATGATAATAATTTATTAGATATTGTGGAACAGTTAAAACATTTCATTAAAAAATGATATTTTATGCATAACATCAAGTTTAGTGTAATTATTCCTAATTACAATCATGCTAAGTTCTTAAAGGAAAGGATTGATTCTGTACTCAATCAAACATTTCAAGATTTTGAACTTATTTTATTAGATGATTATTCCAAGGATAATAGTCGAGAAATATTAGGTTCGTATGAAAGTGATTCTCATGTTACTCATATCTTATTTAATGAAATAAATAGTGGATCAACTTTTAGACAATGGCTAAAAGGATTTGAACTTAGTAAAGGAGAATATATTTGGATTGCAGAAAGTGATGACTTTGCTGATTTACATTTTCTTGAAAAGGCGAATGAAATATTGACTCAATCTTCTAATAGCATATCGTTATTATATTATCCAAGTAATATTGTTAATGAAAAAAGTGAATTTAGTCACAAGCAAGAAATATATGATAGTCAAACCATATCTTTTTTTGAGGGGAAGGAATTTGTTTATCAATATATGCTTAGAAATAATTCTATAATCAATGCAAGCGCAGTAATTTTTAAAAAACAGTTTCTTCCAACGGATTTACAATATACAGAGTTCCGTTTTTGTGGAGATTGGTTATTTTGGTCAATTATAGCATCGCAAGGTTGGGTGGTTAGAATCAATGAATATTATAATAATTTTAGAATGCATACACAGAAAGTAACACCTATTGCTTTGACCGATGGAGTAAAATATGTGGAAGGAAGCAAAATCATGAATAAATTATGTACTCTTAGTGATGTAGGAAGATTTGAGCGTATACAAAATATTTCTTTGTTTTATTCGGATATGCTTGGTGATATTTATCTAAAAAAGGAGAAAAGGATGAGAGTTGCTAAGGAGATGACTAAAAATTTGTCTTGTTTTTATTTGTATATGGGCTATTTCATCCATTTTTTGAAAAAAGTAAGGAAGTTCATATAATATAATTATGAATATCTTATTTATTACATCCTACTATCCAGAACCGCTAATAGGTGGTATAGAAAGAGTTACCAATCTGTTGAGCCGCTATCTGTCAAATAAGGGATATAGCATCTACTGCTTATTTTTTCATGAATCACAGTACGACTATGAATATTCGTTTATTGAAGGATGTAGAATGAACGATCTCTTTGATGAAGTATGGATATCGGATTATATAAAGAACCATCAGATTGATATAATCATCAATCAATCACACTTCTTCTATACTCCTTTTCTGCGTACTGCTATAGCAGAAACTCATTGTAAAATTTTGACTTGCATCCATTCGAGTACACAATTTAGAGCTTTCTCCTTGCGAGATGCAATAAAAGCAAGTTCCGGTATCAAAAGAATAGCCATATCCTGTATGTATCCTCTTTACAAGTGGTATTCGGAGAAGAAGCTGATACAAGCTCATAAAGCCAGCTATCAAGATTCAGACAAAACACTACTGCTCTCGGAAACATTTATTCCGTTGTACGAACATAAGCTGGGACTGCGAAGGAATGAAGCTAAATTGGGATATTTGCATAACCCTTTATCTTTTGAGGAAACTTATCCTGTGGCAGAATTGGATAAAAAAGAAAAGATAGTATTGGTGGTAGCAAGACTATACGAAAACCAAAAGAAACTGTCCTTGCTATTGAAAGTATGGGAAAAGATAGAGAAGAAACGAGTGGTTGAGGGTTGGAAATTAGTGATAGTCGGTGATGGTGAAGATCGGCAAATGTATCAGCGTATGACAGAAGATATGAATCTGCAGCAGATTTCTTTTGAAGGTGCAAAAACGTCCTTACCATATTATAGAAAGGCGTCTATCTTTGTGATGACGTCAATTTGGGAAGGACTGCCAATGACACTACTTGAATCATTACAAATGGGAGTGGTGCCTGTAGTGATGGATTCATTTCCTTCTGTGCGAGATGTGGTAATTGAAGGTATAAACGGCAAGATTGTGTCTTATGGAGATGTGGATGCTTTCTGTTCTTCGTTGTGCGATATGATGGCAGATGAGTGTAAAAGGATGGAATATGCAAAAAACTGTATAGAAAAAAGTAGGGAATTTACAATGGAAGTAATTGGTGAGAAATGGATAAAAGACCTGAATGAATTATGATCAAACCACTAATGTCACTACGAGCTTTTTTGAAAAGCTAATTTCGCAAAGAATAAAGCAGATTTTTAAGTGTGGCTAGCATTAATACATAAATAGAGATGCCAATTAGAATGGAACAATCTATAAAGAAACCAAGCGGAAAATATAATTTGAAGAAGACTTTGGGCTTAGCGGGTAAGCCGGGATATATATTATTAGGATATTATATTGTACAAATTGTCTTTGCAAGACAAAAGTCTGATATGTCATCTATTGATGGTGCAGCGGTGATATTTGCCGCTTATGCTTTATTTTCGGGTTTATATGCTTGGAAAGATTTGCATAAAAATTCTGCAAGCAGGCGTTTTTTTACATTATTATTTACTAAATCGCCCATTAGGTGGTTTGTATTGTATACATGTGTATGTTTCATATCTGCTTTATGGAGTCCAATATTCTCTCTTTCAGCCTATCGTGCTGTGGAATGTATGGGAATGATGCTGATTATTGCTGCTACAATCAAAAATCTAGTGGTGAATTGTGCTTATAAAGATATTATGTCATGGAGTGTAACTTATGCTTTTTGTGTTATTGGAATTGCTTTTATAAATGGATTAATATTGGGTATTGGTTTCGCTTTGTATAATTGTCAATTTCCTGCAACAATATTCTTCTATTTGGCTTTTTATTTCGCTCCTACTAAATATATAAAATATCCTATAATGGTCATTGCATTTATGTGTAAATCGGTAACGGGATATGTGGGTATGGCCTTGGGGCTGGTATCACTTATGTTCGGGAAAGCTAAATATCGTGTACTAGGTATTGTTATAGCTATATCTATTTTAGGGGCATTTTATTTTATAGGTGTAGAAAAAGTGCTTAATGAAACACTTTTCGCATCAAAAGGAGGCGTGATAGTGAATGGGACAATTGATGATAATAAAACCTCTGGAAGATCAAGGGTTTGGGAATCTACTATGGAATTAATGAATAAAGAAGGGCGACAATGGATTGGGTTTGGGTTTGTTGCCGGTGAAACAATGCTGGCTAGGTCGATAATAGGCCTCCAAGTTATAGGTATGCACAATGGTTTCCTTTCAGCTTATGTGGGTACAGGAGTGATAGGATTGGCATTATTTTCAATGTTCATCTTAACGTTAGTGATCTTAGTCTTTAAAAATCAAATACCTAAAGATTATATCCCTCCTTTAATGGCCTGTATGTGCACGGTGATTCTACATACTTATGGTAATCCAGGACTTGGTTTTCGTGTTTATGGGACGTGGATGCCGGCTATGTTCATTATAATATTACTAATTGGGTTTGACATAAAAAGTAAATATTTTGAATGATTAAATTAAGTAGAAAGTGGCATATATTGCTATTCCCAAGAACAGTCAAAGGCTTTAAGTTTTTTTATAATATTAAATAAATGAAATCATGAGAATTCTTTGGGTTAATCCCTCTTTTTTGGATTATCGAGTACCAGTGTATAAGCGGCTGTATGAATTAACGAATGGTGACTTCTATATTGTGTTTTCTGAAAAAAGAGTACCCGAACGGGTAATAAAGAAAATGAAAGATGCTATTGGTGAGAATGCGATAGTTTATAAAGGAGAGAAGGTTTTGGAACTATGGAATAGGAAAGGTATGAATCATAAATACTTGGGAATTCCATTCACATTTGGTTTGTATAAGCTGATTAAAAATGTTAATGCGGATATTGTGATAGCAGAAGGTTTTTTTCAGTGGACTCCAAAAGCTGTTTATTATAGCTTTTGGCATAAGAAGCCTCTTCTAATTGCTTATGAAAGGACAAAACATACTGAACGTTTTTGTCCTAAATGGCGTTTAATTTATCGGCAAATGATAGATAAATTTGCAACAGGCTATCTGTGTAATGGAAAACTGACAAAAGAGTATCTTATGTCTATCGGTGTAAAGAAGGAAAAATGCTTTATGGGTGGAATGTCTGCTGATAGTAAAGGATTAGTATGTGGAATAAGTAAAATGAGTGAAGAGCAGAAGAAAGAGAATGAATTAGGTATTATAGGCAATGGTATTACTTATCTTTATGTAGGGCGTATGACTGAATGCAAAGGTGTTATTTATTTGCTGAGAGCTTGGGCGAAGCATAAAGAAAAACATCAAAATGATCATCTTTTGCTCGTTGGAGGTGGTGAGCTTCTAGAGGAGTTTATCGCTGAGTTTGGTCATGAACGGAGTATCCATTTTGTAGGTGAAATCAATTATGATGAAATATACAAATATTATGTAGTTGCAAATATATTTGTGATACCTACTTTAGAAGATAATTGGAGTCTTGTTGTGCCTGAGGCGATGGCTTGCGGCTTACCTATTGCTTGTTCTATTTATAATGGTTGTTATCCGGAATTATGCATAGAGGGTGAGAATGGAGTATTGTTTGATCCGTTGAAAGAGGAAACTATTCTTGAAGCATTGGATAAGTTTCATCATATAGATTTAAACGAATATGGTAAAAACTCTATTGAAATTGAGGAAGAATACAACTTTGAACATGTATCAAAAAAGATATATGATGCTTGTTTACAAACATATATAAAGACAAAAAAAGACAATGAGAGATAATATGAATCCTTTATTAAGTATTATAGTACCTGTATATAATGTTGAGAAATATTTGGATGAATGCATCAATAGTATTTTGATACAAGATGAGATTGTGTACGAACTTTTGTTGATTGATGATGGCTCTACGGACAGTTCTCCTATAATATGTGATAGATTTGCCCAGAAAGACAATCGTGTGAAAGTAGTACATCGTAAAAATGGGTGGTTGAGTAGAGCTAGAAACAGTGGTTTGGATATTGCAAAAGGTGAGTATGTCACATTTGTTGATAGTGATGATTTTGTAAGTAGAGATTTTTTAAAAGTGATACAAAAAGGCATAGACTGTGGAGCTGATATCACAATTTATAATTATATTCGATGGATGAGTGATAGCTTACAACAGCCGGGAAGACTCCGAATACCAAGTGGGATATATACCGATACAGATTATTTATATAAAGAAGCTGTGAATTTTGAAATTCCTTTTATGGCTGTATGGTGTGCATTATATAAGAAGAGTATAATAGATAATAATAATATCCGGTTTAATGAAGATGTAAGAACTTGTGAGGACCTACTGTTCTCGTTGCAGTATTATCCACATGTGAAAAAAATATGTGTGATGAATATTCCTTCACCTCCTATTTATTATTATCGTAAAAATGATTCAGGTATTACTGGAAAAAGGTCTTTGCAGCATGCTATTGACTATCAAATAGTGTTTGATGAAATTAGTAAGGTATTATCTTCTCATTCTTTTGATGATGAGACTATATATATATATCAACGTAGATGGACTCGTTGGATTATTGATTTGATAACTAATTATAAAAGGCAAAAAATAAGCAATGAAAAAATAGAAGAACTGGTTTTTACGCAAGTGTATTATGATTCAATGATGAAATTCTCTCTTCCCATCAAAGATGTATTATTTAGAATAGAATTTTGGCTTTTGAAAAATAAACATTGTGATGGCATTATGTTTTATTCAAGTGTAATAAATTATCTAAAAACTCTATTTAAACATTATAGTTTATAAAAAAGATAGCCTTATTTCTTGAATTTAAAAATAAATTAAAGCTATGCATATTTTTCTTATTATCACCTCGTTTGATATAGGTGGCGCAGAAAGGGTGGCTATTAATATTGCCAAGTCAAAGAATCCTCAATTTACATATCATCTAATAGAAGTTGTTAAAGGAAATTCGAGTTTCTCTAATGAATTGAAAGAGGAGTTGGAAACCAATAATATTTTGTTCCATTGTTCACCATTTGAGAATAAAAAGATTGCGATTTGCCTGTTCTGGGTATGGTTTTCCAGCTATTATGTAAGGTACAAGCCAGTGGTTATTCATGCTCATACAGAAATACCGGATTTGGCTTTGTGGATATTTCGAAGAATCTCGTGGCTGTTCAGGGGGATTAATCCACGGTATCTGAGAACTATTCATAATACATTGCTGTGGGATCAATGGGGACAATTGGGAGAATTAGTAGAGCGATATTATTTGAAACATCAAAGTAATATTGCAATATCAACATCTACGCAGGATTCTTATGTGAAGCGATTTGGAGGCAGTAATCCTCCGATCATATACAATGGTCTTGAAGAAGTCAAACAAAAATTATTTGAAGGAATAAAAGAAGAGAGAATCAATATACTTTTTGCGGGTAGATTGGAATATCAGAAAGGGATAGATGAATTGATTGCTGTAATAAAAGCGTTTCAAGATGATGTTCGTTTTTATTTTACTGTGGTAGGTAATGGAAGTATGAAAGAAAAGATGGAAAAAGCCTTTGAGGGTTTGAAAAATGTTTCGATGTATGACAAAATTTTCGGATTAAGTCATTATTTATCTTCCTTTGATTACCTGATCATGCCATCTAATCATGAAGGATTGGCGTTAATGTCTATTGAAGCAAGCCTTGCACATACACCGACTATTATGAATCGATGTCCGGGATTAGTTGAAACACTGCCTAATAATTGGAAATTGGCTGTCAATCATAATGATGTAACAGGTTTTGTTCGTATAATATCTTCTTTATCTGATATGGTAGAATATAGGTCATTGGCTGAATTGGCTTATCGTTTTGCATGTGAAAATTTTTCCATTGAAAGAATGCAAGAACAGTACGAACTACTATATAGAAATAAATCAAAATGATTTGTAATATGGTTGACCTTAGTATTATTATACCGGTATATAACGCTGCTGCTTTGATTGAACGCACGCTTGGCTCAATATTATCTCAAACGACAAGATTCTCGTTTGAAGTGATTTGTGTGGATGACGGTTCGTCTGATAACTCGATTGAGTTAATCAGGACGAATAGTTTAAATTTGAAGATTAGGAATTGTAGTGGTATAAGAATCATTCAGCAACAAAACGCAGGACCATCGGTAGCTCGCAATAAGGGTCTGGAATATGCTAAAAGTAGATATGTGACATTTATTGATGCGGACGACTACTGGGAAGATGGATATATTGAGGAATCAGTGACGTTTCTTGATGCGCATTCGGAGTGTGTGGCTGTATCAGTAGGCTGTAAGAATATCAGTTCACTAGGTGGTCATGTATCTTACAATCCAACTTGGCTTTCGGATGGTTTGACCAAGGAATCTTATGTGATAATGAATTTCTTTGCCGAGTGGGCTCGTGATTGCTTTGTGGGTACTTGTTCTACGACTATTCGTAGGGAAGTGGCACTGCAGGGTGGTGGTATGAGGACGGACCTTCGTGTCTCTGAAGATTACGAGTATTGGAACTATCTCTCGACTTTCGGTAAGTGGGGATTAATACCTAAGGCCCTTTATGTTAGTGATGGTGGTGATGTGACTTGGAGTCAAGGCTGGTTAAACAAGATGAAACGTCGCTGGGCTAATGCACCTGCACTTTCGGTTTGGGAACATCGTATTGTCGCTACATTTGACATGAATGTGCCGGAATCATATAAGATGGTGCAAGGACGTGTTTCACGAAATTTGACTTATTGTCAACTTCTTGATGGTCGGTTGGCACTGAGCAGAAAAGAAGCATTGAAATATGGCAACTATTTTATCAAAGATCCTATCGGACGTTTAATGAATATAGCAAAATATACTTCTTTTACTTGGTGGATGCTTGCCAAATTTTTGAAATATAGAGAATATCATCGAAGATAATGAAACCGACAATTCTTTTTATTCTTCATCTGCCACCACCAGTGCATGGAGCGGCGATGATGGGGCAATATATCCATGACAGCAAAGTTATTAATGAGGCTTTTGAATGTCATTATATCAATCTTACTACTGCGAAAAATATTAATGATATTGGTAAAGTAGGTATTAGAAAGCTAAAACATTTTGTGAAGTTGCTAAATACCGTTCGTAAAGAAGTGAAACAGCTGAAACCATCATTGGTTTATGTGACACCTAATTCTAATGGTGGTGCTTTCTGTAAAGATTTTATTGTGGTACAGATGCTGAAGATGTTCGGTTGCAAAGTGGTGGTACATTTCCATAATAAAGGGGTGGCAGAACGAAAGGATGATTTTCCGTTCAGTTTCCTTTATGGGATATTTTTTAGGAATTTGAAAGTTATACTGTTAGCAGAGTCTCTATATATAGATATAGAGAAATTTGTGGATAGGGAAAATGTCTATATCTGTCCAAACGGTATTCCTGAATTATAAGAAGATGGAAAAGAAGTTTAATATATTTTTCCTTTCTAACATGATGGCGGAAAAAGGAGTGTGGGTGTTGATGGATGCCTGTAAACTGTTAGAACAACAGAATTGTAACTTTGAATGTCATTGTGTCGGGAAATGGAGTGATATTACTGAAGATAGCTTTAATCAGTATGTCTTAATGAAAGGATTGAAGGGAAAAGTCTTTGCTCATGGCGCGAAATATGGCGATGACAAGAATATGTTTTGGAAGAAAGCGGATATTTTTGTATTTCCTACATTTTATCATAATGAATGTTTTCCACTAGTCTTGTTGGAAGCCATGCAACAAGGGGTAGCATGTATTGCCAGTGATGAAGGGGGGATCTCGGATATGATAGAAAATGATGTGACTGGATTTGTAGTGGAGAAGCGAAATGCCAAAGCGTTGGCGGATAAAATCGCTTACCTGATGGAACATCCGGATATTTGCCGAAGAATGGGAGAGGCGGGAAAAGAAAAATTCGAGAGAGAATTTACTTTGTCTCGGTTTGAGAATAATATGGTAAACGTGTTAAACCATTGTTTATAAACAATCAATCATTTTACGATAATGCTAAAATTGAAAATGCTTTCTATTGTGGAAAGTATGGATGAGTTACAGCAGCTTCCGGAAGGTAAGGTGCTGATCAATACTGTGAATGCTCATTCATTTAATACCGCTCAAAAGGATTCTTTGTTTGCTGATGCGCTCATGAAGGGGGATGCACTGATTCCAGATGGTATAAGTATTGTGAAAGCTTGTGGATGGCTGAAAGCTAAATCGCAACCCAAAGAGCGTATTGCTGGGTGGGATCTGTTTTTTTATGAGATGGACAAATTGAACAAGAAAGGTGGTAAGTGTTTCTTCATGGGGAGTTCTGAAAATGTGCTTTCTATGATAAGAATACGTGTGGCAACAGACTATCCGGGCATCAGGGTAGAGACTTATTCACCGCCATATAAATCTGAATTTACGAAAGAAGATAATGAGGCCATTATTGCGGCTATCAATCAGTATGATCCGGATCTTCTATGGATTGGGATGACTGCTCCAAAACAGGAGAAGTGGGTTTATACTCATTGGGATGAACTTGATATTCATTGTCATGTGGGTACGATTGGGGCTGTGTTTGATTTTTTTGCCGGTACGGTGGAGCGTGCGCCGATATGGTGGCAGGAACATGGACTGGAGTGGGCATATCGTTTGTTGAAAGAACCGAAACGTATGTGGCGGAGGTATATAATTGGCAATTCTCTGTTCTTGTGGAATATTTTAAAGGAGAAGATAGCAATCATTGATTAAATATAGAAATAATATTATACAGGAAATCCAACGTTTTAATAAAGTCCTGAAATCTATTGTCCTGTTGGAGGACGTTCTATAGCAGCACACGAAGTATATGGCGATGAGTTTTTCAAAGAGGCAACAAAGTATAACCCAAACTCACCCTACTCGGCTTCGAAAGCAGGTAGCGACCACTTTGTACGTGCTTTTCACGAAACTCGAATAAATCCCAAGAATATAAGATTCTAATTGAAAGTAACCCTATTCCGGTGATTTTATCTCATATTCCTGAAGTATGCACGTATCTTCCTCATAATCTTGATTCCCATTACTACCCCATCGAATATCGCCATGCCTGTATTGAACGAACGCATAATGGCATCCGCTTTGTTGGTAGCTGGAGCTAGCGGAGCGAATATCTCGCGTGTTGTGGCAGTCATGGCTTTCTTTTGAGCATGAATCTCATTTAGAAGTTTCTTTTTACGTTCTGCGATTTCTTCTAAAGTAATTTTCTGTGGTGGTGTTTGTGCACTCATAATTTATTTATTTGAATCGGTTAAAAATAAATTAGCGAGGAAGTTCACCATCGGAGAGATGATGAGCTGCTTGCGGAAAATAATAACTAGGAAGATAAGGACGATGTTGATACCGGCAATAATGGCAAAACTAGCCATGAGACCACCGACCAATGGCTCTAATATGTAAGCCAATGCAAAAAGCAGGTAAAACAGGGCTACCATGCCTAAGATAATAAGTACTAATATCATGATTAACGTTGAGAATAGTATGGTTAACTTTTCCGTTAATTCTAATTTGGTGTATTCTTTCTGAAGTTCTAAATATTTCTTGAACTCGAAAAATAACTGCTGGAAATTCTCAATACTTTTATCGTCTGCAAACATGGTCGCTCTGTTTTAGTCTGTTGTTACTCATTTACTCTGCTATTTCTCCTTTCATCTCAGCTGCAATCTCGTCAACAAGATTTTCCATCTCATTACGGTTGAGCTTGATACCTTTCTTACGGAGAATCTCTGCAATTTTATGACGAGTATCTTCTCCCTTCTCAGGAGCAAATAAAATACCAAGGGCTGCGCCTACGGCTGCACCACCCAGAAAAGCTGCTAATACATTCAATCCTTTCATAATGTATAATGTTTAAAATGATTATGATACAACAAATATAACATTTTTATTGAAAGGTTGTTCATGAAAACGAAAAAAAAGTGCTTAGTTTTATATTTATTTTTTTCTTCTTCGGTTTAATCTTATTTAACTGACTTTCGAGACTAACCAATATGACTTAAGGCGTACTTTTGCCAACTAATATTGTAAATCGAAACATAATGGAAGCTAAAATTGTTTTTATTACCGGTGCCAGTAGCGGAATTGGTGAAGGTTGTGCCCGTAAGTTTGCAAAAGAGGGATGGAACTTGATTCTGAATGCACGCACCGTGTCGAAGTTGGAGGAACTGAAGGCTGAATTGGAAAAGATGTATGGTGTGCGGGTATATATACTTCCTTTTGATGTACGTGACCGGAAGCAGGCTGCTGCAGCTTTGGAATCTTTGCCCGAAGAATGGAAAGCGATTGATGTGTTGGTCAACAATGCCGGACTGGTGATTGGCGTAGATAAGGAGTTTGAGGGGAGTCTGGATGAGTGGGACATCATGATCGATACGAATATAAGAGGGTTGCTGGCTATGACACGTATGGTAGTACCCGGTATGGTAGAACGCGGACGCGGACATGTTATCAATATCGGTTCTATTGCCGGTGATGCCGCTTATCCCGGAGGAAGCGTGTATTGTGCGACTAAAGCTGCTGTAAAAGCTCTGTCGGACGGTTTGCGGATTGACTTGGTGGATACACCATTGAGAGTAACGAATATTAAGCCGGGTATGGTGGAAACAAATTTTACGGTAGTACGTTATCGTGGAGATAAAGAGGCTGCTGATAATTTTTACAAAGGGATTCGTCCGTTGACGGGAGATGATATTGCCGAGACTGTCTATTTTGCCGCATCGGCTCCCGAGCATATTCAGATTGCGGAGGTACTTTTAATGCCTACTTATCAGGCTACGGGTACTATTTCGTACAAGAAAAAGACGGAATAGAGGTTTTTTTGCCGGATTTCTTTGCCGGATGATAAAATTTCTATTATTTTGTTGCCCGAAACTAAATGTAGATGGACAAGGATATAGAATTATTAATTAAAACAAGAGTATAGGATTATGAAAAAATTAGTCGTATTGGGAATGGGAGTATGCTTGGTGCTGGCTTTTGCATCTTGTAAATCCAGCGAAAGCGCCTATAAGAAAGCTTACGAGAAAGCAAAACAGCAGGAACTGGCGGAACCGCAGGTGGAAGCTCCGGTAGAAGTGACTCCGGTAGTGGCAGCTCCTGTGACAACACCTAAGGTGGCAGATACATCCGGCGTTCGCCAGGAAAAAGTTACAGTGGTTTCCGGCAATGAGGGATTGAAAGATTATAGTGTAGTGGCAGGTAGTTTTGGCGTTAAAGCAAATGCGGAAGGTCTGAAAGATTGGTTGGACGCACAAGGTTATCAGTCAACTATCGCATTCAATGCGGATAAGGCGATGTATCGTGTTATCGTAAGTTCATTTGCCGATAAAGCTGCAGCAGCTGAAGCCCGTGATGCTTTTAAAGCCAAGTATCCGAACCGTTCGGACTTCCAGGGAGCCTGGTTGCTGTATCGTGTTTATTGATTTCTTTTTGGTAATATATACTTGGAAAGAACAAATGTTGTTTCCAAATAAGAAGGCGGTAACTGGGAAGTTACTGCTTTTTTATTGAGAAAGGGTGAATATCTATTTAGATATTTTTATCTTTCTACTAAAAGAAGTTATAAATGTCAGGAGGGAAACTTTTATAGCAAAGAAAGTTTTTACTTTTGTCAATTCTTAATTTGGAGAATTCACAGCCTTGATGGAAATGAGGTTTTAATAAAAGAATTAAATGGAACAAAAATATGTAATGGCTGCTATTGATGCGGCATTGAAAGCAAGTGAAGAAATACTGTCTATTTATGAGGATCCGGCATCGGATTTTGAAATAGAAAGAAAGGCCGATAATTCTCCACTGACAATAGCGGACAGAAAAGCACATGAGGCAATTGTTGCCGTTTTGAGCAAGACTCCTTTCCCGATCCTTAGTGAAGAAGGGAAACATCTGGATTATGAGGTCCGCCGTAAATGGGATACTTTATGGATTGTGGATCCTTTGGATGGTACAAAGGAATTTATCAAGCGTAATGGGGAATTTACAGTGAATATTGCTTTGGTGCAGGATTCGGTGCCTGTGATAGGGGTTATTTATGTGCCTGTAAAGAGAATACTCTATTTTGCGGTTGAGGGTGTGGGAGCATATAAGTGTTCCGGTCTTGTCGGTCTGGAAGATGATACGGTGACATTGAAACAGATGATCGAAGATTCGGAACGATTGCCTTTGGATGATCCTCGTGATCATTTCATAGTCGTTGCTTCCCGTTCGCACTTGTCGCCTGAAACGGAAGAATATATTGCAGACCTGAGGAAAAAGAAACGCGGTGGCATTGAGTTGATATCGCGTGGAAGTTCCATGAAGATCTGTCTGGTGGCGGAAGGAGAGGCTGACGTGTATCCGCGCTTTGCTCCGACTATGGAGTGGGATACGGCTGCCGGACATGCGATTGCACGTGCTGCCGGAATGGAAGTGTATCAAGCCGGAAAGGATGAGCCGTTACGATATAATAAGGAGGACCTATTGAATCCTTGGTTTATTGTTGAGCCCAAGAGAGAACACTAATTGATGTTTATATGACATTTGAAATTGTATTTGTACTATTGGCCCTATTAGGAATGGTAGCTGCCTTGGTTGCAGATAAGATGCGTCCGGGTATGATACTTTTTTCAGTAGTGGTATTATTTTTGTGTGCCGGTATTCTGACTCCCAAAGAGATGCTTGAAGGCTTTAGCAACAAAGGTATGATAACCGTTGCTTTGCTATTTCTGGTGAGTGAAGGGATCCGACAGTCGGGTACGCTGGGACAGGTGATAAAGAAGCTGTTGCCTCAGGGGAAGACAACGGTGTTTAAGGCACAGCTGCGTCTTTTACCTTCGGTGGCGTTCATCTCCGCTTTCTTGAATAATACTCCTGTCGTGGTTATCTTTGCTCCTATTATCAAGCATTGGGCCAATGCGGTGAAGCTTCCTGCTACAAAATTCTTGATACCTCTTTCTTATGTCACTATTCTGGGTGGTATTTGTACGCTGATCGGTACCTCTACTAATCTGGTAGTGCATGGTATGATATTGGATGCCGGGTTCGAAGGCTTCTCGATGTTTGAACTTGGAAAGGTAGGAATCTTTATAGCCATTGCCGGTATTATTTATCTGTTTGTTTTCTCGAAGCGTCTGTTGCCGGATGCACGCCCGGATACGGCGGTACCGGATGAGGAAGTAGAGGAAGGGGAGAAGCTGCACCGGGTAGAGGCTGTATTGGGTGCACGTTTTCCCGGTATTAATAAGAAACTGAAGGATTTTAATTTCCAACGCCATTATGGGGCGGAAGTGAAGGAGATAAAGACACGTAACGGACAACGTTTTGTTACGAATCTGGAAGATATAGTGCTTCATGAAGGAGATACTCTGGTGGTGATGGCTGATGATACGTTTATTCCGACATGGGGAGAATCTTCCGTATTCGTGCTGTTGACAAATGGAAGTGACCCTGATACTGCCGGAAAGAAAAAACGTTGGTTTGCTTTGTTTCTTTTGGTATTGATGATTGTAGGTGCAACAGTGGGTGAGCTTCCTATTGTGAGGGAAATGTTTCCGGATATCAAACTGGATATGTTCTTCTTTGTCTCTATTACTACTATTATTATGGCATGGACGAATCTGTTCCCTGCCCGCAAATATACTAAATACATTTCATGGGATATCCTGATTACGATTGCTTGTGCTTTTGCGATCAGTAAGGCGATGGTAAATTCGGGAGTGGCGGATTGCGTTGCTAAGTTCATCATTGGGTTAAGTGATGATTACGGTCCGCACGTGTTGCTTGCAATGCTATTTATTATCACAAATCTGTTTACGGAGTTGATAACCAATAATGCAGCGGCGGCTTTGGCGTTTCCTTTGGCACTGTCGATCTCTGCACAGATGGGAGTCAGCCCGACACCTTTCTTTGTGGTAATTTGTATGGCTGCATCTGCCAGTTTCTCTACACCGATTGGTTATCAGACGAATCTGATTGTGCAAGGTATCGGTAACTATAAGTTTATGGATTTTGTGCGTATCGGATTACCGCTAAATATTATAACCTTCTTAATTTCTGTTATTCTGATCCCGATGATCTGGAACTTTTAATAAAACTAATTTATAGATGGAAGAAAAGAATCATATATATCCTATCTTTGACCGCATGATGACACGGCAAGATAAAGAAGAGCTTTTGGGACAGCATAGTGTCATGATATGGTTTACCGGACTGAGCGGGTCGGGGAAAAGTACAGTTGCCATTGCATTGGAACGCGAACTGCATAAGCGTGGACTGCTTTGCCGTATTCTGGACGGGGATAATATCCGTAGCGGAATTAATAATAATTTGGGCTTTTCGGAAACCGACCGGGTGGAGAACATTCGCCGTATAGCCGAAGTGTCAAAGTTGTTTTTGGACAGCGGCATTATAACAATTGCTGCTTTTATCAGTCCGAATAATGATATTCGCGAAATGGCGGCGAATATAATCGGAAAGGATGATTTTCTGGAGATTTTCGTAAGTACCCCGTTGGAGGAGTGTGAGAAACGCGATGTAAAGGGCTTGTATGCGAAAGCCCGCAAAGGAGAAATAAAGAATTTTACGGGAATCTCCGCGCCTTTTGAGATACCGGAACATCCGGCTTTGTCGTTGGATACTTCTAAACTGAGTCTGGAAGAATCTGTGAATCGTTTGCTGGAGCTGATTTTACCTAAAGTGAAGAATGTGAAATGAAGAATGAAGAATTAGGAATGAAGAATTGGTATGCGGTTGTCGGCAAATTCATAATTCGTAATTCATAACTTTTAAAATAAATGGAAGAATATAAATTAAGCCACTTGAAAGAGCTCGAAGCAGAGTCTATTCATATCATCCGCGAGGTGGCGGCGGAATTTGAGAATCCGGTGATGCTTTACAGTATCGGAAAGGATTCTTCGGTGATGGTGCGTTTGGCGGAAAAAGCGTTTTATCCGGGTAAAGTGCCATTCCCTTTGATGCATATCGATTCGAAATGGAAGTTCAAGGAGATGATTCAGTTCCGTGACGAATATGCTAAGAAATATGGATGGAATCTGATTGTAGAAAGTAATATGGAAGCTTTCAATGCAGGGGTGGGACCTTTTACGCATGGAAGCAAAGTGCACACTGACCTGATGAAGACACAGGCATTGCTTCGTGCTCTGGATAAGTATAAGTTTGATGCAGCGTTCGGGGGAGCCCGTCGTGATGAAGAGAAGTCACGTGCGAAAGAACGTATTTTCTCTTTCCGGGATAAATTCCATCAGTGGGATCCGAAAAACCAGCGCCCTGAATTGTGGGATATTTATAATGCCCGTGTACACAAGGGGGAAAGTATTCGCGTATTCCCGTTGAGTAACTGGACAGAGTTGGATATCTGGCAGTACATTCGGCTGGAGAATATTCCGATTGTCCCGTTGTATTATGCAAAGGAACGTCCGGTAGTACAAATGGATGGTAATCTGATTATGGCGGATGACGACCGCTTGCCGGAAAAATACCGTGACCAGATTGAAATGAAGATGGTCCGTTTCCGTACGCTGGGTTGTTGGCCATTGACGGGTGCTGTAGAAAGCGGAGCTTCAACAATTGAGGAGATTGTGGAAGAAATGATGACTACTACTAAGAGTGAGCGGACAACTCGCGTGATTGACTTCGACCAGGATGCGAGTATGGAGCAGAAGAAACGTGAAGGATACTTTTAATTGTAACAAGTGATGGCAGATAATAAATTAGATATAAAGGCTTTTCTGGATAAAGATGAGCAGAAAGACTTGCTGAGACTGTTGACCGCCGGTTCGGTTGATGATGGGAAATCAACGCTGATCGGACGTTTGTTGTTTGACAGTAAGAAATTGTACGAAGACCAGTTGGATGCGTTGGAGCGTGATAGCAAACGTGTGGGAAATGCGGGTGAACATATAGACTACGCATTGTTGCTTGATGGTTTGAAAGCCGAACGGGAACAGGGTATTACGATTGATGTGGCTTATCGTTATTTTTCTACCAACGGCCGTAAGTTTATTATTGCGGATACTCCGGGACATGAGCAGTATACTCGTAATATGATCACCGGCGGATCTACGGCTAACTTAGCTATTATTCTGGTAGACGCCCGTATGGGAGTGATTACACAGACACGCCGCCATACTTTCCTGGTATCTCTATTGGGTATCAAGCATGTCGTACTGGCCGTAAACAAGATGGACTTGGTGGACTTCTCGGAAGAACGGTTCAACGAGATTGTTGCCGAATACAAGAAATTCGTTGCTCCGTTGGGAATTCCCGATGTGAACTGTATTCCTCTTTCCGCTTTGGATGGAGATAATGTAGTGGATAAATCGGAACGTACTCCGTGGTATAAAGGAATCTCTTTGTTGGATTTTCTGGAAACCGTTCATATCGATAATGACCATAATCTGTCTGATTTCCGTTTCCCGGTTCAATATGTACTTCGCCCGAATCTGGACTTTAGAGGTTTCTGCGGTAAGGTCGCATCCGGTATTGTCCGTAAGGGGGATACGGTGATGGCGCTTCCTTCGGGAAAAACGTCTAAGGTAAAAAGTATCGTAACTTATGACGGGGAGTTGGATTATGCGTTTCCACCGCAATCTGTTACGTTGACTTTGGAAGATGAGATTGATGTGTCTCGTGGTGAAATGCTGGTACATCCGGATAACTTGCCTATTATCGACCGTAATTTTGAGGTAATGATGGTGTGGATGGACGAGGAACCGATGGATATCAATAAATCTTTCTTTATCAAGCAAACGACTAATCTGAGCCGCACCCGTATTGATGCGATTAAATATAAGGTGGATGTAAACACAATGGAACACCTTTCTGTTGATAATGGACAATTGACGGCAGATAGTTTGCCATTGCAGCTCAATCAGATTGCACGTGTGGTGCTGACTACTGCCAAAGAACTTTTCTTTGATCCGTATAAGAAGAATAAGTCATGCGGTTCATTTATCTTGATTGATCCTATTACAAATAATACTTCGGCTGTCGGTATGATTATCGATCGGGTTGAGGTGAAGGATATGAGCAATACGGATGATATTCCTGTTTTGGACTTACCGAAGTTGGGAATTGCTCCGGAACATTATGAAGCTGTAGAAAAAGCAGTAAAGGAATTGGAACGTCAGGGTTTTGCTGTGAAAATAATAAAGTAAGAAAAGTATGGGATTACTTGAATTTAATAAACTTCCGATTAATACGCTGGTAGGTGCAGACTGGAAAACGTTTAAGGCTATCACTGCCGGTCGTGAAATAGATGCGGCTTACAAGGGAAAATACCGGTTGACAAAGGCGGTGTGCCGTTTACTCTCTCCATTAGCCGGATTGCAGAATAGCCGGTATGAAAAGCTATTGGCCAACCAGCCATTGGAACATGATCCGGTATTTATTCTGGGACATTGGAGAAGCGGAACTACTTTTGTTCATAATGTGTTCTCTTGCGACAAGCATTTTGGGTATAATACAACGTATCAGACTGTGTTTCCTCATTTGATGATGTGGGGGCAGCCTTTCTTTAAAAAGAATATGAGTTGGCTGATGCCGGATAAACGTCCGACCGACAATATGGAACTGGCTGTGGATCTTCCGCAGGAAGAGGAGTTTGCATTGTCGAATATGATGCCTTATACTTATTATAATTTTTGGTTCTTGCCGAAATGTCAACAGGAATATGCAGACAAGTATCTGTTGTTTGATGATATTACAGACGCGGAGTTGAAAGTATTTGAAGAGGTATTTACGAAACTGATTAAGATTTCTTTGTGGAATACGCATGGTACTCAGTTCCTTAGCAAGAATCCTCCGCACACCGGCCGGGTGAAGGAATTGGTAAGGATGTTCCCGAACGCTAAGTTTATTTACTTGATGCGTAACCCGTATACGGTATTTGAATCTACACGCAGTTTCTTTACAAATACGATTCAACCGTTGAAGTTGCAGGATATCAGCAATGAACAATTGGAGGAAAATATCCTTTCTATCTATGCGAAACTTTATCATAAGTATGAATCGGACAAACAGTTTATCCCCGAAGGTAATCTGATGGAGGTGAAGTTTGAAGATTTTGAAGCAGATGCGATGGGAATGACAGAGAATATTTATAAGTCACTTTCTATTCCGGGATTCACGGAAGCGCGTGCTGACATAGAAAAGTATGTGGGCGGTAAGAAAGGATATAAAAAGAACAAGTATAAATATGATGATCGCACAATTCGTCTGGTTGAAGAGAATTGGGGATTTGCTTTAAAACAATGGAATTATAATTTATAAGAAGAAGAAAAAAGAAAGGAAAGTAATGGTTCAGAAAATCGTTCATCGCCTGTTGATGACAGGTTTTGTTGCATTTTTTTCTTCCTTGTCTTTGATGGCGCAGCATAAAGTCGAAATGCTTCCTTTTGGAGACATGGATCAATGGGTAGACCGTCAAATAAAGGAGTCGAGCATTATTGGCGGAAATACAAAAAATGTATATGCGATAGGGCCGACCACTGTAATCAAGGGAGATCAGGTTTATAAAAATATGGGTGGTTCGCCTTGGGGTACTTCAAACGTGATGGCAAAAGTAGCCGGAATTACCAAGACGAACACATCGGTTTTCCCCGAAAAAAGAGGGAATGGATACTGTGCGCGGCTGGATACTCGTATGGAAAGTGTGAAGGTGCTGGGACTGGTTAATATCACGGTGCTGGCGGCCGGTTCTATTTTTACCGGATCGGTGCATGAACCTATTAAAGGTACTAAGAATCCACAGAAGATGCTGCAGACCGGTATTCCGTTTACTAAGAAACCGGTAGCCCTTCAGTTCGACTACAAGGTGAAGATGTCGGATCGCGAAAATCGTATCCGTGCTACCGGATTCAGTAAGATTACGGATGTTCCCGGTAAAGATTATCCCGCAGCTATTCTGTTTTTGCAGAAACGTTGGGAAGATGCGGAAGGAAACGTGTATGCGAAACGTATCGGTACAATGGTGACCTATTATTATCACTCAACGGACTGGAAGAATAATGTTTCCTATGAAATTATGTATGGTGATATTACAAGTCGTCCTGAATATAAGGCTCACATGATGCGTCTGCAGGTTACTGAAAGTTACACGGTCAATAGTAAAGGCGAAAGTGTACCTATTCATGAGGTGGCTTGGGGGGATGAGAATGACGTCCCTACCCATCTGTGTCTTCAGTTTACATCCAGTCACGGAGGGGCATATATAGGTTCTCCGGGAAATACATTATGGATTGATAATGTAAAGTTAGTATATTAAAGGTACAGCAGAAAAATAAGAATAGCCAATGATAAATTTGTCGTTGGCTATTTTTGTTTTATAAAAAAAGAATGGAGGTGTGATTTTTTACGTGATTTTTTGCGTGTATTATATTAAATATCTATATTTGCAGTAATTTTTAAGAAAATAAGTTCATCTTATTCTCTTTTTGATGGAAATATATTATTTACTAAAATAAATTGAGATGAAAAAGGGTTTATTATTTATTTTATTGGCGGCAGTTTCTGTTTGTCTGCCTGCTCAGGAAAAAGAAAAAGCAGCAACTAGCTATAGCGTAGAGACAAACCGCTTTGGAGCTAATTGGTTTATTAGCGGTGGTCTGGGAGCCCAGATGTATTTTGGAGATAATGACGGTAAGTTGGATTTTGGAAAACGACTTGCTCCTGCATTGGACATTGCTGTAGGAAAGTGGTTTACTCCCGGAATCGGTTTGCGTATTGCTTATAATGGTCTTCAGGCTAAGGGAGCTGCTTTGCTTGAAGATGATGCTTATGTAAAAGGTGGCGTTATGTCTAACGGATATTATAAGCAGAAATGGAATATAGCCAATTTCCATGCTGATGTTATGTTGAACCTTACCAATATGTTCTGCGGATATAAGGAAGACCGTCTGTATTCATTCATCCCTTATGCGGGTGCAGGATGGGTTCATTCTTGGACAAAACCGACAGATGATAATATTGGTTTTAATTTGGGTTTGATTAACCGTTTCCGTTTGTCGTCTGCTTTGGACTTCAACGTGGAAATGCGTAGCCTGTTTATGAAAAATACATTGGCTGGTGAGAATAAGGAAGCTATGTTAGGACTGACTGTAGGTGTTACTTATAAATTTAAGAAACGCGGTTGGAATGCAGTTCCTACAGTTCCGATGGTTCCGGAAAGCCAGTTGAACGATATGAGAGACAGAGTAAACGCACTGAAGGGTGAAAATGAATCTTTGAAGCGTGACTTGGTTGAAGCACGTAATAAGAAACCGGAAGTGATCGTTAAGAAAGAAGCCGGATTTGTTCCACGCCTTGTTGTAGTATTCAATATCGGTAAGAGCAATATCAGCAAGAGAGAGTACATGAATATCGAAGCTATGGCTAAGGGTATCAAGGAAAATCCAGGAAAAGTATTTACTATAACCGGATATGCTGATAAAGGTACAGGCTCTGCTGAATACAACATGAAGTTGAGTAAGAAGAGAGCTGAAGCTGTTCGTGACTTGATGGTTAACGAATTCGGAGTTCCTGCTTCTCAGTTGAAGGTTGACTATAAGGGTGGTGTTGGCAATATGTTCTATGATGATGCTAAACTGAGCCGTGTAGCAATTGTTGAAGAATAATATACATTTGAAATATTATAATAAAAGAGACGTTTCCTTTCACGGGAAGCGTCTTTTTTGTATTTTTGTGCCCCATGAGCAGAATAGTAGCAATAGATTACGGAAGAAAACGTACAGGAATAGCTGTCAGCGACACCATGCAGCTGATTGCCAATGGCTTGACGACAGTTCCTACACATGAGCTTTTGAATTTTATCGGTGATTACATCGCTAAGGAACCGGTAGAGCGGATTATTATTGGATTGCCTAAGCAAATGAATAATGAAGTTTCGGAGAATATGAAAAATATAGAACCTTTTGTCCGTTCACTGAAAAAACGTTTTCCTGAGCTTCCTGTGGAGTATGTGGACGAGCGTTTTACCTCCGTTCTTGCGCATCGGACTATGCTGGAGGCAGGACTGAAAAAGAAAGACCGGCAGAACAAGGCTTTGGTAGATGAGATTAGCGCTACAATTATTCTGCAAACATATTTGGAAAGTAAACGTTTTTAATATAGACAAAGAATAACTTAATTTTTTAGTAGAATATCAGATATGATTTTACCTATTTATGTATATGGCCAGCCTGTTTTAAGAAAGGTGGCAGAGGATATAACTCCGGATTATCCGAATCTGAAAGAGTTGATTGCAAATATGTTTGAAACAATGGTGCATGCGGACGGTGTAGGATTGGCTGCCCCGCAAATCGGTTTGCCCATTCGTGTTGTTACCATTACGTTAGATCCGCTCTCGGAGGATTATCCTGAATTTAAAGATTTTAATAAAGCTTATATCAATCCCCATATACTAGAGGTCGGGGGAGAAGAAGTAAGTATGGAAGAAGGATGTCTGAGTCTGCCGGGTATCCATGAGACTGTGAAAAGAGGAGATAAGATTCGCGTGAAATATATGGACGAGAATTTTGTGGAACACGAGGAAGTAGTAGAAGGCTATCTGGCTCGCGTAATGCAACATGAATTCGACCATTTGGACGGTAAGATGTTTATTGATCATATTTCTCCACTTCGTAAGCAAATGATTAAGGGAAAACTGAATACGATGTTGAAGGGGAAAGCTCGCAGTTCTTATAAGATGAAACAGGTAAAATAAAGATAAAAAACGTTTATATCCCTGTTAAGTAAACGAAAAGCATTATTTTTGCTTCGTTTACAAGTATAAAATGTCGATGATAAAGAGAATATTAACAGTATTATTACTGTTCCCCACATTGGTATGTGCTCAGATAAATACGGATCGGGTGATGACTATCGCCCGAAACGCTCTTTATTTTGAGGATTATGTACTTTCCATTCAGTACTTCAACCAGGTAATTAACGCTAAACCTTATTTGTATGAGCCTTATTTTTTCAGGGCTTTGGCCAAACTGAATCTGGAAGATTTTCAAGGTGCGGAAGCAGACTGTGATGCGGCTATCCAACGCAACCCGTTTGTGGTAGGTGCTTATCAGATTCGTGGTCTTGCCAGAATCCGTCAGAGCAAATTTGACGGGGCTATTGAAGATTATCAGAAGGCTTTGCATTATGATCCGGAGAATATCACTCTGTGGCATAATTTAACGTTATCTCATATTCAGAAAAAGGATTATAATTCAGCAAAAGAGGATCTGGAAAGTTTGCTGAAAGTGTCTCCCCGTTATACACGTGCTTATTTAATGAGGGGGGAAGTGTCTTTGCAGCAGAAGGACACCATTGCTGCCTTGGCCGATTTCAATAAGGCGCTTGAATTGGATAAATATGATCCGGACGCATGGGCTGCACGGGCAATTGTGAAATTGCAGCAATCCAAATATGCAGAGGCGGAATCGGACTTTGACCGGGCTATTCATTTAAGTGCGAAGAATGCCGGAAATTATATTAATCGTGCATTGGCAAGATTCCATCAGAATAATCTGAGGGGTGCTATGAGTGACTATGATTTGGCATTGGATATTGATCCCAATAACTTTATCGGACATTATAATCGTGGTCTGCTTCGTGCACGGGTAGGGGACGACAACCGGGCAATTGAGGACTTTGATTTTGTCATTCAAATGGAACCGGATAATATGATGGCTGTCTTTAACCGTGGTTTGCTCCGTGCGCAGACAGGTGATTATCGTGGAGCCATACAAGACTATACGACTGTTATCAATCAGTATCCTAACTTTCTGGCCGGATATTATCAGCGTTCGGAAGCCCGTAGAAAAATTGGGGATAAGAAAGGAGCGGAACAAGATGAGTTTAAGGTCATGAAAGCCCAGATTGACAAGCAGAACGGTGTGACTAATAAGGATGTTGCCCAGAATAAAGATAAAGCGGACGGAAGTGGAGATGAAGATGGAGAAAAAACACGCAAGAAGTCGGATAAGAATATGAATAACTATCGTAAGATAGTAATTGCCGATGACTCTGAAGCCGAACAGCGCTATACGAGTGATTATCGTGGACGTGTGCAGGACAAGAATGTAAATATCACACTGGAACCCATGTTTGCTTTGACTTATTATGAGAAAATGAGTGACGTGAAACGTTCGGTGAATTTCCACAAGTATATTGAGGACTTGAACCGTACGGGAATCCTCTCTAAACGTCTCCGTATTACGAATATGGAAGCTCCGTTGACAGAAGAACAGGTGAAATTCCATTTTGCTTTGATCGATACACATACATCCGCTATCGTGGCTGATGAAAAGAGCGCTCCGAAGCGTTTTGCCCGTGCGATTGACTTCTATCTGGTGCAGGACTTTTCAAGTGCTGTGGCTGACTTGACACAGACGATTCTGTTGGACGGTGATTTCTTCCCGGCTTATTTTATGCGTGCGCTTATCCGCTGTAAGCAACTGGAATATCAGAAGGCGGAACAAGCCGCCGAAACGGATATTCCGGGTGATAAACGTAAAGAGATTACTGCGGTTGATTATGAAGTAGTAAGGAAAGACCTGGACAAGGTGATCAATCTGGCGCCGGACTTTGTTTATGCTTACTATAACCGTGCGAATGTCTCTGCTATGCTGAAGGACTACCGGGCTGCTATTGCCGATTATGACAAGGCGATCGAGCTGAATCCTGATTTTGCGGATGCTTACTTTAATAGAGGCCTTACCCATATATTTTTAGGTAATAACAAGCTGGGCATTTCTGATTTAAGTAAAGCCGGTGAGTTGGGTATTGTTTCTGCTTATAACGTGATCAAACGTTTTACGGATCAGACGGAATAACATTTATTTGATAAAAAATGGAAAACTCAAAAGATTTACTTACTTTTGCGTTCAAATTGTGAAAATATAACATCATCTATTATGATAAAGATAAAATTTCCCGATGGCTCTGTTCGTGAATATAACGAAGGAGTGAACGGTTTACAGATTGCAGAAAGTATCAGTTCGCGTTTGGCACAAGATGTTTTGGCTTGTGGCGTGAATGGCGAGACTTATGATTTAGGACGTCCTATTAATGAAGATGCTGATTTCGTGCTTTATAAATGGGATGATGAAGAAGGCAAACATGCTTTTTGGCATACAAGTGCTCACTTGCTGGCTGAAGCTTTGCAGGAACTTTATCCGGGCATTCAGTTCGGTATCGGTCCGGCCATTGAAAACGGATTCTATTATGATGTAGATCCGGGAGAAGCGGTAATCAAGGAAAGTGATCTGCCTGCTATTGAAGCTAAGATGCAGGAACTGGCTGCCAAGAAAGAGGATGTAGTCAGAGAGAGCATTGCCAAAGCGGATGCATTGAAGATGTTTGGCGATCGTGGAGAAACTTATAAATGTGAGTTGATTTCCGAATTGGAAGACGGACATATTACTACTTATACGCAAGGGGCATTTACTGATCTTTGCCGTGGTCCTCATTTGATGACGACTGCTCCGATCAAAGCTATCAAACTGACTACGGTAGCCGGTGCATATTGGCGTGGTCAGGAAGACCGTAAGATGTTGACACGTATTTATGGTATCACGTTCCCGAAAAAGAAAATGCTGGATGAGTATCTGGTATTGTTGGAAGAAGCCAAAAAACGTGACCACCGTAAGATCGGCAAGGAGATGCAGTTGTTCATGTTCTCGGAGACGGTAGGAAAGGGACTTCCGATGTGGTTGCCGAAAGGTACTGCATTACGTCTGCGCTTGCAGGAATTCTTGCGTCGTATCCAGACTCGCTATGACTATCAGGAAGTAATCACTCCGCCGATTGGCAACAAGTTACTGTATGTGACTTCCGGTCACTATGCAAAATATGGCAAAGACGCTTTCCAGCCTATTCATACTCCGGAAGAAGGTGAAGAGTACTTCTTGAAACCGATGAACTGCCCTCACCATTGTGAGATTTATAAGAACTTCCCGCGTTCATACAAAGACCTTCCATTGCGTATTGCTGAATTTGGAACAGTTTGTCGTTATGAACAAAGTGGTGAGTTGCACGGTTTAACTCGTGTACGTAGCTTTACGCAGGATGACGCTCATATTTTCTGCCGTCCGGATCAGGTAAAAGATGAATTCCTTCGTGTAATGGATATCATCTCTATTGTGTTCCGTTCTATGAATTTCCAGAATTTTGAGGCTCAGATATCATTGCGCGATAAAGTAAACCGCGAAAAATATATTGGTAGCGATGATAATTGGGAAAAAGCAGAACAGGCTATTATCGAGGCGTGTGAAGAAAAAGGATTACCTGCTAAGATTGAATATGGTGAAGCGGCTTTCTACGGTCCTAAGCTCGACTTTATGGTGAAAGATGCAATCGGCCGTCGCTGGCAGTTGGGTACTATCCAGGTAGACTATAACTTGCCGGAACGTTTTGAACTGGAATATATGGGATCTGATAATCAGAAACACCGTCCGGTTATGATCCATCGTGCACCGTTCGGATCAATGGAGCGCTTTGTTGCCGTGCTGATTGAACATACCGCCGGTAAGTTCCCATTGTGGTTGACACCCGACCAGGTTGCTATTCTGCCGATCAGTGAGAAGTTCAATGAATATGCGGAACAAGTGAAGATGTATCTGAAAACTCACGAAATCCGTGCGGTTGTAGATGACCGTAACGAAAAAATAGGTCGCAAGATCCGTGATAATGAGATGAAACGTATTCCTTATATGCTGATTGTCGGCGAAAAAGAAGCAGAAAATGGTGAAGTTTCTGTTCGTAGACAAGGCGAAGGTGACAAAGGA
>ULSW01002589.1_pt1 | contig 46324 bp, 32 predicted proteins | sample 1957051 | NCBI WGS metagenome assembly ULSW01 (sample SAMEA4835719, study PRJEB28245) | human gut metagenome | biome: gut microbiome; material: fecal sample | place: Denmark | collected 2008 | reverse complement strand
GGAAATAGACATTTCTGGTGTAGAGGATATTATGTGGATACGGTAGGACGATATGAAGGAGCGATAAAAGAGTATATTCGCAATCAACTACAAGAGGATATAGCGCAAGATACATTAAATTTTAAAGAATACACCGACCCGTTTACGGGTGAGCCAGTAAAATAGGCAAAACAAAAGCCCCCGAGTAGGGGGCAGCCAGTGGTAATAGAGTGGTTGTCAGATCATTCAATGCCCTCTTTAGAGGGCCACCACTAGAGAAAGACCCTTATAGGGTCAGAGCAAACCACCCGTTCTACGGGTGGTTATGATTTGTAATTGTATTTCTGTGAAAGTCTTGCTATAATTAATCAAAATATATTGTAGTCAATTAGAGAGGATACAATTATGATTATTACCACAACTATGCATATTGAAAACAAACCTGTACAAGAGTACAAAGGTATTGTATTTGGTGAAGTAGTAGAAGGTCGTAACTTTGTGAAAGACTTTATGTCTGGTATTCGCGATATCGTTGGTGGTCGTAGTGGTAGCTATGAAGATTCTTTGATGAATGCGCGCCAAGCAGCTCTTGATGAAATGTCTCAACGGGCTTCTAAAATGGGTGCTAATGCTATTATCGGCGTATCCTTCCAATACAGCACAGTAGGTGCAGAAAACGGTATGCTCATGGTTACATGCAATGGTACAGCCGTTGTAGTTTAATAGGTAATATACTATAAGTTGCCATGTATTATTGTAACTAAAAACAGCAGGGTTAAAGCCCTGCTGTTTTTTTATGTTAGTCATGTATAAAATAAATCCCCTAATCAATGTGTAAGCGAAATAGCTTTCACAAAGATTAGGGGAATTTTTTATTTTATCTTATACCATGTTGCATACATGACTGGTAGTACGATAAGTGTTAGCACTGTTGCCACTAGTAGGCCACCGCTAAAGGCGATAGCTAGTGGGCTCCAGAATACAGATCCCATAAGAGGAATCATGCCTAAAATCGCTGCGATAGCGGTGAGCATGATAGGGCGGAAACGAAGTGTAGCGGAGTTGATAATCGCTTCAAGTGGTTTTTGTCCTTCTGCTTTGTGGATTTCAATTTGGTCTAACAAGATAATGGAGTTACGGATGATCATACCCGAAAGGGCGATGATACCTAGAATAGCCATAAAACCTAATGGCGTTCTCGTAATATTGAGAGCTAATACGACGCCGATTAATCCAAGAGGAGCTGTGAGCAAAGCCATGAACATAAGGGCAATACGCTTCAATTGGAACATGAGGATTGTCATGATCACAAAGAGCATAATTGGCATTGGTGTTACTAGATTTTGTACAGCTGTGACGCTCTTTTCAGCGGCTCCATCAAGTTCAATGGTATAGCCTGTAGGCAAGGAATCGCGAATGTCTTGTAAGGATTTATAAACCTCTTTTGTTTTCGCATTGCCTAAAACACCGGCTTTTACATTGGCGTGAATGCTGATCGTTGGCATCATATTTCGGTGCCAAATAATACCATCCTCTTGGGTCATAGTGATAGTTGCAATTTGGCTAAGCGGTACGTAGGAACCATTGCCTGTTTGAATTGGTAAGGAGGATAGAGCACTTAAGTTATGTTGCTCATTATCTCCTAAACGGAATGTAACAGGAATTGTTTGGTTACCTTCATAGTATTCCCCAGATTTAGTGCCAGATAATAAACTTTGCAAGTGTAAGGATACAGCATAGCTATCGATGCCGAGTAGGCGAGCTTTGTTAGGATCGATGTGAATGTTAGCTACAGGTTCCGTATCTGGCCAGTCAAAGGCTATGTTATGTAAATCCTTGTCGCCTTGCATCTTGTCTTTAACCTTGTTGGCAATTTCTTTTACCACCTTTTGATCAGGTCCAGAAACGCGGAGCATAACTGGATACTTGGATGGTGGACCAATTTGTAAGAATTGCGTATTTACAAGTGCAGATGGGAATTCTTCATTTAAGTATGGAGTCAATTCATTGTATAGTTTATCGCGGTCCTCTAAGGATTTAGTAACGATAACGTACTGCAAGAAATTGTTCCGTTGCAATTCCGGTTCCAAGGTGAGGACGAAACGTGGAGAACCTTGTCCGATGTAGGATGTAAAGGTTGAAATATGTTCGTTACCTTGTAAATATTTGTCGATGATCTTCGCTTGATTTGCGGTGTACTCGATGGATGAACTTTGAGGGAATTGCATAGATACTATGATTTCATTACGCGTTGATGATGGGAAAAATTCTTGCTTGATCAATGGTAGTGAAAGTAGGGATAACACAAAGGCACCTAAGGTGATGAGTAATACTACCTTATGATGTCCTAAAGCCCAATGTAACAGTCTTTCAAATTTATCATAGAATGTAACACTGAGATTGTGCATGATACGGTCTCGTTTGGTCCATTCGGATTCAGGTTTTGGAGCCTTGTTTTCTATGATTTTATAGCCGAGAACAGGGCTGACGAGAACAGAGGCGAACCAAGATAGGATGAGAGCCATAAATACAACGATGGATAGAGATTTTGTAAACTCTGCTACCATGCCTTCTGCGAGTGCTAATGGCAAGAAGCCAGCACAGGTAATGAGCGTACCAGATAGCATAGGGAATGCTGTTGATTGGTAAGCGAAGGTAGCAGATCTAAAGTGACCCCAACCTTCTTCGAGCTTAACGCTCATCATTTCTACAACGATAATGGCATCATCTACGAAAAGGCCTAGCGATAAGATAAGAGCGCCAAGGCTAACCTTATGCAAATAAATGCCGCTTTCATACATCAAGATGAATGTGGTAGATACAACGACTGGAATGGTGAGAGCTACAACAACGCCTGTACGTAAGCCAAGAGATGCAAAGCTTACGAGCAATACGATGGCGATGGCTTCAAATAGAGATTGAGAGAAATCGCCAATGGATTCTTTAACGATATGAGGCTGATTAGATACTTGATCGAGTTCAAGGCCTGCAGGTATGGTTTTCTTCAATTCTGCTAGCTTTTTATCGATAGCTTCACCAAATTCCACATTATTGCCACCTGCATCCATGGAGATGGCAATACCTATAGCTGGCTTGCCTTCATAGTAGAATTGAGGATCACTAGGATCTTGGTAGGTCATGGTTACATCAGCCATGTCGCCAAGGCGCAAGGTTTGATTGTTGATGCGAATAGGCATATCTTGTACGGCTTGAGGGCTATCGAATAGACCGTTTACTCGAAGATATACATTATTGGTATCCGTTGTAATCATACCAGCTGGCACCATCATACTTTGCTGTTTGATAGCTGTTAACAGCTGTTGTGTACTGATTTTATAGGATGCTAATTTATCCTTATTAATCGTTACATTAAGGGTTTGTTGTTGAACCCCAATAAGGCTGATTTTCTTAACATTTGGAACAGATAACAGCTGACGTTTTAAGTCTTCCGCTTGTTGACGCTTTTCTTCATAGGAGAATTCATCACCGCTAATGGCATAGATAATGCCGTATACATCATCAAATCTGTCATTGATGGTCGGTCCTTGAACACCTTGTGGTAATGACTTCCATTCGTCGTTAATCATGTTCCGCGCTTCTTCCCAAGCGGGACGGATTTTATCAGATGGTAGGTTTTCTTTCAGATTAATATAAATAACTGATTTGCTGCCATCTGTGAAAGATTTTGTATAATCCACGCCCGGAAGGTCGCGCAGTTTTTCTTCTAATTTATCCGTTACTTGATCCGACATTTCTTGTGGGGAAGCCCCTGGCCAAGCAACACCGACCACCATGGTGCGCATCGTAAAGTCTGGGTCTTCCATACGCCCCATATGGTTGTATGAGAAGATACCAAAGGTGAGTAGCACAGCCATGAAGTAGTAGATAATGGACTTGTGTTTGAGGGCCCATTCGGCTAAGTTAAATTGTTTCATTGACTAACCGCCGTCCCTTCTTGTAATTGTTGGGTACCTGCGGTGATGACAATGTCGCCCTTAGCTAAACCAGATGTGACGATGATGGAGTTCTTACCGAATTCACCAGTCTTAATCGGAACGAGATGAGCCTTTTTATCTCGGATAATATACACTGCATTATTGCCGTTAGAGTCTTTCACAAGAGCTGTTAATGGAATAGAAATATTGGTGCTATCTGTGGTAGATAGATTTGCATTGACCGTCATGCCTAGTTGTACCTCTTTAGGAGGGTTTTGTAATGCAATTTTTACGGTATACGTTCTTGCTACAGGGTCAGGAACCGGTGAAATTTCTCGCACCACACCTTGCACAGTTACATCTGGTAGAGCCCAGAATGTAATATTGGCAGGACTGCCCACATGAATCTTGGCCAATTCTTGTTCGGGAAGGGCAATGACCGCTTCTGGGTCGTGACCAGCCGCTAAGGTACCAACGCTTTGACCGGCTGCTACGACTTGGCCTGCTTCAATATTGAAAGCAGTAATAATACCTGTATCAGGAGCCGTCAAATTAGTATAGCTATTTTGATTGCTACTCAAGTTAAGGCTAGCCTGTGCTTGTTGTAATTGAGCAGATGTGGCATTCAATTGGTTTTCTGCTTGGTCTAATTGCAACTTACTAATCGCTTGTTGAGCATAGAGCTCGCGATATCGTTTCGCATTGGTTTCTGCTAATTCATAGGCCGATTGAGCTGCTTTTACAGCACCCTCAGCATTTTGTACTTGAGCTGATGTATCTGAACCATTAATTTGAGCAATGACTTGGCCTGCTTGCACAGTATCACCGACATTGACAAATTTGTTGATAACGCGACCCCCAATTTGAAAGGCCAAGTTGGTTTCTGTTTTATTATGGATAGTGCCTGCATAGCCAGCGCCGGTAGTACCAGATTCTTCACCGATGGTGATAGTACGCACCTTGAGGCTCGTATCCTCAGGTTGCTTTTCAGATCCACAACCACTTATGACAGCAGTCCCGATTAAGAGGGCTCCTATGGTTGCTATGACTCGTTGATTCATAGAATCTCTCCTTTATACTACACATAAGCCCTATGGCACACAACTACATATAGGTAGCATTCATAGGACTATATATTTTATGAGAATATATCTAATTTAGCTATTAGATATATAGTAGATAATAGTTCTATTAAATCTATTAGATTTAATTATATATTTTATACAATTTAATAATACTATATTTATATGTAAACGGCTAGGGGGTATATATAAAAAGTGAGTCCTCCATAGGAGAACTCACTTTTTATAAATCTACAATGCTCATAAATCTACAAGCTAGTAGTAAGCTAGTAGGTATTATTCTTTTTCTTCTGTTTCTTGTACTACAATAGGTTCTTCATAGGTTACAAGAATCTTGTCGATACGGGTGTTATCCATATCTACAACTTCAAAGGTATAGCCATTCCATTTTGCTTTGTCCAATTCTTTTGGAATGCGACCGAAAAGAACGTTTAAGAGACCGCCCATTGTTTTGTACAAGTCTTTTTCTTCGCCTGGTAATTCTTCATCGATGTGGAAGAATTCTTTAAATTCGTCTACGTCGAGAAGGCCATCTACAAGCCAGGAGCCGTCTTCACGTTCGACGATTTTGTTTTCTTCTTCCTTGATTTCTTCTTCACCGGAAGGCATGAGACCTACGATTTCTTCCATGATGTCATGTAAGGTTACAAGACCGCTGAAACCGCCGTACTCGTCGAGAACGATTGTTTCGTGAACGCCTTCTGTACGGAGTACATTCAACAATTTCATGAGAGTAATGGATTCTGGAATGAGTAATGGTTCTTTCAAACAAGATTCAATAATATCATGAATAGAGCGTTCGCTAGGACGTTGCATGATCTGTACCAATACATCAGATACAGTTACGAGACCCTTTAGTTCGTCCAAGGAATCGGTACCTACAGGAATGCGGTAATGGTTGGCATTTTTGAGGACTTCCATAATTTCATCCTCTGTGCCATTAAGGTCAATCCATTTGAGCTGCGTACGAGGTGTCATGATGTCGCCAGCATTCATATCTGCTAGGTGGAAGATATTTTCTACGAGGATAGGTTCCTCTTCTTCATAAGCACCCATAGCAACGCCTTCGGTGAGCATCTTGTTGATTTCGGACTCTGTAACAGGCGCCTCTTCTTTCACAGTCACGCCTAGTAATTTTAAGAGGAATTCTGTAGAAACACCGAGGAAGCTAACGATTGGCTTTAAGGCTACAGACAACCAGTAAATAGGTTTTGCTACGACTACGGCGATGCTTTCAGGACTATTTAAGGCCAAACGTTTCGGCACGAGCTCGCCGATAACGAGGGATAAATAGGTGATGATAGCAACGATGAGGAAGGAACTAATGGATGCTGCATAAGGTTCGATGCTTGGAATGCTTGCTACTAATATATCCTCTAATGGACCAGAGAAGGTAGCACCAGAATACAAACCAGTTAAGATACCAACGAGAGTAATACCAATTTGAATGGTAGAGAACATCTCGTTTGGATTTTCTGCTAATTCAAAGGCTTTTTTAGCGCGTTCATTGCCAGCTTCGGCCATTTCCTCTAATTTTCGTTTCTTCGCATTGACGATAGCCAATTCCGTCATAGAGAACAAGCCATTCGCGATGATTAATACGATGATAATTATAAAATCTAAGGTCAGATCACTGTCCATGTAAATAGATTCTCCTTTTATATTCTGCACATGAGAAAAATAGATATATTACACATAGTATACCATATTAGCATCGATACGTGTTTAGATACAACAAAAGCACCTAAGATAGGTGCTTTTGTTGTATACTATAGGTGTTACTGCCCCAGACTGGTAACAGAAAGGGGGTGAAAACGTGTTTGACACTTTGATTTCCTTAATAGTATCCATCGTAGCAGGTGTAACCTGTCACTACATCTGCAAGTGGCTAGATGGTTACTTCCGTCAGTAACTAGCACAAAAAAAGGAGGGCCACCACCCTCCTTTTTTGTTTGCGTGAAAACGTGTCTCACATTGACTTCCTTTGTCATATATTATGATACATGATTGCCTTTAATTTGTAAATATTGCTCTAATAAGGGTATAGTATATACATATCAAGGTTAGTAGTAATAATAGTCCGTATAATTGGGACCTCATGATAGGATTAGATTTATGACAAGTGAACAGGAATGGGAACAGGTTTTACAAATAAAGACAGCAGGTCGTGATGATAGTCGGTCCGATACGGAGCATCATCCATACGAGCCAACGGATTATTGCGTGCTAGAGCGCTTGGCAAATAGTGGTTATATTCGCAAGAAAAATACGCTCATCGATTATGGCAGTGGCAAGGGTCGTGTCAGCATTTTTATGGCGTACCAAACAGGTTGTCACTCTATTGGTATCGAATACGATGAACGATTATATGAAAAGGCTCTTATCAATGGTGAAAGCCCAGCAGCGCGCAATCGGGTGAGTTTTGTACACGGTGATGCGGCGCTCTATGAATTACCAGCTCAAGCAGATCGATGCTTTTTCTTTAATCCCTTTGCGCTTCATACGATTAAGCGTGTTCTAGGAAATATCTTTGATTCCCTGTATCATCATCCGCGTGAAATCAAATTATTTTTCTACTATGTTAACGAAGAGGTAGAAAACTTCTTAAATAACCATGTGCGACTCGAACAAGAAGAACCTATCGATTGCAGCGATCTATTTGAAGAAAGCGATGAAAAGGAACGAATTTTAGTGTATTCAGTTAATTTATTTTAATGTATTCAGTTAACTGTATTTAGTATGTAAGAAACCTCAATGTTGAAGGATTGTTTTAGGGGCTCTAAATTTGTACGACTAGGACATAATTCAAATTGAGGTTTTATTCTATTTTTAAGAAACTTTCACCTAGATTATTAAGGAAAAAGCAGATAAATTCTGATATAATAATATATTAGAGATTATAAAATCAAATTATTTTTTATGGTTCTATACATTGATTCGTATGCGCTAATGTAGTGGATAGGGCTGAGTGTATTGAAGACTGGAGGTACCCGTGGAAATCATCGATACAGCATTGATTGAACGTATTCGCAAGGCCTTAATTAAACGTTATGATCGAGATCAACAAATTCAACAAATGATTGAAGAAATCGGTGCCGAAGAGGGACTCAATGAAATTGAATTGGCTATCGTTTACCAAGCATATTTAGAGGTTAAGGAACGCATATACTATACATCCTCTCTCGTTGATTTGTGGAATCAAATTGAAGAGGTTCAAAAACGGATGTCTATGTTGCATACCTATGATTCTCTTGAAGAGGATTTGTTTGGCAATGTGTTAGGCGACGATAAAGAGGATATCATCATTTCTGATGGATCTTATCTTGGCAAGGGTGCTAGTCATAATAATGATGTATACGCTATGGAACAGGTTCAATTATCGGATATTCCTGTGCAGCATGATTCTACAGTGGGCATGAACCATATTAAATTGAACGAATTGCATTCTATGGGCGGTCTTTTTACAGGATCTGGTGAAAGCTCCCAACATGAGATATCGGACCTTGATGAAGACATTGTAGAGCATATGGATGTAAATCCACTAGATGGTGTGGAAAGCTTAGAAGTCCATCACATGGATGAAGAAAATATATCCTCTATTGATCCATATACAGCGGTAAATGCATTGTTATTTGGAAAAGCTGGTTTGGACTCTGATAAAGCCAATAAGAAGATGGAAAAGCTTCTTAAAAAGCAATTGAAACGCGTAGATGATGAATGGGCGCGTATCAATGGAACTGACGATACATCTAAAAAATCTAAGGATTATAAAAAATTCAAAGAAGATAAGAAATCTAAGGGCGACAAGAAATCAAAAGAGGATAAAAAGTCCAAAGATGATAAAAAGTCTAAAGAGGATAAAAAGGACAAAAAGGACAAAAAACATAAAAAGTATAAGGAAGATAAACATTCCAAATCCAAAGATAAGTTAAAGAAAAAGAAAGACAAGGCTGAAAAGAAGCTTAAAGTCTTAAATGACAAGTTAAAAACAGTATTTTTGGCGGATACTTTCAAGAAAAAAGATAAGAAGAAAGATAAAAAAAAGGATAAAAAATCCGAAAAGGATAGATCCGAAAAAAAGCAAAAACGATAGTTTCTGTATGGAATAGTAAGGCCTCTGAACAGAGGTCCAAGGAGAGTACTAGTGCTAAAAAATCGGCAAGTGCTGGAACTATCGACCGTGGATGCGGTAAATGCAAGCGATGTAAGGGACCTAAATGTAAGAAATATCCAACATAATTATAGTTAGGTAATATAGAGTAGTTACGTTATATGAGAATAGTAGGGGTTAATGATGAACCGATGGCAACGATTATTTGAAGGCATAAAGACAGAGATTAAGGTGTTTATCTTTTTCTCTGCTTTGTTGACTGCATTTAGAATCGTGTTTCTTGCAGTATTTCAATCACAGCTAGCATCTGTGACGATGGAGAATATCCTTACGTCCTTATGGCTAGGCTTTAGATTGAGTCTCAAGACAGTCGGTTCTTTGTGTTTACTAGGCTTTTTAGGAGGCACATTGGTACATACCTTTGTACCAAAATGGCCATCCTTGCGCATTAAACAGGTTATCTATTCTATTGCAACGGTACTATTAACCTTCTTATTCTTGGGGCGCATTCCGTTCTACAAGATCTTTAACTCCTCTTATAATGCAATGCTCATTAATGGTAAGAACGATGATATCGGCGCCATTATCAATACAGCCATCAATGAATATAATGCATTGATGTACATCGTAGGCGCTGTTGTGTTGAGTGCAGCCCTTTGCTGGTTCCTCGTTCGTTTCTTGGCGTGGGGTACAAAGAAATATAGAGATTACGCTGATACTCAACTAGTTTGTCCTACTTGGTATCCTAAGACGAAGAAAACGCAATGGATCACAGGTATTGGATTGACTGTAGTTATCGGTATACTAGGTCTATTCTTTAGATTTGGTGGTGCTTTTAACTATACGAATTCTATCAACTGGGAAAGTGCGGCGCGCCTCAGTTCTAATTTGTTAAACGAAACTATCCTCGACGATGTGCAGGCTCTTTATCGTGTTAAAAGTATTGCAAAACGCGCGGATGAGTTAGAGGTTATCAACTTAACCCCTCAAGAATTGAGTGAGAAAATCAGTGCCGTTGGTGGAACATTTAATGGTAAGGATTTTGATGGTTCTTTCACAAGAACTATTACGACAGAGCGTTTAGCGGAGCAACCACAGTCCATCAATATCGTTCTCGGTGAATCCTATGGTTTGTGGCCATTCCTTGGTGAATACAACGAACCTGGTGCGTACCTCGTTGAACAAGGTCGTAAATACGCTGCCAGCCCTCAAGCGATGAGCACGCAGCTAGCCCTTGCTCAAGGTACGGGCACCATGCCAGCTATCAATGGTTTACTCACTGGTATGCCTGACACAGGTCTATATCCTAATTACGAAGGTGAAAGTTTCAAACAACCGTACGGTTTAGGCATTGGATCTGTTATGAAAAAGCTAGGCTATAAAACTGTATTCTGGTACGGCGGCTTTAGTACATGGCAAAATGTGAAGAACTTTACCTTGTCTCAAGGTTTTGACGAATTCCACGATGCGTCTGAAATGCCTAGCGAAGACGGCAATGCGTGGGGCGTAGGCGATAAAGACTTGTTTAAAGCGATTTCTGTCTATATGGATCAACATAGAGGGGAAAAAATCCTCAATGTCATCATGACCACCTCTAATCATCCGCCGTATAGCATCAATGTAGCCAAGGAAGGGTATGATGTGAATAAGGTAAAAGGCCATTTGCCTGATACAATTGCAGAAACTGACAAGCAATTGAACGAAATGGGTCATATTTGGTATGCGGACCATGTGATGGGCGAGTTCATCGCTAGTGAAGAAAAAGCAGATCCTTCTGCGCTCTTTGTTATCACTGGGGACCATAGTGAACGATTTACCTTTGCCCGTGAAGTAGGTCCTAATGTGGCGTCTACGATTCCGATTATCTTCTACGGTCGCGGCATTCATAAAGATTGGCTCGCTCCAAACGCTTTTGGCATGAGCATTCAAATCATTCCAACCTTGGCAGAACTAGCAGGGCGACCTGGTCAAACCTATGAATCTATGGTGCCAAGCTTGTTTACACAAGAGGAATTTGTCTTTAACCATAGATTATATCTAGATAAAAATGGCAAAGTTTTAGAACAAAGTGCGAATATGCCTCAATCCTATGGGGATATGATTAAAAACATGCGCGAACTCGCAGCATGGCGTATTAAGCACGGGGATAGTATTCAATAATTTTTGTATACGATATATATGGTAGATATCATATTTGTATCTACCATATGTATCTACATAGTAAATTAACGGGATTTGTAAGTTAAAGGATGATCTATGAGCACTGTGACGGCTATTATCTTAGCTCGCAACGAAGAAAAACATATTGTAGATTGTATTAAAAGTATTCAATTTGCTGATGAAATATTAGTTATTGATGATGGAAGTACAGATCAAACGGTACCTCTTGCTACTAACTTGGGGGCTAAAGTTATACCACATCCTCTGAATGGAGATTGGTCACAACAACGGAGATTTGGTATATCTCAAGCACATTGTGAATGGATTCTATTTATAGATTCGGATGAGCGTGTATCTCCTCAATTAGCAAAATCAATCCAAGAATCTATTAAAGGAGAGCCAAAGGCCTATTGGCTACGAAGATATAATTTATTCCACCACAATCCAGCTACTCATGGCGTAGTAAGACCTGATAAGGTTTTGAGATTAATGCCTCGTGAAGGGGCTACAGTGGAGGGGGCAGTCCATGAGACCTTTATTAGTCCTTATCCACAAGCTACATTAGAAGGTAAATTGTATCATTACACTTATGATAACTGGCATCAGTTCTTTGAAAAGTTCAATAAATACACTACAGCAGCGGCCAACAAGTACAAGGAACAAGGGAAATCTTGTAGTTTTTTAGGGGATATTATATTGCGTCCAACATGGGCATTTTTTAAGATATATATTTTGCAAGGTGGCATATTAGATGGAAAAATAGGTTTTCTATTATCTATCTACCATATGATGTACACCATGACGAAATATGTAAAATTATATTATTTAAACAAATCTAATGGGCAATTATAATCAGTAATTTAGTATAGTAGATTACTATGGGGAATTATTGCTCTTGACGTAGATATGGAAGTATGAATGAGTGAACAATTTTTTCTATCCCTACAACAAAATATAAAACTAATGCTTTGGGCTCCTATATTGAGCACCATCTTTCGAATCATATTCATGATTGTGTATAATCCTTACCCTACATGGAAGGGTCGCTGGAAATCTGTATTAGGTTCATTGCGTTACGGCTTCTGGTGGGGCATGGATTTTGATGCTTATGTATTCTTACTGCCCTTAGTATTGGTGACGCTCCCTGCATTATTATTTGATGGGTATCACCAAATAGAAGATACTGTACGGTTAGTAGGATTAATCATTTATTCCTGCATACTTTACGCAGCTTTTGCAGGAAAAATGATTTTTTATAAGCATTTCCATGATACGTATAACTATATGGTTCATTATGGAAATCATGCAGAGAAACGTAATTTGATTGATGTATTCTTTAATCAAGATCGAGGAATTCTCGTCATTTTAGGATTGATTCCTATTACGTTTATATCCTGGTATATGGGAGATTTCTTCTTATCCTTGCCATTTATACCTTATCCAACTATTGAAGGAACTTGGCCTACTGTAGCTTGGAATATAGGTCTTGTGGCTGCCTCCGTTTTGGGGTTTTATTGGTTCCGCTATGGTGGAACATTATCTCATGATGATAAACCAGAATGGGATACGATTCCTACAGTGGTAAAAGAGGATATATTCTTTGCTCGTGCTACAGTGCCAGATCTATGTGCCTTAGAAACGGTGCTAAAACATCCCCTTCGTGATGAATATACCGCATCTGCTGAGGACATTGATGACGCGATTCACCGTATTGTTCCTAAGGAATATAAAGATTCTTGGCAGGATTTGAATACACCGCTTCATGCATTCAAGCGCGTTGCATCAGGTCCTCGTATTGATAAACCACAACATATATTTTTTATTGTTGGTGAAAGTATCCCACAATGGTCTCTTGATAAACCTTATAAGGAACTTAATATATGTCCTGGTTTATGGGATTTTAAAGATAATCCATATACGGCGCAAGTGCCTAATTTCTTGCCTGCCGGTAATGTATCTCGTCCATCCATTGTGAGTCTGTTATCTGGTGTCTATGATGCGGGTATGGAAATCAATGAACGGGAAGCCTTCTGGCATGAATCATTGCCGACTTCTTTGGCATCTCAAATGAAACGTTTAGGTTATGATACGATTTACTGGTATGGTGGCAATGCATCGTATGGTAACTTTAATCACTTTGGTAAGGCTCAAGGATTTGACCGCGTAGAAAGTGCTTCCGTTTTTTGTGGTCCCGATGCACCTAAAACATGGGTAGGCGTCTATGATCATGTATTTTTAGAACATATTGAAGAGGAAATCAAATCGTTAGAACATCCTACATTCCATTTTATTTACACTACATCCAATCATGGTCCTTATAAAATGGAGGATTCCTTATTAGATTATGATCCTGAAAAGGTCATGCCGAACCTTGGAGATGATGTAAAATCCAACAAGAAACGCAATAAAGAATTGGCTACCTATCGCTATAGTGATAAGGCGATTTTTAACTTTGTTAATGCTATGAAAGAGGCATTTCCTGATAGTTTATTCGTTGTTACCGGTGACCACTCTAATCTATTTGGCTCTTTGAATAATACATCCTTAATTCAACGAGACTATACGTTGCGCGATACATTCTGTACGGTAGGGCTGTTACAACATTTTGCTTTCACAAAGGATATGATTACGGCACCCATTGGCACGCATATGAGCCTCATGCCTACCATTATTGAAGCCATTGCACCAAAGGGTTTCGAATATTACTCCATCGTACCGTCCTTATTTGATGAACAGCCAGATACATTAGTTACACCATATCAATGGATTACGCCTCATATGATGGGCGATGTTCGTATGGATTATGGTGAAAGTAACATACCGTCCTATAAACCGGTTGAGCCAATTCGCCCTATTGATAATCACGGAGATGATGCGCGAGATTGGACAATGTTGACCATGTGGCTCATTAATCATGAGGACAGCATGAATAAGTCGTAGTATAATTAAATGATAATAGTCTATTGATGTATATGTAATCACTATTTCGTATACATCAATAGATGCTACTATATGTGTATTGATATGTGTATGATAGGAGGAACCTATGTCTATAATCAATGTTGTAGGCGCCAAAATTTGGGGTGGCGGTGAACAATATGTATATGATATTTGTAAGCAATTACAACAACGACATAGGACTGCGTATATCTTAGTGGACCAATCGAATGAAGATATGCAATCTCGGTATGCCCAAGTGGGCCATGTGATGACTGCTAATCTCTATACCTTGAAGGGTTTTCTATCTGTTAATGCCGTGGCTAAACAGATGAAAGAACAGGGGATTCATACGATTGTATGCCACTCTGGTAAATATATCTTATTCTGTATTGCTCTTAAGCAGTTAACAGGTGCTAAATTGGTGTTTATTAAACATAATCTTGTACCTGGTAAAACAGATATGTATCATAGATGGATCAATGCACAAGTAGATGCCTTCGTTTGTGTGTCTAAACTTGTTTATGACGATCTTATGACGCCTGCTATTAAGGATACTAGCAAATACCATGTTGTATATAATGGTATCGACCCGAACCGATTCCAGTCCTTTTCAGATGCTGTTCCCATGAAATATAAGGTTAGAACCTTTGGATATAGTGCGCGTATAACAGAACGAAAAGGTTTGTATCTGATTTTAAGTGCTCTGGAACAGATTCATCAAAACAATCCCGATGTTCGATTGATTATATCTGGGGCTGGTACAGAGGATCAAATCAAAAAACTGAAAGATTATATAGAAGCGCATCAAATGCATTCTTACGTTGAATTTATAGGCTTTACCCGAGATATTGAAGGTTTATATAGATCCATAGATTGCTTACTATTGCCAACGATAACGCGTGAAGCCTTTGGTCTCGTTATTTGTGAGGCTATGTATTGCGGTGTACCAGTCATTACAAGTGGCTCTGGGGCTCAACGAGAAATCATAGACGATGGTGAATCTGGATTTATTGTAGATCCGCTGAACGAACACAGCTTACAACAAGCCATGGAACATGTGATGAGTGATGATGTAAACTTGCCGAATATCATCACAAAGGCACGACATGTTGTAGAGGAACGATTCATCGTTAATCGTGTGGCTGATGAATTAGTTACAATTATAGATAATTTACATTCCACGAATTATTGATATATTTTGTAGTTATATGAGTGGATAGGAGTATGAGATGGGATATTTACAAACACAATGGCAGCGAGGCCGTAAGATTTACGGCAAACGTAGTTGGAGGGAAACTAGACGTACTTTCCTTCATACAATGCGCTCTATCCGCAATAAACGAGAAATAGAGGCACTAGAGAACTATTTTGCAAGCTATACGCCAGATCCAACATTATTAGACCGTCAAGTTGGTCTATTTGAGTTAATGACGCGATATTTCTTGTTTAAAAGCTCAACACCACAGGAACGATTAGAGGCTATTATTAATCATTTTGATTATTTGAAAGATGTGTTTACAGATGAAGCCATTCGCGAAATGTACTCTGTAGATCCAGATAATATTTATGACGATGTAAGCCGTATGAATCGTGGTTTTATCGTATGGGAATCAGAAGACCTTGATATGGTGGCCCGTTTATATTATGGACCGGGTCAACGAAAAGAAGGTTTTTTAACCTTGTTGTTAACCTTGGGTAAACAAGGCGTATACCATGCTAACTTCCGCTTTGGTAAAGGTTTTAATGGAGAACCTGCTATGTGGATTGGCACGATTCAAGGATATAAAGATGGCCTTGATAATGCTAAAACAGTTACTAAAAAGATGTTTGGGTATCGACCAAAAAACTTTATTATGTTCCTATTACGCCATATTGCGGTCCTTTGTAAGGTCGAATCCATTTATGCCGTATCTGATGAAGGCTTTTACGCGAATACCCACTTAGTTCGGGGGCACCGTGCTAAGGTAGCTGAGCTAGATCCATTGTGGGAGGAATCTGGTGGTGTTGTATGTAGTGATGACCGTTTCTTCAACATTCCATTAGAGGAATATCGTAAACCTATTGAAGAAATTAAATCACAAAAACGTAGCCAATACAGAAAACGCTATGAATTACTCGATCAATATGAGCAAGAGATTCAAGATCATGTACGACCATTGTTACGAGTAAAATAATATCTATAAAGGGAATAGATACCACTATGATAAATAGTAGATTATAACTATGTTGGGAAAAAGGGGTTAGTATGCAATCTTGGATAATTAAGAATTCTGAAATGGTCCTGACCGTACTCATTTCACTCATGATATGTACGACGCGGTCATCTATGGCATTAGGGAATTTAATATATAGCCTTATTATATTGATGACCTTAGTAACTTGTTGGTATAGACGACATGAAATCTCTGTACCACAGTCCATACGCCAATATGGATGGGCTTATGTAGGCATGTTACTATGTGTATTGCCTTCCGCATTAATTAGCACTGATATAGCGGTGACTACTAAATATTTCTTCAATATTTGGGTTTGGAAGGTATTAGTTATCGTACCCATTCTGCTATGTATTAAGAGTTCTCGCAAATTATATGCTATTTTATCAGTATATTTTGTGTATATGGGCGTTGATGCTGTATCGGCCTTTGCACAATATTTACTGGGCTATAATGTAGGACTAGAAGGTCGTGCAGGCGGTGTTATTAATGGCTCTGTGATGGGACTAGCCATGTTATTAACATTGGCCTTTCCATTGGCATTAATTGCTGCCTATGATAAGAGATTTCCTTCGTATGTAAGAAAATCAGCTGTATTTTCTTTGTTTGGCATGCTTTTAGGAATGTGGGGGAACCAAAGTCGTGGTTCCTGGTTATTTAATGGTATTAACGGTATACTCATAACATTGCGCTATAGCTTTGTTAATATTCGCTATATGTTGGTACTACTTGTAGCCGTTGTAGGTATAGGATATGCATTTACTAGTAATCCTGCCTATATGGCTCGTTTTGAAAGTACCTTTAATACGACTACGAATGGTTCCAATTTAGGTCGTATCTATGTATGGGAAGCAGATAAGCAAATGATTATGGATCATCCTGTAACAGGTGTTGGTCCTGGATTATGGCAAAAAACATATCGAGAACACTATAAATTAAAACAAGAAACTCAAGATCTAGGCCATTCTCATAATAATCTATTGCAAATAGCCTCTGAATCTGGCATATTAGGGCTCATTGGATTCTTAGGATTTTCATTCTTTATATTCTGTAAATCTTTGATACATTATGTTAAATCAAGAAATCCTTATGATTTATCAATAATGGTAGGCTTTATTAGCTATTTGTTTTTGTTTGGATCTATAGATTATACGTGGGGAAATTCTTCGGGCATTCGCATATTTTGGATTGTTATGGGCATCATGATTCAATTGAAAATAAATGAGAATCACAAGATTATTTAGGAAATATTTACGCATTATTTAATTGGTTTTTATGCCCAATTTAAATAGACTGAGAATCTCCAAAAAACTACATAAAAGATAGCTAAAATCTATGGTTTTTCATAGTTTTAAACTTTTGAATATGATACAATATAAGTAATTATTGGTACATTGTATTCGTATGTTTTAGAGGTTGTTTTCTTGAAAATTGTATTGAGAAAACAACCTTTTTTTATAGTTTGGGGTATTAGTATGAATAGTTATGGATATAATAATCACAACAAGTTGCTTGTTAGTAAAATAATAGTGCTTATAGCCGATTATGTTTCTATTGTTTTGGGGACATTAGCAGCTTATTATTTGCGGTTAAACTTGCCATTTTTACCAGTTAGTCCACATTTTAAGGTAGATGAAATCTATGTATATGGCATTATACCTCTTGTGTTTTTAGCCATATTACTTCTTAATAATGCATACTCTGTAGTATCTCCTTATTGGGATACTATGAAGAACTTATTCCGTAGCATCACTATCGGCGTAGTTGTATCTATTGTGCTTATGTATACAGGGCACGTAATCAACGATGTATCCCGTTTATTTGTTGTCTTTGCTTACTTATTCATGTTGCTCTTTATCTTTAGTTCCCGTTTTATTGTAGGGAAGATTCTTTCTAAGGCCGGATATTTAACGATACCAGTTTTATTAGTTGGTGCAGGTAAAACAGCAGAGCTCGTAAAGAAATCCTTAGATCGCATGCCGATTGCTACGTACAAGATTATTGGTTATGTAGATGATAATCCTAAATCCTCTACTATTGCTAACGAATATCCATGTTTAGGTGCTTTTTCCGATGTTGAACATGTTATCAAAGATACAGGTGTACAAACAGTTCTTATTTGTGCACCAGGGTTAGAACCTAAAAAGTTAGTATCTTTGATCAATCGATTGCAATTATTGGTAAAACGAGTGGCCTTTGTGCCTGAATTATTTGGTTTGCCCACAAGTAATATTACGGCTCGTGGCATGATGGAAGAGCAAGCCGTTGTATTGCGTGTACAAAATAACTTGGCTCGCAAGTCTAACCGCATTATGAAGCGCATATTTGATATTGTAGCTACTGTATGTGGAGGTATCTTGATTTTGCCGATCCTCGCCATCGTAGCTATATTGATTTATCTAGATTCCCCAGGACCTATTGTATTTGGTCACAAGCGCGTTGGCCAAGGTGGGAAAGAGTTCCCATGCTATAAATTCCGCTCCATGGTGCCGAATGCACAAGAGGCATTAGAGGTATATTTGAAAGAAAATCCTGCAGCCCGTGAGGAATGGGAACGAGATTTCAAATTGAAAGATGATCCTCGTGTTACTCGTATTGGTAAATTCCTTCGCAAAACAAGCCTTGATGAATTGCCACAATTGTGGAATGTTCTCGTTGGTGATATGAGCCTTGTAGGTCCTCGTCCTATCGTGCGTGATGAAATCGTAAAATACGGCGACTACATCAACGACTTTTACCTTGTACCACCAGGGATTACTGGTGTATGGCAAGTAAGCGGTCGTAGCGATACTACCTATGAAGAACGGGTGTTAATGGACTCTTGGTATGTTCATAACTGGTCCGTGTGGATCGATATAGTTTATTTGTTAAAAACAGTATTGGCTGTGGTGAAATCAAAAGGAGCTTATTAAATAGCTTTTTACCATAACCTTATAATTAATGGGAAGTCATATGAGTAAATATCTTATTTATATTGCGCAGGGCATTGGTGATTTTGTTATTGCTATGCCGCTTATTCAAAGCATTAAGTCACAAGATCCAACAGCTACTGTTGATATATTCACGTGTAGTGATAAACGACGTATAGGTCTAAACAAAAAGATGGTGGACTTGCAAGGGGATATTCGTCATTGTTACTACTATACAAAGGAAGAACCATTACATTCCTTAATGTTTTTGTTGAAAGCCGGTTATCATAGTTATGATTATGGTATTGTACTTGAGCATTTGAATTCTAAGTATATGTCATCGTGGCCGAGCAAAATTATTGATTTCTGTTGTAAAACAACCATAGGTGCATATAATCCATATAATGGTGCGACTTATAAAAAGTCCATTAATCGGCCAGATAGTTATTATATATATAACCTAGAAAATGATATCTTGAAACAGTTAGGTTTTGAGCCAACTATTATGAAGCGTGAATCATATTTTCTTGATAAAAATCCTGTATCAGAACCTATCATTATTAATCATCCTTCTATTGTATTCTGTATAGGTTCTGGTCATGTAGCAAATGAAAAGTTACATAATCCTTATGCATTAAGTCTTAAATCCTGGTTTACTAAAAATTGGGTAGAGCTTGGAAATAAACTAGTTGAAAGGGGTTATGAGGTTATCTTTATTGGTGGCTCAATGGAACAAGGTATGATTGAACCTTATTACGATGAATTAGATTCACGTATTGTTAGTTTTATAGGAAAACATTCTATTAAAGAGAGTTTTCAAGTGGTACGAGAAGCAGATCTTGTTGTCGGTGTAGATACAGGTCTTATTCATGCGGCAGCTATACAGGGAACAGCTACATTAACACTTTTTGGTCCTACAGACCCAACTATTGTAAAACCATTTGGTCCATATAGTGAGATTATTCATAATACTGTAGAATGTTCACCATGTTTAGGCTATGATCACTCCTATACATGTACTAATAATGAATGTATGCAAGGAATTTCAGTAGATTTTGTATTAGATTCTATATTACAAATTTTCAAGAGATAGAGGGAGATTCATGGATAGTTATTTATTACTATTAATATCTTATGTGGTATTTGTAGTATTAGGTTATAAGAAATTTGAACTGCCTATAATATCCCCTACAATGATTACATTGGTATCTTTAACGATTGTTATTGCTTTGGGATACTGGTATAGACATGAAATGGGAACAGACCTTTACTTTTATACTTTTATAGTAATAGCTCTTGGTGGAGGGGCTATTTTAGGTACTGGTTATGTTGTACAGAAATGGGCTAAACTTAATTGGGGAGACCAAACATCTATTGAGTATAATTTTGATAGTAATCGCTACCCTTTAGTGGGAATAGTAAAACTTCCTGTACGATATAAATACATATCTATGTATATGATATTTTTTATTTTGTTTTCTTTGTTCTGTGTATTCATTAATACGACTGGTGATAGTGATGTTAGTCGTATGACTCAATATAGAAATATTCTTTTATATCCTCAACAATATTATCATACGAAGACTTTGATTTTTATTAATTCACAATTCTATAAGATTGCTTTAATACTAACGTATATATCAGCTTATGTAGCAATCTATAATGGTGTTATCCTTGATAAACCTATTTTTAAAGGAACTGGTCTTATTATAATTGTGGGCCTTTTTTGTATAGGTAGTTCGATTGCTATGGGTGCACGTCAACCAGCTATTGAGATATTTATATTTATGATTTTGACTTATTTATTTTTTATGGTAAAAGAGGGATATGTTAATCAAATTAAGAGATTTTTATTTAAACTTATTCCTGTTACTATAGTTAGTCCGTTTTTATATATTCTTTATGGAATTTTAGTAGGTCGGCAAGATGGAAATAATATTACGCTAGAACGTATAGCAGAGTTATTAGCAGGCGGTATTTATGCATTGAATGCTCATATATGGGAGCCAGCACGTACTATATATTTTGGACAATCTAGCTTTGCTGATGTATATGATAAATTGATTAATTTTGGCTTGTTACCAGAAAGAGCACGAATGGCTTATCATGAGTTTGATAAATTTGGCAATACATTGTCTTTATTTGGGCGTTGGTATGAAGATTTTGGTATTTTGGGTGTTATTATTATGAGTATTATAGTGACTGCATTATTTTCATTAGCCTATGAATACCTACAACGTCGTTCTAATGACAATATTTGGACACATGTTTGGACAGCTATTTTTCTTACTGAACTAGTATCGCTTGTATGGGCGGGCTATGATGATCGTATCCGTGCATTATTAGCATTTTCTCAATTTGTTATTGTTGGGTTAATAGGTCTATTTATTTACGTAGGTTATCGAGTAAAGATAAAGCAACTAAAGAGGTAGATTATGAATATTTCCATCAAAAAAAGAGATGTTCTATGGTCTTATGGAAGTATGGCTCTTACGATGGCAGTAAATCTCTTATTATTGCCACTTTATATCTATTTCTTTACACCTGATATGGTGGGACTATGGTATGTATTTATTAGTATAGGATCTATTGCCTTACTATTTGATTTTGGCTTTTCTATTACCTTTGCTCGTAATATCACGTATTGCTGGAGTGGAGCTCAAGAACTTAAAGCAAAGCATGTTGTTTTTTCTGAATCAAACGAGGTTAATTTTTCATTATTAAAAGCTATCCTTAAAGCTTGTCAATCGATTTATGCTATCTTAGGTGGTAGTGCTTTAGTGTTAATGTACACTTTAGGAATGTACTATATAGGTAGCTTAGTTGGTCCGAATTCTCACTGGGAAGCCTATATCGCATGGGCTACGTATGGATTTGGAATTTTTTTAAATCTTTATTACAGCTACTATATCTCATTTCTTCGAGGTGTAGGCGCTATTACATTGGCTAATAAAAGTATTGTTTATGCTCGTTTATTGCAAATGGTATTTACGATTATTTTACTTTTATTGGGCTTTGGTATTATTGGGGCGAGTATAGGTTACCTTATATATGGTCTTGGATTTAAAATTTTTGGGCATAGATATTTTTATAAGTATGAGCATATTGGTGAGAAATTGAGAGCTGCTACAAATCTTGTTGCTACATCTACAGCAGATATATTCCGAACTATTTGGTATAATGCGTGGCGAGATGGGATTGTATCTATATCTAATTATATATCAACTCAAGCAACTATTATTATTTCATCATTCTATTTAAGTTTGGCACAAACTGGTATGTATTCCATTGCTATTCAACTGACTACTGCAGTAGCTGTTGTTGCTAGTACACTATATAATACATACCAACCGGCCTTTCAAAATGCATATATAACTAAGAATCAACCTCGTTTGAGAGAATTATTTTCTTTTTCGGTGACGCTATTTATTGTGATTTACTGGATAGGGATATTTGGATTATGGCTTGTTGGATTGCCACTATTAAATATGATTAAGTCTAATTTTGTTATTTCTGATACAGTTCTTTGGGGCGCAGGTATTATGCAATTTGTCATTTACTATAGAAATTGCTATACATCCTATTTCTCTTGTACTAATCGTATTATATATGTAAAAAGCTTCATTTTATCTTCTGCAATAGGCCTTGTGCTATCTTTTGTATTTATGGAATTTTTTGATCTTGGTATTTTGGGATTACTTGGTGGGATAATTTTATCTCAATTGATGTATAACAGTTGGTACTGGCTCTACAGGACTCATAAAGAAATGGAGATGAGTTGGATAGAATCTATTGTGAAAGGTATTGAAAGTGCTCTTAGTAAAGTTAAGAGGTAAATTATGAACACAGAACCAATACGGGTTTTGCAAGTCATTGGTATCGTAGCTGGTGGCGGAGTAGAATCCGTTGTGATGAATTATTATAAACATATAGATCGTTCAAAGGTACAATTTGACTTTGTTGTACATGATGATAATATCGTAGATATTACAGATACAGTCGAGTCTATGGGTGGTAAAGTTTATAAAGTACCATCGTACTCTAAAAATATATTTGGTTTTATGCAAGGTATTTATCATATAGTAAAGGAACATAAGTATAACATTGTTCATTGTCATATGACGACATTGGGAGTGTTTTCACTAGGGCCTGCATGGATGGCAGGTGCTAAAGTACGTATATTGCATGGACATAATACAACGGTTAAAAGTGAAACAAAGCGTAATATTATGAAAATGGTTTTACGACCATTATCTGTATTTGTAGCTAATAAATACTTTGCATGTAGTAAGGTGGCTGCGTGTTGGCTATATGGTTCTAATAAAGATTCACAAATTATAAATAATGCAATTGATGTAGAATGTTTTCAATATAACGAAGAGATACGCGAAGAATTGCGAAGTGAATTAGGTTTAGAGGATAAGTTTATTATTGGTCATATAGGACGATTTGTATATCAGAAAAATCATGCGTACATAATACGACTCTTTCATCAAGTAGCTCAACAATTGCCATCTGCACATCTTGTGCTTGTTGGAGATGGACCATTGAGAGAAAGTGTATTAAATGAGTTGAAATTATTAAATCTACTTGAGCGAGTGACTTATTTAGGTTTACGTGATGACGTTCATCATTTGTATAGTCTCTTTGATATATTTTATTTTCCGTCTTGGTATGAAGGATTAGGGGTAGTGGCTATTGAATCTCAAGCAGCGAAATTACCAATATTGATGAGTAATTTTGTACCAGATGAAGCTATTATTGATCCTTCATTAGCAAAAAAAATAGGCATTACTGATGAAGATATAGCTATTTGGATTAATGAAACTAAGCGTATTTATAGTAATATAAACCATCTTTGTAATGGTGTAAATAGTCGTATTGGTATAAATAATTGTATAAATACTGAGGGTTATAATATTCAATTAGAAGCAAAACATTTAGAGGAACTCTATTGTGAATACGGTAAAATTTAGTACTAAACAATTAAATATTTTAGTCGAAATTATGCATGGTTTAGGAGATACAGTATGTGCTTTATCATTACTAAAAGGTGTACGATATTTGTATCCTAATGCAAGGCTGACTGTACTTTGTAAGATGAATGCAGGCCGTGACATTATTGAAAGTTCACGTATTCCAGTAGATGAAATTATTGTTCTAGATGTATATAAAGATATATATATAACTTATAAAACAATACTGAATCTTAGAAAACATCATTTTGATATTGGAATTAGTGCAGGCATTACTCCAGTAAAAAAATCAAAACTTTTTATGAAACTTTGTGGAGTAAAGAAACATATAGGGTTTCAAGCTTCAGGTACTAATAAATATGACTATGATATACATTTTGTAGAAGCTAATGTGAAAACTTTAGGTTTAGAATTTAGTGATAAATTAAAACCACAATTATATGTAGATTCTGATAGTGATAAATTTGTAGAATCTTACTTTAAAATGCTAGAAAAAACTAAACCAATTATTGGATTATGTATCGGTAATGCAGATCCATCACTTACTAATCGTTGGTTAAGGATTGGTCGTGTTTTTCCAAAAGCGTGGGGCATTACAAAGATGCATGATCTTTTAGACTTATTAGTGAAAGATGGAAATCAAGTTGTTTTAATTGGTGGGTCTCAAGAGATACCATTATTAGAAGAACTGAATGAGTTTTTAGAGTTACCACAAGTTGTGAATTTAGTGGGTAAATGTAGTATTAAACAAAGTATGGCTGCTATAAAGCGATGTTCTTGTTCTATAGGTATTGATACAGGGATGCAACACATTGCAGGTGCTTTATCTGTACCTACAATATCTATATTTGGGCCTACAAATCCTAAATATATAGGAGCTTTTTCAGATTGTAGTTATTTTGTAGAATATGAGACAGATTGTAAATATTGCTTTGGAACAAATCAATACGTTCATTGTAATCATCGTCGTTGCTTAACGGAAATTAGACCACAACAAGTGATAGATATGGTATATCAGGTTTTAGAAAAAGCTAATTATAAGAAAGTATAGTACATTTAATATTTATTATATTGTATTCGCTATATGGGGAAATATATGAACAGGAATTTGGGGATTGAACTATTTCGTATAGTTTGTATGCTGTTAATAATAGCATTTCATATGTCAGATCATGGTGTTATATCTATTAATAGTGATATGCCTATTACAGGAAATTGGTTAACACTCGCATTTGCAAGATTGGGAGGCGCTATAGGTAACTGTGCATTTGTAATTATTGGTGGCTATTTACTTTGTACAAAAGAATTTGATAGTCGTCGTATTATAAAATTATGGTTACAAACATTTTTTTATTCTGTTGTTTGCGGTCTTATAGCTTTCAAAATGGGGATTATTGATATAAGCATAAAAAAGATCGTAATGATGTTATTGCCTATTACCTATAACGAATATTGGTTTATATCATCTTATCTGATTTTAATACTATTAGTACCTTTTTTAAATCCGTTATTACATAATATGTCGAGAAATAAGCATAGGGGATTTATAGGTATTGGCATACTTATATTTAGTATTATTCCAACCATAACTCGTGATTTTTGGATGGATTCCAATAATTTGATACTATTTTTATAGTATTATATGCTATTGGTGCCTATATAAAAATATATTCAATTCAAGGTAATAAAAAGTATATTTTATATGCTGTATTATTAATGACCTTTGTAGGGACTTCTATGTGGATTGCAGCTTATATAAATCAGACTTTTAATAAAAATATAGATATTTTTACTTTAGTATGGCCAACATATAGATTTCCTGGATTGTTAACAGCATTATGCCTGTTTCTAGGTTTTAAGGATTTAAAATTATCTTATGGTAAAACTATAACATTTTTCTCTACATCTGTATTTAGTGTATATCTTCTCCATATAGGGCGCTTACAGAAATGGATATTCTTCGAATTATTAGATGATACCTATGTTTATACTCAATGGTATTTCCCTTTATGGTTACTATCAATAGTATTACTTGTTTTTGTATCCTGTGTGCTTATTGATAAAGTTCGTATTTATTTAGTCGAGCGCCCAATGGAACCATTAGTAAAGTCTCTGTCTGAACGAATAAATGTATGGCTTAAAAAGAAAGAGATTATATAGGTTTATTGTTTGGGTAATTAATATAGTTTTAGTATGGGAGAAAGTTTTTATGGATATTATTACAAAAAGATTTGATGAGCATTTAGATACATATATAAAAATGCGTAATTATATTGAAGATATTCGAGTAGTTGCTGATATATGTAAGAATGCTCTTAATGAAGGAAATAAGATTCTTTTCTGTGGTAATGGAGGATCAGCTGCTGATGCTCAACATTTGGCAGCAGAATTGGTAGGACGTTTTGTAAAAGAACGAGAGTCTTTACCTGCTATTGCACTTACAACAGACACTTCTATTTTGACAGCTATAGCTAATGATTATTCTTATGATGATGTATTCTCTCGTCAAGTAGCTGGTTTGGGACAGGCTGGAGATGTATTAATAGGTATTTCTACATCAGGAAATTCTAAGAATGTGGTTAAGGCCATAGAACTAGCAAAACAGAAAGGTCTAAAAACTGTTGCATTTACTGGTGAAGGTGGCGGTATACTTGGTGCTCTTTGTGATGCGGTAATAGCTGTTCCATCTAAGACTACAGCACGCATTCAAGAGATGCACATATTGGTTGGACATATTGTTTGTGAATTAGTAGAGGAAGATTATGATTAAGAACACTATTAATAAATTCTTACATGATAGTCTGCCTAATCTTCGTATAGCTGTCATTGGCGATCTAATGGTAGATCGTTATGTTTTTGGTGATGTAAGTCGCATATCTCCAGAAGCTCCAGTTCCTGTGAATCGAGTAAAACAGATGAAAGAAGTCCTTGGTGGGGCTGCAAATGTTGCTGCGAATCTTGCTAATTTGGATGTTCATGTATATGTCGGTGGAGTCGCGGGACAAGATACCCATGGAAACCTTTTACAAGACTTATTAGATTCTAATGGTATTGATAAAAGTGGTGTAGTAATTTCACGAGATCGATCTACCATAACTAAAATGCGAATTTTAGGTGATCGTCAACAAATGATGCGGCTAGATTTTGAGACAGTACGAGATGTTGAGCAACAGGAAGAAGAAGAACTTATTTCTTGGCTAGACTCCCTCTGTCAAAAAGGGTTAGATGGTATTGTTATATCTGACTATGGAAAGGGAGTTTGTACAGATAGTATTTTAGAAAAGATTTTTAACCTAGCTAATTGTTATAAAATACCAACAATTGTTGATCCTAAAGGTAGTCAGTGGGAAAAATATAATGGTGCCACTTATATTACTCCTAATGTAAAGGAACTATCTGAACGGGTTGGCTACTCTATTACAAATGATGATGATAAAATAGTTACTGCAGCCAAAGAAGTTTTAGCTACTAATAATATTCAATATATCATTGCTACTAGATCTGAAAAGGGAATTTCTATTATTGCTAGAGATGGTCGAATTTGGCATAATCCTGCTACTCAACAAGATGTTTTTGATGTATCTGGTGCGGGTGATACAGTTGTTGCTACTATGATTTGCTCTATTGCTGCTAATCTTTCTATGCGGACAGCACTTCATGTAGCTAATGGAGCAGCTGGTATCGTAGTATCTAAAGTAGGTACTTATCCTATTCATCGACAAGAGTTAATTGATTTGTGGATGTCTCTGCAAGAAGGAAAATATGTAGAAAAGTCAGTCTATTCTTGGAAAGAGATGAAGAGCATAGTTCAGCAATGGCAAGATCGAGGAGATATAGTTGTTTTTACTAATGGATGCTTTGATATTCTTCATAGAGGGCATATTACGTACTTGCAAGAAGCGGCTCAACTAGGTGATCGTCTTATTATAGGACTAAACTCTAACGATTCTGTAAGGCGTCTTAAAGGGGAAACTCGCCCTTTAGTAGATGAAGAGGATAGAGCTTGTTTATTGAGTGCTTTAGGCTGTGTAGATGGTGTTGTACTTTTTAATGAAGATACTCCCTCTCAATTATTAGAAATTATTCGACCTAATATACTTGTTAAGGGTGGCGACTATAAGGTTGATGATGTAGTTGGTCGTGAATTCGTAGATTCCGTACAAATTTTATCCTTTAAAGACGGATATTCAACTACTAATGTGGTAAAGAAAATCGCTAATTTAGTAAAGGAGTATAAACTATGATAATCGTAACAGGTGGTGCTGGCTTTATTGGATCAAATTTGGTAAAAGCACTTAATGAACAAGGGCGTAATGATATTATTATTGTAGATGATTTGACTGATGGTCGTAAAACACGTAATCTAACTAATTTAGACTACTTTGATTATATTGATTGTATCGATTTTGATCGTGCTATTGCTGAGGGTAATTTTGACTGTGGCCCTATTGATGTAGTTTTTCATAATGGTGCATGTTCTGATACTATGGAGTATAATGGACGTTATATTATGAAAAATAACTATGAAGGTTCTCGTAACCTTTTCCATTATTGTCAAAATCATCGTATTCCATTTATTTATGCCTCATCTGCCTCAACTTATGGTTATGGGCATAAGGGGTTTCGAGAAAGTCTCGAATGTGAAGAAGCATTAAATCCATATGCATACTCAAAGTTATTTATGGATCGATATGTACGTAAATTTGAAAATAAATTGGTGTCGCAAGTAGTAGGTCTTCGGTATTTTAATGTATATGGTCCTAATGAATGTCATAAGGATAAGATGGCTTCTTTAGTGCGCCAAATGTTTTATAAAAATCAAGAAACAGGTGAAATCACATTATTTGAAGGAACTGATGGATATGAAGATGGAGGTCAAACTCGTGACTTTATCTATGTAAAAGATGTGGTTAATGTAAATCTTTTCTTCTGGGAACACCCCGAATTATCTGGTATCTTTAACTGTGGTACAGGTCAATCTCATACTTTTAACAAATTTATGCAAGCTGTTATAGATTATTCAGGTAAGGGGAAAATTAAATATATTCCATTTCCTGAAGTATTAAAGGGAAAATATCAATCTTTTACAGAAGCAGATACAACTAAATTGCTATCTGTTGGATATGATAGAGGATTCACAAAGATGGAAGATGCTGTTGCTGAATATTGTGAGTTGCTTGCAAATAATGAAGGCTATATTCGTAGGTAGATTATAGTTTTTATCTATTTATATTAGTAGAACTATATTATTAAATTATAAAAATTGAATACTTCATAGTAATTGCATATAACTTCTGCAGAGTCTATATTAATATTAGTACTTTTAATTAAAGTTAATAGAAGCAATTTATATATGAACCATAAAAAGGGAATTTTCATTCTATTTTTATGGTTCTTTTTGGTTTCTCTTATATTATAATTTTAAATAATTATTAAATCTAAATAGACTTTATACTTATTTTATTGCTCTATAACGGTAGAATCTTGTACAATATATTCATGAATGAATAATTCATGAATATATTGTAAGAATTAGTTTAATTGCATTATATGTTAGTGGAGCATTGGTATGAAAAAATATGTCTTATCTGTAGGGGACAGAAAGCCTGTACATATTGAAATTATGAATGTTGATAATAATGTGCTAGTTAGTGGAGAATTACGTACATATCGACTTGATTATGATATGGAAACGAGTGCGGTTATTTTGCGTTTTTCACTACAAGAATCAGATATGATATATTCTTTACAGCTAGGTGAAGCTGAGGATGTGTTGGCAACAGATTTTATGACTCCCCAAGAAATATTCTTTACAATCGTAGGATTCTTAGGCGAGGTTATTCATAGTGCGAAATCATTTGGACGTACGTTAGCTATGAAGCTTGATAATGATACATCTCGTGTGTATGTGAAGGATTTATTACAATCTAATGATAGCTATCGTGTATTTATGGGGGCACTAACATATTAATATAAACATATTTCACTTATTCATAGAACCTATAGAAAAAGTTTAATTGAAGACAGTAGTTGTAAGAGGTAAGATTCATTCAACTATTGTCTTTTTTTTATTATATGACTTTTCACAGATTAGAATAATGAGACATCTTTCGTTAATTTTCTAGATTTTATGCTCATCTTAATGATTATTAATATTTACATGCTATACTGACGATGTTTAGTATGAAAGTATGAATTCCATGGTGTATAAAAGGGAATTGATAGGGAGTAATCTTCACTTTCAAAGGCCAAAATAACATTACTCGTTACGAAATGGCGCAAATGATTGCAAAAGCTATGGCGAACCAAGATCGTGCCAATGCAGAGCAACAGGCTATGATTAATCGCTTGGCTGATGAATTCTCTAATGAACTGAATAATTTGGGCGTTCGTGTGGCTCGTTTAGAAGACCGCGTAGGTAACGTGAAGGTAACTGGCGATGTACGTCTTCGTTATCTTGGTTCCCAAGAAAAGGATGGTAAATTCGTAAACGATGGTACGAATATGCGTGGCCTAGATTATAGTAAAGGTTCCCAATTCGATGTGCGCGCTCGTTTACAATTCAATGCAAAGGTTAATGATCGCACTGACGTTGTAGTCCGTACTACAACAGGTAATATGGAACTAGGTGATACTCTTCAAACATCCTCTTCTGGTTCATCCTTTCGCGATAGACCAACAAATATTCATTTCGACCGTGCTTATGTAAATCATAAATTTGGTGAACGCGTATCTGTGAAAGCAGGTCGTTTCAATCAAATGATCGGCAATGGCTTGATTTATGACGATGGCTTTGACGGTGTTCAATTCAACGCAGGCAATCATAAGCTTAATTTCCAAGCAGCATATGGTTATGGTATTGAGGGTGGTTTTGCTACCGATATATATGGTCAAAACTCCATCGATAAAAACGGAAACTTTACCATGGTCTATACAGGTTTAAAAGGTCAACTTAACGACCATGTAAACCTCGGTGGTTTCTATACACGTGTAAATAAACGCGTAAATGGCGAAGCTAAAAATATGTACGGTTTCAGTTCTGACTTGAATTTTGATAAAGTTTGGGTTGGCGGCGAATGGGTGAAAGCAGCTAGCGTATCTAATGGTACAGCTTGGTCTGCTGGCCTTGGCTATGGTAATTATAAAATCTCCAAACGTGGTACATGGGATGTAAAAGTGCAATACTTTAACTTTGGTGATAACATTGCCCTTCAATCCTCCCGTTGGGAAGTACCATATGATGCGACAAACCGTTATTATGACCCTAACTTCCATGGTGGTCCAGCTTATGTTACTAGCTACCGTGGTTACAGAGGTTGGTTGGCAACAGCTCACTATGCGTTGCAAGACAATGTAGGCGTAACAGGCTACTATGGCTTCAATAATAAAACAAATAAGAGCATCGGTGAAAACGATAAACTTCCTAACTACTACCGTGTAGACCTTAACTACCAATTTTAATACATAAGTAAGTAGAATCATAATAAAAGACAGCTGATTGAATCAGCTGTCTTTTTATGCGTAAAATTTGTTATGACGTTCTCATATATGGCTTATTTAATGCGAATTTCACCGTTTTTTGATATAATAAACAAGTATTCCAACGATAAAACGGAGGTAATTCTAATGCGTAAATTCTTATATATGTTAGCGGCTTTGCTCGTATTGATTGGTATTAATACACATGATGTAGAAGCTCGTACAGATGTGTATGCTACCACTTATAACGGTAATAGCTGGTATGTAGATCAAGACTCTGTGAAGAAAGTAGGGGATGTACTCAATTTTACAGTGTACACTACATCTGGCCTTAGCTATAAGGTAACATCTAGCGATAGTAATTATTACAATGCAGATGTATTCTACTATAACAACAAACTCGTTTCAGACAATGGCCAATCCGTCTGGAAATCTCCAGGTATGATGGCCGCTATGCGTGTGGCACGTAAATAATAGGAATAATAAAGGCAGCGAGATGATCGCTGCCTTTTGGTATTCATAAGTGTACTATAGTATCGTTTATCCGTATTTGACGATATATAAGATTAACCCTATAATATAAACAGATAGCCAAGCGAGTAGATCCGTCGGGCTCATCTCAAGAGAATAAATAATTGATGAAATGGCCTTTCAGTTACCTAATTATCTAGGGATAACGAAGGGCTATTTGTCTTTTCCAAGACAAATAAGCGCCACAAGTGCACCAAAGGCAATGACAACCGTCATTGCCTCTAGAATTATCATGATCAACTCATAATCACTCATAGACAACCCTCCCTTCATTAACGAAGAGAGGCCCAACCTCGCTTGACTATCCTAAATCCATTATATGGCGAACATATAGACGAATCAATAAGAATCTATATATAGAAATATACAAAAATATATATACATATACGTTAGCAGTAACTGTAGTTACTGCTCTTTTGTATTGGTGCGCCGTTTTATGTGACAAATTTTCCTCGTATTTACAAAATATATATTTATAAATTATAATTAAATTATTTAATAATAGTTTATAGTATGTAGAGAGAGGGTTCTTATGAAACGTGTGAGTAAAACGAACTTATCTTTGGCAATTGCCCTGACGATTGCTAGTTCTGTAGGTCAGTATGCAATGGCGGGGAGTACATTAGTTACTTCACCTACTGGTGCACATATTACTGCAAATAACGGTGGGAAGTTTACGGCTGGTGCAATGACAAACAAGGTATCTACGATTGAGGCAGATACTGGTAGTACAGTTACTATTGATAGAGCCGTGGCTAATATTGGTCATGATAATAAGCCTTTTATTAGCAGTAAAGGTGGCAGTACTGTTACTCTTAAGGAAGGCGTTTATGATGTTCATACTATGAGCACTCCTATTGCAGTAGCTCAAGGTGGTACTGTTAATATTGGTGTAGACGGTAATACAGGCAATTTTATCGGCAAGGACTTATCTTTAGTAGGTGATGTTATTGTTAAAAGTGATCCAAATCATGCGTCTGAGATTAATATTGGTATTGATGGTAAATTGTCACTATGGGACGGTTTAGCATTTAATTTAGCAGATAAAGATGCTAAACATCCAAGCCATATTAATGTATTTCTTGGCGATTATGGTTATTGGGATCATTTCTACCAAGCTGGTTTACATGAAGGAAATTTAAGTGGTAGTACGCAACCTAGCCATGTACATAAACTTGTAGGCTCCAAGAATCGTAACTATATGAATGCAGTAATTCAACATGAGTACAATGAAATTCATATCGATAAGTTAGAAGGTCATGTAAACTTCTTTTACGATATAAATGATGAGTATGACTCTCCAGAAGATCCAGCAAATACAACACCAACAAAAATCTATAATGGTTTGACTCCAGAGTCTTTCTGGGGGGGAGATATTCATATTACAAGTGCGGCACCTAATGCGTACGCCCATGTATTCTCTAGTCAAAAAGGGCTTGATGTATCTTCTGAGGATAATGTAAATAAAATTTTAGATAATTTGGCTCACAAGATTTACTATCATAACTATGTAAATGGTGAAAGAAACCTTCAAGGTACAGTAGGTATTGCTTCTAATGGTGCTGAATCTGCACGTTTTAAGGTGTTGACTGAAGGGTATGCTAAAGAAGGCGATATTACATGGCAAGCAGATAAAGATGGTCAAGGTAAATACGTATATGGCGAAAATAAACCAACACCGAAACCAGAAGTAAAACCAGAGCCAGCTCCAGCGCGTAAGCCGGAAGTTAAACCGACTCCTAAACCAGAAGTAAAACCGACTCCAAAACCTGAGGTTAAGCCAGAGCCAGCTCCAGCTCCAAAACCGGAGGTTAAACCAGAGCCAGCTCCGGCTCCAAAACCAGAGCCAGCTCCGGCTCCAAAACCAGAGGTAAAACCAACACCTCAACCAACTCCAAAGCCAGAGGTTAAACCAGTTCCAGCTCCTAAGCCTGAGAACAATGGTCATATTCATGTTGTGTTAGGTGATTTTGATACCCCTCATATGCGCGGTGCCCGTTCTGCTATCATGAGTAATATCAATGGTTGGAGAACATTGACAGATAATATGTATCGTCCACGCGTATTGCAACAAGGCGAACCTACAGGTATTTGGGCTCGCGTTGGGGGCGGTAAATACAGCTTCAATGCAACAGGTATCGACACAGATACTACATATACACGCATTCAAGGTGGTTACGATGCTAAAACTAGCAGCGGTTGGACTGTAGGTGGTCAAGTTTCTTACCTTCGTGGCAACGATGATTACGTATTTAACGGTACTGGCAAAGAAAAAGCCTTTGCTGTTGGTGCGTATGGCTTGAAAGATCTTGGTAACAACCAATATATCCACATCGAGTCTCAAGTAGGTCGTGCATCTAATGACTTCACTATTCGTAATGAAATTGGTGAAAGATTGTCTGGCGAGACTAAAGCTAATGCATACTCTATCGGTGCACGCTATGGTAAAACAGTGAAGCTTTCAAATGGTACATACATTGAACCACAAGCACAATTGAGCTACACTCACTTCGGTGGCGATCGCTTCAATGCGGGCCGCATGCATGTAGAACAATCTGGTGTGAGCAGCACAGCAGGTGGTCTTGGCCTTGAAATCGGTAAAAACTTCGGTGCAGGTAACATCTATACTCGTGTTGGCGTGAACCATGCCTTCTCTGGTACAGTGAAAACTGCGTACACAAGTGGTGCTACTACTAAATACACATCCGAAGACATTAAAGGTACTTGGACTGATCTAGCATTCGGTGGCCGCTATGGCTTCAATGCAAACAACAGCATCTTTGCTGACCTTAGCACAGGTCTATCTGGCGATTATAAAGCAGGCTGGTCTGTAAATGCAGGATTTACACATAAATTCTAATATAATAGTTACTATATAAATATATATGGTAGTAAATACTATACAGTATATGGTCATAAGTACTATATAAATATATATTACTCATAGAATAAAAGAGCCCCATGTATTGGATGTAACAATCTAATACATGGGACTTTTATAATATATTTCGTATATTTCTATAAATAGATTCTTATTGATTCGTCTATATGTTCGTCATTGCCTTTGGTGCACTTGTGGCGCTTATTTGTCTTGGAAAAGACAAATAGCCCTTCGTTACCAGTAACTGGATAACTGAAAGGCCATTTCATCAATTAACTATAGTTTTGAGATGAGCCCGACGGAACCACTCGCTTGGCTATCTGTTTATATTATAGGGTTTATATCATATATCGTCAAATACAGATAAATACTATATATAGCTTATTAACTAAGAGGGCTGTTTTGTTACAGCCCCTTTTACTTATATAATTTCATATATTTCTATAAATAGATTTTTATTGATTCGATTATATGTTCGCCATATAATTGACTTAGGATAGTCAATCGAGGTTGGGCAAAAAAATAGCCCTTCGTTACCAGTGATTGGATAACTGAAAGGCCATTTCATCATGTTTTTAATCCTTTTGAGATGAGCCCGACGGTTCTACTCGTTTGGCTATCTGTTTATATTATATGGTCAATATTATATATCGTCAAATACGGATAAATACTATATAGAATTTACTACCTAAAAGGTATTAATCTAGATGTTACCTTTTTACTTTTATAACTTTATAGTTATGTGGCAAATTTCCCTCATATTTACAAGAATATAAATATTAAATATAATTAAATTATTTGATAATAGTTTATAGTATGTGAATGAGAGAGGGTTTTTATGAAACGCGTGTACAAAGCGAACTTATCTTTAGCGATTGCACTGACAATTGCTAGTTCTGTTGCGCCTTATGCAATGGCAGAATATCCTGTTTTTAGTTTGACTAAGGGTGAAACTGTAGACTTGGGAACACCGCAAGGTACAATGTATGGGCTTGATGCAGATAATTTGAGTACCATTAATGCAGATTACGTAACCGGTAGATTAATTGATGAACGTAATACTATCATTACTAGCCAAAATGGCAGTACTGTAAATATTAAAAATGGTGATCTTCAAGTTGGTCGTAGCAGTAATCCAGTTGTTATTTCTAAAGGTGGCACTGTAAATCTTGGCGTAGATGGTATTACAGGTAATTTTACTGGGCATAATATGTCTATTGAAGGTGACGTCCGTATCGATAACAATCCTAATTATGCATCTGTAATTAATATCGGTTTAGATAGTGATGAAGTATTTTGGACTGGCTTTGCTCTTAACTTAGCAGATAAAAATTCAAAACAAGTAAACCATATTAATGTATACCTTGGTCAACGTGGGTATTGGGATCATCTCTACCAAGGCGGTTTAAATGGCACTAGCTATAGTTCAATGACAACACCAAGTCATGTACATCGCCTGGTAGGATCTAAAAATCGTAATTTCGAAAATGCTGTAGTACAAAATGAGCACAATGAAATTCACATCGATAAATTAGAAGGTCATGTAAACTTCTTTTATGATGTAAATGGTGAATATGATGATACAGAAGATCCAGAATACACACCACCAACGAAAACCTATAATGGTTTGACACCAGAATCCTTCTGGGGTGGTGATATCCACATTACAAGTGCAAAACCTAATGCAGCGGCTCATTTGTATACATCCCAAAAAGGTCTTGATGTATCTAGTGAGGACAATGTAAATAAGATTTTAGATAACTTGGCTCATAAGGTGTATTACCATAATTATGTAAATGGTGAAAGAAACCTTCAAGGTACAGTAGCTATTGCATCCAATGGTGCTGAATCTGCACGCTTTAAGGTGTTGACTGAAGGTCATGCCAAAGAAGGCGCTATTACATGGCAAGCGGATAAAAATGGTCAAGGTAAATACGTATATGGTGAAAATAAACCAACACCGAAACCAGAAGTAAAACCAACACCTGAGGTTAAACCAACGCCAAAACCTGAGGTTAAGCCCGTACCAAAACCAACGCCTAAACCAGAGGTAAAACCGACTCCAAAACCTGAGGTTAAGCCGACACCAACACCAACCCCTAAACCAGAAGTGATACCAGCTCCAGTACCAGAGCGTAATTCTCATATTCACGTTATCATGGGTGATTTTGATACACCTCATATGCGCGGTGCCCGTTCTGCTATTATGAGCAATATTAATGGTTGGAGAACATTGACAGATAATATGTATCGTCCACGCGTATTGCAACAAGGCGAACCAACAGGCATTTGGGCTCGCGTTGGGGGCGGTAAATATAGCTATACCGCAAAAGGTATCGACACAGATACAACATATACACGTATTCAAGGCGGTTACGATGCTAAAACAGGTAGCGGTTGGACTGTAGGTGGTCAAGTATCCTACCTTCGTGGCAACGATGACTACGTATTCAATGGCACTGGTAAGGAAAAAGCCTTTGCTGTAGGTGCTTACGGTGTGAAAGATCTTGGTAAAGATCAATATATTCACATCGAATCTCAAGTAGGCCGCGTTTCTAATGCTTTCACAGCTCGCAACGAAATTGGTGAAAGCCTTTCTGGTGAAACTAAAGCAAATGCTTTCACAATTGGCGCACGCTACGGTAAAACTGTGAAATTCCAAAATGGCACGTACATTGAACCACAAGCACAATTGAGCTACACTCACTTCGGTGGCGATAGCTTCAATGCAGGCAGCATGCATGTAGAACAATCTGGTGTGAGCAGCACCGCAGGTGGTATTGGTCTTGAAATTGGTAAAACATTCGGCGCAGGTAATATCTATACTCGCGTTGGCGTGAACCATGCCTTCTCTGGTACAGTGAAAACTGCGTACACAAGTGGTGCTACTACTAAATACACATCCGAAGACATGAAAGGTACTTGGGCAGATCTAGCATTCGGTGGCCGCTATGGCTTCAATGCAAACAATAGTATCTTCGCTGATATTAGCACAGGTCTATCCGGTGACTATAAAGCTGGCTGGTCTGTAAATGCAGGATTTACACATAAATTCTAATATAATAGTTACTATATAAAAGTATATGGTGATAAGTACTATATAAATATATAGTGCTCATAAAATAAAAGAGTCCCATGCATTAGATGTAACTATCATATATCGTCAAATACGGATAAATACATATAGTTTTTACCAATAAAAGGCAGTGATTTAGTCACTGTCTTTTTATTTTTATACTCTAGTTTTATAACTCATCTATTAATATTTTAAATTATTTTAAATAAAATTTGAGAAATTCATTTACAATTCACAAAAAATAGTGTAATATTTTAAACATATTTTAAAAGTGTTGAATGTGAGTTCTTAATAAAGTGAGTATATATCTATCTTTTCTGTCTATTTAGACTAATAAATGAAACTACAGATGTATATTCTTTTATGAAGGAACTTTCACAAATGTGATTGTAATTGTATTTATAGTTGAGGTGTAAGAGGATGAGAGCAAGAAATAAATTTTTATTATCTGCTGTTATGATGACTTTATTGTCATCTACGATGGCTATGCCTAGCACATGGGCTGCAGCAGGTCTTAATTCTGAGGGACGCATTTTTGCAACTACTGCAGATAGTAAATTTGAAAGTACTGGGAATGCGACTGTGAATGGTGTAGTAGCGTCTAATGGTGGTCAAGTTACAATTGGTTCCTTGGATACTCCTAATGCAGATAAATTACCTAAACGCTATCGTCAACCAGCTTTCATTACAGGCATGCTAGATAATAGTTCTATCCAAGTAGATGGCGGTGTTATGGACGTGACTACTGCGCCATGGACGTCTCCATATCCACTAGCTTTTGCGTATAATAGTAAAATTAACATCGGCGTTGATGATGAAGGTACTGTAAAACATAAAGTGTTGAACATGCAAGGTGATGTGCTTGTATCTGATAAAACAATGCCTCCATACCAACAACAGCAACCATCTGTTATCAATATCGGTCTAGGTCGTGCTCATAATAGTCCTAACCAATTCTCTGGTAAAGCAGTGAATACTTTAGAGGATAAAGGTGGCGAGATCAATATGACCTTTGATGGCGGTATGTGGAGCCATGATAATATGGGTGGCTTAGAGCCGTTCATGATCGATGGTAAAGAGGCTCGTAGTAGCATTAACACCCTCACAGGCACTCGTACACGTGAAGGTTTTAGCCGCATTTCCCAAGATTCTCGTAGCGATATTCATGTTAACAAGCTAGATGGTCATATCAATGTTATTTATGATATGAGCGCAAGTACTGGTCTAAATTTCGGTAAACCAGCTTCTCAAAAAACTGGTCTTGATGCGGCTGATATCGAGGGCGGTAACTTCATCGTGAAATCTGCTGCAGCTGGCTCTGGCGTGCATGGTTATGTAACAGGTGATAATCTTGATACATCTTCTGAAAGTAATGTAAACAAGATTTTAGATAACTTAGCCCACAAGTTCTATTATGAAAACTATGTAAAAGGTGAAAGAAACCTTTCTGGTACTGTATCCATCGCTTCTAAAGGTATTGTATCTAGCTACAAAAAAGCGTTGACTACAGATAAAAAAGAAGGGGATATTACTTGGAAAGACGGTAATGGTCAAGGGTCCTATGTGGTGCCAGAACCAAAACCAGTTACACCAGTAACTCCAGACCCTAAACCAGTTACACCTGTGACTCCAGATCCAAAACCAGTTACACCAGTAACTCCGGCTCCTAAGCCAGTTACACCAGTAACTCCAGCTCCAAAGCCAGTTACACCAGTAACTCCAAACCCTAAACCAGTTACACCAGTAACTCCGGATCCAAAGCCAGTTACACCAGTAACTCCAGCTCCAAAGCCAGTTACACCAGTAACTCCAGATCCAAAACCTCAAATTCCAGCACCTACACCTACACCAGTAAATCCTAATCCTGTTGTTCGTGGTGCGTACGATACACCTCATATGCGTGGTATTCGTTCCGCTGTAGTAGGTAATTTCAATGCATGGCGTACAGTAGCTGACGATATGTACCGTCCTCGTGTATTGCAACAAGGTGAACCAACTGGTATTTGGGCTCGCATCGGTGGCGGTAAATATAGCTACTCTGGCAGCGGTATTGATACAGCTACAGATTACACACGCATCCAAGGCGGTTATGATGCTAAAATCAGCCGTGGTTGGACTGTAGGTGGTCAAGTATCCTACCTTCGCGGTTTTGAAGACTATGTATTCGATGGTTCTGGTAAGGTTAAATCCTTCTCCGTTGGTGCCTATGGTTTGAAAGACCTTGGTAAGGATCAATATGTACATGTAGAAACTCAAGTAGGTCGTGTATCTAATGACTTCACAGCGCGTAATGAAATTGGTGAAGCCATGTCTGGCGATACAAAATCCAATGCATACAGCATCGGTGTTCTTTATGGCAAAACATTGAAATACGCTAACGGTTTCTATGTAGAGCCACAAGCACAATTGAACTTTACACACTTCGGTGGCCGTAACTTCAATGTAGATAATGTATCTGTTAACCAATCTGGTGTGAACAGCACTTCTGGTAAGCTTGGTCTTGAATTGGGTAAACAATTCGGCAATGGCAATATCTATACACGATTTGCTGCAGGTCATACTTTCACAGGCAATGTAAAAACTGCATTCTCTAGTGGCACAGCTGTGAAATTAACAGAGCAAGATCTTAAAGGCACTTGGACTGAACTTGCCTTCGGTGGTCGTTATGGCTTCAATAGCAATAATAGCGTATTTGCTGATGTTGCCACAGGTTTGTCTGGTGACCTCCAAGCAGACTGGGGCGTAAACGCTGGTTTCACGCACAAATTCTAATATATAGGCAATCATGCATAAGGTCATGAGACCTTGTGCATGCCTATCCATTACAAATAATAAAGTATGTGCGTTGACACATAATTTTTCGAATGTAAATTATATACTGTAATTATGGCCATATAGCTGTATGTCTGTATAGATATATATTTCCTTCACATATATTACCCCTTACATATATACAACGTATCTATCTATACATATACGTAGCATCCATATGCAACTTCCCCTTTTATCATGCAATTACAATCCTTACGGATGCTATACTTCCCCCTGTATAACATAAGTATATGGCCTATCTTATTATATTTAGACCTGGTCTGAATATAATATACTAACCTTCTTAAATACAATGCAAAAGAACCCTCTTAAGGAAACTTGAGGTCATCCTATCATCATTTTGAATGTAGGATAAATCTAGTATGTTTCCTAATAAGAGGGTTCTTTTGTATATATTGATTTTATTTTCTAAAGTACCCAAGGTATTCTAAACGAAGTAGAGATTCATCTAGGTATTGTTCTGTAGGTACTTTATATGTATAGCCGTCTTTAGTCGTGCGCTGTACAGTTAGGTTATCGTTATCCATAGTCTGTAATAAGGTTTCTCGTGAAGTAGGTTTTGATAGCAATGTAGCAACATATAGTAGACCATTATCGATGCTTTCATCGATTTGATTATACATATTGCCAAGAGCTGTATATTGGGTGCCACCATCTTCGACGAGTGTTTTTAAATAGTTGATGAAAGGCTCAGGTATATAGCTTTCATGTTCAACAAATGGAGTGAGAGGATAGGATTCGCCATAAATATTAAGATTACCTAAGATGATAAGGAACAATAGGCGCTGATACAGTTGGTTATTATCGATGATATAACCAGGATAGGATCTGTTGATATGATTTACAATATCTTGTACCGTGAATTGTTTAGCGGTATCCATTATCTCTTTGATGGCAATGTAGATGGTATTGGTCCAGTCCGATGGAACACCTTTTTCGTTGGCCGAATTAGCCACATAATATAGACTGTTTAAGATATCCATCGTTACCGTTTCATCATGATTGATAATAGACTCATTGGCTTGTTTAGTTAAGAGACTCATGCGGAACTGTGTATCATACACATAGTCATAGAACTGCTCTTTATCGATATAGTTGCCATTAGATAAGGCTCTAATATTATCTGCCACATCCTCTGAAAGCCATGAGATAAAGGACCGTTGCGGTACTTCATCACCAATATAGGCACATCCTTGCTGCTGTGCGCGCTCTATGAAGTCAGATACGTATACAGGATCATTAAAGGTTTCTAAATATTCATGGGCCACATAATAATCGCTAGAGTTCAGTACACGATGGATATTACTGATTTTATAATTCGATTGCGTACGAGACCGTTCATCGCTGTTCATAGTATCTGCTACCATTTTTAATACATTTTTTGTATATAATGTACGCTCTAATAGATTTTGATCCTTCGCCCGTTTTTCTGAATACAACATAATATCCCGCAATTGCTCTAAGCGTTTCCATCCTGGGTAAGTGTTATAGGAGACATAGGCGATCCCATTATCAGATAAATTTTTATTGCAAATACTTAGTATTTTATCCTTAACTACATCGGGTACCCAGGACCAAATGCCGTGAACGATGATGTAGTCAAAGGTGCCAAAGCTTTCATCAATATCGAGAATATCCTTTTCTAATAATGTCACATTGGTGAGGCCTATGGATTTAATAATCTCATTGCCATGTTGTACCTGTACACCTGATAGGTCGATGCCTGTGAAAGTTGCTTCTGGATAGTACAGTGCTTGTGGGATGAGATTGCCCCCACAGGATGCACCTAACTCAAGAATGCGGGCACCCTTGAGGGGCGCAGGATTAAGACCGTATAGTTTAGCTTTAGCTTGTAAATTGTTAATATTCGTACTAGAAAATGGTTTGGATACATAGAGGAAGGAATCATATGAATCCTTTACCTCATTTATATTGACCTGTAATTCCTCAGATATATCTGGATTATTTGCTATGATTGTAGTTTCTTTTAAATCTGTTATTTGTTCGCTGTCTTTCTGGCTCATATACTACCCCTATGATGATTTCTTTAGTACATAATGTTGAACATAGTATAGCATATAAAGAAGAACTGCACCTTATAAACAATTAGAATATAAGGTGCAGTTCTTAGTTTTTGTGTGTAATTAGGATTGTAATTAGATTTTGTAGTGTAAAACTGTAGTTTGGAACAATATAGTTTGCGTTACATAATTTGGTTTACATACTATGTCATGGCTGGATTATATTATTTGTTTAATTTTGCCATGAGTTGATGTACAGTTTCTTGAAGTTCTTTATTTTGTGTTTCTAAAGCTTGTACACGAGTTTCAAGGTTTTGACTGTGGCTCGTTACTTGAGATTTGCCAGGCTTGTATGTAACACCTACGTTTGCCATGATATGGCTATTCAATGTAACGCCTGTAGTCAATAATAGATTATCTCTGTGGTAATATCCAACACCGAGGGCGAGGGCATTGGCGTTCTTGTAGTGGCCATAGCCTGCCATATATTGAATGCGATTGTCTGGATCATATGCCATAGGGTGTAAAGCTGCTAAGGCTGCGGCACGAGCATCGCCTTTATTGGATTCATTTTCTACATAATCGATCATTTGATGAGCTCCATATAATTGGGAGCCATTGATAGCATCTGTAGATGTAGCGCTAACGCGACCAGCTGCTACGTTTGTAATAGTTCGTTCCTTGTCTTTAGCGCCTACCGATACAGTAGAGATAGGCGTAGTGCCTGCATAGTTTACAGTCTTACCATTGTTAAAGGTATAGCTAGATGTGCTCACAACGTCTCCATCTGTAGAGTCATTGCCTAGGATTACTGCATTTTCTAAGGATGTTGTGACATTGTTGCCCATAACGAAGGTGTTGTTACCAGAAATATGGTTGTAGTTACCAATACTATAGGAGCCGCTCGCGTCGATAGCATTCTTGCCGTACTGGCCTTGGCCGAATACACCGGATTCGGTGGCGTTGCTAGTTAAGGTGTTAAAGGAACCAATAGCAAGCCCCTTATTGGCATTAATATTGGTGTAGTGACCAATGCCGAGGGTGAAGTTCCCCTTTACAGAGGATCCAGAACCGATTAGAACGGAATTGGTAGCCTTACTGTTGGCCCCTTGATAATGCCCAATCCATACGTTTTTTGACCCTTCAGATTTTTCCCCAGATTGGGTACCCATGATAATGGACGTTGATAGTTTTGCATTGTTTGCTGCCATTGCACCGGCAATGACATTTAAATCACCTGTGCCATTTTGGAAGCTTTTACCACCTAAGGTAATATTGCCGCCCCCTTTAGATTGGTTACCGGCGAAGCCACCGATGGCTACATTGTTGCCGTTTGCATTTGGACTGGCTATTACTTGGTGGTTACTAGTAGTGGCACCGGCACCTCTACCGAGCGTAATATTGCCATCATTAGTGAACGTGGTTCCTACAGCCCCTACGTTGCCGTTGTCTTCTACAATGTTTACAGGTGCTACAGGCGCCGCCGATACAATCCCTATAGATAATGCAGAAAACACAATACCTGTTAATACAAAATGTTTCTTACTCATCGCAATACACTCCTTTGCATATTAGGACTTCACAAAACTTTCATATCACTTACAGGTTCATAATAATACGAAATATTCATGTTGTAAATGAATATTTTGTATAATATGTGGTAAAAATACACCATATATGCATATTTAAAGAAAGTTTTATGTACTATTGTAAAAATATTTATAGGGGAGTGTAGAACATTTATAAACATTGAGAATCGTAATTAAAAAGGGTTTTTGATTGTTTTTTTGTAGATACAGTATACTTGATACCTTCACTATCTAGAATATGTTTCTATATTATATTATTATATATATACATTATATGTAATCTACTTGTATCCTATATAGTAGTCTGTTCACATCCTTGACAATGGTAACTATAATTCGTTACACTTATACATATTTCATTTTAAGTTCATGAGAATTATGTGTAGAGAGTAATGAAACGTATTGTGTGTATTGCCTTAGGAGTCTTGGTGTGTTGTGTAGGCTCTGCAGAGGCAGAAAAACAACAATTACATAATGATAAGGGTGTAGTGTCTGTACATACAGATAGTCATGACACTCGTCTTAAAGCAGCCTCTGATGGGTTTCATATTACGCCAGCTTCAACGCCAGACCATGTGATTGGTGAAAGCGGACCACTCATCATGGATCGTCAAGATACTAAGACTGTGCAGTACAGCAATGTTGATGCGGTGAACCGCGCTATCAATGCGGTGGCCATGTCTAATATATCTAATGCTATGTATGGATCTAAAGGGAAACCGTGGATGCGACGTACTACCTTGAGCTTTCAGTTTCAAGAAGGATGGAAACCACTCTATTCGATAGAAACGGTACAACCCTTAGGCCATTATGATACTACTTCGCGCGATGTATGGTTTACGCAACAACGCATATCTCGAGCGTCAGACATTGGTACAACCCTCAATATGGGTGTAGGCTATCGCCGTATTAGTAAGGATGACCGTCGCCTCTATGGGGCGCATCTCTTTTATGATCACCGCTTCTTGCGCCACCATGATCGCCTTAGTGCAGGTCTTGAATATATGTCTGGTGAAAGCGAGTTTCGCTTCAATTGGTATGGTGCAGCGTCAGATGAGCGTGTGCTCGATGTAAATCTTCACACCTTAGAACGAGTATCTAACGGATATACTGTGGAATATGGTAAGACCTTTAAGAATGCTCGCTGGGCTAGAGTGTATGTAGAAGGGTATCATTGGAACCAAGAACGGCAAGCGGATAAAAATGGTTTTCGCCTTGGATCTGAATTGCAACTTACACCACGTGTATCAGTGGACATGGGGTATAACAAACCGGAACATAGCTCTGGTGGTGCGTACGGTAAGATTACCTTCCGTTTAGCAGGAGCTCCGATGGCCTGGTATGGTGGTAAGCATCGTTTAGATGAAACGACAACGGTAAGGGACAAGATGCTCAATCTTGTAAGGCGCCATAATACAGTGTGGGTAGAATAAGATACTAATGTATCTGTACACTGATGTATGGATGGGTAGAATAAGATACTAATGTATCTGTATACTCATGTATGGACAAGAATAAACTGATCTATAATGATTAAAATGTAACTGAAGATACATTCATTTTATATTCATATATGATATACTGTGCTAGATGTACAGATAACAAGCCAT
>ULSW01010682.1_pt1 | contig 51443 bp, 37 predicted proteins | sample 1957051 | NCBI WGS metagenome assembly ULSW01 (sample SAMEA4835719, study PRJEB28245) | human gut metagenome | biome: gut microbiome; material: fecal sample | place: Denmark | collected 2008 | reverse complement strand
TTGGCTGTCTGGGAGAGATAGCCTTTTTTTATGAGAAAAAGATTTTAATACTTAATACGTCACTACGCAAAATTCCACCTCATGGAGTTCGGTTAAAACCTTATCTCAAAAGACTTCTGAAAAGTTTTTGCAGATGCAAACTAAAAGCAATGATGTTTTCAGCCATCCATACATCAATAAAACCGCTCTTTGCCAAATCTATATAGCTACTGCTCCTTAGCTTCTTCCTGCGGAATACGTACCGACGTATAGAGCTCAAGGATAGCAGCAATAGTCAGCGAAACAATCCATTCATTACCATGCGTAAAGAACATAAAAGCTCCGGTAAGCACCAAGAGCAACGCACCGAATATCTGCTGGCGCCGCAGACGTTTGATAGTGGAACTTTTGCATTTTGAAGGTGAATTTATTTGCGCTAAAGCAACAAATGTCGCACCTATCGTATACATATAAGGCGAGAGTTGCCATCCGGTGACATAAACGGCAGCGCCTATCAGAAGCATTACAGCTCCTACTGCAAAAAGGGCGGGTATCAGTTGTTTCATTCTTCTATATCATCTTGAAATACATAAATATCTTCGTTGGGCTTCTTCATCAGATACTTTTCACGAGCTATCTTCTCGATAGCGCCGGAGTCGACGGCAAGCTCATTCAGGCGACGGGTATTCTCCTCATATTCCGTACGATACCTGTCTATCTCTCCGCGTAAGCGCGTTTCCTCGCGGTAATAACCGAGACGGCGCACAATACTGTTCTCATCCAGAAAACCGACAAGCACAACAAACAGCACAAACGTTATCAGATATTTACGTCTGCGGACAAACAACCAGAGGGAAGCAAGTTTATCCATGTAATTCAGTTATTGTTTCTTTGAGCACAAAGATAAGACGAATAACTGAGAAATTTCTTTTTTTTGCGTACATTTGCACAAAAGCTGAGACAAGCCACGCTGTCTTTGTGCTCTATATTAGTGATAAGAACACCCTGAATATGGAAAATTATATCGTATCGGCACGAAAATACCGCCCCTCGACCTTTGAGTCGGTAGTGGGGCAACGCGCGTTGACTACCACTTTAAAGAATGCCATCGCCACAGGCAAACTGGCGCACGCCTATCTTTTCTGCGGTCCGCGTGGCGTTGGAAAGACTACTTGCGCACGTATTTTTGCCAAAACCATAAACTGCATGGCTCCCACGGCAGAGGGAGAAGCCTGTAACCAATGCGAATCGTGTACAGCTTTCAATGAACAGCGTTCGTACAACATTCATGAATTGGATGCCGCATCCAACAACTCCGTGGACGACATCCGCCAACTGGTAGAGCAGGTACGTATCCCGCCTCAGATAGGTAAATACAAGGTATATATCATTGACGAGGTACATATGCTGTCGGCTTCCGCTTTCAATGCTTTCCTGAAAACGCTGGAAGAGCCGCCCCGTCATGCCATATTCATTCTTGCCACCACCGAAAAACATAAGATACTGCCTACCATCCTTTCTCGCTGTCAGATATACGACTTCAACCGTATCGGTGTGGAAGATACCGTAGCTCACTTGGCCTATGTAGCCTCTAAAGAGGGAATTACCGCCGAGCCGGAAGCTCTGAACGTCATTGCGCTGAAAGCTGACGGCGGTATGCGTGACGCCTTGTCCATCTTCGACCAGGTAGTAAGTTTTACCGGCGGACACATCACTTACCAAAGCGTAATCGAGAATTTGAATGTGCTGGATTACGAATACTACTTCAAACTGACCGACCATTTTCTTGAAAATAAAGTCAGTGACGCCCTGCTACTGCTGAACGATGTGCTGAACAAAGGATTTGACGGCAGTCATTTCATTACCGGCCTGTCCTCACATTTCCGCGATTTGCTGGTAAGCAAAGATCCGGCCACCCTACCCCTGCTCGAAGTAGGGGCAAGTATCCGGCAACGCTACCAAACGCAGGCGCAAAAATGCCCGTTGCCTTTCCTGTACCGTGCCATGAAACTGTGTAATGATTGCGACTTGAACTATCGTGCCAGCAAGAACAAGCGGCTACTGGTAGAGCTGACCTTAATACAAGTAGCCCAAATCACAGCCGAAGGAGACGATATTGCCAATGGGCGTAGCCCTAAACAAGCCATAAAACCCATATTTACGCAGCCTGCCGCCACACAACAGCCACAGGCAGCTCCCGCTACGCCCCAACCGCAGGTATCCGCCACTGCGAAACCGCAAGCCGCCCCCACTGCAGCCCCTCCTGCCAATGCCACTGCTACACCGGCAAATACGGCTTCGCACGCCACTCCTACCGCCATTTTACTGGCACAAGGAAAAGAAGAAAAGAAGATTCCGGTAGTAAAAATGTCCGGTCTCGGCGTATCCATTAAACGGCCGAAAGCGGAAGAAGAGGCAAAGAACACGGCTCCAACCCCTGCCGCACAGCAAACAGCGCAACCGGAAGAAGACTATATCTTCAATGAAAGAGATGTAAATTACTACTGGCAAGAATACGCCGGACGCATGCCCAAAGAGCAAGTAGCCATCGCCAAACGTATGCAGAATATGCATGTCACCCTGCTGAACGCCACCACGTTCGAAGCCGTCGTGGATAATGAAATCGTTGCAAAAGAGTTTACTTCGATGATTCCCCGGCTACAAGAGTACCTGCGTATCCGTTTGAAAAACCGTAAGGTAACCATGACTGTACGTATCAGCGCTCCCGCCGAGAAGGTTCGTGCATACGGCCGTGTCGAAAAATTTCAAATGATGGCGCAAAAGAACGACGCCCTGCTGCAATTGAAAGACGAATTCGGATTGGAGCTTTACTAAATCGTCCGGACAAGGAGAGGCCATATTCATCCGTTTGTTACCGAACATATTGAAAATAAAATCATTATATTTTATTTTGTATATCATGTTTTATGTTTATTTTTGCCAATAATAGACAAAGAAGACAAACAAAACAAACGATGAGAAAAAGTGCCGCCATATTGATAGGGCTATGGGTAATATGTATGACATGTGCTACCTCAATATGCGCCGCAACCGTTCCCAACAAATTGGATACGTTGAAAGTTTTTATCAAAAAGAAGATACTTTACGACGAATACGTATCGGTGGATAGCGTCATCTGCTGGAGTGAAAACATTCTGCCGGACCTCAAAGCAGACAACCGCAATAAAGAAACCTACTTCTTATTACAGCTACAACTTGCCAACGCCTATACACTGCGGGGAGATATCAGCCTTGCCATAGACCGGGCACGGCTGATGTACGAAGAAGCCAAAGAAACCGGATACGATTTCGGCATGGCAGTTGCCAACCAAGCCATCGGCGACGCTTACACCATAGCCAGCCAATACGATAAAGCATCGGAGGCATATCAAAACGCTTTAAAGGAATTAAGCCTTATCTCTCCGCAACATCCCTACCGTACGCAACTTTTACTAAAAGCATCCAATACTTTACAGCGCAAAGGCCGACTGGAAAAAGCAAGGAGAGTATTAAACGATATAGATAAAGCCCTTCTGCAACAACCGGATTATGCCACCGGCTTCTTCGCCGCCATCGAAAAAGCCAACTATGCCATCTCACACGGACATCTTTCAAAGACTTACCTTAAAGAAGCCGCCAAGTACCTGCAAGATATGGATTCTATCTATCGGCTGTATCCCGAGAAGTTTTACTATTTTCATCTGAAGTATACCGCTGCCGCCTACTACCGTGCCATGGGTAACTGGGATAAAGCTTATTGGGACAAGGCCTTGAAACTGTACGAGGAACTGAGACAGGAATATTCAGTCAACAAACGGTCGGCTTATTACCGATGGATTACACAGGAAACAATATATCTATATAAGATACAAGGAAAAGCAATGGACGCCTGCCGGTTGTATCAAGAATTATATCCCACGGTCGACACGCTCACCGCCGAAGGTTACGCACGGCAAATCGGTATCTTGCGTGCCAAATACCAGATAGACCAAATGGAGCTGGCCAATAAAGAAGAGCACAGCAAGCTTATCACCGGCATATTGACAGGCAGTATCCTGCTACTCCTCATGTTTATCGTTATAACTATCGTGCTCAGAAGGCAGCGTCAGAAGATAACCCTATCCACCCAAAGATTGGAGCGCCTGCGTACCGATGCCGAAAACGCCACATCCGCCAAAAGCATATTCCTTTCGAATATGAGCCATGAAATACGTACGCCACTCAATGCCCTCTCCGGTTTTTCGTCCCTACTGACAGAAGAAGGGCTGGATGACGACACACGTCGCCAATGCAATGAAGTAATCCTGCAAAACTCCGAGTTATTACTAAAGCTCATCAACGATGTGATAGACCTGTCGAGCCTTGAATTCGGGAAAATACAATTCAGCATTGGCCGGTATGATGTCGTCAGCATTTGCAGGAATGTAGCCGATACCGTCAGTAAAATTAAACAGACCCAGGCAGAAATATACTTCACGACGGAGCTGGAAAGCATGGAAATAGAAACGGACGACTCGCGCCTGCAACAAGTCTTGATAAACTTGCTGATTAACGCCACCAAATTTACACCGCAAGGCAGCATTACCCTGGAACTTAAAAAACAGTCGGAACAAGAGTTGCTCTTTTCCGTGACAGATACGGGCTGCGGCATTCCCAAAGACAAGCAAGCCGCTATCTTCCAGCGTTTCGAGAAACTAAACGAAAATGCGCAAGGCAGCGGATTAGGACTTTCCATCTGCCAGCTCATCATCGAACATATAGGTGGCAGAATATGGATAGACCCTGACTATACAGGCGGTTCACGGTTCTTTTTCACCCACCCCCTCCAACAGCCACAGCCGGCCAAAGGCAGAAAGGAGAGCGAAGTATGAAAAGACTGCTTATCATAACGGCCTTACTCGCTCTGCTCCTACCCGTACAAGCTGTCGGTACAGACGCGAAAAAACAGTACTCCTCGCCGCGCCGGTATCCGGCCGAAATAGAATGTGCCATAAACCGCGACATTCAGAAAGCCGACTCATTAGTAAAAGCGGGAAAACCGGACGAAGCGCTCACATTCTACAAAAAGAGCCTCAAAAGCAAAGACTCGCTATACAATCTTATTACCACCTCGCAGATGGAAGAGATACTCTCTCTTTACAATATGGACAAGCTCACGCTGCAAAAAGAGCAAAGGCGCAATATGTTCCACCAAATCTGCTTATCCATATCCGTTATCATCATTTTTGCATTGTTGCTTTTCAACATCCACATATACCGGAGCCGGAAACGCCTGCAAAAAGATGAAAAGGAAATGAGAAGATTAACCGCCATTGCCGAAGAAGCGAATGAGATAAAAAGCCGTTTCCTGACAACTATGAGTTATAACATACGCATTCCTCTTAACAACGTAGTAGGATTTTCACAACTCATGACCGAGGACGCCAACCTGAGTGAAGACGAGAAAAGAGAATATTCCGGTATCATCCAAAGTAATTCGGCGGAACTCATCCGGCTTGTCAACAATGTACTGGACCTCTCACGTTTGGAAGCCAACATGATGAAGTTTCAGTTACAGAACTGCAACGTACAAGAGTGGTGCAACGAACTCCCCTGCCTGGTACAGATGCGAAGCGAAGGAAGCATACATTTGGAGTTGGTGGCAGATACCGGCAATGCAATCATCCATACCGACGTCAGCCGCCTCACGCAACTGGTTTCCGGCATGCTGCTATACCCTGTCGAATGCAAGAGAACAAGGATAGTGGGCATGCAACTGACTTACAATCCGGAAACACAGGCAATAAACTGCCGGATAGAGAACAGTCCGCTCACCGATCCCGCATTTTCTTCACAAAAGGAATCCATATCGCACAGAATCAATCTACTGTTTTTCGAGCACTTCAACGGCAGCTATCGTGTAGAGAAAAGCGGTGACAATCCAATCATATATTTCACATATCCCACGCTTACTACCTGATTATATGCACGTTTGTCTCTGCCGCTATTTAGACAGGGTACAAATTAAACGTTTTTAATCAAGATTGATAGCAAGTATTGAAGAAAACAGCTATTTTTGCCGAACCAATTAGTACTAATAATTAAAAAATTAAAGAAAATGGCTTACGTAATTAGTGACGATTGTATTGCTTGCGGAACTTGTATCGACGAGTGTCCGGTAGGCGCTATCTCTGAAGGCGATATCTATTCTATCGATCCTGAAACTTGTACTGAATGCGGTACTTGTGCAGATGTTTGCCCTTCTGAAGCAATTCATCCGGGAGAATAATACAATCCTAAGAAAAAGAAGAAAGGCTCGGTTTCAATGAAACCGGGCCTTTTTATTTCAGTACCAAGAAGTATATATCGCAACTCACCCCAGACTACACAGACCTTCCATCCATACGCCTGCGGTGAGTTCCTGCCATCCAAAGATTATGCAAGTTTTGACAATGCTTCCTTGATGCGGCTAATAGCTTCCACGATATTCTCATCGCTGGTAGCATAGCTCATACGAATACATTCGGGAGCGCCAAATGACGTACCGCCTACGCAAGCCACGTGAGCTACTTCCAGTAAGTACATGGCCAAATCATCGGAGTTTTCAATCTTACGGTCGCCGGCGGACTTACCGAAAAACGAGCTGCATTTCGGGAACAGGTAGAAAGCGCCTTCCGGTACGTTTACTTCGAATCCCGGCACTTCCTTAGCCAGTTTCACAATAAGGTCGCGGCGACGTTCAAAAGCCTTACGCATTTCTTCCACCGGAGCTTGCGTTCCCGTATAAGCGGCTTCCGCAGCTTTCTGAGATACGGAACACGGGCCTGATGTATACTGTCCCTGCAATTTGTTGCAAGCCTTTACAATCCATTCCGGTCCGGCAATGAAACCGATACGCCAGCCCGTCATGGCATAAGCCTTGGAAACGCCGTTTACAATCACGGTACGCTCTTTCATTTCAGGGAACTGTGCGATGCTTTGGTGCTTACCGATGTAGTTGATATGTTCATAGATTTCATCGGCAATGACAACTACCTGCGGATGCTTGGCCAACACAGCGGCCAGTCCGGCCAACTCTTCCTTGCTATATACAGAACCGGTAGGGTTGGAAGGAGAACAAAGAATCAAAGCTTTGGTCTTCGGCGTAATGGCGGCTTCCAACTGGGCGGGGGTAATCTTGAAGTCCTGCTCGATACCTGCTGTAACAATCACCGGATTGCCTTCCGCCAGCTTCACCATTTCAGGATAGCTCACCCAATACGGTGCAGGCACAATCACTTCATCACCCGGGTTCACCAATACCAAGATTGCATTGCAAACCGATTGCTTGGCTCCGTTGGCACAAGAAATTTGTGCAGCCGTATATTCCAGACCGTTCTCTTTTTTCAATTTCTCTACGATAGCATTACGCAAGGCCGGATACCCCGGAACGGGAGAATAGCGAGAGAAGTTATCGTCTATCGCCTTTTTGGCAGCCTCTTTAATGTGGTCGGGAGTATTAAAATCAGGTTCTCCGACACTCAAGTTAATTACATCTACGCCTTGAGCTTTCAGCTCTGCGCTTTTCTGAGACATAGCCAGCGTCGCAGAGGGCGACAAGCTGTTCAAACGATCTGATAATTGGTTCATCTTGTTTCTATTTAATGGTTGTTATGCAAATCCGGTTGCAAAATAAGCGATTTTCTTTGATATAATAAAACAAAAAGACAGTTACTTATTAAAATGAAGAGTATGCCCCATGCGTTCCTTCTTTGTACGCAGGTAACGTTCGTTATACTGATTCGGGTTGGTTTCCACCGGCACATTCTCCACAATCTCCAGGCCATAGGCTTCCAAGCCTACGCGTTTCACCGGGTTGTTTGTAAGCAGACGCATCTTATGCACACCCAGCTCGCGCAAAATCTGAGCGCCCACACCGTAATCGCGTTCATCAGCCAGATGTCCGAGACAAATGTTGGCATCCACCGTATCCATGCCGTCTTCCTGAAGTTTGTATGCTCTCATCTTTTCCATCAGACCAATACCGCGGCCTTCCTGATTGAGGTATACGATAGCTCCCTTACCGGCTTTCTCTATCATCTCCATCGCCTTGTGCAACTGCTCGCCGCAATCGCAACGCATGGAGCCAAATATATCTCCCGTGGCGCAAGAGGAGTGTACACGCACCAGTACAGGTTCATCAGGCGCCCAAGTACCCTTGAACAAAGCCACGTGCTCCAAGCCGTTGGACTTCTGACGGAAAGGAATCAGACGGAAATGTCCGTGCTCTGTCGGCATATCCACCTCCACGCCTTTCTCCACGATAGATTCCTGCTGCAAGCGATAGGCTATCATATCGCGGATAGAAATCAGTTTCAAATTGAATTCATCCGCTATTTTACGCAATTCAGGCAGACGCGCCATCGTGCCGTCTTCGTTCATAATCTCCATGAGCGCACCGGCAGGATAGAAACCGGACAGGCGGCACATATCAATCGTGGCTTCGGTATGACCGGCACGGCGCAACACGCCTTTCTCCTGTGCGTACAGCGGATTGATGTGGCCGGGACGGCCGAATGTGGCCGGAGTAGAAGCAGGGTCGGCCAACGCCTGAATGGTTGCGGCACGGTCGGCGGCAGAAACACCGGTCGTACAACCTTCCAGCTTATCGATTGTTACCGTAAAGGGAGTACCCAATACAGAGGTATTATCGGACACCTGATGAGGTAAATCCAGTTCTTTGCAACGCGACACCGTAATCGGAGCACACAATACCCCGCGTGCGTGTTTCAGCATGAAGTTCACCTTTTCCGGCGTTATCTTTTCGGCTGCGATAATCAGGTCGCCCTCATTTTCACGATCTTCATCATCGACTACAATCACGAAATTACCGGCCTTGAAATCCTCAATGGCCTCTTCTATCGTATTCAACTTTACTTTTTCCATATATTTCATTCTTTATTATTTATTCTGATTGACTTTTATGATATTCCGTATCTCTTCGTTTGTGCGGATAATCCGCTCCATATCCTTGTTCAACCGGATGCGGAATGCCCAGATACGGAAATAGAAAAACAAGCCGACAGGCACTATCACTCCACACAACATATTCAGCCAGTAATTACGGAAAGGACGCACATGGGCGTGAACGGCTATGACAGGATAATTATTCAATGCCGTCAGCAACGGTATAGACCTTGTATTGGACATCTCGTCTATCAAAGCCTCCATCCGGTCGTTGAGCTCCGCCACTTCCTCGTCATACGGTGTATCGTTCATCCACAGCCTGAAATAATTGGGCGCACGCATCAAAGCTTTCTTTTCGGCATACGCGCGACAATCCGCCGACAGTTGCTGAAGTTCTCCCGGCAGACGGGCATAATCCGGATCGTGAATAATCACTTCCTTCCTGAACAGGTGGCGGACACTGCGGATACCCGCTATCTTCTTAAACCAGTTGACATAAGCATCGGCATTCAGCACCACCGAGTCGTTATTGGATTTATAAGTAAGGAATGCACCCAGCGGCGCCAGCACAGCCGTACTGGTCCACATGCCCATCCATACAATCCATTTACCGTCACGCGCCATCTTATAGCCCGTATTATTGATGATGTAATAGATGATGAAAATAAGCACGGACACCACCACAGGCATACCCAAACCGCCTTTACGGATGATACCGCCCAACGGCGCACCGATAAAGAAGAAAATAAGGCACGCCAACGAAAGCGTCAGTTTCTCGTGCCAGGACGTCATGTGACGTCTCAAGCTGGTTTCCGTCTGCGATATATTAAAGCCCTTGAAGCTCCAATCGCTCGCCGCGCTTTCCGCACGGCTGACAGCCGTAGACATAATCTTCTGCTTCTGCATCAAAGTAGCCGCATTGAACAGACTGTCCACATCGTAATTGCCCAAGCGGGCAGATTCTATCTTCATCGTATCCGTCTTGCTCAAGGTATTGGTAGTGGCTTTGTAAGTACTTGCCATAGCCTCTTTATAGTAAGACCGCCCCACACTGTCGTTCTGTACTTTCATGGAGTCGATGCCGGCCTGCAACATTCTCATATCCTTACTATTGGACTGATTGCTCATAAATCCGGCGTCCACCATATTGAAATCCGAGTTGAATTCTATAATCGCATGCTTCTCCACGAACGCTTCCCGACGATAGGGCACATTCTTCTGGTTCATATTCTGCGACTTCAGATTTTCAAACTGCTCACCGCTGTAAAGGTGCAGATAAAGGTGCTGCTTGTCGGCCGTCATTTCCAATCTGCCGGAGTCCGACTTGATTATCTGCGCATTCTCAAATCCTTTCTCGAAATTATAAATCAGCACATCGTACAGCATACCCGTCTTACGGTTCTTATGCTTTACGTAAAGGTTGTAGCCGTCTATCTCGTCATAAAACACCCCTTCGGGAATATCCACTTCGGGCGACTTCTGCTTCATGGAAATCAGCAGCGTCCATAACTTGGTCTGCGCCTTAGGGCCGATAACGTTCTGAAAATAGAAAGAAACACAACAAATGATGGATATGAAAATTATCAGCGGACGCATAATCTTCAACAGAGAGATACCTGCCGCTTTCATGGCAAGCAATTCAAAACGTTCTCCGAAATTTCCAAAAGTGATGAGAGCCGCCAGCAATATCGCCAAAGGCAACGAGGCCGGCACCAACGTCAGCGCCGAATAGAAAAAGAACTGGGCAAGAACGTTCATCTCCAATCCTTTTCCCACCATTTCGTCTACATATTTCCACAGAAACTGCATCATGAAGATGAAAAGGCAGATGAAGAAAGTGCCCATAAAGAGCATGCAAAAGCTCTTTAATATAAATATATCTAACTTTTTTATGCGCAGCATTTTACTTGTTTCATGCAATGAACGCACAAAAGTAGCACAAAAAAGGGAGTACGGGAAATTTTTAATTGAAAGTTAACTAAAAACCGCATGTTCTACGCAAAGTATCTACCTGGGATTCCCACAATTCACGTAAATCGTTTGCTTCGTCTGCGTTGGTGAAGTCAGTTATTTCAAGTACAAAATCATTGGTTAACTCGTTGTTTGTCATTTTTAATTCAAAATACTCACGCGGGTTTTCATCATCGAGCCAGCGGAAGCGGATGAATGAGTATGCCCGCACGGCAATAATCTCGGCATCGCGCCTTTCTGTTTTCCCCCAGAAGAAGGAGACGGTCTTATCGTCCGATTGAACCCTGTCCGCAAACCAGCCCTCCAAACCGGTAGGAGTACTTATTGCTGTCCAAAGAATACTTTTAGAAGTCGCATTCAAGAGATATTCCAAATGTATTTTTTTTCTTTCCATAGTCTATTCTGCTTTTTATTGCGCCAGCCAAGATAAATACTTTTTTCTAATTAGAAAAAATAATTCATTAATTTTATTCGGCTTTACTTTAGCGCAACCGGCTAAAGTACTGATAATGTTATATTATATCATCGGAAGAAAAGAAAGAAATAGTTTTTCTTTATTCTAATGATAAAATAAATAACAGAAAATACGTCCAAAAGTTTTGGCAGTTTAAATAAAAGCTATATCTTTGCACCCGCAATCGAGAAATGATGGCGGGATAGCTCAGCTGGTTAGAGCGCATGATTCATAATCATGAGGTCCCCGGTTCAATCCCGGGTCCCGCTACAAGATGAGTATTGAGACTGTTGAGAGGCTTCCACTCTTGGCGGTCTTTTTCGTTTTCAGTATTCGCGGTTCGTACCGGCACCGGCCGGAGCGACCGAACTTTCCGATAACTCCGTTTTTGATATATATCCAAAAAAGTTTTCAATCGTATCAAACGAAATTTATACTGCGGTGAAAAAACGGTTTCCATCCTGTGAAAGCAAGCTATCATCGTATGAACAAGATTTCCTTATCTACCCTTCACCTTTCACACTCCCCTATCCATGAGGAATATCGGGTGAACCCTGACATTACGGACTTCCCTCCGAATCATCCCGCAAGGCGGGAATTTTCGTTCCATAAGACAAGTAAATCCGCCTCACGGGATAAATAAATTTATCCCGTGAGGCGGATTTATCCATACCGTAAGACGCTTTCGCCACCAATCATGCCGCATATATATCTCTGACAGGGGGTTCACCCGCTATCCCTGATGAATAAAGGTGTGGAGGGTGAAGGCAAATACTGTGCTTTGTTCCGAACCGGCAGATTATCTGGACAAGCCTTGACTATTACAGATTATCTTTCCAAATTGATATTGACAGCATTCATTCCTTTCGCCCCGCGTTCGAGGTCGAACGTAACGATATTACCTTCTTTGACTTCCGTAACAACATTGTTTACATGAAAAAAGTATTTCTCAATTCCTGCAAGGTCTTTGATAAATCCAAATCCTCTGGCTTCATTGAAGAACTCAACTCTTCCTCGCAGAATCACCGGTTCTTCATCTTCCTTTTTGGGAGTGGAAATCATTATCTCCTCTACATTAATCTCTTGCTTTTTGATATTCTCTTCGGGTGGAGTTGAAGTAATCATTCCATATTCATCCACATAGGCAATCATGTCGTCAAAACTGCCTTTAGTAGATTTTCTGCCTTCTTTTCTCTTTAATTTCTCTTCCCGCTTAGCAAGTCTTTTCTTTTCATTTTCACGCTTTCCCGCTGTCATGGATTTTGCCATAGAACTTATATTTTTTAATTGGTGTATACTCGTCGAATAAATAATAAACTTATAAACGAACTCAGATAGCGAACTCAGCCTTACTGAGCTTCTTGCCCGTCAGCTTTTGAATATCGCTGACCAATTTACGCTCTTCCTGCGAGCAAAAAGTCAGCGCCGTCCCTGAGTTACCGGCTCTGCCGGTACGTCCGATACGATGCACATACGTTTCGGGCACATCGGGAAGGTCATAGTTAATGACCAACGGCAATTCGTTGATATCAATACCCCTGGCCGCAATATCGGTGGCTATCATTACACGTATCTTACCCGTTTTGAAGTTTTCCAATGCGGATTGCCTTGCATTCTGGCTTTTGTTTCCATGAATGGCCTGGCTGCCGATACCCGCTTTGCTTAATACGCGGACGATTCTGTCCGCATTGTGCTTGGTACGTGAGAAAACAAGTACCGACTGTCCTTCCGCTTTATGCAAAATGGAAATCAACAGTTTGCTTTTCTCTTTCTTCTCCACAAAGTAGACGGTCTGTTCGATGGTATCCACCGTAGACGATTTTGGGGTTATGGCAATCTTTACCGGTTGCTTCAACAGTGAGTTCGTCAAAGCGATTATCGTATCGGGCATGGTAGCCGAGAAGAATAAGGTTTGCTTTTCTTTAGGGAGTTTCGGCAACAAACGTTTGATGTCATGGATAAATCCCATGTCGAGCATGCGGTCGGCCTCATCCAATACGAAGTGCCGTACACTATCCAGACGGATATATCCCTGGTTCATCAAATCCAGCAGGCGTCCCGGAGTGGCAACCAATATGTCGACTCCTTTGTGCAGCATATTTACCTGCGCACGCTGGTTTACTCCTCCGAAGATAACTCCATGACGGACTTGCGTATATTTGGCGTAGTCGTCTATGCACTCGCTAATCTGTAACGCCAGTTCGCGGGTAGGCGTCAGTATCAAGGCTTTGATACTCTTATCCCGTTCTTTTCCGGCCTGCAGATGCTGAATAATGGGAATGGCGAATGCGGCGGTCTTTCCTGTTCCGGTCTGCGCACAGCCTAATATATCTTTTCCCGTTAAGGCGGCGGGGATTGCTTTTACTTGTATAGGGGTAGGACTGGTATATCCTTTTTCTTCAATTGCTTTTAAAATCGGTTCGGTTATATTTAAATCTTTAAATGTCATATATATTGTTTTATGAGCGTGCCAAAACATTAGCACAGGTATAATGGGAGCACGCTTCACTCAAGTGGCCCATACAAAAAGTCTGATAAATCTTTGTAGAATGAAAAGTGCAGGTGGTGGAGCGGAACGCTTCCGCTAAATAAAAAAAGACGGAATTTGTTTATGAAAGGCAGGAAATCGGGTTTCCTGCCTTTATTCTGATATTAGTATCTTCTGGAGTTGTTATAACCGCCATGAGGTCTACTGTTTGAGGGTCTTTCCTCACGAGGGCGCGCAACGCTTACAGAGATAACTTTGCTGTCATATTCTACGCCGTTCAATTCGTCAATAGCTTTCTGTCCTTCTGTGTCATTGCTCATCTCCACAAACGCAAATCCTCTGGATCTACCGGTTTCTCTGTCGAGAATAACTTTAGCTGAAGAAACTTCTCCAAACTCTGCAAATAAATTTGTCAAGTCGGCATTATTAACGCCATAACTTAAACCTGAAATGTAAATGTTCATTCTAAAAATGTTATAAAATAAATAATAAATTGGAGTGAGGAGGATAATTAAAGGAGAGGACTGCTTACTAATAATATATTAAAAGAAGAACTATACGATAATGATTCGTAACTCAAACTCTGGGGACAAAGGTAGTATAATAAAGTTGATAAATACGTTTCTTCCCGTTTTTTTTCATAAGAAAGACGATTATTATCATTTATTAAGTACATGCGGAAATTTAAAACAGTCGTTTTTTGCCTGTTTTCTTCCTTTAAAGAGCTAAGAAAAAGGAAAATATGAACATAAGCAGTCTATATATGGATAGCATTCTTCCATGACAAGCCGCTAACTTTGCACAAATTATTGGTGATTATTATGAAAAAGCTACTATTCATTTTTTCCTTTCTTTGTTTGCCGGCCGCCGCAGGACACGCCCAAAAGACCTTGACACTGAAAGATTGCCTCGAAACAGGTATCGAGAACAACCTGTCTTTGGAAAGCAAACGCAAGGAAATGCGGAAAAGCAAATACGGGATTTCCGAAAACCGCGCAAGGCTGTTACCTCAAATCAACGGGTTCGCCAACTATAATGATAATATAGACCCGCCCGTATCCGTTACCGACGGCTCCGCCTACGGAAACCCGTATAACATAACCCGGACCTTGCGCTACAACGCCAACGCAGGTTTGCAATTGCAGATGCCTCTTTACAATCAGACGCTTTATACCACCGTATCCATTGCAAAAGTCATGGATGAGATAAACCGTCTTTCTTACGAGAAAGCGCGGGAAGACCTCATTCTGGAGATATGCAAGATGTACTATCTGGGACAGACCACTGCCGAACAAATCACTTTGATAAAAGCCAACATCACCCGGCTGGAAGAGCTGAAAGACATCACCATGGCTTTCCATGACAACGGAATGGCTATGGAAGTGGATGTAAAACGCGTCAATATCAATCTGGAAAACCTGAAAGTGCAATACGACAATGTCCGGGCAATGCAGGAGCAGCAACTGAACCTGCTGAAATATATCATGGACTATCCCGCCGATGAACAGATAGCCTTAGTGCCGGTGAACTCCGAAAACATCACCCCCGTCGCGCTGACCGGATTATCCGAAAACCTGTACGAGCTCCAACTGCTGCAATCGCAAAAGGCAGCGGCGGAACAGCAGAAAAAAATGATTGGCTACGGCTATATCCCCTCACTGAACCTGACCGGCAACTGGATGTTCTCCGCCTATACAGACAAAGCCTACCATTGGTTTCACTCCGGACCGTCCAATCACTGGTTCCGTTCCTACGGGCTGGGACTGTCACTGCGCATTCCGATATTTGACGGACTGGATAAGCGTTACAAAACCCGGAAGGCCGCCATAGATATCGAGAACATAAAGCTGGCGCAGGAAAATACCCGCAAAAGCCTGCAAACCCAGTACCTGAACGCCACCAACGACCTGATGAACAACCAACGCAACTTCAAAAAGCAGAAAGACAACTACCTGCTTGCCGAAGATGTATATACAGTCACCATGGAGCGCTATCGCGAAGGCATCGCTTCCATGACCGAGGTGCTGCAAGACGAAATGCAGATGAGCGAAGCGCAAAACAGCTACATCAGCGCCCATTACAGCTACCGGGTAACCACCTTGTTGCTGCTGAAACTGACAGGGCAAATAGATACATTAGTAAAATAACAAGTTAATCAAATCATCATATGGAAACAACAGCGAAAAATAACACGTCGGGCACACACCAGGAGAAAGCCAAGAAACTGCGCAAGCTGCGCCGTTGGCAAATCGCGGTCAGCCTGCTGGGAGCGGCAATCGTAGTTTGGGGAGTGATAGAGGTTGTTTGCCTCTTCCTTGATTATAAACAGACAGAGGTCAGCAATGACGCGCAGATAGAACAGTATATCTCTCCCATCAACCTGCGTGCATCGGGTTATATCAAGAAGATTTATTTCACCGAGCATCAGGAAGTACGCAAAGGCGACACGTTGCTTGTACTGGACGACCGCGAATATAAGATACGCGTAATGGAAGCCGAAGCCGCGCTGAAAGATGCGCAAGCCGGGGCTACCGTAATCGGGGCTACACTGCAAACCACGCAGACCACCGCCTCTGTATACGACGCTTCCATCTCCGAAATAGAAATCCGCCTCGCCAAACTGGAGAAAGACCGCCAACGTTACCAGAATCTGGTACAGAGAAACGCGGCTACCCCTATACAACTCGAGCAGATAGAAACGGAATACGAAGCTACCCGCAAAAAGCTGGAAGCTACAAAACGGCAACAGAAAGCAGCCTTGTCGGGCGTAAACGAGGTATCACACCGCCGCGAAAGTACGGAAGCCGCCATTCAGCGGGCAACGGCCGCTTTGGAGATGGCACGCCTGAACCTCTCCTATACCGTAGTGACAGCTCCCTGCGACGGCAAATTGGGACGCCGTGCCTTGGAAGAAGGCCAGTTCATTACAGCCGGGCAAACCATCACCTACATTCTGCCCGACACTCAAAAATGGATTGTCGCCAACTACAAAGAGACACAAGTGGAGAACCTGCGTATAGGACAAGAGGTAGCCATCACCGTAGACGCCATCAGTGACAAGGAGTTTACAGGAACCATCACCGCCATTTCCGGTGCGACGGGTTCCAAATACTCATTGGTGCCCACCGACAACTCCGCCGGAAACTTCGTAAAGATACAGCAACGCATACCCGTACGCATCGACTTCACCCATCTGTCCAAAGAGGAGAACGGGAAACTTGCGGCCGGCATGATGGTAGTAGTAAAAGCCAAACTCTGATTCTCAACGATTAATCATTAAGGAAATGCCCTCATACCCCAAGAACTATCCTTTCTATAACTGGGTGCCCAAACCGATAGGCATCATCATCCTGTTAGTGTTCTTCCTGCCTATTCTTACGGTAGGCGGAACCTACTCCGCCAACGGTACGGAAATGATGAGCGGCCTGGGTATCATATCCGAACATATCCAGTTTGCCAACTTCGCCACGTCCATAGGTATGGCGGCATTCTGTCCTTTCCTGTACCGGCTGGTATGCATACGCAGGGAGAAGATGATGTGCATCGCAGGATTCTCACTGATGTATATCTTCAGTTATATCTGCGCCAAGACGGACAGCATATTCCTATTGGCATTGTGCAGTCTGTTCATGGGATTCCTGCGCATGGTGCTGATGATGGTCAACCTGTTCACTCTCATCAAATATGCGGGGCATGTGGAAGCAACCGAGAAAATTACCCCCGGCAACGAACCCGCTACCGGCGAAGGCTGGGACAAGCTGGATATCGAACGAAGCGCCGCGCAGCCTGCCATTTATCTGTTTTTCATGGTACTGGGACAGTTGGGTACATCGCTCACCGCATGGCTCACTTACGAATACGAATGGCAATACGTTTATTACTTCATGATGGGACTGTTGCTGCTTTGCATCCTTATTTCGTTTGTCACGATGCCTTATCATAAATATGCCACCCGCCGTTTTCCCATTAACTTCAAGCAGTTCGGCAATGCTTCCATTTTCTGCATCACACTGATGTGCATCACTTATGTGCTGACCTATGGTAAGGTTCTCGACTGGTATGACGACCCTACCATCCGTTGGGCAACGGTAGGAGCTGTGGTCGCGGGCATCCTGTTCGTCTATATAGAAGCAACCCGGCGCAATCCCTATTATCAGTTCGATGTACTCAAGCTGCGTACCATCCGCTTCGGATTCCTGTTCTACTTTCTGCTAATGGTGCTGAACTCCAGCTCTCTGTTTGTCAACGTATTTACAGGCATAGGAATGAAATTGGACAACTACCAAAACGCTACGCTGGGCAATTGGTCTATGTTAGGCTACTTTATCGGCGGTATCGCAACAATCTGGCTCAGCGTAAAAGGAGTGCACTTCAAATACCTCTTTGCCGCCGGATTCCTGTTTTTGGGATTATCCGCCATGTTTATGTATTTCGAGGTACAGGACGCGGGATTATACGAACGGATGAAATATCCCGTCATTATCCGCTCCACGGGTATGATGCTCCTATACTCGCTGATACCGACTTTTGCCACCCAGCGTATGCCCTACAAGTTCCTGTCCTCGTGGATTTGCACGATGCTTACCGTACGCATGGTGCTCGCTCCCTGCATCGGAACCGCCTTATATAGTAATGTGTTGCAGGAACGGCAGCAATACTACATCACCCGTTATGCGCAGAATGTGGATATGATGCATCCCGAAGCGTCCGCCTCGTTTACGCAAACCGTGCAAGGAATGCAATATCAAGGAAAAAGCAAACAGGAAGCCATCCACATGGCAGCCATGTCCGCTAAAGGACGCATTCAGGTGCAGGCCACCTTATCGGCGGTCAAGGAAATGGCGGGTTGGACGCTGTACGCCTGCCTTTTTTGCATGATATTTGTCGTGATACTGCCCTATCCTAAACGGAAATTATTAACTTAGCGCTGTTTTCAAACGAAACCTGTAATCTCTATCATCATGGATACCCGGCAAGAACGTTTATCGCACCTTGACAATGCGCTATCGAGCAAACAACAAATTTGCAGTTCGGAAGGCGTGCTCCGCTCTTTTCCGTCTGCCTTGCAAAGCCCGTTTATGATAGACGGGGTGGGACTGGTGATTTGCCGCCGGGGAAGTTTTACCTTCATCCTCAATCAGAAATCGTTTTCCGCCAAAGACGGCGATACGCTCTTTCTTCCGAAAGACTCCCTGTTTCAAGTACTGTACGTATCCGACGACGTAGAAGTAGTCATCTTCATTTATCAGACCGATCCCATACGGGATATTATGGGAAATTCGGTAGTATCCATGAACCTGTATTCACATCTGGCCACCGAACCATGCTATGTATGGAACACCGGAGAGGAAGAAGAGGTCTTAAAATACCTGTCGCTACTGGACAATACGCTGAAAATAGAAGAGAACACGTTCAACCGATACGAGCAGAAACTGCTCCTGCTGGCATTGACATACAGGCTTTGTTCGGTCTACACCCGTAAACTCATTGCGGAGAAAGCATCCGTAAGCCACAAGCATGACATCTTTATCCGCCTGGTTCAGTTGATAGAACAATACTATACGAAAGAGCGGGGAGTGGACTTCTATGCGGACAAGCTGTGCCTGTCGCCCAAATATCTTTCGGCTCTGTCCAAGTCTATCTGCGGATATACGGTACAGGAGTTGGTGTTCAAATCCATCATCCGCAAGAGCATTTCATTGCTCAAGAATACACAGAAGAATGTACAGGAAATCTCCGATTTCTTCAACTTCCCGAACGCATCCTATTTCGGCACTTTCTTCAAAAAACAGACAGGAATGTCGCCCCAACAATACCGCAGAAAATAGGCAAACGGCAAACCGCCACTACGCTTTCAGCCGAATAACGAAACGGCTGCCTTTTCCCAACTCGCTCCGGACAGTCAGCGTGCCTCCATGAGCCTCTACAAAATCTTTGGATATGGAAAGCCCCAAACCGCTTCCCTGCACTTTCGTACCGGGTACGCGGAAGTAGCGGTCGAAGATACTTTGGTGATAACGCGGGTCGATACCTTTGCCGAAGTCCTGCACATAGAGCTCCACAAAATTATCTTCCTGCTTTGCACCGATAACGACGCGGCCGTTTTCTTTGGAATAACGAATGGCATTACTCAATAAGTTAGTGAGCACCCATGCTATCTTCTCGCTATCCACAAACAGCTTCGGCATCTTCTCTTCCGGATATTCCACCTCAATCTGGATATTGAACTTATCAGCCTGTACCTGATTCGCCTTGATGGCATACTCTATCAGTTCGATAGGTTTCGTTATCTTCGGTATCATCTGCAACTTGCCGGCTTCCACTTGCGTCATGTTAAGAAGCTCGCCCGTAATACCCAGCAGGCGGTCGGCGTTCTCCCTGATGCTCTTTGAAAGCTGTTCCTGTTCCTCGTTCAAGGCGCCCACACGATTGTCTTCCAAAAGCTGCAGACTCATAAGGATGGCGGAGATAGGGGTTTTCAGTTCATGCGAAATCGTAGAGATAAAGGTTGTTTTCGCCGTATCCAGTTCTTTAAATTCGGTGATATTCTTCAACAGAATAACATCGCCCAGATTATGGGATTCATCCGTATCGGCATCCGTATTCATAATGGTAATATAGGATGCCTGAAAATAGCTTTCCTTATTATCCGCATAAATCTTCAAAGGCTCCTTCTTCTCGCCCGGATTGATTAATTCCCTCACCAGCCGCCGGAGCAGGTCGTTTTTCAGCGACAGTTCCTCGGCAGAACGGCGTATGACATCTTCACGTTTCAGATTCAGTACGGTCAACGCTTCTTTATTGATGAAAAGGATTTCGTGCCCGCGGTTTAAGCCGATAATAGGCTCATGGATGCTGTTTACAATGGCTTCCAGGAACTTTTTGGCAGATAAAATATCATTCAGCGTACTGGTACGATATTCCGTGAGGCGTTCCGCCATGCTGTTAAAGCTATCGGCCACTTCGCGAAATTCTTCGTGCTCGCTCATATCAAGACGCTTTTCATAGTTATGGTTGGCTATTTCGAGGATGCCTTGCGTCAGTTCCCTGATAGGTTTATTTATGGAACGGGGCAACCATACCAGCAGCACGATACTGGCAAGAATGCAAATGCCGCCCGTTACGGAAATCCACAGCAAGGCGCGCTGCAAGCCGGGCATGGCGGCAGGGCTATCCGGCTCCGTAGCCGTCAGTATCTGGAGATTCACAACCGAGAGGGCTACCAGCAGGATTATCATACCTGCGAGAATGCCTACACTGAGTATCAATTTAGTACGAATGTTCATAACGCTCAAGGAATTAAATTTTATGCAAGTATAATCAAATCTATGTTTGCTTGCGCCAGTTCGCTCACAAATTTTCTATATCTCAGCACCATAAACAAAGATTGCGGCAAAGCGAACGAGGGACTACCCATACAAACGGTCGTTATCTGTTTCTCTCTGCAAGCCGTAACGATACTGCCCGGCACGTCTTTGGACTGCACCTGCATAACCTCTCCGCCCAATTCGGTCACCAGTTTGAAATGATTCAGCAGATGCCGCTGATTCGCAAGCGCGATGCGGTCGGCGCTCTCCCGGGGAGTCTGTACATAGAGAGCCACGAATGATGTATTATAACGGGTTGCCAGCCGCGCCGCCTTACGGATAATACGGCGCGGCGTCTTTTCATGGCTGCTGATACACGCCATGAACTTCTCATGCCGCACACCGACACTGGAAACCACCACTTCATTCTCCACTTTCTTCTCCACCCTTAACGCCACTTCTTTCAGAGCCAGCTCACGCAGTTGCAGAATATTTTCCGTCTTGAAGAAGTTGTTCAACGCAAGGGCTACTTTATCCGGCTTGTATATCTTACCGGCTTTCAGGCGGGTTATCAGTTCTTCAGCCGTCAGGTCGATATTCACCACTTCATCCGCTTCTTCCAGCACACTGTCGGGAATGCGCTCCTTTACCTCGATACCGGAAATACCTTGCACTTCTTCATTAATACTCTCGATATGCTGTATGTTGACGGCGGATATGACATTGATACCCTCATCCAGCAAATCCATTACATCCTGCCAACGCTTCTCATTCCGGCTGCCTTCTACATTGGTATGCGCCAGCTCGTCCACAATAACGATTTCCGGATGGATACGGATGATGGCGTCAAGGTCCATTTCCTCGAGTTCCTTACCCTTATAGAATATCTTACGCCGGGGAATTACGGGCAGTCCGGCCAACACCGCCTCCGTACCGGCGCGTCCATGCGTCTCCACATAGCCGATATTCACGTCTACCCCATTATCCAGCAAGTCATGGGCTTCCTGAAGCATACGATAAGTTTTGCCTACACCGGCAATCATGCCGATGTAGACCTTAAACTTACCGCGACGTGATTTCTTAATCAGGTCGAGGAAATGTTGTACGCTCTCTTCCCTGCTCATGGCTTCAGAGTTATGCCGAACACCAGGTGCGCATCTTCCATACGGGGATTCCAAATAGCCTGCGCAAATACCGGTATAGCGAACCTATCCGTTACCTTGATGTCTTTCGTGGCTTTCAGCGCCAGATTGGTTACGGCAAAGCCGCTGTTTGGAACTCCGTAAACACCCGAGCCGGCTTCGTAAGGCAGAAAACCGCAAGTGGCATTCAAATCGACGGACTTGATGCTGAACGGATAGTTCAACTCTACATAAGAAGAATAATTCTGCTCTCCCTTCTCATTCTTATCCGCGCCGGCAAACATCGTGTACCAGGCTATTGACAGCGGGAACTTCTCCAACGGCAGCGTATAGGCAAGCCCCGCTTCAAAATGATGGGCCGTCTCATGGCTTTTGAAATTAAAGTACTTATTGCTTCCCTGACCTGCCCACCAAAGACTGGCAACGGACAAGGTCAAACCGGAATCGCCGAACGTATAAGCTGCCGTCAAATCTATTTCTTTTGCAGCCTCACCGTCCGAGGAGCTTGTTCCGTCAAAATCGGTAGAGCCCCATGCCGTCAACGAAAAGCCGCCTATCCCAAATCCTAAAGTCGGCTGGAAGCTAACCCCGGTTTGATAAAAGCCGCGCCACACATAGGAACTGACTAAATCACCCTGTATCTTAAACTCCTGCGCCTGTACCTTGTCCACTCCCATAACACTTGCCGCCAAAGCAGCGATAAAACCTATTACTGTTACTCTTATCCTATTCATATCTTTCATTATTTTCTTATTTTCCATTTGTTTCTTCCAATGCGATATTCAACTTCAACACATTCACTTTCGCCGTACCGAACAACCCCAGCAACGGTTTTTCAACAGCCTTGTCAACGATGCTCCGGACAGTAGCCTCATCCAGTCCTCTCGCCTCAGCCACACGTTTTACCTGTACATAAGCGCTGGCAGGCGTAATGTCAGGGTCAAGACCCGAAGCGCTGGCCGTTACCATTTCGGCGGGAACCTCTTTGCGTTGCAAATAAGGATGATGCAGCAAGAATGTATCTATGCGCGCTTCCACCTCCGCAAGGTATTCTTCGTTTGTAGGACCTTTGTTACTACCCGCCGAACTGCTCGCGTCGTAACCGTCACCGGCACAGGAAGGCCGTCCCCAGAAAAAAGTGTCTTCCGTAAACATCTGCCCCACATTGGCGGCGCCCACTACCTTGCCGTTCAGGGTCAAGATCTCGGCATTACCTTTATTCGGTCCTGCAAATTGCGCGAATATCCATAAGACAAGGATATAGAACACGGAAAAGAATACGCAGAAAGCAATGGTTATTTTAACTGATTTCCAAAGAGTTTTCATTTTCTTTCTATTTTAAATTAAAAAAACAAACTGACAAACATATCTATTAACTTGATACCTATGAACGGCGCTATGACACCGCCCAAACCATAAATCAGCAAGTTGCGGCGAAGTAGCGCGCTTGCGCCGATCGGTTTGTACCGGACGCCCTTCAATGCCAACGGTATCAGTATGGGGATGATGACGGCATTAAAGATGATAGCCGAAAGAATGGCCGTCTCAGGGCTATGCAACCCCATGATATTCAACGGAGCCAACTGAGGAATGGCCGCCATGAACAGCGCGGGAATAATGGCAAAGTATTTGGCTACATCATTCGCGATGGAGAACGTGGTGAGCGTGCCGCGTGTCATCAGCAACTGCTTGCCTATCTCTACAATTTCAATCAGCTTGGTCGGGTCGTTGTCAAGGTCTACCATATTACCGGCTTCCTTTGCAGCCTGCGTACCGCTATTCATGGCGACACCCACATTTGCCTGCGCCAGCGCGGGGGCGTCATTGGTTCCGTCTCCCATCATGGCAACCAGTTTGCCGGCCTGCTGCTCTTTCCTGATATATTCCATTTTATCCTCCGGCTTTGCTTCGGCGATGAAATCATCCACACCGGCTTTTTCGGCAATGTATTTGGCGGTCAACGGGTTGTCACCGGTTACCATCACCGTCTTCACCCCCATTTTGCGCAGACGCTCAAAGCGCTCCTGAATACCCGGCTTGATGATGTCCTGCAATTCAATGACTCCCAGCACCGCTTTATTGACACATACCACCAACGGAGTACCGCCGTTGCCCGAAATGGCGGCAATCGCTCCTTCCACTTCCTTCGGGAACTTATTCCCCGCGCTTTCCACAATCCGACGAATCGCGTCGAACGCGCCTTTACGTATTTGAGTACCGTCTTGCAGGTCGACACCGGAGCATTTGGTTTCGGCTGTAAACTTAATCATGTGAGCGCCCGCTGTGTTGAGGTCGCGCATACGATGTCCGTTCTCACGTCCCAGCTCGATGATGGATTTCCCTTCCGGGGTTTCATCGGAGAGCGAGGACAGCAGGCAGGCCTCCACAAACACCTTTTCATCAATGCCCGGAGCCGGATGGAACTTGGTAGCCTTACGATTACCGATAGTGATTGTACCGGTCTTGTCCAGCAGCAACGTATCAATGTCACCGGCAGTCTCAACGGCTTTACCCGACTTTGTAATCACATTGGCACGCAGGGCGCGATCCATACCGGCAATACCGATGGCCGAAAGCAGACCGCCGATGGTTGTCGGTATCAGGCAGACAAATAATGAGAGTATGGCCGCAATGGAGATATACGTACCCGGATGGTCGATAGCGGTATAGTCCGCCATCGGAATCAACGTAATACATACGATTACGAACACCAACGTAAAACCGGCCAATAAGATAGTCAGCGCTATTTCGTTCGGTGTTTTCTTACGGGTGGCGCCCTCTACCAGCGCAATCATCTTGTCGAGGAAACTCTCGCCCTGTTGCTGCGTAACCAACACCTTTATCTTATCCGACAGAACCTTCGTGCCGCCGGTAACGGAGCTTTTATCACCGCCCGCCTCACGGATTACCGGAGCGGACTCACCGGTAATGGCGCTCTCGTCAATAGAAGCCAACCCTTCCACAATCTCTCCATCGGCAGGAATCATATCGCCGGCTTCGCAAATAAAGAAATCTCCCTTTTTGAGACGCGCGCTGCTGACGGTACGCAACTTACCTTCCACCAAGACCTTGGCGGGAGTTTCCTCACGCGTCTTACGCAGGCTGTCCGCCTGTGCCTTGCCACGGGCTTCGGCAATGGCCTCGGCAAAGTTGGCAAACAATAAAGTTACAAACAATATCACAAACACCAGGAAGTTATAGCCGAACGTCCCATATTCCGATGTTCCCAAAGAGAGGATGCAGACCACCAGCATCACCAGTGTCACCAGCTCCACGGTGAACATTATCGGATTCTTTATCATCACCCGCGGATTCAACTTCACGAATGACTGTTTCAAACTTTCCATTACTTGCTCCTTCTGAAACAAAGAAGCTGATTTTTTATCTTTCATAAACATATCTAATTATTCTTATCTCGTTACAAACTGAAGTGTTCGGCAATGGTACTCAACGCATGTGCCGGGAAGAAAGACAGCGCTGCCACGATAAAGATTACGGCAAAAGTCATTACGGCAAAGGTAAACGTATCGGTTTTCAGCGTACCGGCGCTTTCGGGCACAAACCTCTTCTGTGCCAGCAGACCTGCAATGGCGACCTGTCCCACAATAGGAAGAAAACGGCTCAGAATAAGTACCCATCCGCAGGCATAGTTCCAAAAATAAGTGTTGTCGCCCAAACCTTCGAAACCGGAACCGTTGTTGGCAGCGCACGAGGTAAACTCATAGAACTGCTCGCTCAGTCCGTGGAAACCGGGATTATTCAGCCAACCGCCCTCACTCTCCACAAACCCCGGATGATGCGCAAAGAGATAACAGGACAAAGCCGTACCCACCAATATCACAAACGGATGAAGCAGCGCGACGATTGTCGCTATTTTCATCTCCCGGGCTTCCACCTTCTTTCCTAAGAATTCCGGTGTACGTCCCACCATCAGTCCGCTGATAAAGACCGCGATAATAATAAACGTATAATAGTTCATCCACCCTACTCCGACACCGCCGAACCAAGTGTTTATCTGCATGTTCAGCATCTCCATCATACCGGACAACGGCATCGTGGAGTCGTGCATACCATTGACGGAACCGTTGGAAGTAACCGTGGTCGTAATGCTCCACAATGCAGTGGCGCCCGCTCCCAAACGGATTTCCTTGCCTTCCATCGCTCCATTGTCCTGTGCGATGCCCATATCATCGATGCGCGGATTACCGTTCATCTCCTGATAGACATTGATACCGACACCCGCCAGATAAGCACAGAGCATTACGCCGTAAATACTATAAGCCAGTTTCATGCGTTTTGTATAGAAGCCCAACGCAAAAACCATAGCCATAGGTATAATCAGGATAGACCAGCACTCGGCGATATTGGACAAGTAGGTAGGATTTTCCAACGGATGGGACGAATTTACGCCGAAGTAACCGCCGCCGTTCGTACCCAACTGCTTGATAGGAACGATGGCCGCCACAGGACCTTGTGAAACGGTCTGTTCTTGTCCTTCGAGCGTAGTCACTTCCATCTTACCGTCAAAGCCCATCGGAGTGCCTTGCGTAATAAGGATAAAGCCGACTATCAGGGAAAGCGGCAACAGAATACGCGTGCAACTCAATACAAGAAAGTTCCAGAAGTTACCGATTGTACTCGTTGTTTTACGGCTGATGGACTTCATAATACCCGCCATAGCCGCCATACCTGTCGCTGCGGTAATAAACTGGAAGAGCATGATGACGAACAACTGAGTGAAATACGTCAGTCCGCTCTCACCGGAATAATGCTGCAAGTTACAGTTTACCATAAAGCTGATGCAGGTATTGAATGCCTGGTCGGGAGTTTGCGGGCCATTACCGTCAGGATTCAACGGCAGCCACCCTTGACTGACCAACAGCACCATTCCCCAAACAAACCAGAACGCATTCAATATCAACAATGCCTTGAGGAACTGCTTCCAGTTCATTTCTTCATCGGGATTAACCCCCACTGCCTTAAATATCAATCTCTCTACCGGTTTCATAAAGTCCGACCATGTCTTCTCTCCTTTATAAACCTTTGCAATATACTTTCCCAGTGGATAAGAAATCACCACCAACAGGAAAATCTGTAAAACTACACCTAAAATTTCCGTATTCATTTCTTTAATCTTTTAGAACTTTTCGGGTCTCACCAGAACATACATCAGGTACCCGAACACTGCAACACCTAATACAAATAATACTGTGTACATAATCTTTTCTCTCCTCTTTAAATCTTCTCAAACCAATCCACACATTTCCAGAATAGCCAGAAAGCGAGAAACCCGCTTAACAGGCAGAAAATAAATGAAATCGTTACTCCCATGTTTTTACTTTGTTAAATTAATATTCATGTTTTACCGCCCTCATAATCGCCAAATGCGTGCCAAAAGAGAAGCTAAAAAGATAAGATTTTGATTTCTAAAGGAATAAAGCAAAACAGGGACTTACAGAAAAAGAAAACACCCTTCCAAAATGAAAGGGTGCTTATCAAAATAGAAAAGGAATACTGCATGATTCGGGGTTCATCCGGCGGAACCATTTGTTCCAACGGTTGGGAACGAGAGTTCCCCGGCATGAAACGGAGTGTTTCCCGCTGCGGAACACTTTGTTCCATGCCGGGGAACTTTCGGTAAGCTATGGGAAAGGAACAGATTATATTCCGTACTCTTCGATTTTACGGTAGAGGGTGGTCAGTCCGATTTTGAGCAGACGGGCGGCTTCGGTCTTATTACCTTTCGTATATTCCAGTACACGGGCGATGTGACGACGCTCCATAGCCGAAAGTTCAAAACTGTCGGGACTGGTTTCATCGGATTGTTCGTAATGTGCGTTCTGTATATCGAGCGGCAAGTCGGCCACGTCCAGCCGTTCACCTTCGCTAACAATCAGACTGCGCTCTATCACATTACGCAGTTCACGGATATTGCCTTTCCAGGGTTGTTGCTCGAGAGCTTCGAGAAAGGCGGGCGTAATATCCGTAACGGGACGCGCCAACCGGGCGGAGAAGTTCTTCACAAAGGCTTTTGCCAAAAGACGCACATCGCCCGCCCGTTCGCGCAACGGCGGCAGATGTATTTGGAATACGGAAAGCCGGTAGAATAAATCTTCGCGGAAACGTCCTGCGGCAATCTCTTCCGGCAGATTACGGTTGGTTGCGGCAATGATACGCACATTCACGCGGGTAGGTTTGGTATCGCCAATCTTTATATATTCGCCCGTTTCGAGAATACGCAGAAGCTTGGCTTGCAGTTCAAATGCCATTTCACCGATTTCATCCAGAAAGATTGTACCATTGCTGGCCTCTTCAAACAATCCTTTCTTGTCTTTCAATGCGCCTGTAAACGAACCGGCCTTATGACCGAACATCTCGCTTTCCAGCAGCTCCTTACTGAAAGAAGAGCAGTTGACCGCCACAAAATTCTGCCCGGCACGCTTACTATTATAATGTATGGCTTGCGCAAAGACTTCCTTTCCCGTACCCGTTTCGCCCGTCAGCAATACAGGCACGTCCGTTCCCGAGACTTTCCGTGCCAGTGAAACGGCATCTTTCAATGCTTTCGAATCACCCAAAACAGAATCGAAAGAATACGTCTGCCCTACTTTCTTTTCCAGTTTCTCCAAGCGGACGTTCATGCGCGCCTTTTCCACGGCACGGCTGACAAGCGGTATAATCTTATTGTTATCATCACCTTTGGTGATATAATCGAAAGCGCCGTTCTTAATGGCCTGTACCCCGTCCGGGATATTGCCGTGCGCCGTCAATAGGATTATCTCGACGTTAGGGGCCGTTTTCTTGATAGACGACACAAGGTCTACCCCATTACCGTCTGGAAGGAATACATCGCACAAGGCCACATCCGGGCTCTGAAGTTCCAACTGCTTCAAAGCAGTCCTGCAATCACCGGCCTGACATACTTCATATCCTTCCAACTCCAACATACGCGACAGAAGGGTACGAATCTGTACTTCATCGTCAACGACTAAAATCTTGCTCATATTTCTCGGATAAGTTTAAAGTGATAAATGGTAAAAACAGGGGATGCGCAAATATAAATGTTTTCCGGGAAACGAACGGCATGTCTTTTGAACTTTTATAAGTGAAGGGGGGCTACATAAGGCTACGGAAAAGTAGTAAATCGCCTTACAATGCATCCTCGGGGCATTGCAAGAGAACAGAAAAAGAAACTCTCCCTTTCATTTTGGGAATGAGCCTTCTAAAACGAAAAGGCGTACGGTGGCTCCACCCGGCAACGGAAAAAAGAATAACTAAAAAAGAATTAAAAATGAAAGTTTACAAATTCGGCGGTACTTCCGTCGGCACAGTAGAGAGAATGAAACACGTGGCGGAACTCATTTCAGAGTCCGCACCGAAGATTGTAGTCCTGTCCGCAACGGCAGGTACCACCAATCATCTGGAAGAAATCGCAGCCAACCTCTTCAGCCGTGATATAGAACAGGCACACGAGAAAATAACCCGGCTGGAATTCCAGTTCATAGACTTCGCCAACGAACTGTTGACAGACGAGTCCATAAAGCGGGAAGCGATAGATTATATTCTCGACCGCTTCCAGCGGCTCTGGCAATTTATCAACAATGAATTTACCTCGGTCGAGGAAAAAGAGGTACTGGCGCAAGGGGAACTTATCAGTACAGCCCTGCTCCACTTCTACCTGCGGGAACGGAAGATTGCCAATATCCTGCTCTCTGCTTTCGACTTTATGCGTACCGGAACGGAAGGGGAACCGGACTTGAAGTATATAGAGGAAAAACTGCAAGCGCAATTGGCACAGTACCCCGGCATCAATCTTTTTATTACTCAAGGGTACATCTGCAAAAACGCTTATAATGAAACGGATAATCTGAAACGGGGTGGTAGCGACTATACGGCATCACTCATCGGAGCCGCTATCCGCGCAGAGGAAATACAGATATGGACGGACATTGACGGAATGCACAATAATGACCCGCGTGAAGTATCGGGAACCCGTTCCGTAAAACATCTCAGTTTCAACGAAGCCGAGCAACTGGCCTTTTACGGAGCGAAAATATTGCACCCGTTTTGTATCGCTCCGGCACGCAAACGCAATATTCCGGTACGATTGCTCAACTCGATGAATCCTCAGGCAGAGGGGACATTGATTTCGGATTTGCAGGACGATAATATCATCAAGGCCATAGCCGCCAAAGACAATATCTTCTACGTGAAATTCGAATCGAAACACAGTCTGTGCCCTTATCAGTTTATCAGTAAGATTTTTGATACGTTTGCCAAGTACAGAACCCCGCTTTGTCTGTTGGTTTCATCCAATCAGGGCGTGTCCGTCGCCATAGACAATAGCGAACGCTTATGCAAAATCCTTGCGGAACTGGAGCAATATGCAAAAATTCTGACGGAAGACCGCATGTCTATTGTATCCGTAGTGGGAAACATACGCTGGCAGTATGCCGGTGTCGAGGCGCAGATTATAGAAGCGCTGGCGGATATTCCGTTACGGATGATTTCGTATGGAAGCAATGACAGCGACGTGGCATTCGTCATTAAGACGGAAGATAAGAAAAAGGCTTTGCAGGCGCTCAGCAATAAGCTCTTTGAGCCGGAAACAGATAAAATCATCAAATAGCAACCCGCCCCTATACATAATGGAGAGGCTATATCAGAATGGATATTCATCAGTACCTCATTCTAATATAGCCTCAACCTGAAAACAACTAACCTGTTTTTTACGAAAAGCGTTCAAGCATCTCCATACACATGCGCCCGTTATGATAGGGGCATTTCCAGAAACCCGCCTTATCATCGGCGGTGTTTACCGTTCCGTCGGCACGAACGCTCCAATACCATTCTCCGTTTTGATAATCTATCAGATGTTTCTTGATATACTCCCAACAGCGGAATGCCTTCTGAAGAGCCACTTCATCATCGAAATGCTGATAGAGATTAATGTGGCCTACCACATTTTCGGCTTGCACCCACCAATGGCAGTCCCTGTCCGTTATCCCCTTGTCGGGGAAAGTCTCGTAAATCATGCTACCCTCGGATGTCAATCCCTCATCGGCAGCCGCCGCGATGTACTCAACCAGAGGCTCTACTTTCTCCAAGAGCGTTTTATCTCCCAAGACTAAAGCCGCCTCATGAATCAGCCAGGAAGCCTCAATATCATGCCCATAGGATACGATGCGGTATTTGCTCACCCAATCATCATCAAAAAAGAGTTCCAAATGCCCGGTTTGCTGGTTCAGTATTCTATCTGTGAAGAGTAGTATCAAGTTGCGGAGTTGCTTCTCAAGACCGTCATCTTTCCATACCCGATAGAGATTTGTGTAAGGTTCCAGAATATGCAAATGGGTATTCATGGTCTTGCGCTCATTCTCATCCTTGTCGCTAAGCCGCATATCGGAGATTTCGTGCCAATCGCGGGTCAAGGCCTCGCAATAACCGTTCTTTACGGAATCGAAGCTATATTGTTCGATGCTTCTGAAGAGGCGGATGGCATAGTCCAACGCTTCTTCGTCTCCGGTGGCGCGATGATACTCACTCAGACCGTAAATGGCAAAACCTAAAGCATAAATCTGCTTTTTGGTATCCGAGGGACGGCCTGTATAGTCGAGCGACCAGTATATTCCACCCTGTTCCTTGTCGTAGAATTGATCGATAATGACACGTTTGGCACGGGTAGCCGTTTCCAAGTATCCGGGCTTTTTCAACAAACGGTAAGCCGATGAGAACGTCCACAATATGCGGGCATTGAGTACAGCGCCTTTCAAAGCCTGCGGTTCCAGTTTATCCGTTCCGGTGATGCGGCCATAGAAACCGCCATGCACCGGGTCTGTCATTTTATCCGCCCAAAACGAAAGGATATTATCTTCCAGTATAGTACGCATCTCTTGCTGCATCCCGCTTAGTATATTCATGCACATCATTTTCTTATAATTGTCTTTTGTGTTCCAGTTCTGTTATTATATCTTTCATTTTGTTTTCTGTAAGCGGATACATGCTGATGAACACCACACTCAGGATAGTACCTATGGCCGGCAAGAAGCTCAGGAACATCTTGATACCGCTAATCGCTTCTTCACTTTGCACTGCGTTTGCCTGGAAGCCAAAGAATCCGAGCAGCCAGCCGGTTACCGCCGTACCGATAGCCCAACCGAATTTCTGGCTCATGGAAGAAGAGGAGAATATCAGTCCTGTGGCACGGTTACCGGTTTTCAGTTCCGAATAGTCGGCGCAATCGGCATACATAGACCAGAGCAACGGAAAGATGCTGCCCGCGCAAACGCTGATTAACGCTTGAAATACAAACATCCATATCAGGTCGTCCTTATCAAACCAATAAAAGATAACGCTAAGTACTGTGGCGATAATCATCGCCCACATATAGGTGTTACGCTTGCCGATGCGGTTGCTGACGGGAGCGGCTGCTATTACGCCTATTATATTGGCAGCCTGCCCCAAAGCGAGGTATAGTCCGCTCAACACGAATGACATGCCGAAGAAAGAGACGGTCGCATAATCTTCCTCTACGACAAAATACTTAAAGTAATAGACAGTAGCGCCATCACGAATGGAGTTGAATACCAAAGCAGCCACACCCGCACCCAATAATATCCACCAAGGCTTGTTTTTAAACAAATCTTTCAAGTCTTCTTTCAGCGGGTTTTGTGTTTCTTTGATTGGCTTTACCCGTTCTTTAGTCCAGGCAAAGCATCCGAAGAATAACACGATGCATAAGATGGCTATAACAACGACTGCCATAGTCCAGCCCGTCTGCTGATCGGCCAACTCCTTACTGTTGCCGCTGAAAAAATTCACTAACGGCATAAACAACAGCAGGGCTATGAAACTACCGATGTAGGCAAAGGTCATTCTATAAGTAGAAAGTGTGTTGCGTTCTTTAGGATTAGGGCTCATTACTCCCAGCAGGGAAGCGTAAGGTACGTTGATGGCAGAGTATATCATCATCATCAACGAATAGGTGACGTAGGCATAAATCAACTTACCGGTCGGGCTCCAGTCCGGAGTAACAAAAGTCAGAATACCGATGATGCCGAACGGGACAGCCAACCACAAGAGATAAGGCCGGAACTTTCCCCAACGGGAGTGTGTACGGTCGGCAACGACGCCGACAATAGGGTCGAAAGCCGAATCCCATATTCTCGTTATCAGGAACATAGTTCCCACCACCGCAGCCGGCAAACCGAAAACATCCGTATAGAATATCATCAGATAGGCGCCAAACAGTTTCCAGAACATGGATGATGCCATATCCCCAAATCCATAGCCTATTTTCTCTGTAAGTTTTATCATACTGTGTTTATTTAGAAACAGCCTGTTGTTTCAATAGTTTCAAATTCTTGTCTATCAATCTCTTCAAAGTCTCTACCGAAGCAGAGGAATTCAAACCGTCGGCAGGGGTATTCATGCAATAATCCACCAACTTGTCAATGGTGGACGTCGCCACATGCATCCGCGTATCGGAAGAAGCATAATAGATAAATACCGTCCCGTCATCATCGGCAATCCAGCCGTTGGAGAAAAGTACGTTGCTTACATCGCCTATACGCTCTTCGTCCTCGGGAGCCATGAAGTAACCGCCGGGAGCGGCTATCAGTCTGGTCGGGTCGTCCAAGGCCGTCATGTACATATATAGCACATAACGTAATCCGGCGGCACAAGCGCGTACACCATGCGCCAAATGTAACCATCCCTTAGGAGTTTTGATAGGATGAGGGCCTTCGCCGTTCTTCACTTCTTTAATAGTGTGATAGTAGCGTTGGTCGATAATCTTTTCTTCTTTTACTTCTGCATGCGTTATATCGTCTACCAATGCCCAACCAATACCGCCACCGCTTCCGGTATCGATGAAACCGTCCTGCGGACGGGTATAAAGAGCGTATTTACCATCTACAAATTCCGGATGAAGTACTACATTGCGCTGCTGGCTTTTGGTTTTCAAATCCGGCAGGCGCTCCCAAGTCTTCAAATCTTTGGTACGGGCAATAGCTGCCGTTGCCGTTGCCGAAGACAAATCTCCCGCAGGGGCCGTATCGTCATGGCGCTCCGCACAGAAAAGGCCGTATATCCAACCGTCTTCATGGGCAGTAAGACGCATGTCATAAACATTGGTTGCCGGAATAATGTCTTCGGGCATCGTTATCGGATAGTCCCAAAAACGGAAGTTGTCAATGCCATTCGGACTTTCGGCTATGGCAAAGAATGATTTACGGTCGGCTCCTTCCACACGAACCACCAACAAGTATTTATCATTCCATTTTATGGCACCGGAATTCATTGTGGCATTCATACCAATACGCTCCATTAGATAAGGATTACTGTTTTCATCCAAATCATATCGCCAAAAGACAGGGGTATGCGCAGCTGTCAGTACAGGATATTTATAACGGGTGAATATACCGTTGCTTGTTTCTTGGGGTATATTGGTTCTGGTTATCAACTCTTCCGCATCCAACAACATTTTTTTCAAATTAGATTGAAATTGATCCATAAAAATTTTCTTTATTATCTTAACTTAAAACAACTATCTACCGATAAACATTAGTAATCTCATCCAAAAACAGAATATCAGACTGATTTTTAAATTTTGTAAAATCCGAACAAGTCGGATGTCCCGGATAAGGAGCATAATAGTGCTGAGGCATATTATAAGCATTTCGCCATACCAATACATATGCCGGATACATTGGTGTTATAGCTTTATAAAGCACATTAGTAAACCAGTCTTCCATCGTTAATTCACATAGCCCCGTTTCACTAAATACAAAAGGTTTATGCCTAGTTCCACACTCTGTCTTCATAAATGCCAATGTATTTCTAACAAGACTGATATATTCATCGGCTTTTTCGCTTCCATCGCGATGATATAAATCAAGTCCCCAGATATCTACCCATTCATCCCCTGGATATCTATCTAAATACTCTTCTAAAGAATTAACCCTATCAGGGGAGTAAATATATAATAAGTTATGTACTTGTTTCTCGTCTCTTAAATAAGAAACAGTATATCTCCACAAGGATTTATAATCTTCTGCCGTACAATTATCATGTCCCCACCAAAACCAACTACCAGTATGTTCATGGAAAGGTCGGAACAATACCGGAATTAATTCATTATTACTATTTCTCAAACTCAACATAAAATCAGCAAGTTCATCCAACCAGCTTCTATATTTAGCGCCAACTTCATCATCGTTCAAAATTGCATGCACAGTTCCCACAGTCCTGTTCCAAGCACTTTCGTTATTCCACGGATTACGTAAATGCCAACTTATCGTATTAATTCCTCCCTTTGAATACACATATTGAATACCTTCTCTAATCTTATTAAAAGAGATAGAATCCAAACTAATAGAATCTCCTAATTCAAGATGTCCTAACTCCCAACCATAAACAGCCGGAGCAGCACCACAAACATCCTTTATATCAGATTTACCAGTAATATACATCCAGCCATGCCCATAGACGCCAGCATCTTGATGACCAAACATAGTTGCCTTTCCTGACATTGCCAGCAAATGTTCATACATATGTTTTCCTGAAATAATCAATTTATTATCAACCGTACATGCCTCGGAAAGTTGCTGTTTATGCGAACATGACATGCATATCAATATTATACATAACTCAATAATATAAACTCTCATCACTCTATTTTTATCAATTTATACCCAACATATTGTTTGCCATCAACGTCTGTAGCAACTACAGTTAGACGATGTACCCCACTACCTAAATCCGGTAAAGACAACTTCCACAAGTGCTGTGTTTCCTCAACCTTGGGTTGCCAATTATCATAATTATATCTTTGCTTATATGTTGATAAGATAAAAGGATCACGTTCTTTTACATTCTCCATCATCAATTCACGTCCATCCTCCAATATAACTTTAACTATGGCACCGGCAGTTGCGGAGAAAACATTGGTATATAGTAATTCTTTATTTTTATCATATACTATTCTCATCTGAAAGTCAACACGATGATTGGCAGGAATAAAATCATAAGAATATTTATTACCTATAAAAGAAAACTTAAAATAGCCATTCGGAGAGCCATCCGTACATGTAGAAACAGGTAAACCACGTTCATCCATCGGGCCACACCACCAGCCACCACAAGCTGCTCCTACTGTTATATTCTGAAAAGTCTGAGGATATTTCCATTCAGTTTTAGCATCAAAGAAATAGTTTTCTATTGTATGCAAATGACCGGACAGAGCTAATATATGATTATGTTGCTCCAACAAAGAAAATATACGTTGTATTTCCGTGGGATAAGTATAACGTTCTAATAATGGAATATGCATACATAATACTACCAATTGTTCTTTTTGAAGTAAACTGAGGTCTTTTTTCAACCATTCATATTGCATCTTGGAAATACCACCAAAATAATCTCCTTGCTTATTATTATTTACATCCCATCCTTTATACAATATATTATTAAGTACTACAAAATGTACATCTCCTTCATTAAAGGTGTAATAATCAGGTCCCCACCACTGTTGAAAGACATCTGCCTCTTGATCTGCTGAAGCAACTTTATAGTTCACGTCATGATTTCCCAAAACCGGGAATACAGTATATGGCAATGTATTTACAATATCCTTTGCTGCAGCATACATCGTTAAGTCATTATCAGCAATATCACCTAAAATTATTGAAAATTCAGGACTGTAGTTTAACATCTCCGTAACAATATCTTCTTGAAATGCATGTAAAGTCTTTTCTATCCTCATTTGCGGATCTCCAACGACCAAAATCTCAAAAGTGTCTTTTTTCTGTTTAGGGATAAGAGCAAAGTTCTTTACAGTTTCATTTATAGGGCAATAATAATCTTTCACGCTATAAGTAGCAGGTTTAACGACATAAACCAATTTATTTTCAAGTTTCTCTATTTCATAAAATCCATTGTTATCTGATTGAACAAAATCACGTTGGTTAGAAATCCACACCCCTGGAATTCCGGCCTCACCATTATCCAACTTTCCATTATTATTTGTATCAACAAACACATAGCCTTCTACTTTTTCTGCACAAGCAGCCGTAGTCATCCATAATAATGTAATTATTATACTAACTAATTTCATATTATAATATTATTAAAGGTCAATCATAAGGTGGGGAGAATCCCCCACCTTACAACATTTATTTATTATCAAGCGGTGCAGCCGTTAATACAACATAATCTATATTGAGTTCATATTTTCCTTGAACATTTCCGGTTTTGAACTCTACCGTCAAATCGAAAGGTGACATCAAATCAAGTTCTGTAGCCTCACCGCTCCATAATTCCATAGCTTTAGGATCAATTTGATAAGAGCGCCACTCCCAATTTCCATGCGTAGAGGCAAATTTATAATCATCACCATATACATTTTCACCTTTAAAATGCTTACCTAATTCACTATCGTTTTGTAAGAAAATCAACTGTGCGTATCCTTCTGCACCATCTATACCCGTATTCACTAAGAAGTTTACATATAGAGAATTCGCATATTTTTCTGCACTAATATTTTCTCTTGTTATTTTACCCAAACTTGCCCATTTTTCAACATTAGTTGACTTTATAGTAAGATAATGCTCCCCTTCTCCAGCCGTTGTTACGCCTGTTCCACTATTCAACTCTCCACTTCCATCTACTATAACAGGTTTAGTACTAAAATCCCAAAGAACCGTTGGAAGCAATGCTCCGTCTGTTATCATAACTTGATCTATGTTCACCTCAAAAGCTTCAGAATTATTATTCCCGACATTCGCTCCTCGTATCAGTAAATCAATAGATTCTACTACTCCACTTACATCAAATCCCATTTCAGTAAGATCGTATGATCTCCATTCCCAACCATTAGTTGTGAACTTATAATTATCATTATACTCACCACCTTGTCCTGTAAAATGCTTATCACCGCTTTCTCCATTAACAGTTAGTCTAGGATTAAAATAACCTTGCTTACCATTAGTATTCACTAAGAAAGTAATATAAGGTTTAGTAAAACTACTCAAATCAAACCCTTTCCCGTCATTATTACAAACTAATTCTTGATAAACCCCATTCCAAGCATTACCTAAAGGAGCCTTTACTGTATAATAGCTACCAAATGCTCCTGCTATTCCACTCAAATTCGTTCCTGCCTCATAAGTTGCTCCAGCTCCTGAAGGATTACCCTCAACAATTATTGGATTAATATTATCAAAGTCACAAAGCCAAATAGAAGACGAAGGAACAAAAACGTCACTAGGTTCTACGACCTCAATGCTGCTAGATACCAAAACCTGATTAGTACGGGTTTTTATTGTAATAACAGCTGTAGCATCTAATGAAAGATCTTTTAAAGAATATGTGACTTTTTGTGGAGTAGCATTCCCTACACGTTCTATATCTATATCATTAATTTGAACCTTAGTAATTAAGTCCACATTCTTGCCTTGAATAGAAAATGTTTTACCTTTCTCTAATTTGGAAGGCCATGAAGTGATTTCCACATCATAATACAGCGGAGTAAAATATTGAGATGACTCAAATTCTTTCTTATACTTATTGACTATAGATATTTTATTCCTTTCTGCAGAACGATCAATCTTTATCTTTAGACCATTTTCCATAACCTCTAATATTTCACAAGAAATATTTCCTAAAAACACAGATGTAACATCACTCAAGTTTTTTCCTGTCAATATTACTTCTCCATCAATATATTCAGTTACAGGCTTTATATCTGTAATTACTGACACCGGTAAATTTAAATCATAGCCCTCACCGAACTCCTTATCATCACATCCTACTAAAAAACAAATGGACAATAATAGATTTATTACAATTCGATTATATTTCATAATTATCTCTTTTATTTTTATTAATATGGATTCTGTTCCAATCCCCAACTTTGGACCTCAGATAGGGGCAAAGGTAATACTGGAATATAAATTCCACCTTTCCCTTGAATACAATGACGTAAACAGTTCTCTCTATAATTAGGATAACGTGGCTCGTCATCACCAGTATTGTTCAATCGATCCGTATCTTTTACTTTACTAGTTACATCTAAAAATCTACCTGTACGTATTAAATCCCATCCTCTCAAGTTTTCCATTGCCAATTCTAATCTTCTTTCATGCCAAATTGCATGTAACAGTTCTTCTCCCGTAGAAGTAACATCCGGCAAATTAGGAACACTAACCAAAGCAGGATATCCTGTTGGATCTCCCTCATTAAAACCACGACATAATGTACTTTGACGAGCACGTGCCCTTATATAATTTATATATTCACGAGCTTCCTCTTCTTTATTTAGGTAAAAGCATGCTTCTGCATGCATTAAATAAATTTCACCATAACGCATTAACAGTACATTTCGATTACTAGACTTTGAAATATTGGGTTTTTCCGCCAAAGCTGCTTTCCTATTAAAATAGTTTGTACTTTGTTGAGTACGATCATATTTTAGCTTTGTGCCATATAAAATACCGGAGTTATACCCTATACCATAAACCGTACATGATAATCTAGGATCTGTAGGATCAAATGCTTGAACTAAATTTTCTGTAGGATTATTAAAACCATAACCACTGTTTGCTCCTTTATTTTCAACACGATTCGCTTGAAAATAATAATAAGCTGTACCTAATGATGCTGGAGCATCATAAGCAGTACCTTCCAAGCACTGAATTTCAAAAATGGATTCTTCTGTATTTTTATTTTCTTCCTCAAATAAAGTTGCAAAATTAGAAACCAATTTATATTCTCCTGATGTTATGATAGCTGATGTTTGGTCGTAAACACTTTGCCATGTTTTATCACATTCCGAATCAATTCCTAATTGATACGATAAAACGCGTGCCATATATCCACGTGCCGCTCCTTTCGTTGCACGTCCCATATCGGTAGCAGCATACTCACTACGTTCTGGCAGTAACTTTATTGCCTCAGATAAATCTTTTTCTATTTGCACAAAAGTTTCATGTAAGGTTGCTCTATTAATTTTACCATATTGAGAAGGTTGTACAGGTTCCTCTAACAGTGGTACACCACCAAAATGCTTCAATAAATAAAAATACCAATATCCACGCATAAAATACGCCTCTCCCATTAATCTATTCTTTAATGTATCATCTATAGGAGAATTTGGTAAATTAGTCAACACATAGTTGGCCCTAGATATACCCCAATAACCATGAATCCAAAAGGCATTACATAACGTTGTACTAGGATTAATAGACCAATTTAATAATTCAATAAGTCCACCACCATCGGACGGTTTACTTCCTTTCTCCGAATCATCCGTAACCATGCTACCTAAAAAAAATTCATAATGATGATCCAGCCAACGGCCATCAGGCGCTTTGCCTTCAGATTGTCCCAATAAGTCATACATACCATTTACTACACGAATCGCATTATCTTCCGTATTCATATAATTATCACTATTCTCCATGCCTTGAGGTTTCAAATTCAAAAAGTCTTCACAAGAATAAAAGAATAGAGAACAAGCTAAAATCAATAATATATTTTTCATCTTTCTATGTTTTAAAATTGAAGATTAAATCCTACAGAAAAGACACGAGGTACAGGATAAGTTGCCAAATCCACTCCAGCACCCAGAGGAGAACCATTTAAATCTCCGATCTCGGGATCGAAACCGCTATATTTTGTAAATGTATAAACATTATCCGCAGATACGTAAACACGTAAATTATTAATATGCCACTTTTGAGTCAAAGTACTCGGAAGTGTGTATCCTAATTGTATATTCTTAATTCTCAAGTAAGAACCATTTTCAACATATAAATCAGAGAACTGTGTATTTTTATTAGGGTCCGAAGCATGTAACCGAGGAGTATTTGAATAAGGATTATCAACAGTCCAACGATTCAACATATCTTTGCATACACTATATTCCAACATGTCAGTGCTATGTAGAGTATTATACATTCCATTCACTATCTCACCTCCATAACTTCCCTGCAGAAAAAGATTCAAATCAAAACCTTTATACGCCAGACTTCCAGAAAATCCATAAGTAAAATCAGGCATTGCACTTCCTAAATAAACACGATCATCTCCATCAATTGTTCCATCTCCGTTTAAATCAATAAACTTCACATCCCCCAATCCTGCATTAGGTTGTATTTTCTTACCATCTTTATCCACATAAGCGTTTAATTCTTCTTCTGTATGGAATACACCATCTGTTTTTAATCCATAAAAATAGGCTATCTCTTTTCCAACTTCGGTACGAGTCACTTCACCTACCTTACTGATATTGCCCCCATAGATAGGATCACCGCCACCAATATTAGTAACCTCATTTCTAATAAACGCCATATTAAATCCGACATTGTATTGTAAACCTTTATGAGTATCACCATAATTTAAATTAAACTCCACTCCTTTATTTTGTAGAGAACCGACATTTGTTCTTGGCTTCCACATACCTACATACATTGGAATCGGAGTGGCTAATATCATATCATTTGTTTTTCTAATGAAATAATCAACACTACCGGAGAAACGATTCTCTAAAAGTCCAAAATCCAAACCTATGTTATATTGCTCTGCCGTTTCCCAAGAGAGTTCTCTATTTGCAACAGTTTCTTGAATAGCACCATCTACAGCAGTACCACCAATTACAGCAGTATATCCATTATTCATTAAAGCCACATAATCATGGTATCCAGCACTCCCTTGATTACCAACCTGCCCCCAGCCAGCTCTCAACTTTAACTGGGAGAAAATATCTGCTACACTATTTTCTCTAAAAAACTTCTCCTGATAAATATTCCAACCCATAGAAAAAGACGGGAAGTATCCCCATCGATCTAAAAAGCGTGAAGTTCCATCCGCCCTCACAGTTGCAGTAAACAAATAGCGATTATCATAATTATAATTTCCCCTGAAGAAATAAGAAACTAGTGCAGAATGATTAGCAGCTCCAGAAGCTTGAAAAGCCGTTTTATCTCCTGCAGCACTAATATATCTCATATTATAATCTTCAGGAACATCATATACGGTAATAGCCATGTCTTCGCTACGGAATTTTTGTGCTTCAAAGCCTAAAGTTAAGTTCAAAGCATGTACACCAAACTTATTCTGATAACTAAAATACTCTGTCGTTGACCAATCTAAAGTCTCAGCCCTTTTTTCATATAAAGAACTTTGGTCGCTTTTTTGGTTAGCAGTGATATAGTATTCAGGAGAATAATTTCGATCTTTAGCAAAAGCAAGACGTGACCCAAATTGAGCTCGGAAAGACAAGCCCTTTAACCATATATCATCAATCTGCAAGAATGAATTTAACAAAAAACTATGTGATGAACTTTCTTTATATTGATTTTTATAAGCAGAAAAAGCCGGATTAGTACCATACGTAAAATAAACCTCACCAAAAAAATCCTTATCCTTATCCCACGCAGCTGATATCGGATCTGTTTTTAAAGCAGAAGTTAGGGAACCGGAATAAAAATCATTACTATTCCCATTTTTCGAATAATTGTGATAAAACAAATCTACACCTACACGAATATGCTCATTAAATTTATACTCATTATTTGCATGTATCAGTAACTTATCCATTTGAGTGTTTTTTACAGTACCCTCTTCTCTAGACCATGTAATACCTATATCATAAGAGTTCTTCTTTCCACCACCAGAGACATTTACATTATAATTTTGGGCTATACCGGTCCGGAAAACTTCATCCTGCCAATCCGTACCAACAGCCTTTTGCTTTAGTACTTCAGAGAAAATTGCATCCATATCCGCATCTAACGTACGTCCGGCATTTGTATAAGATTCTGTTTTTAATAAAGCATATTCTGTTGCATTCACCATATCTATACGATTTGCAACCTTAGAAAAACTAACATAAGCGTTAGCATTCACTGTTGCAGGACGTTCCTGTGCACCAGATTTTGTTTGTACCATAATGACACCATTAGCTCCTCTGGAACCATAAATAGCAGTCGCTGATGCATCCTTCAATACTTCAATACTCTCAATATCATTAGCAGAAAGATGAGATATATTATCCACAGGGAAACCATCGACAATATAAAGAGGATCAGAGTTGTTAATTGTGCCCACACCACGAATTCTAATCTTTGCACCGGCTCCAGGCTCGCCAGAATTTGCAGTAATAGAAACTCCCGGTACTCGTCCCTGTATTGCTAAAGTCACATCAGAGGTAGAAAGTAACTTCATATCTTCAGAATTTACTCGAGATACAGAGCCTGTCAGATCGCTTTTTTTCATTGAACCATAACCTACAACCACCACCTCTTCCAGCATCTCGGTATCTTCTTTCAAGACTATCTTAAAATCGGTTTTACCTTTTGTTTCTATTTGCCGAGAAATATAACCGATATAAGATACTACAAGTACTGCATCTTTTTGTGTCGTCAATGCAAAATTTCCATTCACATCTGTTATGACACCATTTGTAGTGCCTTCTTCTAAAACATTAGCTCCAATAATTGGTTCCCCAGATACGTCAACTATCTGACCTGCAATTTTCTTAGTTTGCTGTGTTATTTCCATAGCAATCACAGGAGCAGCATACACTCGTGCCGTAAATGGGCTAACAGCTAAAAAGCCAAGCGTTAACAACACGCCTTTTTTAAAATTCAAATTCATACTGTGATTTATTAGATGATTAATAATTTATAATGTTCTTCGGATACAAAAATAGAAGTTACGAATAACAGATAATGATACTATTTTATCTGATGATAATACAAGTAAATTATATTAATTGACAACAAAAGAGTTCTTATGTATTCAGTATTTAGCGACTAACCCAAAAGAATAAAATGGTAATATCCGTCTTCATTAATCATATTTTAATTGTTTATTAGCCTCGCTTATAATCTTTATGGTAGAATCAGTTATAAAGACAGAGTTTAATCCCTGTTCTTCTTGTACAGGATCTCCCATATAATCATCTCCTTTTTCCCAAAACATGTGTCCCAATGTATGATTGGCAAAACCGCCCCATGCCCAAAAATTACATCCTGCTAAAAGCCCATTATGATTTTTCGCTTTATGGACTAAATCAAATACATAACGATAATATTCATCGCGCAACGTAGTGGGTGTATTTTTGATAAAACTGAAATTATCACGAGGATACCCAAACTCTTCTAGGACAATAGGTTTAGCGTATTTTTTTGCTACTGCTATATGTTTATCAACATATGCTTTAGTTTTATTTTTAGCTTCTGGCAAAAGTTCTTTCAAACTATCGTTTTTCACCCACCCCCAATTATAAGGCCAAATATGAATATTCAAATAATCTATATTAGGATCTGAATGAATTTTTTCAAATAAAACAATATCCCCTTCACATCCCTGCAGCCCTTCACTCCCTGAAGACACCATATGATTAGGGTCTAATGATTTAATTTGCGCTGCCACATCAGACATCCAATGCATAAAAGTATTTTTATTCTCTTTAGAGAAAGCCCGAGGTTCATTCCCTATTTGCCATGCCATAATTGTAGGATCATCTATATATCTTAATTGGTTATAACGATTCGTCCTTTTCACTATAAAATCAACATGCTTGCTAAACAATGCTTTAGCACTATCTGACTGCTGGAACTGCCTTGCATACTTCATATATGCAGGCCAGCCATCGATTTCAGGTACTGGCGGTTCCCCATACCCGGCCCATTGTAAATACATAGAATACCCCCCACTCCAATCCCATGAATTATTCAGAAAGAGTACGGCAGTCATATCACGTCTACGCAATTCGTTCATCAGATAATCCAATCCTGATAAAATTGTATCATTATAAATACCAGGTTCTTCTTGTAAAGCAGGTAGTATACGAGTTTCTATCGGATTCTTACCATCGACCCCTACCAAAACACGTAAGTTATCGATTCCAATACTTTTCATAAAATCCAATTCTTTATGAAGACGTTCACGGTCTCCACCCCCGCCCTCCGAAGCAAGAATGGCTCCATACCAAAAGTTTGTACCTATAAAATAATATGGTTGTCCATCACGTATAAACTGCCCATTAGCATTAACTTTTATAAAAGACTGTCTCACCGATTCCGATGCGCAAGCCCCTAACAAAAACAATAGAATAAATAAATAGAAGTGTTTCATAATATCAATTTTAATAACAGCACAAAACTACCGCATTAAAAAAGAATAAAATGATATTATTTTATCACATGCTAATCTTCTATTAGAAAGTTAATTCAATATGAATATGACAATATCGATATCCAAAACTTACCTATATCTCTTTTTACCGAATACTTTATACTTTAAACAAATAAGCTTTAAGCTTATATTATTTCAAAATACCTCCTACGATAAGATATCTCAGTATACGACTGAAATATCCACCATATACAACCAAGGCTACCTAAGTATACAATTAAAATATCCTAGATATAAAAATAAAGTATCATCGTTTGCTAAAGATAATTGATACCGAGGAGTTTATATCAATCATTTATTATATAATAATCTTCTTCTTTCGATAGTTTTCACGAAATTCTTTAGGCGAACATCCTTTTTTTCTCCTAAACATCCTATTAAAATTAGATAGATTATTAAACCCACAGTCATAGCAAATTTCAGCGATAGTCTGGCTTGAATCGACTAATAGTCGTGTAGCAAACCCTAGACGAATATCAATAATATAATCAGAAAGGGTTTTACCCGTACGCAAATGAAAGAAACGACTAAACGATACAGAGGTCATCCCTACCATATCCGCCATATCCGCCAAACGAATATCTTCTTGATAATGATCGGCAATATACTTCTGAACTTTTTGCACACGACGACTATCCGAAAAGTTATCTATTTTTGCAAATGAAGAACTGGAAAGTACTCTGGCGTCATCATACAGGGATAGTTCATAAAGGATTCGAAGAAAGCTCATTACTGCATAAAAACCTTGTTCTTCAGAAGCCAATTTATCCAGCCAGTTATATACTTTCATAATGGCTTGCATTGGAAAACTAATCCCACATTGTGCTTTTTCCAACATTCGGCGAATACTACCAAACTGGTTTTTATTGATAAAGTCCTTAAAGAAAAGGTCTGAAGAAAACTGAATTGTAATTTCCCTAATATCTTTCGAAGTACATTCGTGTTGCTCCCAAACATGTTCCAATTCCTTACCTGTAATCAAAACCAAATCATAATCTCCAATAACCTCAGAAGAGTCACCAACAACCCGACGTACTCCGGAAGCCTGTTCCGTAAAGTTCAACTCATATTCGGCATGACAATGAATAGGATAAGTAAACTCCGTTTTATGACGATCTGCGATATAAAAACAATCACGTTCAGACAAAGGAGTTATCTCCCTCATAATGTAGTTTGAGTTTTCCATTTCGGTTAGCTAAAAAAGTATCACATGGCACAAATATAGCCATTATTTTTATTCCGATATCAATTAGAGTCTTTTTAACTATTAGAAGAGCAACTTATTATAGCAAACCAATATAGGCTATTCCAAAGAATTTATTATTTTTGCCTTTACTGTTTTTACTACCTTATATATAAAGTCCAACTAAAACCAACAGATATGATAAATCCCACCTATTCCCCGGCCCCCGACAGATACGATAACGGTATGAAATACCGCCGTTGCGGTAAGAGCGGTATCCTGCTGCCTGAAATTTCTTTAGGGTTATGGCACAACTTCGGCGATATCAATACATTTGCCAACTCTCTGTCAATGGCGCATTACGCATTCGACAAAGGTATCACCCACTTTGACCTTGCCAATAACTATGGCCCTTCCTATGGCTCCGCAGAGGAAACATTCGGCATGATCATGAAGAAATCATTTATGCCCTACCGGGACGAGTTATTCATTTCCACCAAAGCTGGACATGAAATGTGGGCAGGACCTTACGGTGACTGGGGTTCCCGAAAGTCTTTAATGAGCAGCCTCAACCAAAGCCTGAAGCGAATGAATTTGGATTATGTAGATATCTTCTATACCCATCGCTACGACCCCAATACCCCTCTCGAAGAAACACTTCAAACACTGGTTGATATTGTACGGCAAGGGAAAGCACTCTACATCGGTATCTCCAAATACCCTAAAGACAAAGCAGAATTAGCTTATAAATATCTGGAAGAGAGAGATGTTCACTGTCTCCTCTACCAAGGCAGATACAACCTGTTCAACCGCGAGCCGGAAGAAGAAGGCATCCTGCGACAAGCCAAAGAGAACGGTACCGGATTCATCGCCTTCTCTCCTCTGGCACAAGGCTTGCTTACCGACCGCTACCTGAACGGTATTCCAGAAAACTCGCGCATCGCCAAAGGCGGCTTTCTTAAAAAAGAAGCGCTGACAGAGGAAGTCTTGAGCAAAATCCAAGCACTGAATGCACTCGCTATCCGTCGCGGCCAGACCCTTGCCGAGATGGCGCTCGCATGGATACTGAAAGACGACTTGGTGACCTCGGTCATTATCGGGGCAAGTTCCGTCGGACAATTGGCAGATAATCTGAAAGCGATGGAAAACACGGCTTTCTCCGCAGAAGAATTAGAAAGTATTTATCAGATTGTAAAATAGTTGCGATAAGCCTGCATACAATAGGGTGATGATGTATTTACCATACATTCATCACCCTATTTCTTTATCGTTCGCCGCACATTTAACACATTTATTTTTGAACCTTTTATTTTTTATCTTGTTCTTTCTCCAAAAGCCTAAGGTACCAATAGGGCAGGAATTTATATTTAACCTAAACAATTATAGAAGTATGAAGAAATTTATTCCCTTATTATTAGCGGTCTTCGCAATAGCATTTGTTTCTTGCGAAAAAGACCCCGACATGGATAAGCTGGACAGCAAGTATCTGGTTTATACCAATTATGACACGAAAGCAGACTTCAAAGCTTTCGAAACTTACTACTTACCGGATAGCATCCTTGTTATCGGCAACAGTAAAGACGCCGAATATTGGAAAGACGAAAGCGCGCAGGAAATCCTCAGCGCATACGTTACCAATATGAACAACCGCGGTTATCTCCGTGTGGACAACCGTGAAGACGCCGACCTCGGTTTGCAAGTCAGCTACGTAAAGAGCACTTACTACTTTACAGACTACGGACGCCCCGAATGGTGGTGGAACTATCCGGGCTATTGGGACGCTCCTTACTGGGGTAACTGGGGCGGATGGTACTATCCGTATGCCGTAAACTATGCTTATAGCACCGGTTCCTTCATCACCGAATTGCTGAACCTCGACGCTCCTCAAGGCGAGAAAGAGAAACTCCCTGTTCTGTGGACCAGCTACATGAGCGGATTATTGAGCGGTTCGACTTCTTTCAACACCAAGATGGCCGTAGAAGGCGTAAACCAATCCTTTACACAATCTGCCTATCTGAACAGAATGAGTGCTCAACCGAGATAAGCAGCCAGCTTCTTCTATCCCGATAGCAAGCTATTGTTGAATTTATAAAACAAGAACAAGTATGAAAACATTGAAATATATATCTTTGAGGGCATTCGCCATTGCAGCCCTCGCCCTTGTCTTCGCCATGCCGGCAAAGGCACAGATGACCGATAACGGTTACGCCAACATCGATTGGCAATTCAACTTCCCCTTAAGCAACCACTTCGCTGATAAAGCCAGCGGATGGGGTATGAACTTTGAAGGCGGTTACTTCCTGACGTCCAATTTTGCTTTAGGAGGCTTCCTTGCTTATCATAGCAATCATGAATATTTCAGCCGTCAGACCTTGCCGGTTGGCGAAAGCGGTAGCTTGAACACCGACCAGCAGCACACTGTATTCCAGTTGCCTTTCGGTCTTGCCACGCGTTACGCATGGAACCGCGGCGGTGCATTCCAGCCGTATGTAGGCGTCAAACTCGGCGCACAATATGCGCAGTTGAAGTCCACTTTCAACGCGTTCGAAACCAACAAAGATACATGGGGCTTCTACGTATCCCCCGAAATCGGCTTCAACGTCTATCCGTGGGCTTACGGTCCGGGGCTGCACTTCGCGGCCTATTATAGCTACGGCACCAACAAAGGCGACCTCTTCACTTACAGTGTAGACGGTGTGAACAACTTAGGCTTACGTATCGGTATCGCATTCTAACATACACACCTAAAGCTTAACAGAATAAATTAATTGTTTCAAGAAAAGGAGAGGCTGCCTGACAATCCAAAGTCAGCCAGCCTCTCCTCTATTTTTTATTCGGACGTGATACCTTACTTCAACACCGCCCGATACATCGCTTCCTGTATTCTCCCCCTAATATCCAGCTTTAGCAGCTTCGAGTTCCATACGTCCGGATAAATACGGTTGCTGAGAAAAACATAAACCAAACCATTATCCGGGTCCACCCATGCGCAAGTACCGGTAAAACCCGTATGCCCGTACACCGATGCCGGGGCGGAAGGCGCGCAAGGACTTTTTGCAGGGTTCTGCATATCCGGCTTATCGAATCCCAGGCCGCGGCGACAGCTTCTGGCAACCGTAGTGGTAAAGAGCCTGCAAGTTTCCTTGCTCAAATAGCGTTTTCCATCCAGTTCACCGCCGTTCAGCAACATTTGATAAATCCGTGCCACTTCCCCAGCCGTAGAGAATAATCCCGCGTTGCCGGAAACACCACCCTGAAAAGCGGCAGACTCATCATGCACGAATCCTTGCAGAGTTGTTTTCCTCAGGAAAGGGTCAACGGACGAAGGAACAATCTCCTCTTCAGGCAAGAACCGTAACGGAAGATACCCGGTGCGCTTCAACCCCATCGGAGTATAAAACTCCTGAGCCAGAAACTCATCCATAGGCATTCCCGCACGCGCCTCCACCAGTTGCTGCAACAAAATAAAGCCCACGCAGCTATAACGATACCGTTTATCCTTCAGAGGGGTATCCGCGATTTTTTGAAGATACTCTTTTTTGAAAGACTTGTTCAGCCAGAAGCTGTCACAAACCTGCAATGTACATTCGGCTGTACGTACTTTCGAAGTCAGTCCCGGACGGAAACGGAACTTCGGATTAGCCCATGTCTGCCGCCCGATACGGGTAGGATGCTGCGCATCCGCCCTTGCCTTGAACAATGTACCATCATAACTGTCCTTGTCGACGGCCTCCAGATAGAACAACAAAGTGGAAGGTAACCCGGACTGATGGAACAACAATTCCCTGACAGTGATATTACGTTTATCCGTATCTTGCAAGTATGGAAGATAATCAGCCACACGGTCTGTCAGGTTCAAGCGTCCTTTATCATACAGCTTCATTACGGCCAATAAGGTAGCCGTGGTCTTCGTCAAAGACGCAATATCATATACGGATGCCGGCGTCACCGGAACAGCGGCTTTATTCTTAGCCGTATTCCATGTATAAGTGCCGAAAGCCTTATTATACATCTCTTTCCCATCCTTCAAAATCACTACCTGACATCCCGGATAGGCGCCTTCCCGTATACCTTCGCGCGCCAGCGTATCAATCCGCGCCAGCAAGCGTGAATCCAGCCCATGCTCTTCGGGTACGAAATGCGGCTCTGTCTGCGGGTTCAGGTCTACCCCCTCTCCGGTAGCAAACAAACCGCCGATACTTGCCGAAAGCCTGCCGTCAGCCACAGCGTCCGCATAGAGTATCCCGGCTACCTGCCGCTGCACATCCTCATCCGAAGAATGAGCCAATACCACCGCTTCGGCGGCCGATATGCCCCGATGTATCTGCAACAGTTGCTTAGCGGGAATGAAGAACACGTACACCACCGGGACATCCGGGGCAAACTCCGCAAAGAAAGACTGATAAGCGGCCAAACGATGCTCGGTGACGCATACCAGAATACGTTTATATTTTGACAGCTTATCCCTCAAAGCCTTACGTCCCGTTGCCGGCAGGTCTTTCCCCAATTGGAACTCTACCGGACGCGTATATCCGGACAGTTGTTTGATGAAAGGCCGTATCTCCACAGCCGCACCTACATTCAGTACGGCAACATCCTTTATCGACGGGTCCAGCGGCAGCACTTCCGTTGCATTACCCAGCACGGTAATGGCAGCCATGTTCAGACGGCGAATCAAATCACGTGTATAAGGCGTATTAATCCGGGTTCCCAAACCGGAAAGACGAATCATCGGCTTCTTATTCAGCCCCAAAGCATATTTATAAGTCAACACCTTCCTGCACTTCTCCTC
>ULSW01032942.1_pt1 | contig 55741 bp, 69 predicted proteins | sample 1957051 | NCBI WGS metagenome assembly ULSW01 (sample SAMEA4835719, study PRJEB28245) | human gut metagenome | biome: gut microbiome; material: fecal sample | place: Denmark | collected 2008 | reverse complement strand
CCGATTTTTCGTTCTCTGCGACTTCCCAATAAACGGGAATTGTCTTACTTCTTGTCATTGAAGTAGATGATAAAAGCACCCATTACTGCAATAGCAATGAGCAATCCAAACTCAACCCAATTACCTAAAAGTTCAAGTCCTACGACCATACCTAAATAACCAACAATCAATGTAACGATTGCTGCCAAAATCGCTTTACCCATATAATCACACTCCTTTGTCAAATACCGATTTATCAAATAAGAATTTCCGTCAATTTTTCTCTTGATGTGGCTCGCTTCTAAGAGTAGGAATGAACTGTTCTGTTGCCGGAGACGGACCATTCAGGTCGATCTCCGGCAGTATTTTTGTTATCGCCTATTAAAAAACAGCCGGAACGACTTTCTGCTGCGCTACATCGATGATGCCGTATGTATTCAGTCTGAGTTTTGGAATGACCGGAAGGCTGACGAAGGCGAGGGTCATGAAGATGCCGATATCTTCCGCTACACCATGTGCCTTGAGGGCATCGTTCAGCGCCTGCATTTTCGCCGCAACGCTCTCTGCGCTTTCGGTGCTCATCAATCCGGCCACCGGAAGCGCAAGTTCTGCCACGACCTGTCCATCTGCCACAAACGCAAGTCCGCCTTTGTTTTTCCGCACAGTGTTGCCGGCCAGCATCATATCGGTATCGTTGTCCCCTGCCACGATCAGGTTATGGGAATCATGTGCGATGCTCGATGCAACGGCTCCGCATTTCAGGCTGAAGTTTCCTAAAAAGCCAATGCCCACATGGCCGGAGTGATGATGCCGCTCAAAAACGGCCAGTTTTACGATGTTGTGTTCCGGGTCCACACCGGGAGCTTTGCCCGGATGCCGTTGGAACGGGATGATTTTTTCCTCCGTAAGCAGCTCGCCCCGGTTCAGGCAGATGACACGCTCCTGCTCCCCGCTTTCCCGAAGTTCCAGGTCCTGCAGTGTGATCTCATCCAGATCAAAGGAATCCATAACGTGGGAAAATCTCACACGGTCGATGTCAAGCGGTGCGGGTTTCAGCGTTTTTCCGTGCTCGGCCACCAGCGTGCCATTCTTGTAAACCTGTTCGACCGTAAAGGATTCCAGCTCAGGAACCACAACCAGATCTGCCCGGTACCCCGGTGCTACGGCACCGCGCTGCTTGAACCCAAAATACTGTGCCGGGACCAGCGTTGCCATTTTGACGGCCACTGCTGGGTCTGCCCCCAATCGGATTGCTTTACGGATGTTGGAATCGATGTGTCCGCTGTCCAGCAGGTCACCGGGGTGCTTATCATCCGTCACCAGCATACAGCGGCTGCAATAGGGCTCCCGGAACAGCGGCATCAGGGCCTCCATATTTTTGGCAGCCGTTCCTTCCCGGATCATGATATATTGTCCGCGCCGGAGTTTTTCCATGGCTTCCTCGATGTTGGAGCACTCGTGATCGGACTGAACGCCTGCCGCAATATAAGCATTCAAGTCCTTATCGCTCAAGAGCGGTGCATGGCCATCCACGATCTTTCCCGCTTCGGTGCAGTCGCGGATCTTCTGCAGGATCTTCGGGTCACAGCGCACCGTTCCGTAGGCATTCATCAGCTCCGCAAGCCCCAGCACACGGGGATCGCCGTAGTAAGGCCGGAGCTGTTCTGCGTTCAGCACCGCACCGGATTCATCCAGATCCGTGGCCGGAACACAGGAGGGCAGCATGAAATAAACCGAAAGGGTCAGATTTTTTGTCGTTTCCAGCATGAAATCCAAGCCTTCCAGCCCCGCAACGTTCGAGATCTCGTGCGGGTCTGTGACTACCGCAGTGGTACCGTGGGGCAGCACTGCCTGCTCGAAGGCCGGGCCACAGAGCATGGAGCTTTCGATGTGGATATGCCCATCGATCAGGCCCGGGCAGACATATTTGCCGTGCAGATCAACTTCTTTCCGGCCGTGATACGCACCCACGCCCACAATACAGTTTCCGCTGATGGCAATGTCAGCGGTGTCGATCTCATCGGTAAACACATTGACAATTCTAGCATTTCTCAAAACCAGATCGGCCAAAGCATCTCCTCTGCCTGCCGAGATCCGGCGTTTCAGCTCATCAGACTGCATAGAAACATCTCCTCTCTCTGAAGTTCGATTTTCTCACCTGTGGATTGGTTCTGCCCTTATTCTACCACGCCTTGCCGCTGCGGAAAAGATGTCGGGAAACAAAAATGGCCCCGGAGGGCTTGTTACAGCTCTCCGGGGCCACTTTATGTGCGTTGTGCCTTGGCACACACGACCGGCGTTTTACTCGATCTCGATCAGGTTCGGGTTCTCAGGCAAAGCCTTCGTCTGCTGAGGAGCAGGCAGCTCGATGTGCAGGACACCATCCTCGAACTTTGCGTGGATGTCTTCCTTCTTCACATCGCCCACGTAGAAACTGCGCGCGCAGGTGCCGGAGAAGGATTCGCGCCGCAGATAGCGGCCCTTCTTATCCTTTTCATCGTTGCTGTGGCTGCGCACTGCCTGAATGGTCAGGTAGCCGTCGTTCAGATCCATCTGAACGTCTTCCTTCTTGCAACCCGGCAGGTCAACCGCTACTTCGTAGCCGTTGTCCGTCTGTTTGACATCGGTCTTCATCATGTTTGCACCACGCTTACCAAAGGTATCACGAGTCTCACGGTTCATCATACGTTCCAGTGCAGCGTCATTCCAGAACGGATCGAAGAAATCATCGAACAGGTTTTCATGGAAAACAGTCGGCATAAGCATAAATCATTCCTCCAATCCCGGCGTTCGGGTCGGGGCAAAAAATCTGAAGCGTCCATTCAGAAGGGCTTTCCGGGGAGCCTAGCGGCTCTCCTTTTGCCCTTCCTCCTGAGCACGCCACTGTTATAGCACCGTTCATTAGCAGTGTCAATAGGAGAGTGCTAAAATTCATAAAAGAATAATACTTTTATAAAATCCTATGCAATCTTTTCAAAATTAAGTCGTATCATCGTGTTTTTATTATTTCTGCCGGTACATCGGCGTAGACAGATATTTCATGCCGTTGTCCAGGACGATGACCACGATGTTCTTTCCCTGATTCTCCGGTCTGCGGCCCACCTGCACCGCTGCGTGCAAAGCCGCTGCTGCCGATGTGCCCAGAAACAGTCCTTCCGTCCGCAGCACCTCATGGGCCGTTTCGTAGGCTTCCTCGGTGCGGACATTGATGCACGCATCGCTCCAGTCTGGCCGCAGATAGTCGGAAAGTGCGCTTTCCGGCACATCATACGCCGGCAAAACGCCATCTATGATCTGCGCATCCGGGTGCTCCGGGGTCAGGCGGGAGTCCGGATGGGGCTGCACCAGAACCACTTGCAGATTCGGGTTGCGGCTGCGCAGATAACTTGCTGTGCCAAAACCCGTGCCTCCGGTGCCCGCCATGCAGACCATAATATCCACATGGCCTTCTGTATCATTCATTTCAACTCTTTGATTTCCGGGATGGATGCCGCTGCACCTTTGCGCTGCACAGCAATTCCGGCTGCTTTGGTAGCAAGCCGCATGGCGTCCTCTACTGAACTGCCGCTGCAAAGGCCCGCCAGAAAATAGCCACTGTAAGTGTCCCCGGCAGCTGTAGTATCCACGGCCTGCACCTTTTCGCAGGGGACAAACAGCCGCCGCTCCGCATCCAGATAGTAGCTGCCCGCACTCCCGGCTGTCAGAAGCAGACGGGTCTGCGGGTATTTTTCGTGCAGCAGGGTCAAAACAGCGTCCGCTTCAAAGGTCTCAGTTCCGGCAAGGGCGCAGGCTTCCACCTCGTTGACACAGAGCACATCTTTTTTACTCCATTCTCTGAATCACCGCACCCAGCCATCGGCACAGGGTATCGCCTGCCTGATTTGCGATCTCCAGCACGCGGGCGTGGCTATGCTTGACCGTCTGGATGCCGGTGGCCATGTTAGTGATGCAGCTGACGGCCAGCACCTTCATGCCCATGTAGTTGCAGACCATGGTTTCCGGCACGGTGCTCATGCCCACGGCATCGGCTCCCATCCCCGCAAAGGCGCGAATTTCGGCCGCCGTTTCATAGCAAGGGCCCATAAAGCCCATGTAAACGCCCTCCTTGTAGGCAATGCCCAGTTCATCGGCGGTCTGCTTGGCAAGGTTCCGCAGTTCCAGACTGTAAGGTTCGGTCATGTCCGGGAAGCGGGGGCCGAAGCGCTCATCGTTGGGGCCAATGAGGGGGTTCGTGCCCATCATGTTGATGAAGTCGGTAATGAGCATCAGAGTGCCCGGCGCAAACTCCCGGTTGATGCCGCCGCAGGCGTTGGTCAACACCACCTTCCCAAATCGCAGCGGCCGATGGCTTCGCAGGCGGCGGTCAGCTCCTGCTCCCCTGCCGCCTGATAGATGGCACGGCTGGTGCCGCTGCCCTGCAAAAGGTTCCGGTTGGCCGGGTTGACAATGGCATCCGCTGCCACCTTGGTGATGTCGTTACGGATCATCAGAAACGGCATGGTGGTTCCTCCCTCACATGGTTTTCTTCATCCTATCACATCCGGCGGGGCGGCGCAAGGGGTGCTCTTGTTTCCTGTCCGCGCAGCTATTATAATAATAGGTACCGAAAGAAGGTGAGCTTCCTGCACGACATCTGGAATCCATGGCACGGCTGCGTCAAGTGCAGCGAGGGCTGCCAGAACTGCTACATGTATTTTCTCGACCGGATGCGGGACCAGAACGGAGCCGAGATCTACAAAACGAAAAGCGGCTTTTCCTATCCGCTCCAGAAAGACCGCGCCGGACACTACAAAATCCAGAGTGGTGAGCAGATCCGGGTCTGCATGACCTCGGATTTCTTCTTGGAAGAAGCCGACCCGTGGCGGGCTGAGGCGTGGGACATCATGCGCCAGCGCAGCGATGTGGTGTTTTTTCTGCTCACCAAACGGCCGCAGCGGGTACGGGAGTGCCTGCCACCGGACTGGGGCAGCGGTTGGGACAACATCTTTTTCAACGTCACCTGTGAAAATCAGCGCCGCGCCGATGAGCGCATTCCCATTCTGTTTGACCTGCCCTTCAAGCACAAGGGCATCATGTGCGCGCCCTTCATCGGGCCAGTAAGCATCCGGCAGTATCTTTCCGCCGGGCAGATCGAGCAGGTCATCTGCGGCGGCGAAAACTACGATGGTGCCCGCCCCTGCAATTTTGATTGGGTCAAGTCTCTCCGGCAGGAATGCGTGGGTGCCAATGTGACCTTCTGCTTTATCGAGACCGGCACCGTGTTCATCAAGGACGGCAGGCGCTACCACCTGCCAAACAAGCAGCTGCAAAGCCGAATGGCCTGTAAATCCGGCATGAATTTTCAGGGCAAGCCCATCCGTTTTGACCTCGTGGACGACTGGGGCTACCCCATCCCGCAGGAAGATCTCTATGTGCCTCATTTCCGTGCAAACTGCGAGACCTGCGGCAGCAAACTGATCTGCAACGGCTGCAGTGACTGTGGAAAATGCTTATAAAATAAAGGAGTTCCAGGAATCAATACAAATGAAATTTATGGCTGATCTGATGTGCAATTTCATCCGGCAGCGGGCGGAACCCGATGCAGGTCAGGGTCATGCCCTCTCCGTTTTCATCAAATTCTTCCGGTTCCAGCTCGGTGTGGCAGGCATCCCGGATAAGGAAGAAGTCTTTGTTTTCCACAAGGCCCAATTCCTCGGCAATGGTCTTTGCTTTCAGCAGTTGATTGCGGTTCTTTGCCCCGCAGATAGTTTTGGTAAAAGAGCCATCGAACCATTCTTCATAGGTTGCTTTCTCCAACATGATTTCTGCCCGATAGCCGGTAATTTTTCCGTCTTTCTCGATGGGTTCCACGCCCTGTCCCATACCGATGGGGTCGGTGAGGAACGCCAGCGAAGCATGGCAGCACTGCGCCGCCAGCTTACCGGGAGACATCTGCAGATCTTTTCGGGCAATGATGAGTTGACGCATTTTTTCTCCTTCTTACGACAGCTTGATCTTCAAATCTGCCAGCAGATTCACCGCTTCCGGCAGGGAAAATTTCGCATCCTTCAGGCGGCTGCCCAGAATGTCCACCTTATAACCGGCGGCATCCCGGAAATCCGCCTTGCGCAGATCACACTGGTAGAACTCCGTTTCGTGAAGTTCTACACCCTTGAAATTCGTCAGCTGCATCTCGCATTTGGCAAACATAGAGCCGACGATCTCGTTTCCGTCTGAAAAGTCGAAGCGGTTAAAGTTCATTTCGGTGAAGGTGTTATATTTCAGACTGCACTCTTTCAGCGTATGGATGGGGTCCGGGAAGGCACCATTGGACATCAGTGGTGCCCACTCGATTTCCTGCAAACGGCAGTCCTCAAAATCCAGCGATTGCACCGAAGAATGGGTACTGCGCAGACCTGTGATCTCACACCGCACGAATTTGCACTCGTTCAGCGTGGTATGATCCAGTTCGCACTTGGTAAAAGAGCAATCCACAAACACGCAGTCGGTAAAGTCGTAATCCTCAAAAGTCTCCTCGGTGAACGACAGGTCAGCAAACCGTTCACCTTCACAATAGCGCTCTGTCATAAAATTCTCCTGTCAGCGCAGTTCTTCCAGCAGAGCCGTGCAGCCTTCCAGCACATCCTGCCAGGTAGCTTCAAAGTCCCCGGTATACCATGGGTCGGCCACATCGCCGGGGCGACGGGTATGATCCATCAGCAGAGACACTTTATGCTCCGGGTCGCCGCCCACAAAGCGCGCCATATTGCGCAGGTTGTTGTGATCCATGGCGATCAGGTAATCGTAGGTTTCGTAATCCCGCCGGGTCATCTGCCGGGCGGTTTTACCCTCGCAGGAGATGCCGTGCTCGGCCAGCTTCCGCCGGGCGGGCGGATAGACCGGGTTGCCGATCTCCTCGGTGCTGGTGGCCGCGGATGCGATTTCAAATTTATCAGAAAGCCCGGCTTTGGCCACCAAGTCTTTCATTACAAATTCGGCCATTGGGCTGCGGCAAATGTTGCCGTGGCAGATGAAAAGCACTTTTGTCATATCAGAATATTTCCTTATATCGTATCATTTTGAATTTTGCACACATGCGTGCAAAATTCAGTTCTACTTCAAAAACTCCCGCAGCACATCCTCTGGGCGGGGTGTATGGTTCGGGTACTTTTCCCGCAGCGGTGCGGCGGCACCATCCATAATGTAGGGCACACCCACAATGTCCAGCATCGACACATCGTTATAATTGTCGCCAAAAGCCATCACATCGGCAAGGGCGATGTCCAGAGTCTTGCAGATGCTGCGCACACCGATGCCCTTGTTGGCAAAGGTGGTGTCGATCCAGTACGGTCCCGCTACCGCACAGTTCGCCGCTTTCCACCGTGGGACAAACCGTTCTGTATAGGCCCCCACGCCTTCGTGCAGATACACCGATACTTTTGTGATCTCCTCCGGCACCTCGGAAGGGTCATGGATGATTTGATAATTGTTCCCGATGAACTGAATACGCTGGAGCATTCCCAGACCCCGCTCCATCAGGTAGGCGGTATTCTGACCGGAGAGCATCACTTCGCCCTGCCCGTCGCTGCGGGTCCACAGGTCGTTGGCGATTTCTTCGGCCAGCGCGCGCGGCATCGGATTCTTGGCAATGCACTGCTCGTCCTTATAAATCACACCGCCGTTTTCGCAGAGAAACACACAGCAGTCTGCCACCGGTGCAAAGAGTTTGCGCAGGCTGGTATACTGCCGACCGGATGCCGGGCAAAACAGAATGCCGCGCCGATGCAGCTCCCGTATCTGTTCAAAGATCTCGCCTTCCAGCTCTTTCCTGCCGTATTGCAGCAGCGTACCGTCAATATCGCTGCAAATCAGTCTGATTGACATTTTCCGTCCTCATTTTTCAAGATAATTCGGTGCAATTCCCCGGCATCCAGAACACGGATGCCTTCGTCCATCAGCATCTTGGCAAAAACGCCCTGTCCGGAGATTTTTGTCCCGGAAAACGTTCCATCGTAAATTTCCTTCACGCCGCAGCTGGGACTGCGGGATTGCAGGATGGCAAGCTCCACCCCATTTTCTTTTGCAATGGCAAGGGCTTTCGCTGCACCTGCCCGGAACTCCTGGTCCACATTGATGCCCTCTTTGTTCGTGACAACGCCCTGCACGATTTCCGCCGGGCACCGCGGTGTGGGCAGGCCGCCCAGCACCTCCGGGCAGACCGGAACCACCTGATGCCCCCGCGCAAAATCACAGACCGCCTGATTGTAATTGTTTCCGCCGCTGTATTTGCAGTTTTCGCCCAGCAGGCAGGCGCTGACCAGAATCTTCATTGTTGCGCGCTCCGTTTTTCAGATACTGAATCTTTTACCTATTCTACCACGCTTTTGGGCATTGAAAAAGAGGATTCTGCTTTTTCCTATCCCCATACCGGGAGGTCCGCCGTAATCTTTTCTAATTCCTGTGCAAGAAACGTCAGTCTTTCCCTCAGATGGTTGTTATGCGGTGCATCTCCGTTCAGCAGATAGTCCGTTTTTCTACGTTTTTCACAGGTCTTATTTTCACGATTCCACGCAAAAAATTGAACGCTGTCAGCGTTTAACAAACGCATATAGTGTGCCTGCTCATTTTATACACAGTTCCGAACCAAAAGAACCGCATAAAGTTCTCATCAAAAAAACAGGGAGTGACATCAAATCACTCCCTGTTTGCATTGATTGTATCAGAGTTTCGTCATCCAGAGCCCATGCAGGTTGCAGTATGCGTAAACGGCCACCGGCTTTTCACTTCCCAGTTCAAACACCGCGTTGGGAGCCTGCCCCGGATTCAGATAGCGGATCTGCCCGCCGTTCTCAGTCTCCACAAAAATCCACTGAATATAGTGAACATCCGCCATGGGGTGCTCTACCGCGCCCACTGTGACCGTAAGACAACTGCCGGAAAGCTCTGCCACCGGCAGATGCTTCTCGCCGCTGGCTTCCACCGTATTGGGAACCAGCTCTTTCATTTTCTCCCCGCAGCAGACCAGCGGAACGCCTGCGTTATGGATGGTAGTGACGAGGTTGCCACAGTGATTGCAGATGTAAAACTTTGCCTTCATATCGAAATCCTCCATCGGAATGTTATCGGTGTGTTTCTTGTGTCTATATGATAACATTTCCTATTTATGATTTCTGTGACTGAATCACGCAAAGCGTTTTTGGGCTCACTTGCAATAAATCTCAATGGCTTTCTGCGCAAATTCTGCGGCACCGGCACCGCCGGCAGCATTGATGTTTTCCGTAAATGCTCCGCCTGCCCCATACATCTGCCCCAGCTGATTCAAGATCACCTTGGAACAGTTGTAGTAGTGCTCTGTGATAAACTCCTGCAGCTTCTTCACCTGTGCCTGCACTTCAGGGTCCGCTGGGTCTTTGCCCTGCATCCCGCCGAATGCCGCCACGATGTCCATCAGTTGACTGCTCATGTCCTTGACTTCTTTCTCGGTCTTATGGGCAGTTTTTTTCTCAAACTCTTTGTATTCCGGCGTTTCGCCCCATTCCTTTTTGGCCTGCTCGGTATACTTTTTGATCTTCTGCGTATCAAATGCGGTAAAGTCCATAACCTTTCCTCCTGTGGTTCGAATTTTCTGCGCAAGGCCGATCAGATCTTCAAGATGCTGCTTTTTCAATGTCAGAAGTGTGATCTGCTGTTCCAGTGCTTTCTGCCGGTCAAAAGCAGGATTCTCCACGATTTTCTGGATGTCCTTCAGTGGAAATTCCAGTTCCCGGAACAATAAGATCTGCTGCAAACGTTCCAGCGCGGCATCGTCATACAGCCGATAGCCTGCTTCGGTACGGCCCGCCGCACGCAGCAGACCGATTTTATCGTAATATTGCAGGGTCCGGATGCTCACTCCGGTCCGCTTGCTCACTTCGTTCACTGTCATCATCTTGCTGTCCTCCCTTGCGACAGCCACAGTATACGCTATGACGCTGCGTCAGGGTCAAGAGGTTTTCTGAAAATTTTTTCAGCCTTCCCGCTGCTCCATGATTTCCAAGCTGTCACGCCCCACACGGCAGAGCAAAAACAGCACCTGCACACCTGCAGCCTTTGCCTCGGCCAGTGCCGTACCAAACTCCGGCTGTGTGCTGACATTCGGCCGCACCTCGGTGATGCCTTCCATCTGAATCACGAAAGCCACTGCGCACCGATACCCTGCCTGCTGTGCCTGCGCCAGCTCGTGCAGGTGCTTCACGCCGCGCTCGGTAGGTGCATCCGGGAAATAGCCGATACCGTCCACTTCCAGTGTGCAGCCCTTGACTTCCATCAGATACTTTTGCTCGCCCTTTTCCATATAAAAGTCGATGCGGGACTTCCCATAGGTGAATTCCGGCTTGATATAGTCGTAGCCCTGTTTTGCAAGCCACTCCCCTACCACCTTATTGGGTGCCTGACTGTCCATATTGATCCAGCCAAGACCTTGCTTGTGTACCGCCACAAGGTCGTATTTTGTTTTGCGTTTCGGGTTGTCCGACACTTCCAGCCGAACCGCCGTGCCGGGCAGCAGCAGTTCCCTGCACCGCCCGGTGTTCTTGACATGGACGGTTTCCACCGCTCCATTCACTTCCACATGGGCAATAAAGCGGTTGGGACGGTCAACAAAAATGCCGTCTGCGATTTCTCTGTATTTCAATCTTTACTCCATTTTCAGTACAGGATTCGGGAGCTGTGTCCATCCTGCCTGCCAAGATACAGTTCCACGACCATTCTGCCGCTTTCGCTGTTGCAGAGCTCTTCCTTGCAGTAGCCGCAGAGCTTTCCTTCCGCTTCCGATACATAGCGGTGCAGCGGTTCCTGCAGTTCCTTTGGGATGCTGCCCCACGGAATAACATAGCTCATGCCGGTATCCCCCACATCCACGATGCAGGCTCGCTCACTATCCTCATCAGACAAAATCAGGTTCACCAGAAACACATCCGCAAACGGTGCCCCCTGATACTCTGCCTTTTGCCGCCTGCGCTCTGTCCGAAGCTCGTCCAATGCCCGATTCAGGTCATTTTCTGGCAGCGTGGACTTGTACAATAGGACATGCAGTTTCTGCTCCACCGCCCCACTGTCATTCAGTTTCCCTGCCGGGAGTTCCACATCAGCATGAATGGCGCAAATTTGTTTCTGCACCGCAGTGCGCAGAGTTTCCAGTTTCTGCTGCCGCTCCGCTTCCAATTGCTGTGCAGACTTTTGATGCACTTCTTTGGTATCCGGCTGCGGTGCAACACATTCATGTTTGGCATCCGACGTCTGTATTGACCGTTCGCTGTGCTTTCCTGCGTCAGCCTCCGAAATGCTATGCCTTGCCATAGTCGGCACCGACGCGTTTGGGGCACTGTTTTGTGCTGCCGATGCTTTCTGTGCCGCAGAAGGGCGCTCCGTTCTCTTTGGTTTCACCGACCACATTGCACCTGTGCTCGTGCTTTTTGACTCCGGCCTTGGTGTTTTCACCGCAGGAACAGCATTTTTAACACTTTCCGGTCGAACCCGTGTCTGCGTCTGCCAGAAATCGCTGCCTGTGCGCTGATAATAAGACTTTTCCGCTCGTTTCCGGCTGCTACGCACACCTTCACAGATCCACGAAAAAATCAGATAGTGTTCCAGCGTATTCCAAAAGCTGCTGCGCCGATGACGGGGCTTATGCCGCCCGCGGGACGCATACACAATCACTGACAAGCATCCGAAGAACAGAAATCCTGCCGCAAAACCGATCCCTGTAAACAGCTTTTTGAAAAAGCCCATCTCTCACACCTCTTCCGGTTACAGCCTTGCCTGATACACCCGCTCCGTCCGGGCATCGAAGCAGCAGAAAATCACCTGCATTGCGTAATCCGCATGATCTTCCAGCCACTGTGCCACTGTTTTGACCGCAATCTCCGTGGCATCTTCCAGCGGGTAGCCATACACGCCGGTCGAAATTGCCGGGAAGGCAATGCTGTGGAGTTCATACTCTTTGGCAAGGTTCAGCGAATTGCGGTAGCAGTCCGCCAGCTGCGCGGCATCCTCTGCTGTGCCGGAATAAATCGGCCCTACTGTATGAATGATATACTTTGCTTTCAACCGGTAGCCCTTAGTGATTTTTGCTTCGCCGGTGCGGCAGCCGTGCAGCGTACGACACTCCGCCAACAATTCCGGCCCTGCTGCCCGGTGGATGGCACCATCCACACCGCCGCCACCCAGCAGACTGCGATTGGCCGCATTCACGATGCCGTCACAGTCCAGTTTGGTAATATCACCCTGCACCACTTGAATCTGATTTTTTACTTTTTCAGAAATCATTGTAAACTCCTCACTTTTTGAGCAGTTCCAACGCTTTCTCCATAGGCACGCAATCGGCATAACAATCCGGCCAGAGGAATTCATTGTAATAGTGGTAGCTCTGCTCCCCTGTCATATACTCGTTGTCCTTCGTGGAATTTGCATAGGCAGGAACGATCATGTGCAGGCCATGTTCAAAGCCCGCCTCCACCGTTGCATTGATGCAGAAGTCGGTCATGATACCGCAGACCATCACATCTTTTTCGCCCTTTTCCGTCAGATATTCCAGCAGACCGCTTTCTTTTTTGAACGCGCTACATACGGTTTTGACGAACCGTTTTTCAGTCAGCAGCGGCGCAAACCCGGAATAGACTTCAAATTCATCGTCTCCGATGGAAAAGCCAGTGCCGGGTCCATCGTCATGCTGGACATAGACGACCTCGATTCCCTGTTCGCGGGCAGTCCGGATCAATTCCCTGATGTTGCTGACAAACGTTTCAAACGCATACAGGCGTTCATCCACGATACCTTTCTGTGTATCCACAACCAGTAAAACCATGTGTAAGCCCTCCTGTTTTTCTTTGGCTTCATTCTACCATAGACCGTTGCTTTCTACAAGCGGATTCAAAAAATCCCCACAGGGAAAACCTGTGTTTCACCTGCAGGGATTGATTCAACCACCCAAGACGATCAGGATCAGCACCACGACCACTGCAATGGCGATCAGGCAGCCGCACCCGCTGCCGTCCCCGCCGCCACCGCCATTGTTGTTGTGGTTTCCGCCGCCACCACCGCCGCCGGACGAGCCGCCGAAGTTGCGGTTGAACGCCGTCATGTACTGGGCATAGTCCGTATCACCTTTGCCGAAGTAACCATAATCACCGTTTGACATTGTTTTGTCCTCCTCAGAAGTCTGTTGTCGCTTCTTCTGAAGGCATCTTACAAAAAGTGATGTCCAACAAGCATCTCTTTCAAAGCATTTTAAAAGGAGCTGCTGAACGTGGATACGATCTATCTGCTGCCCGGTGAGGAACTCTGCGTTGATTTTCGAGATGCCAATGGAGCCCCGAAGGTACACTACACTTACTGTTCCATCCGTGGCAAACTTTTCAACTGCACCTGCTGTACAAAGGACGAAGCCCAGCGGCTGTGTGAAGATTGGCTTATAAAACAGGACCGCTGCTATATAAACTAAAAAAGCCTCCGAGGACAACTCCCAAATGGGAAGAGTCCTCGGAGGTATTCGTTTAGCGGGTGTTCTGCTGTCTGCGAGCGTCCTTCCGCACAGCTTTCTGTCCGCATCAAAGATAATTTCGGATGGTCGGAACAAGGATATTCCGATTGATTAACTTTGCGATACTGTTCATGTTGTAGTTGGTTCATTGCAGTTTCAGCTTACAACAAAAAATGAGATAGGCAACCCCCTTTGGGGGAAGTCTATCTCATTTTTTCGTTGGGGCTATTTTGCAACAGCCCCCTTTATAACAACCCTGCCTTACAGTTTGGGAGAAGCGCTTAGTGCTTCAGTTCCAGCAGCGCATCGCCCTGCTTTACGGTACCACTGGCTTTAGCCGCGACAGCGGCATAGTCATCAGTATTGCAGACAATGAGCGGCGTGGTCACGGGATAGCCTTCGGCCTTAATGGCTTCCAGTTCAAAGCGGATCAACGGCTGACCTTTCTTCACCTTGTCGCCCTCGTTGACGAGGTAGGTAAAGTGCTTGCCACCCAGCTTGACCGTATCGATGCCGATGTGCATCAGCAGTTCGGCACCGTCAGCCGTGGTCATGCCCACGGCATGGTGGGTCTCAAAGGTGGAGGAGATCTCACCGTCAGCAGGTGCCACCAGTTCACCATCGGTGGGCTCAATGGCAATGCCGTCCCCCAGTGCACCGCTGGCAAAGGCTTCATCCTTCACATCGGCCAGCGGCACTACAGTGCCATTCAGGCAGGCAGACAGCACGGTATCCTTTGCGGCTGCTGCCGGGGCTGCGGGAGCCGTTGCCGGGGCGGGTGCTGCGGTCGCCGCCGGGGTCTTAGGTGCATTTTCCAGATAATCTTCCAGCTTTGCCTTGATGACGGCCACCTTGGGGCCGTACACCACCTGCACACCATTGCCCTTGCAGATCACGCCGGAGGCACCGGAGGCTTTGAGCACATCCTGCCGGACCAGCGCAGCGTCCTTGACGGTGCAGCGCAGGCGGGTTGCACAGCAGTCCACGTCGGACAGATTAGCGGCACCGCCCAGACCTTCTACGATCAGGGCGCTGATTGGATCATCCCCTGCGGGGGCGGTGCTGCCGGAAGCGGCGCTGCGGGCGTTCACGTCCGCACGAGTGTACAGCTTGACTTCCTCGGCATCATCGCGGCCCGGGGTCTTGTAGTCAAACTTGGAGATCATAAAGCGGAAAATGATGTAGTACAGTACAAAGTACACCGCACCGACCACGACCACCCACACCCAGTGGGTCTTGGCGTTGCCCTGCATCACACCGAACAGCACCAGGTCGATGAGACCGCCGGAGAAGGTCATGCCCACGCCCACATTCAGAATGTGCATCAGCATGAAGGACAGACCGGCCAGCACGCAGTGCACCGCGTACATGGGCAGTGCCACAAAGATAAAGGTAAATTCCAGCGGCTCGGTGATACCGGTGAGGAAAGCCGTCAAGGCGGCAGACAGCAGCAGGCCACCTGCCGCCTTTTTCTTTTCCGGCTTGGCGCACTGGTACATCGCCAGCGCCGCGCCGGGCAGACCGAACATCATAAAGGGGAACTTACCGGCCATGAAGCGGGTAGCGCTGACCGAGAACACCGTAGTGGCCTTGGAGGCCAGCTCGGCAAAGAAGATGTTCTGTGCGCCGGTCACGGTGACACCATCGATGATGGCGGTGCCGCCCACAGCGGTCTGCCAGAACGGCATATAGAACACATGATGCAGTCCAAAGGGGATCAGCGCACGCTCCAGCAGGCCGTAAATAAAGGTGCCTGCGTAGCCGGAAGCCAGCACCAGTGCACCCAGCGCGGCAATACCGCTCTGCACCACCGGCCAGATATAGAACATGGCAATGCCGACCACCAGATACACAATAGAACTGACGATGGGCACAAAGCGGGTGCCGCCAAAGAAGGCCAGCACCTGCGGCAGCTCGATCTTATAGAACTTGTTGTGCAGCGCCGCCACGCCCAGACCGACCACGATGCCGCCGAACACACCCATTTGCAGGGTCGTGATGCCCAGCATGGTGGTGGTGGAGTTGGCAGGCATCGCTTCTACGCCGCCTGCCGCATTGATCATGGCCTGAATGGCTGTATTCATAATGATATAGGCCACTGCACCGGACAGGGCGGCCACCTCTTTTTCCTTGCGGGCCATGCCGATGGCCACGCCCATGGCGAACAGCAGCGCCAGATTGTTGAACACGGCGCTGCCGGTCTGGCTCATCACGTCCAGAATGGTGTAAATCAGGGTACCGGGGTGGATGACGCTGTTCAGGCCATAGGCCGCCAGCATGGTTTCGTTGGTGAACGAGCTGCCGATACCCAGCAGCAGGCCCGCCACAGGCAGCAGTGCAATGGGCAGCATAAAGCTGCGTCCAACGCGCTGCAGCACGCCAAAGATCTTGTCTTTCATCTTCAGTTCTCCTTTTCTCAAGTTCGTATCCAGCATATATCCACACAGGAAAGACCTGTGGAGAATCAAAGGTGGAGCAAGAAAGCTTACTTCCCCATCCGAATCCGTTTCAGATGGATCGTAAGGAATACCAGTTCCTCGTCCGAAAGCTCCTTGTGCCAAGTGTTGCGGACATACTCCGCAATGCAGCAGGCGCATTTGTAGTGTTCGCTGCAATTGCGGGCAATCAGGGCGCGGAACACTTCGTCGTGGGTATCGTTTTCCTGCTCCTGTTTTCCTTGAAATACGCGTTGCGCAAAAAAGCGCAAATGCACTGTAAAGCGGCTGAAATCCAGTGCATCCCGGTCAAAATGGCAGTTGTAAAAGTATTCCACCACCTGCACGCAGCCATCCACAAAGCGGGTGACATCGTTCACCACGCTCATGGTGGTGTTGAGCTCTGCGTTAACGATGTGCAGCGCAATGAAGCCACCCTCGTCGTCCGAAAGGTCTGCATGGCAGCGCTGGCGGATGGCGGCAAGGCACTCCATACCAAGGCGATACTCTTCCGGGTAGAATTCCCGAATGGGAGCCATCAGCGGGTTGGAAAAGCGAATCCCCTGCTCGCTGCGCTGAATGGCAAAGCTGATGTGGTCGGCCAGCGTGATGAGCAGGCTTTCGTTCAGCGGGTAGTTCACCCGGCTGCGGATCATTGCCACCAGCTCATCGGTGAGCAGCAGATGCTCATACGGGATCTGTTCCAGAAGTTCCACCAACTTCTGCTGCACGGCAGGGCTGGTCATGCGGTAGCTGCGCTCCACGGTTTCAGCCTCGATTTTATAGCCCGGCTTAACGCCAAAGCCCAGACCGCGTCCGGTGACGATCAGCTCACAGCCCGTGGGGTCCACCACGCGCAGAATGTTGTTGTTGATCGGTTTTTTGACGGTATATTGCATTGTTTCTCCTCCTCAGGTTGAAAAAGGCAATAAAAAAAGACCATCCTCGACACAGCAAACATACCGAAGGCTGAAACACGCTTTCGGCTTGTGCTATGCAGAGTTGGTCTAGCCCGCCAAACGGTAACAATCCAACGACGCTGCTCACGTACAATTCTCTTTTTTGTAAGGCACAGACAAATTAAGTACTTGAATCACAATTTATTCTATGCATGATTACAGTACCATATTCTTTGCTGTGTGTCAAGATAGAAACGGGTTTCTTTTTCGCTTTGTTAATTTTGCCCAAACTCAGGTGATTTTCTACAGCAAATTGACAAGTAAGAATATTCCTTTTTTGCTTTATATGTGCAGTTGTTTTCAATCGAGATCATTGCGGAGAAAGCTGTGCTCCATCTCGTAACTCATCACCTTCACAAAAGACGGTCAAGAATTGCTGCCCTATATACAAAAAAGCCGCCGAGGATTCCGCCCCATGAAAGGGTTAGAATCCTCGGCGGTATTCGTTTATCGGGTGTGCTGCAGTCTGAGAACGTCCTTCTGTACAGCTTTCTATCCGCATCAACGATATTTTCGGAGGGGCGGTACAAAAATATTCAGATTGATCGGCTTTGCGATAAAGGGATGCTATTTTGCAACAGCCCCAAAATCAGCTTTTTCTTAATTACAGCTGGCCCATAGCATGCTTTGCAGCCAGCATACCAAAGGTGTAGCAACGACCCAGAGACAGACCGGTCTGGTGGAACGGATAGTCCGCGCCGCCGTAGAACACGCCGCCCACGTTGCCGACGCAGTACAGGCCGTCGATGACGTTGCCGTCAGCATCCAGAGCCTGACCGTTGGCGTTGGTGTTCACGCCGCTGTCGATGGAGGACACGCGGATGTGCTTGCGGATGCCCCAGAAGGGAGCGGTGACGATCTTGTGCATGTAAGCGCTCTTCTTACCGAAGTCCACGTCAGCGCCCTTGTCGCACAGCTCGTTGTAGCGGTCGATGGTCTTTTGCAGCTCATCGGCGGGGATCCCCAGCAGACCAGCCAGTTCTTCAATGGTATCAGCCTTGTAGGTGTCGATCAGGTTGGTGAACACGCCCTGCGGGTTCTCCACGGCACCGGGGATGTACTTGGTCATCACCTGCTCGGGGATGGGGCCGTTGGCGTAGCTCATGTAGTCGTTATCGTAGATCTGGCAGTACCAGCCCAGAGAACCGTCCGGATGGTTTGCATCCACGTTGTTGCCGTTGAACTTGGGCACATACTTGGTGATGTTGCCCATGTAGACAAAGCCGGTGTCCTCGTTGCAGAAGCGCTTGCCCTCCATGTTGACGTACAGGAACGGTTCCTCGTACATCAGGCCGGAGTCGAAGTCGTGCATCATCTTGGTGTGGCCCAGATTTTCCATCTTTGCACCTGCATCGATGGCCATGATGTGGCCGTCGCCGGTCTTCTGGTACTGCTTCTTGTCGAAGCCGTCCACATCGGGGCACCAGCGCTTGACCATGGCCTCGTTGTTCATGTAGTCGCCGGTGGCCAGAATGACGCCCTTGGAAGCGTTGAACTGGATGTACTTGCCGTTTTCGTCCTTTGCGATGACGCCGGTCACCTTGCCGTTCTCATGCACCAGCTTGACGGCGGGGGTGTTGAAGAAGGCCTCCAGATTGGAGTTCTTGGCCTGCACGTTCTCCAGCACAGTGGCCAGCACGTCGCCCACGTTCTTGGGCTTGGGGCCGATCCACGGAGCAAAGAAGTAGCAGTGCTCATCGCCGAAGTCGTAGGTGTCCATGCGGTCCTTCCACACGCCGGTCAGATCCTGGCTGGTGCACATGTAGGCGAAGATCTCCTTCTCGTCGTTGTGCAGCAGGTCGGAGGGGTTCTTGTTGCTGTCCACGAGGCTGCCGTCGCCGTACTCGGTCTGGTCGGTCAGGCCGGCGCGGTTCAGGTACCACATCAGGGCCTCTTCGGAGTTCTCGACGTAGGCGTTCAGCAGGCTGGTATCAGCGCGCCAGTCGCACAGGCCGTTGGTCATGTGCACCCACATCTTCTTGCCCGCGTCGGTGGACTTGGACTTGATGATGGCGGAACCGCAGTTGCCCTGGCTGACCACGATGCTCTGCTTCTGCAGCAGAGCCACATGGCCGCCCAGCTCGGCAGCCCAGCCTGCGGCGGGCACACCGGCAGCACCGGCACCCACGACGACCACGTCAAAGTCCTTGGTCTCGTCGGGGGTGATGTCGCCCAGCTCGCACACAGAGGACTCCACTTCCTCCACGCTCAGGCCGTCGGGGACAACGGTCTCGGCCTTGTTGGCCTCGGTGGGGGCAACGGCCACGCCCTTGGCCTGATTGATGCAGCTCTCGGCAGCCTTTTTGATGGCGTCGGAGGTGATGGTAGCGCCGGAGTGGCCGTCCACCTCGCTGGACTGTGCGTCCAGGATCTTCTTGACCATCTCATCGGCGATGTCGGCACCGTAGCCCTTGGTCTCGTTTGCAACGTCGATCTGCACATCGGTGATGGCGTCAGCGCTGAATGTCATGGTCACGGTGACGGGGGTGGCGGTGTTGATGCCGGTAGCGGTGGCGCTGTAGGTGCCTGCGGTATAGGTACCGGCGGCAGCGCTGCTGGAAGCGCTACCGCAGCCTGCCAGCAGACCGGCAGCTGCTGCGCCCAGCGTAGCGGTGCGCAGGAAGTTGCGGCGAGAGATCTTTTCGCTCATAGTGTGTTCTCCTCTTTCTTCTCAATCGTGTACTCTGTCAGAGCAGCAAAGCCGGAAGTCCGACTTTGTTACTTGCTAAACAAAGTTTACACGTTAGAGCAGCGCGAAGGTCAAGGGTCATTTTGACAAAAATATCACAAAAATTTGTCTGATATAACAAATTCTCGTGATATTGCAATTTTATGTATATATTTTTGTCCGCGTCAGATGGTAGTTCACGATGCTCCCATCAGGATGCTCCCGGCTAGCAGTGATGCTGCTGAAGGTCTCGCCCACCGCACGGAACCCGCGCTGCACGATCTCCGAATGCAGGTCGTCCAGCGAGTCCCACCCAAAGGACCCGCGATAATCCTTTTTCCAAATGGTAGTCAGATAGTCTCCGCCGCACACCACCTCCACATGCTTTGTGCGCTTCAGCCCCAGCCTGCGGGCGGCATCGGCCTCAATCATAAGGCCGTAGTCGTACTCGTTGCGTCCCACCCGAAACTGCTCCATCACCCGCCGGGGCAGGCGGCTCACCCAGCGGGTCGCAGGCATACATTCCAGCCATTCAGCCTTTTCCTGCTGCAATTCTTTATCCCGGTCTGCTGCTTCTTCCTGCGAGAAGGTCAGTCGCCACATTTCCGGGAAATTCTGCACCCAGATGCGCCCGGCATTCTGTTCCAGTGTGCGGTACTGCTCCCGCTTGTGTTCCAAAAAACGGATGGCCAGTTCGTCCAGCACCTGCCTGCGCCGCAGCTGGGCGATCTGATGGTTGAACATGGCGTCGCTCTGCTCCACCGTGGGTGCGCCGATCAGCTCCCGGCATTCTTCCAGCGAGAGCTCTGCCGCCCGCAGTTCCCTGCACAGGTTGAACCGCCGGGTATCAGTGACTGTATAATAACGGTAGCCGGTATCCTCGTTGACCTCGGGGTGGATCAGGCCCATTTTTTCATAGTAGCGCAAAGTATGGGTTGTGACACCAAGCAGAGATGCCATCTCACTGATGGTATAGCGCATAACAGTAAGCTCCTTTCCGGGCAGCAGAACCTTAGAGCTGCTCGAATGTTATTTTTCTATCCATCCTTATTATATCGTATCCGCGCACCGTTTCAAGTAAAAAAACTTTGCCGTTCTCCGCCGGAAAATACCGGGCAGCAAAAACAGGGCGTTGACTTGGATGCCGTGACCGGCAGAGAGTAGGACTGAGTTTTAACAGAATAAATCCAACATCTTAAACCTGCTGCATAAACAAAAATCCGCCGAGGATGCCTCCCAACTGGGAAAGCTCCTCGGCGGTATTCGTTTATCGGGTCTGCGTTTTCTCGGTGGTGTCCTTTTCCTCTGCAAAAAAGCGTTCTACGTTTTTCTGCGCACGAACCAGTTCCTGCATCTCGTCCCGTGCTTTGCGGTAGTCCGGGTAGGCTGCTTTCTTCTTGGTCAGCAGCTCTGCGAACTCCGCATCCAACTCCTTGACCTTCGGCAGCTTTTGCAATCCTGCCTCGTCAAAGGCAGCCTTCGCCGCCTTGTGCAGAGTGATTTCCTCCCGGTGGGCTTCTAAAAACTTTTTACTGTACCCCGACTTGCGGTACAGGCTCCCGTTCAGGAGCATCGTGTTGTACAGCACCGGGCGATGGTTCATCAGGTACGTCCGGCGCAGCCTGCCGTACTTGCCCAGCGGCTTCCGGGGCTGGTTCAGAATCAGGTTCGGGAGAAAATACGAGCCGTCAACGATGCCGAGGATGTCACTGCTGTTGTTGTCCCGGTAGGACTGCACCAGTTTTCCGGCCACATCCGCCAGCTGCTGACCAAAACTTTCGCTGTGATCGGAAATTCTGCCCAGTGCTCCCACTGTCGCGAAAAGCTGTCTGCCGTTTTGCAGGCAAGTGCAAGATATTCTTCGGTTTTGTTTGGCATTTGAAGCCTCCTTTCGGTTTCAGGGTACAAAAAGAGCGGGCAGCCGTTTCATCGCTGCCCGCAGAGGTATGGAATGATTTACTTATTTGATAAAATGGAATTTAGCAATTTCTAATTTTTTTGACGTTTCGGTTCATTAAATGCCTGCCAAAGTGTTTATATAAAAATGCTTTTATCGCAGACATTTCTTGATGGTGTGCTTTTAGCAAGTCATCAGGCGAATCATAGACTCCAAAATCTTGATTAATTCCTTCACTCTGAATATATGTATTATTTCTATCAAAATCTATAATTAGATTTTTGAAGTCTTTTACGGCTACACCGTAACCACAAAATGCACCTTTACAATCACTATTTTTTTCCTGTAATTTTTGTAAATACTTTTTATCAAGAATAAACGCCTCTAACTCATACCATCTATCCTCAAAGTAAACTTCAACCCAACTATGAAATACATTTTGTGGTGCATTTTTATAGACAACCCCTGTCATTGCTCCCTTTTGTAATTTTTTATCAATGGTGAATCCATGTACCCTGCAAGGAATATTGCATGCCCTTAGTATTGCCATAAACAATGTTCCTTTTGTATTACATTGTCCATAACCATCTGCCAAAACCTTTGATGCAGGAACATTATCATCAATATTATATCCAAACAATATTTCATCCCTAACAAAATCATAAATCGATTTTAAGCGTTCAAATTCATTTATATTTTTCCATCTTCTTTCCCGAATTAACTGCTGTATGTTTGCGTTGGAATAATTCAACATTTTTGTTTCTTTTAAATATTTGTCCATAATGCACTTTCACAAATTCCGATTTATCAAATTGAACAGGGATGTTCAGTTTCGCTCGAATCCAAGATAACGGGTACCCTGAAAACTCAGCTTACCGATGTCGCCCTCCACAAGCATTCCATAGTCCGAACCACTTACGGTAAGCTCCATGCGGTCGCCGCTCTCTACCTGAAAGGTCACATAATAGGTCGTGAACGTATGCGCCATCGTATTGTCTGTATGGTGGCGAGAAACTTCCGTTCGCTTTGCCACAACCGTTGCCGGAACAGTCAGCCGCGGCGAATGGTTGTTTTTATTCCATGTGCTGATATTTCCGATGATGGTGTATAGGATCATACCCAAAACCACAAGGAACAGGATGGGAAACAGAATGCTGAACAGCATATCAAATCCAGCGTAAAACATCTTATTCCTCCAAAATTTCTTCCAGCAGGTCTTTTACATCGTCCAGAAAAGATTTTTCTCCGAGGGTGTTCACCTTGAAGAACACTGCTTGACTGCCTCCCGCCGTAATCGCAGACAGCCGGATGGGGCTGTCCCCATTCCGGAACATGGTCAACGTCAGGCTCAGGCGGTTGCCGCCCATCATGCTGTACCGTTCAAACACACGAACGCTACACCGGGCATTGCCCTCTTTGAAATCACTGCCTGCCTCTAAATCTGCCGACCAGCTGCTGTCCGGAATTTCCTGTTCCAGCTTCCGAAGCAGTTTGTCAAAGTTTTTGTTTCGGATGGTCTTTTCAAAGATTGCCATAATGGTTCCTCCGTTATGCCAACGAAATTCGGTTCCTTTATCTGGAACACGAGCGAAGCTGCCGAAAAATTGCAGAGAAGCTCCTCTCAATAACCGAAAGCCAGTGCGCCGCCATCCACGGCAAAATCCTGTCCGGTGATGTAAGCGGCACCATCGCCCACCAGAAACTCGGCCATCTTACCCAAGTCGCGGGTGTCACCGTAGGCGTGCAGCGGCATCCGGTTCAGAATTTTCTGCTCCCGGGCTGCGTCCACTACCTGCTCGTTCATTTTGCTGCGGAACCACCCCGGCGCAATGCTGTTGACGGTGATGTTGTCCTGCGCCCACTCCACGGCCAGAGCGCGGGTCATCGCCAGCACAGCGCCCTTGCTGGCACAGTACGGCACCACCTCGCTGAAGCCCAGATGGGCGCTCATGCTGGTGATGTTGATGATGCGGCCCTTGTCCGCACTTTTCTTCAGATAGGGGTAGCAAATCACACTCATCTGGAACAGATATTTGACATTCACATTCATGATATTGTCAAACTGCTCCATGGGAAAGTCCTCGGCCCGGCATTTATAGCTGACGCCTGCGTTGTTTACCAGAAAATTCAGGCAGTCGTTATGCTTTGCGGCCAGCTCCGCCACCAGTGTTTTCATAGCTTCTGCATTGCCGATGTCCCCCTGCAGATGGACAACGCCCGGTGCACTTTCGCCTACCCCCTCTTTGGGCTTGCCGGTGCGGCTGATGACATAAACTGTCGCGCCGGCCTGAGCCAGCACATTTGCGATCTGGAAACCGATCCCGCTGCTGCCGCCGGTGACGATACCGGCCTTTCCCTTCAAACCTGCCATAAAAAGCACCTCTTATCTTTTATCTGCGACCTGAAAGCTGTCAGCTTCAGTATATCATACCTTTGCAGGATGCGAAAGCTCTTATGTACGCCGCCCGCAGGCGGCAAAAATCAGTTCATTGGAAATTCCAGTCCTGCAAACTCGGCATCCGTCAGCCGTTTCAGCTTTTCAATGACCTGCTCTGACAGTTCCCGCAAAGCAGTTTCATCCGGCATCAGGTAGCACTGCATCAGCCGCAGCTCCCGCACCAGCCCCTGCCGGGTGCCGGTATTGTAGAGCATCATCAGCATCAGCTCATCATGGTTAAATTGCATGGTCATCCCTCCCCTTCCGGCACTTTGTGGGATTGCATTCCGGCATATCGCATTTTGCCTTGAGTTGGCTCAGCACCGAAGATCGTTCCTGCTTACTTGCGCTCCGCAATGTCGCTCATCTTGTTGAAGAAGCCGGAAACGGCACGCTCCATGCCGTCGATTTTGCGGCTCATGTTCTCAATGGTCTTTGCGGTCATAGGCAAAGATGCTCCTGCCCTCTGCGCTGATTTCCGCCGCACGGACAGAGTGCGGAATGGGCTGCTCAAACACCCGGATTTTGCTGCCGTACACCTGCCGAATCAGTGCATCGATTTCCCTGCCGTAATTGGTGCGGCTGTCCGTCATGGTCATCAGGATACCCTCGATTTTCAGCTTCGGGTTGATTTGCCGGCGCACTTTCTGAATGGTCTGCAGCAGCTGCTCCAGTCCCTTTGCCGAAAGGTACTGCGCCTGCACCGGAATCAGAGTGGTATCCGCTGCGGCCAGTGCATTGATGGCGGTATCTCCGCAGGAGATAATTATAAATTCGCACATAGTGCGTACCGCTAGCCTTCCCGTGCAAGCCCCACGCCCAGATTTTCGCAGGTCGTGGTTTTGCCGGTTCCGCCTTTCTGATTGACGATGGCAATCGTGGTTGCTTTTTTCGACATTTTCATCACCCCCTGTTCGATAAATCATGATTGGTTTGGTTCTGGTAATAAAGCTGCATGGTCGTGGGTGCATTGTAGAGTGCAGCCAGCAGATACTGCTTCATGTTCCGTACCGGTGCGGTACTTTCCGCAAGACACTTCAGCACAAAGCGGATATTGTCTGCATCTCGCCCGACTGCCCATAGAAATAGTCAAACATCCTGATTTCCTCGCTTGTTCTGCCTTGTCACATCCTTGACACCTCCGTTCGTAGTATGATGAAAGATGGCCTGCCATGCTACAATAGCCGCATCTACGGCCACCGGACAACAGGAAAGGAGTATCTCATGGCCAAAACTGCCGACACCATTGCCATCTATTCCCGCAAATCCCGCTATACCGGCAAGGGCGAAAGTATCGGAAATCAGATCGACCTCTGCCGCGAATATATCCGCACTCACTACGGCGATGCCGCCGCACAGCAAGCGGTCGTCTTTGAGGACGAGGGCTTTTCCCTGCCGAAAAGATGCCGAAACGCAAAAAGCCCCCGGAGAATCTTTGGGCAGCACTGCTCCCCTGTCATATACTCATCCTGCCACAGACTACCTTTTTCTACAAGCAGAAAACGATTCTGAACCCTCTTTCCCCGTTCATATTGTATGGGAGAACGGTTTTGGAGGTGTTCCGTATGCTGTTGACCCTGCTGCAATTTTTTGCATCCAAATTCCTCGTGCTTGCGCTCCATCTGGAAGCGGGCAGTTTCCCCCGCCCGCTCAGCCCACAGGAGGAGATCCGGACTTTCACCGCCCTGCGGGCCGGTGATTCATCCGCCCGGGAAAAGCTCATCCGCCACAATCTGCGCTTAGTGGCGCATATCGCAAAGAAATACTATGCTCTCCCCTCTGAGCAGGACGATTTGATTTCCATCGGCACCATTGGCCTGATGAAAGCCGTAGACACCTTCGACTCCACCCGCCGGGCGCGCTTCTCCACTTATGCCAGCCGGTGCATCGAAAACGAGCTCCGGATGCACTTCCGGCGGGAGCGGAAGAATGCCCCCACCCTCTCGCTTCAGGAGAGTCTTGATGCCGGAAAAGAAGACTCTGCCCTCACCCTCGCCGATGTGCTGCAGGACGGCTTCTGCATGGAGGACAGCTGCGAAAAACAGGACGATGCCCAGCGCCTGCGCCGCCTCATCGAGGGGTTGCCTGCCCGGGAGCGGAAACTCATATTGTTAAGGTACGGTCTGGCGGGCCAGCCGCCGCTGACCCAGCTGGAAACGGCAAAGCTGCTCCAAATAAGCCGGAGTTACGTTTCCCGGCTTGAAACACACGCACTGGAGCTTTTGCGGGCCGGATGGGAGCAGCCTTAGCTTCCTCTTGCATTCCTCACCGAACTGTGGTACAATACTAAGGCACACGAATCGTGTGCCTTGTCGGACAGCGCCTGCTGCGTGGTTCGGCATACGGATGCGGGTCCTGTACGATGGAGCCGCAGTGAACCAGGTCAGGTGGGGAACCAAGCAGCCTTAAGCGGCGCGCCCCGTGCGTTTCAGTCAGCCTGCATCCGTATGCCGAGTTACGCAAGGCGGGGGTCAAACCCCGTCAGCGCTGTCCGATTTTTTATTACTGACGGGAGGGAAGCACCGATGTATCGCGCATTATACCGCAAATGGAGACCCCAGCGGTTTGAGGATGTCGTCGCACAGCGCGGCATCGTCACGGCGCTGCGCAATCAGGTGGCGTCGGGCCGGGTAGGCCACGCCTACCTGTTTACCGGCGTGCGCGGCACGGGCAAGACCACCTGCGCGAAGATCTTCGCCAAGGCGGTCAACTGCCTCCACCCCCATAACGGCGACCCCTGCGGCGAGTGCGAGATCTGCAGGGGCATCGACAACGGCAGCATCCTCGACGTGGTGGAGATGGACGCCGCGTCCAACAACGGTGTAGACGACATCCGCGACCTGCGGGACGAGACAGCCTACACACCCAGTGCCTGTCATTATAAGGTATACATCATCGACGAGGTACACATGCTGTCCACAGCGGCCTTCAACGCCCTGCTGAAAACGCTGGAAGAGCCGCCCGCCCACGTCATCTTCATCCTCGCCACGACGGAGATCCAGAAAGTCCCCGCCACCATCCTCTCCCGCTGCCAGCGGTACGATTTCACCCGCATCGGGCCGGAAGACATCGCCCAGCGGGTCGAGTATATCGCCGGCCAGGAGGGCTTAGAGTTGACGACCGGTGGTGCAGAGCTGATCTCCCGTCTGGCTGACGGTGCCATGCGTGACGCCCTCTCGATCCTCGACACCTGCGCCGGCGTGACCGCAAAGATCGATGCTGATGTTGTCCGCCGGATGGCGGGCGTCACCGACCGGAGCTACCTGTTCCATATTTCAGATGCTCTGGAAGCGCAGGACGGCGCAGCGGCGCTGGCTCAGCTGGCCGCACTGCGGCAGCAGTCGGTGGACGTGAAGCGTCTGACGGAAGAGCTCATCGCCCACTACCGCGCCCTGATGCTGGCGGCTCTGCCCGGCGGGCAGAGCCTGCTGTCCGGTGTTTCCCCCGAAGAGGAACAGCAGTACCTCGAAAAAGGCCCTCAGCTGGGCCAGCGGGAGGCCATCCGGGCCATCCGTACGCTGGGCAACGCCCTTGAGCATATGACCCGGGGCAGTGACCAGCGCATCGAGCTGGAACTGGCCCTCTTCACCCTCTCGGAGCCGCCGCAGGCCGCAGCTGTCCCCGTGGCGGCAACGCCTGTGCAGACTGTCGCTCCTGCTGCACCGGCCGTCCGGCCCTTTGTTTCGGCACCGGTCCAGCCTGCGCCGCAGCCTTTCATGAGTACACCTGCTGCACCCGTGGAACCTGTGGCCGCACCGGCAGTCGAAAAGGAGCCTGCTCCCGCGCCCGCTGCAGAGCCAAAGGCCGCTGTCCCGGATATTCCAGAGTCCCCCGCGCCCGCAGACGAAGAGCTTCCCCCTCCGCCCGACGAGCCGCCGGTGACGGAGTCGGCCCCCCTGCCCTGGGATGAGCCGACTGCGCCGGTCACTGCGCCAGTCCCGCCCGTACCGGAAGAGAGACCGGTGGAGTCTACCGCCCCGGCAGCACCTGCCCCGGAGTACACCGCCGACCCGGCTCTCAGCCGCCCCCGCAAGGTGGCCGCAGAGGGTATCAATCCCTTCGAGCAGTGGAGCGAGGTCGTCAAGCTCTTACAGGAGAAGGACCCGATGCTTCACAGCTATCTGCGCAAATCGAAGGCGTACTTTGATGGCACACGGGTGCTCATCGACGGCGGCAAGACCTTCCGGGACTTCATCCGTGTCAACAAGGACAGCCAGCGTCTCATCAAAAAGCTCATCGCGCAGGTGTCAGGCGTCGCGGTGCCGATCGGCCCCTACGAGCCCCGCACCGCCGCAAAGCACACCTCCAACGCCGAACAGTCGCTCCATGCGCTGGAAAAGCTGGGTCTGGACGTGAGCATTGAGGACAGCGCGAAGAAAAGCCCTCTCAGGCGCTGACGCGCCAGCTCTCCCAGAGGGAGAGCCTTTGGCAAGCCGGGCAGCTCTGAGCTGGACGCCTGAGGCGCAATATGGCGCAAAAGGGCGGGCCTTGCTACAGAGGGCAGCCGCTTCTGGACAACGCACTTTGTCAAGCTGCCGCTGGCCCAGACAGCAGGGCACTATATTTCACGATAGATCAAGCTTTGCTCATCCCATGCAAGCCTGACCGACACGCCAGTGGCTCCCCCTTTGGGGGAGCTGGCGAGCGGATGCAAGACTGAGAGGGCAATGCCGCTAAAAATAAAACCAACAAATAAGGAGAACCAATTATGAAAGCAAGAATGCCCGCAGGCTTTGGCCGCCCCGATATGAACGCCCTGATGCGTCAGGCTCAGAAGATGCAGGATGACATGAAGGCCAAGCAGGCCGAGCTGGAAGCTGCCGAGTACACCGGCAGCGCCTCCGGCGAGATGGTCACTGTCCGCATGAACGGCAAGCACGAGATCCTTGGCATCACCATCAAGCCCGAGGCCGTTGACCCCGACGACATCGAGATGCTGGAAGACCTGGTGGCCGCTGCCGTCAACGCCACCGTCAAGCAGGTGGACGAGACTGCCGAGGCCGAGATGGGCAAGCTGACCGGCGGCCTGAACATCCCCGGCCTCTAAGCGGGAGGGATACGCATGGGTTACACCGCAGCGCCGCTGGAAAAGCTTATTGAGCAGTTCAGCCAGTTCCCGGGCATCGGCCGCAAGGGCGCGACCCGGATGGCCTATCAGGTGCTGAGTATGTCGGACGCGGACGCCGCGGCACTGGCCGAGGCCATCCAGAACGCCCACACCCGGCTCCACCGCTGCCGCGTCTGCCAGAACTACACCGAGGCCGAGCTCTGCCCCATCTGTTCCAGCGCCAAGCGGGACCGCTCCACCATCTGCGTGGTCGAGACCCCCCGCGATGTGCAGGCCTTTGAGCGCACCCGGGAGTACCACGGCCTGTATCATGTCCTCCACGGCCTCATCAGCCCCATGGACGGCATCGGTGCCGAACAGCTCTCGGTGAAGGAGCTGCTGGCCCGGCTGGGCAGCGGCGAGGTGAAAGAGGTCATCATGGCCATGAACCCCACCGTCGAGGGCGAGGCCACGGCCATGTATCTGGCAAAGCTCATCAAGCCCCTGGGCATCAAGACCACCCGTCTGGCCTACGGTCTGCCTGTGGGCGGCAGCCTCGAGTACACCGATGAGACGACGCTTTACCGCGCGCTCTCCGGCCGCGACGAGCTGTAAAGAGCAGATTTTATAGAACCTTAACGATTCTTTCAAAAATCGCTCTTGAAAATCCAGCAAAATGTGATATAATGACAAGACAGTAAAGGAAAGAAAGGAGGCGCGCTTCATGGCACCTGCCAAGGAACGTCCGGCGACAAAGACCATCGCCACAAACCGCGAGGCGCGTCACGAGTATTTCGTGCTCGAAGCGCTGGAAACGGGCGTCGAGCTGAAAGGTACCGAGGTCAAGAGCCTGCGTGCCGGCGGCGTCAACCTGAAAGACAGCTGGGTCGATATTGAGGACGGCGAGCTTCTGGTCAAGGGAATGCACATCACTCCCTACGACCACGGCAACATCTTCAATCAGGACCCTCTGCGGGTGCGGCGTCTGCTGGCCCACAAGACCGAGATCCGGCGTCTGCACCAGCAGTGCAAGCTGCAGGGCTACACCCTCGTTCCCCTTTCTCTCTACTTCAAGCATGGCCGCGTCAAGATGGAAGTCGGCCTGTGCAAGGGCAAAAAGCTCTACGACAAGCGTGCCGACGCCGCCAAGCGCGACGCCAAGCGCTCCATCGACCGGGCTGTGAAGTCCAACGGCAAATTCTACTAGATCTCTTTCAGGCAGCATTCCTGCCCTGAGAACACCAAGCTTTCTGCGCATGGCAGCATGCGCTTTATGGGGGCGTAAAGGTTTCGACGGGGGGAGCGAGGCCTGGGCAGCGGGTAGCAGTGGGGGAACTGCTCTAAACTCCTCCAAAAAATTAACTGACAACAATAATTATCAGTTGCTCGCAGCCTGAGTGCTGCGCGTTCCGCCCACTCTTGTGTCGTGTGGGGCCGGGGCGTCCTTTAGACACAGCACCTGAACGGACCTAAGCTTTGCGGACCGGCAGGAACTCATGAAGCTACTGAAGCGTTAGCCTGACGACCGGCGTGACGCGGAGGGAATGTTGTTGATCGCCTGCACCCGGAGACACCTACGCTGAACTCTTTTCGGACATGGGTTCGACTCCCATCGCCTCCACCAGTAAAAAGCACCTAGATTCGTTAAAATCTAGGTGCTTTTCTTTGCTTATACCACACTATTTACCACATTTTCGGATTTTAGTGTGTTTTTATCCCTGTCTGATCTCGATTTTCCAGCCCTGTTTTTCAGGCGGCAGCGGCTGCCCTTCCTTATCGCTATTCATGCGCTGGTCAATATCTGCCAGCTGCAAAAAGGCCGGTTGGATTTCTTCAAGCCAGCGATAGCCAACGGATGTATGACAGCGGGGGCAGCAGTCAACAAAGCCGTCAAGCTCCACGGCTGCCACAAGCGGATAAACAACAAAGGTCTTTTTGCAATGGGGGCAGGTCAGATGCATTTCCAGCATGATTTTACGCTCCTTCGTTCTTGTTGAAAATAAGACGGTCAAGGCTGTATGCAACGCTGTCTATTGTATGGTTCTCCGCGTCTGGCACACTGGGCAGAAAATTGCCGTCCTTGTCCGTGTCGTACTCATATTGTGAAAACTCACGGTAGATGTTGGGTGTGCGTTTGGGGTCAACTACAAGCGTCCGCTTTTGCAGCCACTTGATGCGGTAGTTCACACAGCCGGGACGCTTGGTACAGGGCCGGGCCTGCAAGCCGTATGTACGCAAGTCCATGATGCTCTTTGGTTCAGCGCAGTCGCAATAAATAACCTGTTCCGGGGCCGTTTCTGCGCCTGTGATGGGGTTCTTTCTGGTTTCTCCCACATGGTCAAGGCTGTGCGCCCTGATCTCAGCGGCAAGGGCCTCATTCGACAGGCCGCGCTTGTAAATCTCATCCGCAAAATAGATGGTTTCGGTGCTGCGGTCATAGAACAGCGCCACAACAGCGGCAGGGTCAGACGCAAAACCGAAGTCAACGCCCACATAGCGGTAACACTGCATTGCAAGCTCTTCGTCTGCGATCTCTCGCACTTCCAGCGTGGTGAACACCTCGCCGCCGCTGCCGGTGGGAATGCCCAGATACTCATGATCGTACACTTTCGGGTTTAGGCTCTGGATGCGCTGGGCTTCGTTCAGAAACACCTCTCCCAGCCATTCTGGGGGCACCTGGGTGTAATCCGTGTGCAGGGTCAATGCTTCCTCGTTGGGCTGCTGGATGAACTTATTTGCCCAGTTATTCAGGGACACAGGCGGGTTGAAGCTGCGGAACACCACAGGCTTACCGCCACGGCCCACGGACTGCATCACGCTGCGGACAAAGTTTTCTCCGGGCAGCTCGGAAAATTCCTCGAACCACACCCACCGGAAAAAGCCCTTTGCAGGCTTGATAGACTTGATCTTGCTGTTATCGTCCAGCCCTCGGAAGATGATCTGCGCGCCGGTGGGAAGGTAGGTGCAGCGCATGGGTGACACGGTGCAGCTCCACAGGTCAGACACACCTAGCGCGTCAATAGCCCATTGGATTTGTGCAAACACGGATTCCCTCAAGGTGCTGCCCCACCGCCTGAACACCACAGCAGAGCCGGTGCCGGTGGGGTCTTTCTGGATGCCGTCCACGATCTCCAACGACACAAAGGACGATTTGCAGGAGCCGCGCCCACCGGGAAGATTGTAGTAGGTGTGTGCATCTGCGGCTATATCCGCGTGGATAGCATGGTATACAGCCGCTTCGTGCTCGGTAGGGTCGATGCCCTGCACGCGCTCAAACGTGGCAGCTCTGGCCGCTTTCCGGGCCTGTAGTGCCCGGATGCGCTTTTCCAGCCGGTCAAGCTCCATTCGCTTCTACCTCGTCCAGCAGCTTTTCCAGCTCTGCCAGCTTCTTCTGCTGTTCATCAATGCGGATGCAGTTCAAAACGGCGTTGCAGCAATTTGTGATAGCCGTTGCCCGCTGCGGGTCGATCTCGTTATTCAGCAGCATATTTGCGATCTTGGACAGCGTGCGGCGTACCTCTGCGGGAGTTGAAAGTTTGATCTTCAAATATACTCACCTCGATGCAAAAAGGGCGCACAGGTCAGCCCCATGCGCCCAAATGATGCCATATCAGGCGATTGCCTGATAATAGATGCCCTTTGCTTTGTTTTCCAGAACAAACGCGTCGTAGTAAATACGGCCCTCCACCAGACTGCCGGACAGGAAAGGCGGGTCAAGGTGAATCTTGTACTCCGCCAGTTTGACCGGGGCCACGGTAGCCACGGGATGCGCGATCATAAAGCCAAACTTCTCAGGCAGGCGGTTGGACGCGATCTTGACCACGCTCAAGCCGTCCAGCTGGGCAATGACGCCCTTCTTGCGCAGTTCCGCACCGATGTCCTGATTGTCGAAGGTGGCCTTGGACTGCTTCAGGAGCGTGTAGGCGGTCGGGGTCAGAATGAGCACACGATCAGATGCGGGCACTTCTGCGTCATCCATCTGGGCATTTGCCGTGATGATCTGCGTATAGATGTTTTCAGCGGTCAGGGCTGCGGCTTCCGGCTTAATGCCTGCATTTGCTGCCATCACGCTGTAAACATAGGAGTCAATCTCCGGGAACACCTTCTCACGCTGCTGGCGTGCCAGAGCGCTGGCGGCTGCAACCTGCATCTTGGTTTCGTCCGTGTCCATCTTGTCCACCTCGAACGTGAAGGAACGGTCTTTGGTGATCGTGAATGTCTCGGTGGTGGCCTGCAGGGTGCTGATCGTGCCATACTGAGACTTGTTCCCCTCCAGAATGGGGCCGTTTCGGTTGAAGTCCTCCATCTCGGTGGACTTGACCTTATACAGCTTGATGGTCTTTGCACCGTCAAAGCTGAAATCCTTGTTGGTTACAAGGCTAGTCTTGCTCTCGGAGTAAAACTGTTCGTCTGTATATGCTTGAAACTGGGTTGCTAACTCAATAGCCATTTATAGATCCTCTTTCAGTTGTTCAGACCGAAAGCCCGCTTTAACTCAGCGTCTTTGTCTTTACCCTGGGAAAGCCAGGTGGGCGGGGTGTCCACCCTTGCGCCGGTGGTGGTCGTGGTGACAGTGTACCCGTTGCCGGTGACGCTCTGCACCGCCTTTACAGCGGTCTTGAACGCTTCCGGGTCGCTGGTGTCCAGCTTATCCAGCAGCGCCGCGCTGATATGGTTATCAGCCAGATACTGACGGCAGGCTTCCCGGGCTTCCCACTGGTTGAAACGCTGGCTTTTGGCTTCTAACGCTTCCTCGCGGGCTTTCAGATCTTTTTCTCGTGCGTCAAGGTCGCCCACGCGCTCGGCACTCTTGGAGCGCTCACGGGCAAGCCGATCTGCAACGATGGTTGTTTACTTCGTCTTGGGTAAAAGTCCGCTCAGAGCCGTTATTTTCGGCCTGCTGGGCGGTGCTGGGGGTAGTGGTGGGATTCTCCATTGATAGCACCTCATTTGCCGTATGAGTAGACGTAAAAAGCAGCAGGCGGCAAACCTTATGCCGCGCATGGTGCACCGGGGAAAGGAAAAGCCCGGTGCAAGGGGTCTGTCCGTTCCTGCAATGCTGGGCGCTCTGATCGTGGGTCATGGCACACCCACAGCCAGACCGTGCAGCAAAGAGCAGTCAGGAGCCGGACGGCGCTATAAACCGCCTGCTATGGTCAGTATACCACATTGCGTTGTAAAATGCAAATATAATGCTATGCAATATCACTCTATTGCCACATTGCGTTTTTGCTTGGACAGCAGCAGGCTGTATTGTCCGTAGGTCATGCCCATAGCATCAGCCATTGCGGCAGCTTCACCCAGTGACAGCGGTTCACCGTGTTCCAGATGATATGCAGCCCATGCCAGAGTTTTCACGCGGTTCCGTTCCCGTTCATCCTGGGCTTGCTTCATCTCGCAGTCAAGACAGCGGATTCCCGGTGCAAACTGGTACATCACAGCCCCACAGACAGGGCATTTTTTGAGCCTTTTCTTCATGGTATAAGATGACCTCCGGCAAATAAAAAGAGCGTGCAGCAGCCTTTCCGGGACTGTAACACGCTCTCAGGGGTGGGGGTGGCGCTATGTACTCAACGCACCACCGTCAAATTTTACTCTTTGTAATGGTCTGAAAGAGCGTCTGTACTATGCTCGTATTGTACCATAAAAAGGACTTAACTGCAAGAATTTTACCTTGTAATGTCATTCTTTTGCTTCTTCTTTCTCGTAGTCGTCCAGCCATGCCGCCACGGTTTCAAGGTTCATCGGCGGCGGCGCGATCACGGTATTGGTCGCCATGTCCTTGATGAAATAGAACTTCGTGCTCTTGTCCACATCCACGTCAAGGCCGAGTGCGTTTGCCCTTTTGCTCAGGCGCAGGAAGTCGAGAAAACGGTTGCGCTGCGCTTCGGACAGGCTGAGCACCTCTTCCACCAGCTCGACCGCTATTTTCCTTTTCTCCGGGGTCATGTTAGGGCAATACACTTCTGCTTCCTTCACAAGCTGCTCGTGCAGTTCCTGTTTGGTCATGCTGCACACCTCCTCAGCCCCAGAAACCGAAGGTGCGCCAGTAGGCCACCGCACCCACGAAGAACATCAGCGCCACAGGAGCCGTACACTGAAATTGATAAGCAGTCATTGTAAAATTCCTCCGTTTTTGTTAAAATAGAGGCGGGAAACACGCCGTGCAAAGCATATTCCCGCCATTTGCCGCCCTCGCTGCTGGAACAGCGAAAGCGGCTTTTTTGTTTGTTGCGGTCTTGGGCTTAATCGTCCTTGTGGGTCAGCTCGTCCGTGGTGATTGCCGCCTGCATCTCTGCCGCCTTGTCAAAGGCGTTCTCTTCGGCTGCAAAGACAGCATCAACGGCACGCTCGTACAGCTTGGAGCGGGTTTCCGGGTCGATGCCATCCAGATGGTTGATTGCGCCCAGCAGCTTAGAAAGCTTCTTCATCAGATGGCGGTTGCTGTTGCGGTCGGTGACAAGTGCAAACAGGTTCGGGTTGGAATCGTGGTTGATGATCATGGTTTCGTCCTTTCTTCGCCACTACTGGCGAAACAAAAAAAATTATAAACACGGCCAGATTAGGCCGGGTTGCTGTTGGTTCAGCGGGTCAGCCCTTTGGCGTAGACCCAGATCAGGCGCAGTTTGCGCAAGCCTGCCTTTTCCAGCAGCTTCGTAATAGCGGCGATATAGCCGGTGCGGTCGGTATCATTCATGTGCTCACCCCCTCACGCCGGACACTTCCAGCGGTTTTCCCGGCCATCCGGGACGGCAAGAAAATACTGGCCGTTTCCGCTGGCCTGCTCAATGCGGCTTGCGATGGGCGGGGCGATGTCCTCAAGGCGCTGCGGCGTCCAGCAGCTCGAAATGATGGTGACTTTCCCGCTGCTGCACCGGGCGTCGATGACCTCTAAGGCCCGGTCAAGGTCGGTCGCGCTGGGCGTTCCCCTGCTGCTCACGACGTCCAAAAAGCCGTCCAGCCACAGGATATTGCAGCCTTTGGCCGTCTCGATGAGCTGCCAGTCCTTGGAGCTGCGCCGTGCAAAGCTCTTCCACGGCTGGTAGTTCAGGCCGCTAGAGCCATTGGCCATGAGGTGATAGTAAATCTTACTGCACAGGTGGCTCTTGCCGGTAGCGGTCTGACCGCCGATGTAGAACACGCCAGCGGGGCGCTGGGCAAACTCTCCGGCCTTGCGGTGGAGGTTGCGTCTCCATTCGCTGTCGCCGTCGATGTAGTCCCCGTAGCGGGGCGCGTTGCCTGCCTTCCGTGCGTCGTCCTCACGTACTCGAACAGAGCCACACTCCGGGCAGATGGTCAGCAAGCCGTGGAAATGCTCATCATTTGACCAGACGTCCATAACGTGGCCGCTGCCATTGCAGACCGGGCAGGGGCTTCCGTCTGGGTGGTTGTATTCAGCTTTCAGCCGTGCGCTGTGCTGCTGCCATGCGTTCAAATCCATCAGTTATCACTCCTTCTTTTCTGCGTCCGGTGGGGCTGCATCAGCAGCAGCCCACGCCGGGCGCTTTATGTTTTCAAAAAATTTGCGGCGTGCTTCATCCGTTGCCGCGTCCCCGTCGCCATTGTCTAAAGCACTACCTAGCGACACCATGCCGCCCCTAGCGCCCTGCATGGGCGCATAGGCGGCAGGTGGCGCGGTCGGGCGTTGCTCTTCTCCTTCTCTTTTTTCTTTTACCTTCTCATTATCCTTTTCTTTCTCCTTCTCCTTATGTAACCCATTGGTTTCGGAGTCCGGAAAACCAAAAGAACTATTTTTAGACGGTCTACCGCCGTTTGTTCCGGCATCATAATGTGACTTGGCAGCGTCCAGCATAGGCTTTACTAACGGCCAATAGCCCACAATGCTCTTTGGCAGCGTCGGCTCTTTGCCAGTTGTTCCGTATTCGATGATGGCTTCGTAGAAGGTAGCACGGAGTTTTGGCGGCATTGTCTGCGCGGTTTCGCGGAATGTAAAATAGAACGGGAAATACTTCCGGGGCAAGCTATCACCCTGCCTTTGTCTCGGGCGACGGCTCGAAGAAAAACTCGCCGTACTGCTCCCGGGGGATGTTCAGGACAGCGGCCACACGGGTGATCTCTGCGCTTGTCCACGGTTGCTTTCCCTGCATCCTGGCAGTCATGGTACTTTTTGCCATGCCTGCGGCCTGCGCTACATCCCCTTGCCGCAGCTCCATTTCCGCGAACCTTACGCGGAGTTTGTGATAAGGCTGGTACATTGTTACACCTCTTCTTTCAATTCGTCCAGCGGCACGCCAAGGGCGGCGGCAACATGGCCTGCGGTGGTGCGCCATACCGGTTGACCCTTACGCATTTTCCATATAGCATTGCGTCCAACGCCTGCCTTTAAGGAAAGTTCCTCGGTAGTCAAGTTCTGACGCGCCATCTCCGCTACAACTTTCACGCGATCGACTGTAATTGACTTCGATAATTTATCTCACCTCAATTCAGGGATTTTTGTCCCTCTGTAGCGTATTATAACAGGGCTTTTTGTCCCTGTCAATAGTTAAATTAGGGCTTTTTCTTCCTTTTGAAGAAAAAATATGATATACTACACGCTAAAGGGGGAGTTTTAGATGACAATCGGAGAAAGAATCGCCGAGGAGAGAAAGCTTGCTGGATTGACGCAAAAAGAACTCGGCGCACAAACTGGCATTGACCCATCGACAATTCGCAAATACGAATCCGGGAGACTTAACCCCAAAATTGAAACAATAAAGAAAATCGCAGAAGTCTTGAATATAAACTGGTATGATTTATATGAAGGATTAGATAGCCAATCCTCAAACAATGCCGCTCTCGATCAAATAAAATGGGGGCTTGGCACGATTACCGTGGAAAATGGAAAAATAAAAGAAATAAGCTATGAGGATCTCTTAGAGAAGCAAAAGAAAACTGGAAAAGCGCCTAAATTGGATCCAGATTTAGCAGTTTTTGCGGATTTTTTGAAATTAAACGATGCTGGACAATTTGTCGCACTGCAATCGGTTCTTGAAGTTATCGATCGTCGATTGAACCATTCAAACGCATTAAAATTCAAGTATTATGTGGAGCTTCTGCAAAAAGAAGCCTATGATTCTATAAAAAATATTGCTACTCCAAACGAAACATCTAATAGCCATGCGTTTGAAGCATTACAAGAAGTTTATGACCGAGTAAAGGAGCTTGCGCAGCTTCCTATTTATCAAAAGCCCATAGACCCCGATAAAAAATAAAGCCCACTGCGCAGAGCACAGCAGGCGGCGGGCTGTATCGCGTTTTACGACCTACCCACTGACGGGCAATCATTGACGCTTCGGAGAGCTCAAAATTGAGCCAAATAGTTATGTTAGAAGAATACGATTTTACCAACGCGAGAAAGAATCCCTATATTCAGCGGGAAGGGGGTGCAGCAGATGAGCAAGCGGACGAACACGGCCGTTTGGCAAGAGAAGTTCAGCCGGTGGCGGGTGGCGGTGCAGAAGGACGGCCAGCGCCGGTATTTTTACAGCAGCACTCCCGGCCGCACAGGCCAGCGGGAAGCGAACCGCAAAGCTGATGCGTGGCTTGAGGACGGCATAGGCGCGAAGGTGGGCCGGGCTGAGGACGTGTACAAACTCTGGCTCGAGGGCCTGAAGCAGACCACCAGCGCAAGCAATTATGAACCGATCGAAAGCCGGTGGCGTACCTGGGTGCTGCCGATCATCGGCAAAAAGCGGGTCAATGCCCTGACGGATGCCGATTTGCAGGCCATCGTAAACAAGGCCGCTGCCGCTGGCAAGAGCCGGAAAACGTTACAGTCCATTGCCGGTGATCTCCGGGCCTTTTGCAAATTCTGCCGCAAAGCAAAGCTCTCCACCTATCTGCCGGAGGATGTGCAGATACCAGCCAGCGCACGCCTGAAGGGCAAGAAGGTCTTGCAGCCAGATGATTTAATAAAGCTGTTCAGCATCGACACGACATTGTATCGCAACAAGCGCGTGCACGATGATTATATCAACGCATACAGATTTGCGGTGCTTACCGGCTTGCGGCCCGGGGAACTGCTGGGCCTGCGTTGGTCAGACATTAAGGGCAGTACGGTCAATATCTCCCGCGCCATCAACGTAAAAGGGCAGGAGACGCGCGGAAAGAACGAAAATGCTTGCCGGTCATTCGTCCTGCCGGACGTTGCAAAAGCTGTCCTAGAAGCTCAGAGGGCTATCACCGGCCATTGTGAAAGCGTGTTCTGTCTGGAAACAGAGCGCCGGTTTTATAAGCGCTGGAAAGTGTTCTGCGCTGCCAACGATCTGCAGCCGGTCAGCCTGTACGAACTGCGGCACAGCTTTGTTTCCGCAATCAAGACGCTGCCCGCCGGGGAGGTCAAGGCGCTTGTAGGACACTCCGAGGATATGGACACATACGGCATTTACTCCCACGCCCTGACCGGTGAGGATGTAGCCACAGCGCAGGCCGTCAACGCGGTATTTATGAAGCTGCTGCACGGCTGAAAAATACCACACTTTTTACCACACTTCCCGATTTTAGGGAACTGGGTGCGGTTCTATGTGCAGAATTTCAGCCCATAGCAACGCCACATTTTCAGCCTGAAAATTGCGATTTTTTCACGATAGAACGGCGGGAATTGGTTCGACTCCCATCGCCTCCACCACACGTGAGCCAGACGAACCCTCTGTGCTCCACCAAAGGGAAGAGCCTCACCGCTTTGCAGTGAGGCTCTTCCCTTTTCATCTTATAGCATCCTTATCCCATGAAATCAAGCAGCACGTCGATGTCCTGACTGATGGCGCGGAGATAGTCAGCTCCGCCGCGCCGGCCGTCATAGTTCCGGACGCGGCTGCTCATCTCCGTCAGGAGCTCTTCCTTCCGCACCAGAACGGGGTCTCCGATCCATTCGTCTTTCTCTATAAAGGCTTCCAGCTGCTCATATTCTTTTATGATACGGACGTTGGACAGGTTCTCCGGGAGGGTACGGGCATCGAACCAGTCCGGCTGCGCGTGAAAGTCCAAAGGCGGCAGCGGGTCCAGCGGCTCATCGGCGTCCCACACATAGGGATGCCGGTCATCTTCTTCCGGCGTCTTCTTGAAGCGTCCTACCCGATTCTCGGCCTTGCCGACCGTCTCATAGTGGTTGAACAGCGCCTCAGCGTCATAGCCATAGAGCTCGTAGGCGTCCGAATAGCGGTCTGCATAGTCCTTGTACTGGAATGTCTCGACGCTCTCCGTCCCCGGGGTAAGGTCAAGCCAGATGCTCACCGCCTCCGCATGGGTGGGCAGAGCTGCCATGACCGTCAGGGCCAGAACCCCCGATGTGACCGCCGCAATAAATTTTCTTCGCATGATAAAACCTCCTTTTTATGAGCGGTTCATCCCAGGATCGAGAATCTCCGCACTACAGCCAAAAGAGCCGCTGCCCGCAAAATGCGGCAGCGGCTCTTTTCAGCTTTTCAGTTCAGCCGGGTGTCAGCTCAGGACTGGCAGGCGGTGATGAGGCTCATCTTGTAGACCTCGTCGGCGTTGCAGCCACGGGACAGGTCGTTGATGGGAGCGTTCAGGCCCTGCAGGATGGGGCCGTAGGCAGCGTAGCCGCCCAGACGCTGTGCGATCTTATAGCCGATGTTGCCGGCCTCGATGCAGGGGAAGATGAAGGTGTTGGCCTGACCGGCGACCTTGCTGCCCTTGCACTTGACCTGTGCGACCTCGGGAGCAACGGCTGCGTCGAACTGCAGCTCGCCGTCAATAGCCAGCTCGGGGGCCATCTCCTGAGCCTTGATGACAGCGTCGTGGCTCAGAGCGACGGTGCCGCCCTTGCCGGAGCCCTTGGTGGAGAAGCTCAGGACAGCGACCTTCGGGTCGATGCCGAACAGCTTAGCGGTCTTAGCGGTCTCGACAGCCACCTCAGCCAGCTTGGCAGAAGCAGCGACCTTGACCTCGCCGGTAGCCTTATCGACGGTATCGGTGTAGTCGATGTTGACGGCGCAGTCGCCCATCGCGATGCGCTTCAGGCCCTCTTCGCCGCAGTCACGGTCCAGAATGAAGCAGGAGCTCACCAGATGAGCGCCCTTCTTGGTCTTGACCAGCTGCAGAGCGGGACGGATGGTGTCGGCGGTGGAGTAGGTAGCGCCGCCCAGCAGGCAGTCAGCCTTGCCCATCTTGACCAGCATGGTGCCGAAGTAGTTGGACTTCTTCAGCAGAGCAGTGCACTCCTCTGCGGTCTGCTTGCCCTTGCGCAGCTCGACCATGGTGTTGACCATCTCATCGAAGCCGGCGTAGTTCTCAGGGTCGATGATCTCAGCAGCGGAAATATCAAAATTGCCAGCAGCGGCAGCAGCCTTGCACTCTGCCTCGTTGCCGACCATAACAACTTTCAACACGCCCTCAGCCAGCAGCTTGCTTGCGGCCTCCAGGATGCGGGGGTCATTGCCCTCGGTAAAAACGATCGTCTTGGGGTTTGCCTTCAGCTGGGCTACCAGGGGTGCAAACATATCAGCCATTGTTGATTACCTCCGAAATTACTTTGCAATTATTCCCGGGCATCACAGATATGCCCTTCTTTTTTATTCTAGCACAGAGTCAGAAAACTTCAAGACAAATCTTGAATTTTGTGGTATATTTTAAGGAAGGAATCGTGCGATAATTTGTTAAGAAAATGTCATTTAGTTTGTGAGAGGATACCGAGCTTATGGATTGGGAAACACTGAAAACCGACTGTCTCGCCTGTCAGCGCTGTCCGCTGCACACCACCCGGCACAACGTGGTGTTCGGGCAGGGCGTGGAGAATGCCGAGGTGCTCTTCGTGGGCGAAGGCCCCGGCCAGAGCGAGGACGAGCAGGGCCTGCCCTTCGTGGGACGCAGCGGCCAGCTGCTGGACAAATACCTCTTCGCCATCGACCTCGACCGTGCCTCCAACTGCTATATCGCCAACATCGTCAAGTGCCGCCCGCCCCAGAACCGCGACCCCCTGCCCGCCGAGAGCGAAGCCTGTATGCCCTGGCTGCGGGAGCAGTTCCGTCTGCTGCGGCCTAAAATCGTCGTCTGCCTGGGCCGCATCGCCGCCCAGCGGATGATACGCGCCGACTTTTCGGTGACGAAGGAGCACGGCACCTTTATTGAGAAGAACGGCATCCTCTTCATGGGGACGTTCCACCCCGCCGCCCTGCTCCGTCAGCCCCAGAACAAACCGGAGGCTTTCGGCGACTTTGTGGCCCTGCGGGATAAAATACACGAGGTGTGCGAGCATACCTACACTCCTTCCGTCGCCTCCGGCGACACCTCCCTCTAAGAGGGAGGCTTTGGCATTCCGCAAGATTTTGTCTTCGACGGGAAACTTTCCCGTCTTGTCAAGGGCTCCCTCATTGAGGGGGCTGTCTGCGAAGCAGACTGGAGGAGTACACCTTTCACCTCATTTTTGCATACCCTATAGCAAAAGTGAGGTGTTTGAGTATGAATGCTGTACGCAGCAATTCTGTTGATTTCTTTCTGGGCACCACCACCCCCGCCGGGTTCAAGGGCTATTTTGAGCCGCTTCGGCGGGAGCCGGGGATGCAGATGTATCTCATCAAAAGCGGGCCGGGCTGCGGCAAATCGACGCTGATGAAGCGGCTGGCCGTCAAGGCCGAGCAGAAGGGGGAGCCTATCCAGCGCATCCACTGCGCCAGCGACCCCGACAGTCTGGACGGCGTCATCTTTCTCGACAAGCGCGCCGCCATCGTGGACGCCACCGCACCCCATGTCATGGAGCCGGACGCCCCGGGCGCAGAGGAGCAGGTGGTGAGCCTGTACCACACACTGGACGCCGACGCCCTCCACGCCCACGCCGACGAGGTGAAGCGGCTCTTCGCCCAGAACACTGCCCTGCGCAGCCGGGCCGCGCGGTATATCGCATCTGCCGGGAGCCTGCTGCTGGACAGCCGCCGGGCTGAGGCGTGCAGTGCCAACTTCGAGAAAGTCCGCCGCTACGTCAAGCGGCTCTGCGCCCGGACTCTCCCCCGCCTGCCCGAGGGGGCCTCGGCCAGCGAAGAGCTGCGGCTGCTGTCGGCCATCACGCCGAAAGGGCCGGTCTTCTACCGCGGCACCGTACAGGCGCTGGCCGACCGGTATGTGGTCTTCCATGACGACTACGGCGCCGTCTCCCGCCTGCTTCTCGAGCTTATCCGGGCCGAGGCGCTGGCCCGGGGCTACCACATCATCACCTGCCCCTGCGCCATGCACCCCGACGACAAGATCGACCATCTCTTCATCCCGGCCCTCCGGCTGGCTTTCCTCACCGACAACCGGTGGCACCCGGTGCAGCTGCCCGGCGTGCAGGCCGTCCGGTGTACCCGTTTCGTGGACCGGGAAAATCTGGCGGGCTACCGCGCCCGTCTCCGCTTCAACGAGCGGGCGGCAGCAGAGCTTTTGGAACAGGCCGCCGACCTGATGGCACAGGCCAAAGCCTGCCACGACGAGCTTGAGACTTACTACCGCGCCGCCGTGGACTTCGGCAAGGTGGACGAAGCTGCCGCCCAGTGCGCCGGGATGCTGGGGCTGGCGTAGTTTTTGGGAAAGTTTGTCGTGTGCGAATGCCTCTCCCTTTGGGAGCAACGGCGACGACCGCCGCCAGTGGCGGAAGCAGGGAGGAGCTGTTGGGGCAGCGGCCAGCAAAACGCAAGCGGAGCGCAGCGGATGCTGAGTGCCGCAACCCGGGCAGTGGCATCGCTTGCGATGACGGAGAGGGCAAGCACGCTGCCAAAAATACAGCTGTTGTGATAATATCTCTCTGACAAAGAAAGTGCCTATCGCTGTGCGGCGGCTCCATCGTGCCGGGCTTGCCCTCTCAGGCGCTCCCGCGCCAGCTCCCCCAAAGGGGGAGCCTTATACAAGATGATGCCATAAAAAAGGAAGTGACCCGCTATGCCTGCTTTTCGCCTGCCTGTCCGCCAGCTGGTGGAATTTTTGCTCCGCACCGGCAGCATCGACAGCCGCTTTACCGGCTTCGACCGCGCCAACGAGGGCGCACGCATCCACCGCAAGCTCCAAAAGGCCGCAGGCGAAGGCTACGCCGCCGAAGTCTTCCTCTCCGGCGAGCGGGAGGCGGCGGGCATCCCCTTCACCATCGAAGGCCGGGCCGACGGCATCTTCACCGACGAGGCGGGCGTGACGGTCATCGACGAGATAAAGACCACAGCCGTCCCCGCCGGCGACATCGCCGAGGACATGAACCCCTGCCACTGGGCGCAGGGAATGGTCTACGGGGCGCTGTATGGCCGTCAGCAGGGGCTGGAAAAGCTGGACGTCCGGCTCACCTACTACCAGATCGACACCGACGACATCCTCCGCTTCGTGCGGCATTTCACCCTTGAAGAGCTGGAAGCGTTTTTGCAGGATCTGCTCGAGCAGTACGCCCCCTGGGCGCAGCGTCAGCTGGCGTGGAAGGAGCAGCGGGGCGTGAGCCTTTCGGCGCTGGATTTCCCCTTCCCGGCCTACCGGCCCGGGCAGAGGGCGCTGGCAGGCGAAGTCTACCGCGCCTGCACTGCCGCGCCGTCTAAAAGCGGCGTCCGGCTCTTCTGTCAGGCCCCCACCGGCATCGGCAAGACCATGAGCGTCCTCTTCCCTGCTCTGCGGGCCATCGGCACCGGCTGCGGCGAGAAGCTGTTCTACCTGACGGCCCGCAACACGACTCAGTCCGCCGCCGAGGATGCCATTGCGCGGCTGCGGGCGTCTGATCCCAAGCTGGCTCTGCGCAGCGTGACCCTGACAGCCAAGGAGAAGGTCTGCCTCCACCCGGATGCCGAGGGCCATCCCGCCTGCCTGCCGGAGCTCTGCCCCTACGCAAACGGCTACTACGACCGGGTGAACACGGCCCTGAAAGCCCTTCTGGACGACGGCACCGGCCGCTTCGACCGGGCCGCGCTGGCCGACGCCGCAAAGCAGTTCACGGTCTGCCCCTTCGAGCTGGGGCTGGATCTGAGCGAGTGGTGCGACGTCATCATCGGCGACTATAACTACCTCTTCGACCCCGTGGTGCATCTGCGGCGGTTCTTCGACAGCGCAGGCGACTGGCTCTTCCTCGTGGATGAGGCCCACAATCTGCCCGAGCGGGCGCGGGCCATGTACTCGGCGCGCTTCTGCAAGAGCAGCCTCACCGAGGCAAAACGCGCCCTCGGGCGGGGCAAAAGTACCCTTAAGACCGCTCTGAGCAAGGCCGACAAAGCCTTTTTAGAGGGACGGAAAGCGGTCTCGGCCCTCGCGCCCCGGCGGGGCAGCACTGCCGCCGAAGAGGACGACAGCGGCCAGACCTCACTGCTGGGATCTGCGGAGACGCCCGCCATCGAGCTGCCTGCCGCCGACTACGCTCAGGACGGCACGGTGTTCTGCAAGGAGCTTCCCTCAGCCCTGCTGGCCCCGCTGCGGGCGCTGACGGCTCCCTTGCAGGACTGGCTGGAAGAGGATCCCGACGCCGAAGCCCACGCGGCCCTGCTGGATCTCTACTTTGAGGTGCAGGACATCCTGCGGGCGTCGGAACGGTACGACGAGCATTTTGCCGCCCAGCTCACCGCCCGGGGCAGTGACCTTGAATTGCAGCTGCTCTGCCTCGACCCGTCCCCCTTCGTAGACGCAAGCCTTTCGGCAGGGCGGGCGGCGGCGCTGTTCAGCGCGACGCTGACGCCGCCGGGCTACTACCGCACCGTCCTCGGCTGTCCCGAGGCCCGGGCCGTGGCGCTGGAAAGCCCCTTCCCGGCAGAAAACCTCGGGCTCTACTGTCTACCCTCCATCTCCACCCGCTACCGCCAGCGGGACGCCAGCATCCGTCCCATCTCGGACGCCCTCGCGGCGCTGGCGTCCAGCCGGGTGGGCAACTATCTGGCCTTCTTCCCCAGCTATGCCTATCTGCGGCAGGTGTGGGAGGACTTCACCGCCCGCTACCCGGACATCGGCACACTGGTACAGGAGAGCGGTCTGGACGACGCCGGGCGGGCAGCGTTCCTCGAGCGGTTTTCGCCCTGCCCGGAGAAGACGCTTCTCGGCTTCGGGGTCATGGGCGGCATCTTCGGCGAGGGCGTGGACCTGGCGGGAGACCGGCTCATCGGCTGCGCCATCGTGGGCGTGGGCCTGCCGCAGGTGAGTCCCCGTCAGGAAATGCTGCGCCGCTACTACGACGCCCAGAACGGGGCGGGCTTCGACTACGCCTACCGCTGGCCCGGGATGAACAAAGTCCTGCAGGCCGCCGGGCGGGTCATCCGAACGCAGGAAGATAAGGGCGTGGTGCTGCTCCTCGACGACCGCTTTGCCCAGAGCGAGTACGCCCGGCTCTTCCCGAAGCATTGGAGGCATCTGGAATATCTGAGGGATACAGAAGAGCTGAAGAAAAAATTAGCGGAATTTTGGGGGGAATAACCTCTCCGTCAGCATCCTTGCCCTCTCAGGCGCTCCGCGCCCATGCCGGGTTGCGGCTCCCAGCGTCTGCTGCGCTGCCGCTTGCATCCTGCTGGCCGCGGCCCCAACAGCTCCTCCCTGTTTCCGCCGCTGGCGGCGGTCGTCGCCGTTGCCCCCAAAGGGAGAGCCTTTTATATGGAAAAAGAGGCAGACTCGCATCTGCCTCTTTTTCCATGCACTTATCGCCTTGCTCTCGCCGTCTTTTTCCGCATGATGTCCCATGAGGGCATCTGGCTGCGCAGGGTATCCCACGCCGTCATCTGGACGCTCGTCCGGGTGCGCAGCCCCTCGAAAGCCTCATCGAGGTACTGCATCTCAGCCACAGCATGCATCGCGTGGTCGGAGACGCAGAGACGGCCCAGCGGGGTCTTACAGAGCGCCAGGACCATGGCGTCCATCTTCCGGCGGCCGGGCGTACCGGCACGGTAGCAGTCGGTGTTCTCCTTGTCGTCCACGGGGATGTGGGCGGCTTTCAGCATCTCGCAGGCCTCCCACGCGGCGTCGAGGACCAGATCACGCTGCTCCTTCGTCGCCTTGGAGAGGTCGCCGCTGCAGGCGTAGCAGAGATAGCAGGCCGGCAGGATGAGGGCGAGGTGGCACTTGAGCCATCCGTCCATGTCGCTGACGAAGGTCAGCTTGTACTTTGCGCCCTCGAAAGCCGTCTTGACCCGGTAGCGGAAGACGCCCGAAAGAGGCGCGGTGGCCCCGCCGATGGTCATACCCACGCCGACGTGGGCGCTGACGACCTTATCCACATCCCGGTGGCCGCCGCTGCTCTGGAAGCCGAAAGCGATTTTATCCGCCGGGCGCTGCATGGCCTGCATGACCTCCACAGCGTAGGGGTCGTTGCCCACGAAGACGAAGTATTCGCTCCTGTTCTGCTTGAGGACGGGCAGCACGTCGGGCAGCTGCCCGGCCTGCATCGTCACGAAAACGAGGTCGTAGCAGTCGTCCGGGGCCAGCGTGTCGATGGTGGCCACCCGATCCACCGTGGTGCGGCACTGCGCCCAGTGGCGGATGACGAGGCCCCTTTGGTCGAGCCTCTCCTTCCACTCGCCCCGCGCCAGCATGGTGACGACATTCTTTTTGTTCTGCAGCAGACGGTGGGCCAGCTCGCAGCCCTGTACGCCTGCACCATAGACCAGTATCCTCATCTCTGCCTGCCTCCTTATACAGGCCCCTCTCCGGGGCCGGAAGTCATCAGTGCTTCAAAAACGAGAAGAAGCCCTTCTTCTCATACGGCTTTTCCTCTGCGCCGGTCACGGTATAGCCCGTGTCGGCGATGGCAGCCTTCAGGGCCTCGATGTCCAGCGGCTGGGCCGAGACGATGACCGTCTCTCCCTTGGTGTGGGAGGAAGTCACCTTCTCCACCTGCGCAGTCTTGCGCACCACCTCGTTGACGTGGCTCTCGCACATGCCGCACATCATGCCGTCTACTTTCAGCGTCGTCTGGACCATTGGTCAGTACCTCCTAAGGATCGTTCTCCACTGGGCAGACTGCACAAGCCGCCCGGGTGTTTTTCGTCATTTTGTTAGTTTTACCTAACTTTTTATGGGAAACAAAAGGCCGTCGGCCCCGCGCACCCCTCAGCGCCCGAGACAAAAGACCCTGTTTTTTCTGTTTCCGTCTTCATCATACCACACCGGTATGGTAATTGCAAGTGCCGGTTCCTCACAGTACACGGGTGTGGTATATTTCTCCCGTCTCTACGTCTTTCCAGTAGAAGACACCGTTTTCCAGAATCATATAGCTGTGGGGACTGTTTTCCTTCGGGATGCTCAGGGAGCCGGGGTTGAGGCAGACGTTCCTCTGCCCGAACTCCGTCCACGCCGGGACGTGGGTGTGGCCGTGGAGCAGGATGTCCCCTTCGGCCAGCGGCGGCGGGTTCTTTCCATTATAGATATGCCCGTGGGTGGCATAAATGAGCTTTTCGCCCGCCGGGAGGATGCAGTAATCCGCCATCACCGGGAGATCCAGCACCATCTGGTCCACCTCGGCCTCGCAGTTGCCCCGGACGCAGCAGAGTTTGTTTTTCAGGCCGTTCAGCATCGGGATGACCTCTTTCGGCGCGTAGTCCCGGGGCAGGTCGTTCCGGGGGCCGTGGTAGAGCAGGTCGCCCAGCATCAGCAGCCGGTCAGCCCCCTCCCGCTCAAAGGCCTCCACCATCTTCTTGCAGTAATAAGCCGACCCGTGCAGGTCGGACGCGATCATCCATTTCATGACGCTTTTCCTCCGTTTCTGTCTGGCTTTATTGTATCACGAAATGGCCGCTTGAAAAGCCTTTTGTGAAAAGTCATACTTTTCCCTTGACAATCCACCCGTTTCGTGGTATCCTATCGCAGGCCGGTCAGAAAGGCTCTTCCCGTACTGCCCTTTCCGGCCCGCATCCCGGTGCCGTCCGGCGGCGTCCCGTAACGCCGCTTTTGCGATGCACCGTATTTCCCAGCACTTCAATAAAACCCGTGTGGATTTTTACAGCATAGATGTTTGCTACTTTTCGCCACACAATGGCCCGCTCCAAGCCGCCGTTGTGTGGCTTTTCTTGTGCGGAAATTTCAGGAAAGGAAGCTTTTGCCCCCATGAACGATACTTTTATGAAGACGAAGCCGGTGTTCCCGCTGCTGGTGTCGATGGCTCTGCCCAACGTCATCTCCATGCTGGTGAACTCGCTGTACAACATCGTGGACAGCCTCTTCGTGGCCCAGATCAACGAGCAGGCCATGACGGCCCTCTCCCTCGTGTTCCCCATCCAGAACTTCGTGAACGCCGTCGCCATCGGCTTCGGCATAGGCATCAACGCCCTTGTCGCCCTCTACCGGGGCGCAGGCGACCACGACAGGGCGGACGCCGCCGCCACCCACGGCATGGCCCTCTCGGTGCTCCACGGCATCCTCTGCACGCTGGCAGCTACCGCCATCATGCCCGGCTTCCTGGCCCGGTTCACCGCCGACGGCACCATCGTCTCCATGGGCGTGACCTACTCCACCATCGTCTTCCTGTTCGCTACCATGAACATGGCCAGCCTCGCCTTTGAGAAGCTCTTCCAGGCCGTGGGCCGGATGAAGCTCACCATGACCGCCCTCATCTCGGGCTGTGTCTGCAACATCCTGCTGGACCCCGTCCTCATCTTCGGCCTTGGCCCGGTGCCTGCCATGGGCATTGCAGGCGCGGCGCTGGCTACCGGCATCGGACAGGCCGCCTCTCTCGTCATCTACCTCGTGGTCTACAGCACCACCGAGTCGCCCGTCCATCTGCGCCGGAAGGCCCTGCGGCCTGACCTCTCTCTCGAAGGCCGTCTCTACGCCATCGGTGTGCCTGCCATCCTGAATCTGGCCCTGCCCTCCCTGCTGGTCACCTTCCTCAACGGCCTGCTGGCGGCCTTCTCCGAGAGCTATGTGGTGGTGCTGGGCATCTACTATAAGCTCCAGACGTTCCTCTATCTGCCCGCCAACGGCATCGTGCAGGGAATGCGCCCCCTCATCGGCTACAACTACGGTGCAAAAGAGCACGCCCGGGTGGCAAAGCTCTACCAGCTCACCCTCGGCATGAGCGCCGTCATCATGGCGGCAGGCACCGTCATCTGTATGGCCGCTTCCGCGCCCCTCATCGGCCTGTTCTCTTCCAACCCCGATACCATTGCCATCGGCCAGACCGCCCTGCGCATCATCTGCCTCGGCTTTGTGGTGTCGGCGGTGTCCACCACCTCTTCCGGCGCGCTGGAAGGTCTGGGCAAGGGTGCGGCCTCGCTGGTCATCTCCCTCTGCCGGTACGTCATCTTCATCATGCCGCTGGCGTGGCTGCTCTGCCGCCAGCTCGGCCCCACCGGCGTCTGGCACGCCTTCTGGGTCACGGAAGTGCTGTCGGCTGTCATCGCCTTTGCGGTGTATCAGAAGAGCGTAACGAGAAATTAACCTCTCCGTCACGGCTGACGCCGTGCCACTGCCCGGGTTGCGGCTCCCAGCGTCTGCTGCGCTCTCGCTTGCATCCTGCTGGCCGCGGCCCCAACAGCGACTCCCTGTTTCCGCCACTGGCGGCGGTCGTCGTCGTTGCTCCTATCGAGGGGAGGCCTTGGCATTTCGGAAAGCTTCACCTCTTCGCCAGAGGCTCCCCTACTAGGGGAGCTGTCTGCGAAGCAGACTGAGAGGTTGGATGAAGGCACTCCTTCCCTGAAACGCAGAAAGCTCCCCATACCCTCACGGGCATGAGGAGCTTTTTCTTATTTTTTCTCTTTTTCCGGCACCAGCGCACACACCAGCCGCACCATCCAGGGCAAAAACGGCAGCCAGAGCAGGGCGCAGCAGACGTTGAAGGCGGTGTGGGCATTGGCGATCTGCCGGGAAATGACTTCCAGCTCCGGGCCTTTGGGGGAGATAAGCTCCACCAGCCGGACGAACCAGGGCAGCAGCACCGCCGCCAGCAGGCTCCCGCTGAGGTTGAAGCAGCTGTGGGCCAGCGCGGCGCGGGCGGCGTTCTTTCCCTGCCCGATGCAGGCCAGCAGGGCCGTGACCGTCGTGCCGATGTTGTCCCCTAACAGGACCGGCACCGCCCCGGCAAGGCCCAGCACGCTGTGGATGCCGTCCGGCCCGGCCTGACGGGCCACGTTCTGCAGCAGCGCGATGGTGGCCGAACTGCTCTGCACCACCATGGTCATGGAGAGGCCCAGCAGGATGCCCAGAAGCGGCGACTCCTTCACCCGGGTCATCCAGTCGAGAAAGACCGTCTGCCCGGCCAGCGGCTGCAAAGCCCGGCCCAAAATGTCGATGCCCTCGAAAAGCAGCCCGAAGGAGAACACCGCCTCTCCCACGGCCTGCCAGCGGGGCCTGCGGGCCGCGAAGTCGAGGAGGAAGCCCAGAAACAGCACCGGGTATACCAGCGTCTGGACATCGAAGGCGATGAGCTGTGCCGTCATGGTGGTGCCGATGTTGATGCCGTAGATGACGGCCACCGCCCGGGGCAGTTCCAGCAGCCCGGCGCTGACGAAGCCGATGACCATTACCGTCGCTGCCGAGCTGCTTTGGAGCACCGCCGTCACGGCCAGCCCGGTGAGGACGCCCAGCAGCGGCGTGGCCGTCAGCCGGGCCAGCAGCCGCTTCATGGCGTCGCCCGCCGCCCTCTGCAGGGCGCAGCTCATCCTGTCCATCCCGTAGAGGAACATCGCCAGCCCGCCGAACAGCGCAAAGAGCATCTGCATCCCCTGCTCCATCCGCACACCCCCTTGTCCGTCAGTGTATGAGGGGTGGACGGGCGGTATGACGGGAAGGCTTCTTCTCTGTGCGACCTCTCAGTCTCGCTTTCGCTCGACAGCTCCCCTACCGAGGGAAGTCTCTGGCGAAGAGGCGAGGCTTTCCGTCATGCCAAAGCCTCCCCTCGCTAGGGGAGGTGGCAGCGCGTTAGCGCTGACGGAGAGGTTTCTTCCAGCAGCCTGTATTTTTTATAAGGGTAAAGCACTCCGACTCAGATCACAGCTGGCTCTTGTACAGCTCCACGATCTCCTCCACGCTGGTGTCGCGGGGGTTGCCGGGACGGCAGGCGTCCGCATAAGCGGACTCGGCGAGGAACTGGATATCCTCTTCCTTCAGGATGCCGTTCAGGTTTGCGGGGATGCCCACGTCAGCGCTCAGCTGCTTGACAGCGGCGATGGTGGCATCTGCGGCCTCGGCGTCGTTCATCTCGTCGATGCCCTTCACGCCCATAGCCTTGCCGACGGCACGATAGCGCTCACCGGCGACGGTCTTGTTGTACTCCAGACCGACGGGCAACAGGATAGCGCAGGCCACGCCGTGGGGGGTGTCATACAGAGCGGACAGGCCGTGTGCCATGGAGTGGACGATGCCCAGACCCACGTTGGAGAAGCCCATGCCGGCGATGTACTGGCCCAGAGCCATGCCCTCACGGCCCTCCGGAGTATTCTGGACAGCGCCGCGCAGGTTCTCACTGATGAGCTTGATGGCTTCCAGATGGAACATATCGGAGATGGTGCAGTGGCCCTTGGTGATATAGCCCTCGATGGCGTGGGTCAGAGCGTCCATGCCGGTGGCGGCAGTCAGGCCCTTGGGCATGGAGGCCATCATATCGGGGTCGACCACAGCGATCTCGGGGATGTCGTTGGTATCGACGCAGACGAACTTGCGCTTCTTCTCCACGTCGGTGATGACGTAGTTGATGGTGACTTCAGCGGCAGTACCGGCGGTGGTGGGGACAGCGATGGTAAAGACGGCGTGCTTCTTGGTGGGAGCGACGCCTTCCAGAGAGCGCACATCAGCGAACTCGGGATTGTTGATGATGATGCCGATGGCCTTTGCGGTGTCCATGGAAGAACCGCCGCCGATGGTCACGATGCAGTCAGCCTCTGCGGCCTTGAAAGCGGCCACGCCGTCCTGCACATTGGCGATGGTGGGGTTGGGCTTGATCTCGCTGTAGACGGTGTAGGCGAAGCCTGCAGCGTCCAGCAGGTCGGTGACCTTCTTGGTGACGCCGAACTTGAGAAGGTCGGGGTCAGAGCAGACGAAAGCCTTCTTGTAGCCGCGGGCGGTCAGCTCGGGAACGATGTTCTCGATGGCGCCGTGGCCATGATAAGAAATAGTATTCAGAACGATACGATCAGCCATTGGTAAAACCTCCTGATTTTGCGTCCCGCCGGGCGGCGGGCACGACTCTCTTTGCTTTTACTTTACCACTTTGTTAAAATTTATTCAATATCATTTTTTATGATTTCCACGAAATTTTTATACTTTTTTGAGTTTTTGCAGAGAAAGTGGACAGAATCAAAGGTTTGCTGACAGCAAAGCGCCCTCCGGCGCGGGCCGGAGGGCGCTTTGGATCATTCTTTACTTTCCTGCGCCCTCGCCCGCGAAGAACTCCTTCGTGAGCTTTGCCACCGTGCCGGACAGCAGGAGCAGGGCCATGAGGTTCGGAATGCTCATCAGTCCGTTGAAGGTGTCGGCGATGCTCCACAGCAGGCCCAGATCGACCGTCGCGCCCAGAATGGACACGAAGGAGTAGACCACGAGGAAGGGGCCGACCACCTTGTCGGTGTGGAACAGGAACTCGATGCACCGGGAGCCGTAGAGACCCCAGCCGATGATGGTGGAGAACGCAAAGCTGCAGAGCGCCACCGCCGTAAAGATGGACGACCAGCCGCCGTAGGTGGCCGTGAAGCCGGAGATGGTCAGCTCTGCGCCCGCCGCACTGCCGTAGCCCACCGGCACGCCGCTGCACAGGATGACCATGGCGGTCAGGGTGCAGATGACGATGGTATCAGCGAAGACCTCGAAGATGCCGAACATCCCCTGCTTGACGGGCTTGCGGGTGTCGGCGCAGGCGTGAGCGATGGAGCCGGTGCCGAGGCCGGCCTCATTGGAGAAGATGCCGCGGGAAACGCCCTTCTGCATACTGAGGAAGATGCTGCCGATGGCACCGCCGGTGAAGGCCTGCGGGTCGAATGCACCGCCGACGATGGAGGCCAGCACCGCCGGGAAGCGCCGGTAGTTGATGACTACGACACCCAGCGCCAGCACGACGTAGAACAGCGCCATGAACGGCACCAGCTTTTCGGTGACACTGCCGATGCGCTTGACGCCGCCCAGCAGCACCATGGCCACCATCATGGCCACCACCACGCCCACGACGAGGTTGACCGTGGGCAGGATGCTGTTCAGGCTGCTGCCGTAGGCCAGCAGGGCCGAGTCGATGGCTGTGACGATGGTGTTGACCTGGGTGGCGTTGCCGGTGCCGAAGACCGTCAGCACACCGAACAGCGAGTACAGCACCGCGAGGAACTGCCACCGGCTGCCGAGGCCGTTTTTAATATAGTACATGGGGCCGCCCACCAGCTCGCCGTTTTTGTTCCGCTCGCGGAAATGCACGGCCAGCGTCACTTCGGAGAACTTGGTACACATGCCCAGCAGAGCTGAGCACCACATCCAGAACACCGCACCCGGCCCGCCGATGGCGATCGCGCCCGCCACGCCGGCGATGTTGCCGGTGCCGACGGTAGCAGCCAGCGCCGTACACACTGCCTGGAACGGAGTCATCGCGCCGTCGGAGGCGTCCTTTTTGCGGAAGATGCGGCCAATGGTCGTTTTGATGGCATAGGGGAATTTCCGGAGCTGCAAAAAGCCTGTCCGCACACTGAGCAGCAGGCCCACGCCGATGATGCAGACCATCGCCGGGATGCCCCAGATAAAGCTGTTGACCGCCTGATTGACGGCCGTGATGGTTTCGAGCATACTTTTACGCCTTTCTTTTTCACTTTGACACAACGAAAATTATTTTATCGTATTTTAAGCGGCCTGTCAATTTACTTTGAACGTGAAATCTGCACGTCCCGGCTGAAAGTTTGTTAAAATCGCTTCACCTTTATTTTCTCTGCTTCTTTGCCGCTTTTTTGCCCGCCAAAGCCCTACACAAACCGCGCGGGTTGTGCTATGATAAGGGTGAAATTTCGGTTTGGCACTGCCAACCGCAAGGAGATGTCATGGATGTCTGAAACATCTGCTCTGATGGATACGCTGCGGCAGGAAGGGGTCTCCCCCGACCTGTTGCGCGCTGTGGAAGAATACCGTACCGCCCACCCGCTGGCGGAGGCCCTGCGCCCCCGCATCCCCTCCCCTGCCTTCGTCTACTACGGCAGAGAGGTGTGGGAGCAGGCGCTGGCTGCCCTGCTCTGCGGCGAAAACCTGCTGCTGGCGGGCGGCAAGGCCACCGGCAAGAACGTGCTGGCCGAAAACCTCGCCGCCGCCTTCGGACGCCCCGCGTGGGACATCTCGTTCCACGTCAATATGGACGCGGCGTCCCTCATCGGCATGGACACCTTTGAGGGCGGACAGGTCAAATTCCGGCCCGGCCCGGTCTACCGCTGCGCCCAGAGCGGCGGCTTCGGCGTTCTGGACGAGATCAACATGGCCAAAAACGAGGCGCTGGCCGTCCTGCACGCGGTGCTGGATTTCCGCCGCGCCATCGACGTGCCGGGCTACGAGCGCATCCCGCTGGCCGAGGAGACCCGCTTCATCGCCACCATGAACTACGGCTACGCCGGCACCCGTGAGCTGAACGAGGCTCTCACCTCCCGCTTCGTGGTCATCCAGATGCCCACCATCACCGAGGAGAACCTCGAAAAACTCCTGCGCACCCAGTTCCCCGATTTGAACAGCAAGTACGTCAGGCAGTTCGCCCTGCTCTTCCTCGATTTGCAGAAAAAGTGCGACAGCGCGGAGATCTCCACCAAAGCTCTCGACCTGCGCGGTATGCTGGACGCCCTGCGCCTGATGCGCCGGGGCGTCGCTGCCGGGGCTGCGCTGGACATGGGCATCACCAACAAAGCCTTCGACTCCTACGAACAGGGCCTCATCCGGGATGCCATTGCCGCCCGCATCCCGGCCCAGCTCACCGCCGCAAAGCTCTTCGATTAAAATAAAAAAGGGGCGTTTT
>ULSW01018517.1_pt1 | contig 56239 bp, 31 predicted proteins | sample 1957051 | NCBI WGS metagenome assembly ULSW01 (sample SAMEA4835719, study PRJEB28245) | human gut metagenome | biome: gut microbiome; material: fecal sample | place: Denmark | collected 2008 | reverse complement strand
ATTCTCACTCAACTGTCGCATTTATAACTTGAACTTAGGTATCATATTGGGGGACAACTTTGCGCATAACTTCCATACAGGATAAAATCATACGCACGTTCGAAAGATTCTTTTGCATGATGCGCTTGTAATGCGAGTTCCTTTTTTGTATTAAACCTCTTCGCATATCGGCATATCCATTCCTTTGTATACAACTACGATTTTATGAAGCTGTGTAGTGCCGACTGCTCTCTTCACCGTATCGGTGTCAGCATAGCGATTGGCTTGAGCAATAGCTTCCAGTCGCAATTCTTCCACGCGGCTTTCGGGGTCTTTATACTTGGCATATTTTAGTTCCACAATGTAACTGTGCTTCATGTCGGAATAGATATCTAGTAGCGGACAGAGGAAAATATCGACATAACCTGCCTGTGTGTCCTGTTCGGAGATGGGGCGGTAGAAACGGTTTTGTGCTGTCATGGCAAGTGTGAAGCCATGGACAAAAAATTCGCCTTTCTGCTTGTCGCGCTGGGAGGTGTAGCGTTTCAGACAGTCGGCAATATAGCCGAAGTAAGCTTTCCAAGAGCCATCGTAGGCAAGGGCACTGGCAAGTTCGTTCTTCTCGTAACTACTGAAATTGAGCTCGGCTTCGTTGTAGGTACTTAGCAGATAGGTGTAGATTTGTTCGCGGACTACCTGGTTTGGGATGGTGAGTTTGGTTCTTCCTTCATACGTGCCGCTAATGGTGAGCATACCGAAATAGTAAAGCAGACTGACAAAGTTGTCAGGGTTGGTGATATTGATGGCAGGAAAACCTTTTTTCAGTTCTCCGGTGACGTAGCCTTCGCTCACCAATGTTTGTATGATGGAGGCATCGTGTGCAAACTCTTTGTCCTTCCGAATGAGCATACGTAATTTTTCGTAGTCGATACGGATATTGTCTTCTACCATATCCCGAGGGGCTTTGCCTCGTTGAATATAATTCTTGACGAAGTAGAGTACCATGTTTGAGTTGTACATAGTAGTTTCACCGTAACATTCTTCTGCAAAGCAGTAATTGTCATACCAAGGTTTCATTATTTCTATCAGTTCGTCTACACTGTGATTGAATGGACTGGTGGTGGAATAATAGGTAAGCATTTGGCGGACTTCTTCTTCCGTGAAACCTATCATCTCGTTAAATTCCGGTGTGAGCGAGTAGTTGGTTCCGATGTTGAAACCGCTTGTGAGGTCGTCCATTGTCACGGGACTTACGCCGGTAATGAAACAACGTTCGATGCTGGAATAGGTTCCGGCTTTAATTTTATTGAAGAAGGCACGCAGATAACCTTCGCCATGCGTTTTGTCCGTATAACGGTGCAAGCTCTCTATATCAGAGAGAATGGCATTGGTGAAATGGTCGTATTCGTCAATAAAGAGGTAAATACGTTGGTTGGTCTTATTACATTCTGTGAACAGGTATTCAAATTGTTCGACAGCTCCTTCTTTTTTGTCGAGTTCTTCCTTGATGCCTTTGGGAAGATAGTCGGCGTAAATGTCACAGAAGTAGTCGAACATTGTTTGGCAATGTGCGTCCAGCCCCTTGCGGTAGTTGTTCAGTTCGTCTACTATTCCGGAGAAGTTAAGGTATAGTACCAGATAGCTGTTCCGGTCGCGCGTAGGGTGCTTTCCGATGTAAAGGTCGCCAAATAGCGCTTCGAATTTATCCTTGGCGAGTATATCATAATAGTGCTGCAACATACTTACTGTGAGACTTTTGCCGAAACGGCGCGGGCGAATAAAGAAGAAAAACTTGTCCGCCTCTTCTATCATGGGTATAAACCGGGTTTTGTCTACATAATAACAGTCGTCGCGACGGATTACTGCAAAGTTCATCATGCCATAGGGGATACGTTTTCTGTCCGGTGCTGTATATTTTTCCATAACTTATTCCTTATTTTAGGAGCTTTCTTTGAACATAAACGAAGGTACGGGCTTTTTGTTACTTCTCCAAACAAACATTCCATAACTTCTCGCTATCTTTGCACTCTATTAAAAAACATTACCATCACTATGGAATTGAAGCATGGGTATTATCATTTGATTGCAATATTGACTGTATCAATTTGGGGATTGACTTTTATAGCGACCAAAGTATTGATTGGTTATGGGCTGACTCCGCAGGAAATCTTTTTCTATCGCTTTTTGATTGCTTACGCAGGTATTTGGATAATTTCTCCCAAACGTTTGTTTGCCAATCGTTGGAAAGATGAATTTTGGCTGATGGCAGGTGGTATCTTTGGCGGGTCACTTTATTTCTTTACTGAAAATACGGCATTAGGAATCACGCAGGCTTCCAATGTGTCTTTCCTTATCTGCACGGCTCCTTTGTTGACGACTATTCTTTCTTTACTCTTTTATAAAAGTGAAAAAGCTACGAAAGGGCTGATTGGCGGCTCACTATTAGCTTTGGCAGGAGTAGGATTAGTGGTCTTTAATGGGAGTGTAATACTGAAAATCTCTCCTGTAGGTGATTTGCTTACTTTACTTGCCGCTCTTTCGTGGGCATTTTATAGCTTGATTATACGGAAAATGACGGGGCGCTACCCCACTGTATTTATCACCCGCAAGATATTCTTTTATGGAGTATTGACCATACTTCCCGCCTTTCTTCTTCATCCGCTGCAACCGGATCTTGATATACTTTTAAAACCGATTGTATTATCCAATCTTTTGTTTCTGGCTGTTCTGGCTTCCTTGATATGTTATGTCCTCTGGAATATGGTCTTAAAACAGTTGGGAACTGTTAGAGCTTCCAATTATATCTATCTCAATCCGTTGGTGACAATGGTAGCTTCCATGATGATTTTGCAGGAACAAATCACTCTGTTTGCATTAATAGGTGCAGGCTGTATTGTCTGTGGGGTGTATTTGGCGGAAAGAAAAGGGCGTTAATGAGCCGTACGGACATAAAAAAAGGGTCAACGCCTTGACCCAACCTTTGTTAACCTTAAATCTAATACTATGAAAAACACATTGCAAAGGTACGGACTTCTGTGATATTAGCAAATTATCCAAGAAAAATAGCATGTTTTATAACACGTTTTAATATTATCTTCCTGTTTGTTAAGAAAAACATCCTCCCTTTTTAAAAGTATGCAACACTTATTTTGAAAATTGAAACGGGGGATACCGTTGATTCTCTGCCGGAAAACCGTTATCTTTGCAAAGATATTGCAATTGTTTACCCTAAATAAAAAAGAAAAGGAGAGAACCGTGAACGAAGAAGAGATCGTCCTTACCCCGATGATGAAACAGTTTCTGGATTTGAAGGCACAACATCCGGATGCAGTGATGCTGTTTCGTTGCGGCGACTTTTATGAAACATATTCCACAGATGCCATTGTTGCCTCCGAGATTCTGGGAATCACACTGACAAAACGTGCAAACGGAAAAGGTAAAACCATTGAGATGGCGGGTTTTCCCCATCATGCTCTCGATACGTATCTTCCTAAACTGGTTCGTGCCGGAAAGCGGGTCGCTATCTGTGATCAGTTGGAAGATCCGAAAATGACGAAAAAGTTAGTGAAGCGAGGTATAACCGAATTGGTGACTCCCGGCGTTTCTATCAATGATAATGTACTGAATTATAAAGAGAACAACTTTCTGGCTGCCGTTCATTTCGGCAAGGCTTCCTGCGGAGTCGCTTTTCTCGACATATCTACCGGTGAATTTCTTACTGCAGAGGGACCTTTTGATTATGTAGATAAACTGTTGAATAACTTCGGTCCGAAAGAGATTCTTTTTGAAAGGGGCAAGCGGCTGATGTTTGAGGGTAATTTTGGCAGTAAGTTCTTCACATTCGAGCTGGATGATTGGGTATTTACGGAAACGACGGCCCGCGAAAAACTTCTGAAACATTTTGAAACGAAGAACCTGAAAGGGTTCGGAGTGGAGCATCTGAAGAACGGTATCATTGCTTCCGGTGCTATCCTGCAATATCTGACGATGACGCAACATACGCAAATCGGGCATATTACTTCATTGTCTCGTATTGAAGAAGATAAATATGTCCGCCTGGATAAGTTTACGGTGCGTAGTCTGGAGCTGATCGGCAATATGAATGATGGCGGAAGCAGTCTGCTCAATGTGATTGACAGAACGATCAGCCCGATGGGAGCACGTCTGCTGAAACGTTGGATGGTCTTCCCGTTGAAGGATAAGAAACCGATTGATGAACGATTGAATGTGGTGGAATATTTTTTCCGCCAACCGGATTTTAAAGCTGTCATCGAAGAACAGTTACATCTGATAGGGGATTTGGAACGTATTATTTCCAAAGTGGCTGTAGGGCGTGTGTCACCGCGCGAAGTTGTTCAACTGAAAGTGGCATTGCAAGCCATCGAACCCATTAAACTGGCATGTATTCAAGCGGATAATGCAAGTCTGAATCAGATAGGGGAACAGTTGAATCTTTGTGTCACTATTCGTGACCGGATTGCCAAAGAGATAAAGAATGATCCGCCATTGGCTGTCAATAAAGGTGGGGTGATTCAAGACGGTGTGAATGTGGACTTGGATGAATTGCGCCGGATTTCGTATTCGGGGAAGGATTATTTGCTCCAGATACAACAGCGTGAAAGTGAGCTGACGGGTATTCCAAGCTTGAAAGTGGCTTATAATAATGTATTCGGATATTATATCGAGGTTCGTAATGTCCATAAAGATAAAGTTCCGGCGGAATGGATTCGTAAACAGACATTGGTTAATGCGGAGCGTTATATCACACAGGAGCTGAAGGAATATGAGGAAAAGATTCTGGGGGCGGAAGATAAGATTCTGGTTTTGGAGACGCGGCTATATACGGATCTGGTGCAGGCATTGATGGAGTTTATTCCTCAGATACAAATTAACGCGAATCAGATAGCCCGCTTGGACTGTCTGTTGTCATTTGCTAATGTAGCTCGGGAGAATCATTATATTCGTCCTATTATTGAAGATAGTGATGTCTTGGATATCCGTCAGGGACGTCACCCCGTGATTGAAAAACAGCTCCCTATCGGTGAGAAGTATATTGCGAATGATGTAATGCTGGACAGTACTACTCAGCAGATTATTATTATCACAGGTCCTAATATGGCCGGTAAGTCCGCTCTTTTGCGTCAGACGGCGTTGATTACTCTCCTTGCACAGATCGGTTCGTTCGTTCCTGCGGAAAGTGCCCATATCGGATTGGTGGATAAGATATTCACCCGTGTGGGGGCGAGTGATAATATTTCTGTCGGTGAGTCTACTTTTATGGTGGAGATGAATGAAGCGGCGGATATCTTGAATAATGTTTCTTCCCGAAGCCTTGTGTTGTTTGATGAATTAGGGCGCGGTACTTCTACATACGATGGTATTTCTATCGCCTGGGCGATTGTGGAATATATCCATGAACACCCGAAGGCGAAAGCGCGCACATTATTTGCCACTCACTATCATGAGTTGAATGAAATGGAGAAATCTTTCAATCGTATCAAGAATTATAATGTATCGGTGAAAGAGGTGGATAATAAGGTCATCTTCCTTCGTAAACTGGAGCGCGGTGGTAGTGAGCATTCTTTCGGTATTCATGTAGCGAAGATGGCAGGTATGCCGAAGAGCATTGTGAAGCGTGCAAATGAGATCTTGAAACAGCTTGAATCTGATAATCGCCAACAGGGTATCTCCGGTAAGCCATTGGCAGAGGTGAGCGAGAATCGTGGAGGGATGCAGTTGAGTTTCTTTCAGTTGGATGATCCTATCCTTTGCCAGATTCGTGATGAAATATTGAATTTGGATGTAAACAATCTCACTCCGATCGAGGCACTGAATAAGTTGAATGATATCAAGAAGATAGTCAGAGGGAAATAAGCAATCGATTGATAATGTAAAAAGACGTGTTAAAACGCAGATTAACGCAAATTATTACAGATTATTAAAGCATATACATATGGTTATAAAACAAACACATATTTGCGATAATTTGCGTTAATCCTGCGTTTTAACATCAAGCTACTTTCTTCTTTTTATCATAGAAGAACATGAAATAAACGCCTATTATGACAAATGGAATACTTAGCCATTGTCCCATATTAAACATCATTTGGTCCTCGAACGCTTCCTGGTTCTCTTTCAGGAACTCGATGAAGAAGCGGAAGGTGAAGATATACGTCAGGCAGAGTCCGAAGAAGAATCCGCGATGCAGTTTCTTGCTGTAATTCTTATACAGATAAATCATGATGAAGAACAGGATGAGGTAGGCGATGGCCTCATAAAGCTGTCCCGGATGACGGGGCTGCATATCTACACGTTCAAAAACGAATGCCCAAGGTACATCGGTCGGTTTACCGATGATTTCAGAGTTCATCAAGTTGGCAAGGCGGATGAAATAGGCTGTGATCGGTGTAGCTACGGCAATCATATCCAATACATCCATATAGTGGAGTTTTGTCTTACGGCAATACAGCCATAGTGCCACTATCAGTCCCAGTGTGCCTCCGTGACTGGCCAGCCCTTCGTATCCGGTAAATTTCCAGTTTCCATCCGGCATAAACTTGATGGGAAGAATCATTTCCCAAAAATGGGACAGATAGTATCCCGGATCATAGAATAAACAGTGTCCCAGACGGGCACCGATAAGAATACCAAAGAAACAGTAAAAGAAAAGCGGATCAAACTTCTTCTCTTCTATCTTCTTATCCCGATACTGGTAGTGAACAATAACGTATGCAAAGAATATTCCTACTGCCCACAATAATCCGTAATAACGGATAGAAATGCCGAACAGGTTGAATAGTTCGGGATTGGGATTCCAGTTGATGGATAATAGCATGGCATTCATGTTATATAGTTATTAATGGGTTAATGATTAGTGTTTGGTAAATTTTTCCGCAACCATTCGGTACGTCGGTATGTCGATACCTTGTTCTTCTGCCGCTGTGATCATATCGAAAAGCAGTCCTTGTATTTCGGATTCGTGTCCGCGTGCCAGGTCTTTTTGCATGGAAGCAGTGCTTTCGGGATCAAGTTTATCAATGACTTTCAGATTGTAGGCAACGGGATCTTCCGGAAATTCAACGCCCAGTTTCTTTCCTAAAGCAGCGCTTTCTGTAGAAAGCCCGATAAAGGTGTTCCGCACTTTTCCCGGTTTCTGAACCTCACCCATCGGGACATCGTAGTAAGCGCCCGTTACAGCCATTGCGGAGATGAACGACCACTTAATGAATGTATCCCGATTGATATCGGATGACAAATCTACTTTGATACCCGCTTCTTGCAAATCCTGTTGGATGGCTTCCAATAAGCCGGGTTTTACAGTTGTTCCACGATGGGCGCCATATACCAGCCGGAATATTTTTCCCATTTGGGTGATCTCTCCTGTGCCGGATACGAAGCCTACAATGTAGATACAGCCATCCAGAACGGTAACTCCCGGTACAAGTTTCTGTATCCGCGGTCCTGTTCCATACACATTCAGTATGGGAATGACAACCGTATCTTTGTGGGCGGCTCTTTTAATGAGTTCTACGATGGAATCGACCGAATAGCCCTTTACGCATACGAATATCACATCTGCTTTTCCATCGAACTCTTCTGCGGTGGTTGCCGGAATATGGAGTGTATGTTCTCCTTTAAGATCCGACTTCAGTTTCAGTCCGTTCGTCTGTATTGCCTGTAAATGGGCTCCACGTGCAATACAAGTAACATCCTTGCCTGCCAATGACAAGAATCCTGCAATACTGCCGCCTACCCCTCCGGTTCCTGCAATGAGATATTTCATTTTAATGAAGAATTAAGAATTTAGAATGAAGACTGGGAAAAGTTCTTCATTCTTGATTTATTGTTATACGTTGAAACGGAAATGCATGATGTCACCGTCCTGTACGATATATTCTTTGCCTTCCACACCTAGTTTGCCTGCCTCTTTCACAGCCGCTTCCGAACCGTACTGGATATAATCATCGTATTTGATGACTTCTGCACGGATAAATCCTTTTTCAAAATCGGTGTGGATAACACCAGCACATTGAGGGGCTTTCCATCCTTTGTGATAAGTCCAGGCTTTCACTTCCATTTCTCCGGCTGTGAAGAAAGTTTCCAGATTCAACAGCTTGTAGGCTGATTTGATGAGGCGTGCCACACCCGATTCTTCCAGTCCTACTTCGGCAAGGAACATCTGCCGGTCTTCATACGTTTCCAGTTCAGCGATATCTGCTTCCGTTTTGGCTGCAACAACCAAAATCTCGGCATTCTCGTCTTTTACGGCTTCGCGCACCATATCTACGTATTTATTGCCGTTTACGGCACTGGCTTCGTCTACGTTGCAGACGTACATCACCGGTTTGCTGGTCAATAGGAATAGCTCATGAGCAATTTTCTGCTCATCTTTTGTTTCAAAAGTCACTGTACGTGCGGATTTTCCTTGTTCCAATGCCTCTTTGTATTGAACTAACACATCGTAAGCTTGTTTGGCTGCTTTGTCTCCACCGGTCTGTGCCTGTTTCTGTACTTTCTGGATACGGCTTTCGATGGTTTCGAGATCCTTCAGTTGCAATTCGTAGTCGATAATTTCTTTGTCGCGGACAGGATTCACACTTCCATCTACGTGCGTCACGTTATCATCGTCGAAACAACGGAGCACATGGATGATCGCATCTGTCTCACGAATATTGGCGAGGAACTTATTTCCTAATCCTTCACCTTTGCTTGCGCCTTTCACCAGTCCGGCGATGTCTACGATTTCTACCGTGGTAGGGACGATACGTCCCGGATGTACCAACTCTGCCAATGCGTTCAGACGTTCATCGGGAACGGTGATAACACCTACATTCGGTTCAATTGTACAGAAAGGAAAGTTTGCCGCCTGTGCTTTTGCGTTCGACAAACAGTTGAAAAGTGTCGACTTACCCACGTTCGGTAGTCCTACAATACCACATTGCAATGCCATTTATCTATTTCTTTTTTATTTAGTTATCGATAATCAGACTGCAAAGATAGGTATTTTGGCAGAGTTTTAATATTTTGCTTGGTATTTCTTATAAAAAATCAAGAACAAAGTGAATCCGATCAGGGCAAACGGTACACCTGTCAGGGCAGGGTAGCGGTATCCTCCGCTGACGGCAAGTCCGCCTGCGTATGCGCCAATGGCGTTTCCCAGATTAAAAGCAACCTGTACGCAGGCTGCTCCCAACATCTCACCGCCTTTGGCTACACGGATGATTAATACCTGTTCCGGGCTGGATACGGCGAATAGTCCTGCCGTGCAAAGACACATCAACAGGGCTGCCGCCCATTTGTAGGGTGAGAGGAAGAATATGAGCAACAGCATGATGCAGATAAGTGCCTGTGCGGCAGTTCCTACTTTTCCGGGTGTGTAACGGTCGGAGAGTCGTCCGCTAATCAGATTGCCCATTACCATACCGAATCCGGCAAGAATCATCAAAGGGGTAATACTTTCGACTGAGAAACCGGAAATATTTGTCAGCATTGGGTTGATATAGCTGTACCAACAGAATACACCTCCGTTGCCTAATGCCGTAGCGCCGAGAATTAACCATGGAGCAGGAGTTTTCAGGAAACGGAATTGTCCTTTGAAACCTGTATCTTCCAGTCCTTCTACGTGGGGAACCCAGCGCCAGATATAATATAGGATAACGATTCCCCAGATTCCTACCAACAGGAAAGTGACACGCCAGGAGAGCATGGTACTTAGAGAAGTTCCCAAGGGTACACCGAAAAGATTGGCAATGGTCATTCCGGCAATCATGATCGAAACGGCTTCCGAACCTTTTCCTTTATCGGCCAGTCTTTCCGCAACGATAGAACCTACTCCGAAATAGGCACCATGAGGAAGCCCGGAGATGAAACGGGCAATTAGCAATACCCAATAATTGGGGGCCATTGCCGCGCAGATATTACCTATCATAATCAAGGTAACCAGTACTAACAGAATGTGTTTCAACGGGTATTTACGGGCCAATGTCAATACAGGTGCGCCAACACATACGCCCAAAGCGTATGCTGAAATGAAATGTCCCGCAGTCGGGATACTGATACCTAGATCTTTTGCCACGTCGGGCAATATTCCCATCATTACAAATTCGGCAATACCCAATCCCAGTGTGCCGAACGCCAATGCAATAAGACTCTTCTTCATACGAACCCCTACCTAATACCTGTTACTTTTTACCTTTATTTTTTGCGGGTGCAAAGGTAAAACAAAATTGGTCAGGATGAGTTCGTGTGAAACGATTTTGATTTAAATCAATTCATACAGGAAGACATATAGTTGACGGTTATTCATTAATCACTATGTTACGGATGACGCATTCCGTACCTTTACTTTTAGGGTTTTTCTTTTTAGATACCCGTATCGTCAATGTATGTGTTTTCTTATTGTCCAATTCGGAGGCCAATACGTATAGCCATGGAAGATAAAGGCTTTTGCTCCATTTGGTGAATGTATCTAACTCATGGAATTCTTTACCGTCAATGCTATATTCGATAATTCCCGAATATGGTCCGCAAGCCATGAACAAGCCTACAGCCTTTCCTTTGAAAGAATAGGTGAAAGTAGCTCCCGGAGAGTCTGCATAAAGCATTGGAACATTTACGAACCCTTTTCGTGTGTTTGTCTTTTCTTTGGGTTGCCAAGAAGGGATAATAGTCCAATCGTTTTTAATCCGAGCTTCTTTCAGGTCGATGAATTTTCCATTAGCATAACTGTATTTATCTAGAGATCTTGCAGGTATCTCATGTTCTTTGCGTGTGATATTTTGGGGAAGTGACCACATTTTATCCCAGAGTGCCTGTATGTCGGCTGCATAGAATTTATGTCCAAACCATTTAGGATGTACGCCGCCAAAATCTTTCCAAGAGAACTCCTGCTTTTCTATTCTTTCCGAAATTTCTCGGGCACAATTAATAGAAGGAATCAGATAATGATTTGCTACCCGTTCATGGTTTAGGATAACATCCGGAACTTGTCCGTTGGGGAACATTTCTAAGAAGGGCTCATATACAAAGTGTAACATGATAATATCTGTGTATGGATTGGCTGTCAAAGTGTGGCGTATTACTCCTTCCATGCCACGTACTTGTTCCAACGGAGGGAAACCGTTGGTGTGGTCATTGACTGCTCCCTCAATAAATAACAAGTCGATATTTCCTTTTGCCAGTATATCATTGTCCAATCGGAAAGCGTGCGGGGTTGTTCCGGTAGAAGGAATACCGGCATCAATAAAGTCAAATTCGGTAAAAGGAAACCGTTGCTTCAGTTGTTCCTGAATCATATTTCTCCAACCGCGCATTTCGGTAATAGATCCTCCGAAAAAGGCAACACGTCCTTTCTTCTCTTTTTCAAAACGGATAAAAGAGTTCGTCAGGCTACCTCGAATATTATAATATTGCTTTTCCTTATATGCGGGTTGGTGTCGAAGAATAAAATCGACGATAGGTTCCGGATTCTCAAGACTGTGAGGATGATGGTCCGCTCCCGGTTTGATAATGACTTCTACCGGGCCTCCTAATTCAACATAGGTATCCCTTACCAATTTCATATTTTCGGCAAAAGGAACCACGGTATCACTGTCTCCGCATACGGCAAGGATGGGTACTTTGTGCTGGGCTAATGCTTGCAGATGGAATATCGGATTTTCTTTGAAAGTTTCGGGAGTGGCATCTGTCAGTTCCCAATGCTTCAAGAAGTCCTTCCAATGTTTTTCTCTTTTTTTCCCCGGCCAGCTGAACATATCACATACCGGATTGTCAAGATACATGCAGGCTACTTTGTCCGGATGGGCGATTCCCCATTGCAGAGCATAGTATCCTCCCCGACTCAGTCCTTCCAGTACAACTTTGGGAGATAGTTCATATTGTGACACCATGTTGTTGTAGAAGTCCGTTCCTGTTTTGATAGATTTCGGACAGCCGTATTCATGAGTCAGATCGTAATAGACTACATGGAATCCTTCTTTCAACAACGCTTCGTCTGCGTAAGCGAATACACCGAAGAATGCCGGTCTCCATATCCAGGGATTACCCTCCAATGCCTTTTGAGGACAGACTACGGTAGCTGCTTTGTTCTTATAGGTGAAATCGTAACGTTCGTATCCTTTCCATTTTCCTTTCAAACCCGGAAAAGGTTGTATCTCGTGGGTACTTTCTTTACCTGTCAGCGCCTTATAAATCGTTTTCGCGAGAATATGGGCGCCTTGTTCATTAGGATGCAGGTTATCCACAAAATTCTCCGGCATATTGGCAGTGACCGTGTGCAAGTCTATTACCTGAGCATTCACTTCTTTAGCCACCTCATTAATCATGGGAATCACTTCTGTCGTAATCACTTTGTCGCGCTCGCTGAATTTTTTGCCATTGATGGTTACCGGATAGCAAAGATATATTTTCACGGCAGGAAACACTTGCTTGAAAGAGCGGATCATTGTCTGCATATCTTTAGGATATTCATTTTTATATTTCCAGAATATCGGATTAGTGTCGTTTGTCCCCAACTTTATAATAAGGATGTCCGGCCGGAAGTCAAGTGCCTGCTTATAAGCCTTCTCTTTCATGTATGAATTGCTTTTTTGAATCATTGTACGACCGCTGACACCGAAATTGCGTACCTCATATTCCTTGCCCAACATCTGTCCAAGCATCATGGGATAACTGTCTTTATCCCGGTTTTTAATGCCGGCTCCGGCAGTGATACTGTTTCCTACACAGGCTACTTTTATCTTAGGGGCCGTTTTAGGATCTGTTTTTGCCTCTGTGTGAACACAAAGAACTATACCTAGAATTATCAAAAGTAATTTGCTTTTCATACCGTTCAATATATTTACTCTAAGCTATATAATAAGTATCTTCTATCCGTTTTGGGAGTATTCATATACTTTTCGCTGATTGCCTCCCAGCCGGATTTCTTGTCATAGAAAGAAGCCCGACGCAGTATCCAGCAACTTGTCTGTTGCTCTTTGTCCCAACCTTTAATCTGTTGATACGGAAATTCACTTTGTGGTTTGCCTACGAAGGAAGCCATATACTCCAGGGCTTTTGTTATGTTTCGTCCGTCTTTGGAAGTACTGTTGTATACATCAATGTCCAAATTCCGGCAGACAGCACACATATCCATCATGTGAATCAAGTTGAAGTTGGTATAACCGAATCCTGTGGTACGTGCCAATTCACGGGGCTGCTTGCCGTCCGGTTCAATTTGCGGGAATAAACGTTTCTCTGCAAATTCGCTGATTGTTTTCCGTGCCAGTGCGGAATCTCCGGTAAAGAGCGCATATACTGTCTGCTGTACGTCGAAAGCCAATCCGTGGTTGTTTTTTGCAGTTCGTTCTTCGTTGGCTACGGAACTGGTCTGTATCCATTTCAGATATTCCTTGAACCAGTTTTTAAGTCCTTCGCGGTCTGCTTTTGTGAAGGAAGTGGAAGTACTCATCATCTCTACTACATCCAATACTTCAATGAACGCATAAGCATCAATCATGCCGAAACCTCTTCCTTTGCCTCCGTTGCGTCCCGGAATCATCTGTCCGTAGTTCATATTGGGGTTCATGCGGGTTGCGGGATTCAGAAACCAGACACGGGTGAATTCTGCAGCTTTGGCAGCGTATTTCTCGTTGCCGGAGAAATAGTAGGCGGTACCCAATGTAAGGATGTTACTTATCGTCTTGCCGATATTGGTGCGGTCGCTGGTTGCATTGGGATTCCGGACACCGTCTTTCCTGATATAGGGAAGGCCGTCGGGCTTAGTGGGATCAGGCCACCAGTAAGGCCCCATACTCATGTAGTCGTGTTTGTCTCCGCTACCGGGAACCATATCTTTATCCATTACAGAGACGGGTTTGTTTTTCAATGCCTTGTCTGCATCACTCATTAATCTTGCAATGGCAGGTGCGTACTCTTTTTCTTGCATACGTGCCTTTACTTTGGCCAGCTTCTCTCCGTCATAGACTCTGGTGGCAGGAACTTGTGCAGTCGTTTTTCCTGCTCCGGAGAGCAGGAAAAAGACAGCAATCAACAATCTTATAGAGTTTTTCATGGTTTTATCTGTTTATTTGATTGAAATAAATTTAGTTTTAATTTGTGGAATATCACAACGGACAGATACAATAGATTCTCCGTTCCGTTTATTTACCCGAATAGCGGCACGGCCATTATAAGCCTGTACTTTTCGCGAACCGATGGAAGTTCCTTGATTTTCGATCAGTTTTCCATCTCCCGTCAGTCCGAACTCTATGAAGTTTTTCGCGTTCAGGCAGGGGATTCCTTGTGTGTCTACGATTTGTACTTCCACCAAAGAAAGGTCGGTTCCGCAGGACGTTACTTTTGTTTGTAAGCGTGCCGGAGTGCCCCATGTGCGGGTCTCGTATACAAAGCGTAGGGTATCTGCCACTTCCTCTTTTCCTTTAGAGCGTGCGATAACCGTATTCTCTCCGGCTTGTAACCGACACTTCCAATGCAGTCCCGCTGCCGGATAATCCTGGCTGTTGCGTTTCTTCATACCTTGTGATACACCATTGACCAACAGTTCCACTTGAGGGCAGTTGGAGTATACCAGTATTTCTTTCTGTTCGTCTGCTTTTCCCCAGCGGACAGGCCATGTATGTCCATAGATGTGTATCATCGGTTTTTTGGTCCAATAAGACTGGAAGACGTAATACGTTTCTTTGGGAGTCAAGTCTCTTTCCACTACTCCTTTCTGGTTGACATAAGGAACGGGATTCTCGGGGCGTACCGGTGTAGAGAAATCTTTGAACGGCCAATAAGCGGAACCTGTCAGCCAATCCATTGTCTCCTGTTCTTTCAAATGCCAGTCGATGAGGCGTACCATATAGCTTTCCGACCAATCACCGTCTTTGGAGGCACGTGCGCTTCCACCGTATAAGGAAGCGTCTCCTGCCCGTTCGTCCGTACCCTTACCGGCTTCTATCTTATCCAGATTGATGAAGGGGTCTTCTGCATGGCGGCGTGCATGGCAGTCTCCTCCCCATTCGGCATGAAAGAAATGTTTCACCTGCTGCATCTCATGGTATGAGGCGTTTTTATAATCAGTAAATATACCTCTGTACCATCCTGCCCAGATAGAAGGAGAATAGACATCTACGATATCTTTGCAGAAATCACATCGGCGGATGGCAGTTACACGGTTGTCATCCAGTTGATGCGCGAGGTCGTGAAGCTCTTTCATGAAAGTCCGTATCTTTCCCTTATCAAATTCCGGAAAGTCATTGGGCCAGTCATTTTCATTACCCAAGCCCCAGATGATGATTGCCGGATGATTATAATGCGTATGAATCATACTCTCCAACATTCGTTTGGCTTGCGCCTGATAGTGCTCACCACCCAATCCACCACGGCACCAGGGGATTTCTTCCCATACAAGAATACCCAATTCATCGCATAGAGAAAGGATAATGCCGGATTGCTGGTAATGTCCCAGACGGATGAAGTTGACACCCATCTGTTTCATTAGGGTCATTTCTTGTCGCATTTGGCTCTCCGTCATGGCGGCTCCTACGCCCGCATGGTCTTCGTGACGGTGAGTACCACGTAACAACAGTCGTGAACCATTGAGCATGAAAGGTCCTTTTTCAATAAACTCAAATCGGCGGAAACCGAAGCGTTCAACCGCTTTCTGTTCCTGATTATTGTGTTTCAGCCGTACTTCGCAAGTGTAAAGCTGCGGATGTTCGTCCGACCATAACTCCGGCTTCCGGACAGTGGTTGCCAGTAAAGCTGCTTTCCCAAGCGGCAATACTTCTTTTTCTTCGCTGAGTATCACTTTGCCGGAAGGGGCTTTGATAATAATGTTGGCGGTGGCTTTTCGTACGTCTGCCGGATTGTAAAAGAAAGCATGGACAGAAAGTGTTCCCTTTTTCAGTTCCTTATCCGGGTTCGCATCTATCTGTATCCGTTCTATGGAAACTTCCGGCACATATACCAGATTAAGGTAGCGGTATAATCCGCCGTACACATTGAAGTCTGATAGATCGGAGGGGATCATTTCCGCGTCACGGCTATTGTCGCATCGGATGGAAAGAGGAATCTTGCCATCGAATCTCTTGGCACATTCGGGAGTAGCGGCAAAAGCTTGTACGGCTTCCGTTATATCTGCTGTCCATTCATCGTAGCCACCTGTATGTGTGGCAACGAGAGTGGTGTAAATATATACTTCCGTCTTTTGCCCCGCACCTTCAAAATCAAGTAGAATTCGTCCGTTGGGATAAGGATTGTTGATATCCAGCAATGTCTTATACCATCCGGGACCTTGATAATAGTTCAAGTCCGGGTCTACTGCATCTGTCGCGTTGAAGCAATGTGGCAATGTGACGGGTGTCCATAAAGGTACACTTTCCGAAGTTCCCGGACTGGCTGGGCGTACCGCTTCCCAAATATTTCCGATATCTCCCCGAAGATAGAGCCAGTTGTCGGTGAGACGGGTTTTATGTTCAGTGAGTACTTTAGCCCCTGCCGTTGACAGACAGGCTACCAATAAACATATTGTATAAATAAGTCGTTTCATCTTTCAGTTTCTCTTTTAGAATAATTTTCCGGTTTTCTCCAATCTGTCTTTTCTTAGCAAAGCTTCGATAAAGTAATAATCAGCATAGACGATAGGTACGTCCACTTCCACATTTGTCGGTTTGGTACCTGTACTGTGAAGTAACAGGAAGCCATTGTCATGCCCCATAGTAGCCCGATAATTCTTGGACAGGTTCTCCAGTATTTTATCCGCCCGTTCTTTGTCACGTTCGGCATTTTCAGGATCATATAGGCTGAGTTCGTAGAGTGCTGAGGCAATTATCGCCGCTGCCGAAGCGTCACGAGGCTCGTTCGGAATCTCCGGAGCGTCAAAATCCCAGTAGGGGACATAGTCTGTCGGCATATGGGGGTGATTGAACAGAAATTCTTCCACCTTCTTTGCCTGTTGCAGGAACTCCGGTATTTTCGTTTCCCGATAACACATGGTATAGCCGTACAATGCCCATGCCTGTCCGCGCGACCAAGCCGATTCATGTGATAGTCCCTGATGCGTATTCTTTTTCAATACTTTTCCGGTGATGGTGTCATAATCGATCACATGATAGCAACTGTTGTCGGGGCGGAAATGATTCTTTAAAGTTGTCCGTGCATGGTTGACGGCGATATGGTAGAAGGTGGAATCATTGCTTTCACGGGTAGCCCAGAACAGGAGTTCAAGATTCATCATATTGTCGATAATGACCGGGCACTGCCATTTCTTTTGATTGTGGTCCCACGAACGGATAATACCCGCCTGCGGCTTGTAGCGACCGGCCAATGTACGTGCTGACTGCAACAAGATTTCTTTATACCGTTCATCCTGAGTCAGCCGGTATCCGTTGCCATAACTGCAATACATTTTGAAACCCATATCATGTGTCTTTCCATTCATTTTCTCCTGTTCCAGCATATCGGTGTGTTGCTGCGCTTTCTTTTTCCAAAAATTGTTCTGAGTGTATTCGTAGACATACCACAGTTCTCCCGGAAAGAAGCCACTGGTCCAGTCTTTGGAAGGAACCAGATGTAAGGTACCGTCCGGTTCGGAATTGCGGGGATTGGTAAGTTCTCCCCAACCGTTCTTTTCCCGTTTCTTGCGGCTCTCGGGTGTTTCGTTGGTACGGGCATAGTCTATCTCGTCAAAAGCAACACGTAGTTGCAATTGTGCGAACATCATATTATCTTCTACCAGCGTGTTCCCGAGTTTGGGAGTGCAGGAAGAGGCTAATCCGATCCACAATCCCAAGGCGAGAGTATGTGATATGCGTTGTATTCTTCTTTTCATATATTTATGTATTTAGTCTGAGTATTTTCCGGTTTCATTTCTCCAGACGGACTGCAATAGGGTTCATGTATTGATTTCCTTGATATTGTTTGCCTTTCAGGTTGCATTCAAATGCTCCTTCGGGTAAGTTTATTTTGCCGATCCGGATACTGCTGCTTCCCTTCCTCTCGTGATAAGGAGGATAGTTTGCTTCAAATATTTTTCCGTTGATTTCCACAATCACTGTTCCCTTATCATCTTTTCCGGCTGTGTTATAATCCAGATAAAGAGTGTATTCCGCCGACTCATTGAGACGGAGTCTCCATTTCATACTTTGACTCTCATTCTTCCAGTTTTTGACATAGTTGCGATTGGGCTTGCCATCGCCATAACCGAGTCCTCTTCCTTGTAACTCTGCATCGAACGTATAGAGTACATTTGTTTGTCCGGCGTCAAGCAGGCGGATCGGGTTGGGAAGTTTCTGTTTGCCCAATACCAAAGCAATGACTGAATTTATACTATCCGGGGCTTTGGCGGGAACTGTCAGTTCGTAGTCATCCGTATTCAGACGTTTGAATTGGACAGAAGCCTTCTTATCTGCGAGAAACCATCCTTTTTTAATGTCGGAACGTAATCCGCCGATAATCAGTTTGCTGTCAGCAGGCCAGCGATAGACGTGAACATATAGAGTATCTCCTTTTAAAGTCGTTACTCCCCAAGGTTGTATAGGCAGGTTAGTCCGCCGGGTGCCATAGATACTTTCTCCATTTACTTTCAACCACTTTCCGATTCCTTGAAATACCTCTATGTCTTTTGAATCCCATTGTCCGTTCCCCATCGGACCGACGTTCATCAGAATATTCCCACCTTTGGAAGCGGCGCTAGCTAACAACTGAACGAAGAAAGGTACGGATTTGCGAACAGTATCTACCCGGCTATATCCGTATGATTCGTTGGTAGTGGGAATGGATTCCCAAGCTCCTTTGGTGGGGAAGAAAAAGGCAGACCGGTCGCCCGTGTTGCGATAATCACCCATATTCTGTGAGCCGAATCTCACTAATCGTCCGTTGACTACAATTTTATTTTCCCGGTCAACCTCCCGAATCGCTTCCAGAATACGGATATTCAGATAAAGCGGAAGTTTGCTAGGGGTATCGAACCAGAGGATATCCGGATCATACTTCTTGACAAGCTCCTGTATCTGAGGTATTGACTTTTCGTTCACGTATTTTTCTGCTCTAGGTAGAAAATTGCGGCGTTCCCCTTTCCACCAGTTAGCTCCGCCCAGCAACTTGTCTCCGCCCGGGTTATCATAATCCCAGTCATTGCCCGGAGCGTCCGGATGTTCCCAATCGAAAGCGTGCGAATAATAGAAACCGAACTTGATTCCGTATTTCCGTGCCGCTTTCCGCAATGCTTCCATCGGATCTTTGCCATACCGTGTCATCCGCATATCGTAAGGATAGGCATCGGACAGATACATGGCGAAACCATCGTGATGTTTGGCTGTGATGATGAAATACTTCATTCCTGCTTCTACCGCATGACGTACCCATTCTTCCGCATCGAACTCGGTGGGATTAAAAGGAACAACCAGTTCTTTTTTGTATTGTTCCAGAGGAATGCGGCCTTTACGCATCAGGTGTTCGGTATATCCTCCCAGCTCTTTACCTTTCCAAATACCTGCCGGGACGGAATACACTCCCCAATGGATGAAGCAACCGAATTTTGCTTCATTGTACCATGCCATACGGTTGTCGTAATTCTTACGTGATTCTTTCCACCATCCGTTGCCTGCTTTTACAATCGCCTCTTTATCTTGGGGAAGCTGTGTATTGGCAGGCACCTCCAGTCCTTGTTCATCACCATTCTGTGCTTGAACGTTGAAAGTGATGTTGCTGATAGCGAGGCAACAAGCAAATGCGATGGATTTATGATAACTTTTCATAGCATACATTTTTTATTTCAATGAATAGGTTTCTCCTTTTTTAGTCTCTATCACCTGTTCTTCTTTGGAGAATCCCTCCCGGATACGGCAGGTGCCTCCTAGATTTGAAGTGACGGATAACCAGCTGATTTTTCCTTTTTTCCATTCCATGTCGATTGTAAAACCACCTCTGGCACGGATACCACGGATACTGCCTTCCTGCCAGTTGTCAGGTAATGCCGGCAATAGGTGGATGTATCCTGCGTGGCTTTGCAGGAGCATTTCTGTAATGCCGGCGGTAGCACCGAAATTACCGTCAATTTGGAAGGGTGGGTGAGCGTCGAATAAGTTGGCGTATGTGCCGCCTCCTTTGATACTGACTTGGGTGGCGTCTACATATTTAAGTCCGTTTTGTAGCATAAGCAATGCATGATTACCGTCATGCAAGCGTGCCCAAAAATTGATTTTCCATGCCATAGCCCATCCTGTTCCGCCGTCTCCGCGTAGTTGGAGTGTACGGCGGCAGGCATCAGCCAGTTCAATATCCTTTTCAGGGATAATCTGTTTTCCCGGATGGAGAGCGAACAGGTGGGATACGTGCCGATGTTGAGGATCTATTTCCTCAAACTCTTTTTCCCATTCCAATAACTGTCCTTTGGAACCGATACGTAACGGCTGGAGATCGGCACGTACTTCTTCCAATTGTTTCCGGAAAGCAATGTCCGTATTCAGAATGCGGGAAGCCTCAATACAGTTGGTCAGCAAATCCCAGGTAAGACCGAGATCCATGCCGGAAGAACGGCTTAGTTCGGCATCTTGTGTTACTCCGTTCTTGTCTGTATAGCGGAATCGGTTTTCAGGAGAAGTGGAAGGATTGGTTATCCATTTTCCGGTTTGCGGGTCTTTTTGCAGCCATTGCAACAGAAACTCTGCCGCTCCTTTCATAATCGGATAAGCGGTTTGTGACAAATAAGTCCGGTCACCCCCGAAGGCATAATGCTCCCATAAATGTTGACATAGCCATACACCTGCCATAGGCCAGCACGACCATCGCGGTGAACCTTTCGGGTCGGTTTCATATCCTCCGGTAGGGGCTGTCTGTGCCCATGCATCCGAATTGTGATGGGCCAACCAGCCACGTTCCATTCCGTAGTTGATTTTGGCAGTCCGGGCACCGTTCACGGCAAGCCGTTGGATGAAATCGGAAAGAGGCAGAAAACATTCCGGCAAGTTAGCTGTCTCCGTCAGCCAATAATTCATTTCGGTATTGATGTTCGTAGTATAGTTCGACCCCCAAGGCGGCTGTACAAGCGGATTCCAGATTCCTTGTAAGTTGGCGGGGAGTCCGCCGGGACGGGAAGAAGCAATCATCAGGTAACGTCCGTACTGATAATAAAGTTCCAGTAATCCGTTGTCGGAAGGGGCTGAACTGAATTGTTTTACTCGCAGGTTGGTAGGTAACTTTTCCTTTTTAGGCGTACCCTTGCCAAGCGATAGTTCTACGCGGTCAAAAAGTTGGCGGTAGTCTGCTGTATGCCGGTCCATCAGTTCCTCATAACTCCGTTTAGAGTCACTAAGTTCAATCTTCGGCTGATGAAAGTCGGTCGCTGCCGATAGGAGTAGTACTACCTCATCCGCATTTCGTATAGAGAGGATAGAATCATTGGATGCATAAGTACCTCCTTTCGGCAACAATTTGACTTGCACTTTAAACTTTAAACCTAATTGATTGTGATAAATGACTTGTCGGGGGTCGTAGTCACGGTTTGCTACATAACTGGGAGCCTTTCCGTCCAGCAAAAGTATATTCCGGTCGGTTGCTCTGACCTGGTAATGTAACAGGCTGTTCAATTGCACGTCCAAAGAAACGGATTGCTTTTTGTCGGCTTCCAGTTTGACAACCATTACCTGGTCGGGGTATGAGATAAAGGAAGTACGGCGGAATCTCACTCCGTCCACTTCATATTTCACCGTGGCGGTGGCATTTGAGATATTCAGATCTCTATATATGTTTTTTGGCTGTTTTTGTGCGGGTTGGGATAGCATTAAGTTCGCCATTGGCAAGTAACGAGCCGTATAAGGGCCCTGCGCATTTGCTTTCCAAAGCGCACTTGCGCGGACGTAATCACCCTGATTCACCGCTTTGCGAACCGAAGGCAAGACTTCCGCAGCTTTCGGGTTGTCGCAATCCTGAGGATATCCCGACCATAATGTTTCTTCGTTCAGTTGATATATCTCGTGTAGCGGGTTGCCGTAAACCATAGCTCCGATGCGACCGTTACCGAGAGGAAGTGCCTCTTCCCATACGGTAGCCGGTGCGTCATACCAGAGTTTGTAGTCTTTCCCGAAGCCAGCGACTGCGGAAAAGAACATCCATCCTGAAAACAATAGACTTTTTACCTTCATATTTTTCGTCTACAATTTCTTTACTTGTCCACTATTCACTATTTATTCATCTAAAATTTCGAAGGCTTTCGCTGTGTTTGAGATTAGTTGAACCGGAGGTAGTTTCACACCGAGTTCCAGTTTGATGATAGTAGCAATCTTGTCCGGAGCCTGAGAAGGCACGTTGATTACGACACCCTTATCCGTCTTGCTGAATTTCAGTGTTGACTGGTCAGCAAGCAGTGTTGCTTTCTTCACTTTATACGGAGTCTCAAAAATCAGTTTGCCGTCCTTTGGCCATTTGAATACGGACAGATAATATACGGAATTCTTCTTCTCATCTTTGCGGATGCATTCTCCCCATTTAGGGAACACTTCGCTACGTTGTGTACCGTAAATAGCTTCACTGTTCACTTTCATCCAGTCACCTACCTGTTTCAGACAATTTAGAGCGGGAGCGGGAATGGTGCCGGTAGGGTCGGGACCTACATTAAGCAGATAGTTGCCTCCGCGAGCGGCGATTGTATTCAGGTTGCGGATAACGGTTTCTGCATCTTTCCATTTGTTCTCCCAACTTTTATATCCCCATGAAGTACCGATATTCATGCAAGTCTCCCAGTCTACACGTTCAATGTCTTTGGCCTTCGGTATCCGTCCTTCCGGAGTTTTGTAATCACCCGGGAAATCAGGACGCTTCAGACGGTCGTTAGTGATGACCTGCGGATATTTAGCCAGCTCGTCGGTAATCTCTTGTGCGACTTCTTTGGAGATGCGGTGCGGAGTGTCCCACCACATAACGGCTACATCACCGTAATTGGTAAGTAACTCTTTGATTTGAGGCAAGGCTACATTTTTGAAATAATCCTCTATGGAAGCGGAACGTTGCAGGCAATCCCAGCCGCCGAGATTGGCTTTGGTAAACTGGTCGATGGCAACCGAATCCGGATTAGCCCATCCCTCTCTCATCTCTTTGCGGATAGTACCTCCACCGGGATTACACCAGTCTTGAGTTTGTGAGTAGTAGAATCCCAGTTTCAAACCATGCTTGCGGCAGGCTTTTGCCAATTCGTCTACAATGTCCCGTTTGAAAGGAGTGTAATCTACGATATTAAAGTTACTGGCCTTACTTTTGAACATGGCGAACCCATCGTGATGTTTCGTCGTGAAGATGATATATTTCATTCCCGTATTCTTGGCGGTGAGCACCATTTCTTCGGCATCGAACTTAGTCGGGTTGAAAGTACTTGCTTTGGCACGGTATTCGCGTACGGGTATCTTGCAGCGGTTCATAATCCATTCGGCTCCTCCGCGGCGCTGATTGAACCCGTTATAAACTCCGCCGTAAAGGCAATAAGGTCCCCAATGTATGAACATTCCGAACTTGGCTTCGCGCCACCAAGCCATTTTCTCGTCATGGCTCAACTTCTTTTGTTGCGGTTGGGCGAATACGTTTACTGTTAATAGTAATAATAAAACTATTGATAAAACTTTTTTCATGGTGTGTGAATGTTATTCGTTGTTTAAATTCAGATTAATTTTCTGCGTCAAAACTACGACATCTTTACGAAAATGGATTATAAAGGTAAGTCTAATACTTATAAAAACTGCCATTTCATCGAAAATACTTTATTTTGCAAATAAATGGTGTAATTTTACAAGCCGGGTGGAAATAGAGCGGAAAAACACTCTTCGGTACAAGAAAATGATGTAATGATTATAAATATGTGTCAGTGTGCGGATGAGTTGTTTTTTATAAGAATCTGGCAGATATCTGCAATCTTGTTTGGAGAATGTGCCGTACTTTAGCTCCCAAAATAATAATTTGACCATGAGAACTACTGTAAGCAGTGCGGTACTGCCTATTTACCGCTATTTATTGGTTATCGGCCTTTTCTTCCTGAGCACGGCGTTCAAGAAAGAAGATACCGGTATCCGTGCCGTTTACGATTTGATAGAACGGGTAACTCCGGGCTATGGCAAACAGTTTGTGTTGGAGCAGATTCCTGCGGGTACGGACGGACAGGATGTGTACGAAATCGGTGGAAAAAAAGGAAAGGTTATCCTTCGCGGAAACAATCCTGTTTCTCTGGCTACAGCGTACAACCAGTATTTGAAATACACCTGTGGCGCGCATGTTTCTTGGTTTGGCGATCAGTTGAACCTGCCAAAAAAACTTCCCGCTCCTGTGGAATCTCAAAAAGGGATGCACGTGATTAATGGAAAGTACCGTGTTTACATGAACTACTGTACATTCAGTTACACCGCGCCTTGGTGGGATTGGAAACGTTGGGAACGCGAATTGGACTATATGGCGATGAACTCCATCAATATGCCGCTTGCGCCTATCGGACTGGAGGCCGTATGGTATAATACATTGATGAAATACGGATTTACAGACAAAGAAGCCCGTGCCTGTCTGGCAGGACCGGCCCATTCCGCATGGCAGTGGATGCAGAATATACAAAGCTATGGCGGTCCGCTTCCGTTGTCATGGATACAATCTCATGTCGAATTGGGACAAAAGGTAATTAAGCGCCAGTTAGAATTGGGCATGCAACCCATTCAGCAAGGTTTCTCCGGCTATGTTCCCCGCGAGATGCGACAGAAATTTCCGAAAGCGAAGATCAGTAAACGCGGAGGCTGGTGCGGTTTTCAGGGAGCTGCCCAACTCGATCCGACCGATCCTTTGTTCCAATCTTTCGGACGTGACTTCATGGAAGAGGAGAAAAAACTCTTCGGAGCACATGGGGTTTATGCAGCCGACCCTTTCCACGAAGGTAAACCACCTGTTGATACTCCTGAATATCTAGGTGCGGTTGGAAAAGCGATTCACCAGCTTTTCAAGTCATTCGACCCAAATGCTTTGTGGGCAATGCAGTCATGGAGTTTACGTGAGCCGATAGTGAAAGCTGTTCCCAAATCGGATTTGCTCATCTTGGACTTGAACGGCGGACGTTGTAATAAGACACATAAGGAGGAGAAGGATAACAAGAATGCTCCTGTCTGGGGATATCCGGTCGTGGCGGGCAATCTTCATAATTTTGGCGGACGTATCAATATGCACGGTGATTTGCGCTTGATAGCTTCCAATCAATATGCCACTTCCCGTAGCAAATGGGACAATGTATGTGGTTCGGGTTTGTTTATGGAGTCTATCATTCAGAATCCGGTTTTCTATGAGTTGGCGTTTGAAATGCCGCTTCATGCAGGAGAAGTCAATATTGAAGAGTGGTTGGCGGGATATGCGGCACGCCGTTACGGAGCGCCTTCCGAAAAGACGGCACAGGCATGGCGCTACTTGCTCGAAGGCCCTTATAAGAAAGGAACGAATGGAACGGAGCGCAGTTCGATTATTGCAGCCCGTCCGGCATTGAATGTCAAGAAGTCGGGACCGAATAAAGGGTTGGGCATTCCTTATTCACCACTATTGTTATGGAAAGCCCAGAAATTACTTCTGGAGGAAGCAGATAAAATGGGAGCTTCCAAACCTTACCGTTTCGATCTCGTCGATTTGCAACGCCAGATATTGACTAATCTGGGACAGGTGATGCACAAACGCGCTGCGGGTGCTTTCCGTAAGAAGGACCGTAAAGGCTTCCTGTTGCATAGTAACCGTTTCCTCGAACTGATGCACGATACGGATGTGTTGCTCCGTACCCGTGAAGAGTTCAATTTCGATAAATGGCTGACTGATGCCCGCAGTTGGGGAACTACGGAAGAAGAAAAGAATCTGTTTGAGAAGGACGCCACTTCATTGGTTACTATCTGGGGTGGTGACGGTGATCCCCGTATTTTTGACTACTCTTGGCGTGAATGGAGCGGGCTGATTGAGAACTTCTATCTGAAACGCTGGAAAATGTTCTACGATGAGATGTTGGGCTATCTTGACCGTGGCGAGGAATATAAGGAGGAAGGTTTGCCGTTAGCTTACGGTCGTGAAGCTTTCCGCGCAAATGAGCTCTACAATAAGATGGGAGACTGGGAGATGAGTTTCGTCTCTACATACAACAAAGCACGTACCCCGATTACTGAGGGCGATGAGATTGAAACGGTAAAACGTCTCTTTAAGAAATATTTGGAAATTTCTAAAGACTATTACTCTAAGGAAATGGCTGCCGATAAGATAAAAGATGGCAAGTCGTTTGAGAATCTGGGAGAAGACTGATTCAGGATACTTGAATCTATCGTTTTTGACATAAGAAAGTTGAAGTTGACTCTGCGCCATCTAAGTGAATGACATTCGCCCGATGGCGCAGGGCGTTTTATACCATGTTAGCAATTAAATATTTTTATCTATGAAGAATATATTATTTTTTATCAGCTTGCTGCTCATAGAGTGGCAAGTAAGCTATGCCGGTGAATTGCCTGTACGTGAGCGTATTAATATAAATCGTGATTGGCGCTATCAGGAGCATGACCCTCAAGAAGTAGATTCCGCTTTGCATTATACTCGTCTGAAGCCTTACTTGCTTCCTTGTGCCAATGATTTCATTCTTTTCGGGAAGAAGCATATACGTCCGAAAGGAAATCCGGGCAATGAGATAGCATACGTGAAACCGGATTTTGATGACAGCAATTGGAGACAATTGAATTTACCGCATGACTGGGCTATCGAAGGACCTTTTAATATTGATTATGACGGAGCGACTGGGAAACTTCCTTATTGGGGAATACGTTGGTATCGCAAAACGATTGATTTGCCGCAGGAAGATAAGGGAAAACAGATTTATCTGGACATAGACGGAGCCATGTCCTATGCATCTGTCTGGTGTAATGGTAATTATGTAGGTGGGTGGCCTTACGGATATACTTCATTCCGTTTGGATTTGACTCCTTATCTGAAACCCGGTCAGCGGAATGTATTAGCTATTCGTCTGGATAATCCGAATGATGCCTCCCGCTGGTATCCCGGTGGGGGAATTTATCGGAATGTATGGTTGGTAAAGACTTCTCCGGTACATGTGTCACAATGGGGAACCTTTGTGCGCAATGTGAATGTAACTAAGGAAAAGGCTACAATGGAAATGTCGGTTCGCATGGAGAATCATACAAATAAGGATGTTCGTGTTGCAGTGCAAACCAGTGTATATTTGCAGGATAAGGATGGAATACCTGTCGGAAAAGAAGTCGCTGATTTTCGGAATGAAGAGATAATTGTCAGGAAAAAGAGTAAGATAACGACTGCTGCACGCTTCTGTGTGAAGAACCCACAATTATGGGATATTGATGCACCGGATTGTTATGTGGCAGTCAGTCGTATTATGGTCGGTGGAAAAGAGATCGACAGGTATGAGACTTCTTTTGGGATTCGGAATGCGGAGTTTACTTTAGAAAACGGGTTTATGTTGAATGGCAGAAAAGTTCCCATAAAAGGAGTATGTATGCACCATGACTTAGGGGCTTTGGGGGCTGCGTTCAATATCGTTGCGGCTGAGCGGCAGTTGCGGATTATGAAAGAAATGGGGGCGAACGCTATCCGTACATCCCACAATCCGCCTGCACCGGAACTTGTCGCTTTGTGTGACCGCATGGGATTCCTTATGCAGTTGGAATTGGCAGATGCCTGGCGGAAAGGCAAGCGTAAAAATGATTATAGTGTATTGTTTGATGATTGGAGTGAAGCGGATATGCGTTCTCTGGTAAGGCATTACCGTAATCATCCTTCCGTTATTATGTGGAGTTTGGGAAATGAGGTTCCTGACCAATCGACTGACACGGGAGTGGAAATAGCTCATAAGCTTACTGCATATAGCCACGACGAAGATCCTACACGTCCTACTTCCTATGGCTGCAACCGAGGAGATATTGCGTATCGTGAAATTGTGAATCATGTGGATGTTTTCGGACAGAACTATCATCAGAAAGTGTATGGCGATTTCTTGAAACAAAATCCGACACGTCGTTACCATGCCAGCGAGACTTCTTCCGCCACCAGCTCGCGTGGAGAGTATTTCTTTCCTGTGAATACACGGGCCAGTGATAACCGTGCGAATTTCCAGCTTTCTTCTTATGATATGAAAACCGTAGGGTGGGGATGTATGCCCGAAGATGAATTTGCCATGCTTGAAAAATATCCTTCAATGAGCGGAGAGTTTGTGTGGACAGGATTCGACTATCTGGGAGAGCCTACGCCCTACAATAAAGATCTGACTAATCTTTTGAACTTCAGCGATCCGAAAGACCGGGAGAAAGCTAAAAAGGAATTGGAGGCATTGGGCAAAATCAAGTCACCTTCCCGTAGTTCTTATTTTGGTATTGTCGACTTGTGTGGTTTCCCGAAGGACCGTTACTACTGTTATAAAAGTTATTGGCGTCCGGATGTGCCTACGGTACATATCCTGCCCCATTGGAATTGGGAGAATCGTATTGGTGAAATAACTCCTGTATATGTTTATACTTCAGGAGATACTGTGGAACTTTTCCTGAATGGAAAGTCTTTGGGACGAAAAGAGAAATCGCATGCTTACGATCGTTTGAGATGGATGGATGTGCGCTATGAGCCCGGTGTACTGAAAGCGGTGGCCTATAAAAACGGGAAAAGGTGGGCGGAGGAAACGGTGGAAACAACCGGGAAACCGGCAAGAATACAAGTCACTCCGGAAAAAAACGCATTGAAAGCGGACGGTTCCGACTTATCATTTATTCGTGTGACAGTTGTAGACGCTAAAGGCCGTATGGTTCCCCGTGCAAATAACCATTTGAAGTTTTCTGTCTCCGGTCCGGCAGAAATTGTCGCTACGGATAATGGTGACGCTACGGACCTGACTTCTTTCCAGTCATTGGAACGGAAGGCTTATAACGGAATGGCACTGGTGGTTCTTCGCGGTGCTTATCAGGGCACAGGTAAAGTGGTGCTGACAGTAGAAGCGAAAGGACTGCCGAAACAGAAAGTTGTATTGTCTTTGTATTAAATAATGTCTATAAAAAAGGATAATGAAGAGATTGATTGTATTCATAAGCATATTCTTTATGAATTATGCAGGTGTCACTCTATATGCGCAGAACTCTTCGAAAAGAGTTGCCGATGTGGAGACTAACCAAAGTAAGAAAAGTGTATTATGGTATAATGAACCTGCGCCTAACAGTGGTTCCGTGAGTCGTGTTAAGAGCAGGGGCTTTCCTTACGATGAAGATTGGGAGCGTTGGAGTCTACCTATCGGAAACGGATATATGGGAGCGTCGGTTTTCGGACGTACGGATACTGAACGCATCCAACTGACCGAGAAAACACTTGGAAACAAAGGGCCTTATAACAGGGGAGGCCTTACCAGTTTTGCGGATATTTACCTGGATATCCATCATCAGGTTCCCATGAACTATCGTCGTGTGCTGTCTCTTGACGATGCTATCTCTACGGTCAGTTACGAGTACGATGGTGTAAATTATACGCGGGAGTATTTCGCCAATTATCCCAGTAATGTCATTGTTGTCAAACTGAAAGCGGACAAACCCGGAAAGGTGACTTTTCTTCTCCGGCCGGTTCTTCCCTATTTGCGCGAATATAATGACGAGAAGAACGGGCGGACGGGACGTGTGTCTGCGCAAGGCGATTTGATTACCATGACCGGGGAAGTCCAGTTCTTCCGTCTTCCGTACGAAGCCCAAATCAAGGTGTTGCCAAGTGGTGGTAGGATGAGTGCTTTTAATGATGCAGACGGAGACCACGGGATGATTCAGGTGAACAATGCGGATAGTGTCGTTCTGCTGATTGCTGCCGGGACTTCTTACCAGTTGAACGAGACCTTGTTCACGCTTGCACCGGAAAATAAGTTTACTGGCAATGAACATCCTCATGCAGCTGTGACCCGGCGCATCGCACAAGCTATACAAAAGGGAGAAGCTGCGCTAAGGATGGAGCATCTGAAGGATTATAGAGAGTTGTATGGCCGCGTCGAGCTGTCTCTGACAAATAAACAGTCGAATATTCCCACCGACCGGTTGTTGCTGGATTATAAGAATGGCAAGGAGAAAAGGTATCTGGAAGAGTTGCTTTTCCAGTATGGACGCTATCTGCTGATTGCTTCCTCGCGGAAGGGGGCGTTACCACCCAATTTGCAAGGAGTATGGAGTCAGTACGATTATTCGCCATGGTCAGGAGGGTATTGGCATAATATCAACATTCAGATGAACTATTGGCCGGTATTCAATACAAACCTTGCGGAACTGTTCGAGTCATATGTGGATTATAACGAGGCGTTCCGCAAGGAGGCGAATCAAAAGGCCATTGCCTATCTTAAGAAGTATAACCCTTCTGCTTTGGCTGCCGATCCGGAAGAGAACGGATGGACTATTGGTACGGGAGCCAATGCGTTCGCCATCCCCGGTCCCGGCGGACACTCCGGACCGGGAACGGGCGGATTCACCACGAAACTGTTTTGGGATTATTATGACTTTACGCGCGACGAGAAAATCCTGCGTGAACATACTTATCCCGCCATTTTGGGGATGTCGAAATTCTTGAGCAAGACGTTGAGGCTTTCACCCGACGGCTTTTTACTGGCAGAGCCGTCCGCTTCGCCCGAACAGCGTCATCAGGGAGAATATTATCAGACTAAAGGATGCACGTTCGACCAAAGCATGATTTACGAGAATCATAATGATGTGTTGAAGGCTGCACATATCTTGAAAATCAAAGATCCGTTTCTCCGGCTTGTCAAAGAGCAAATCGGCAAATTGGATGCTATCCATATTGGAGAATCCGGACAAATCAAGGAATATCGGGAAGAAAAGAAGTACAGTGATATCGGTGACCCACATCATCGTCATATCTCCCACTTATGTGCACTCTATCCGGGAACTCTTATCAATGGTACTACTCCTGAATGGATGAAGGCTTCCATTGTCACGTTGGACAATCGTGGAGATAAATCGACAGGTTGGGCAATGGCACACCGGTTGAACCTATGGGCTCGTACGAAGGATGGAAACAGGGCTTTTAAATTGTATCAGCAATTGTTGAAAACCGGCATACTGGAGAATTTATGGGATGTGCATCCGCCTTTCCAGATAGATGGTAATTTCGGGGCAACAGCCGGAGTGGCGGAAATGCTTCTTCAAAGTCACGAAGGATATATCGAACCTCTTCCGGCCTTGCCGGATGCATGGTCAAGCGGCTCTTATAAGGGGCTGGTGGCTCGTGGGAACTTTGTTTGTTCCGTGAAGTGGAGCAACAAGCAAATCACCCGTATGCAGATTTTATCAAGAAGTGGCGGCAAATGTATTTTGAAATGTAACCATGCAGGAACGGTAGCAGTCAATGCGGAAGACGGACGGAAAGTGAAAGTAAAGGTTCTGGGAGAACATTTCATCAGTTTTGCCACAAAAGCGGGCGGGACTTATGACATTCGGAATTTATAGAAATGTAGGCAGTATTGTTTGATGTGTAAAAGGCTGCAAACTTGATAGAGTTTGCAGCCTTTTACTTATATCTATTATCTATGCTTTATCTTTCAATGTAGATTGTAAAGTTCATTTAAAGATATGACATCCTTTAATTGTAAAATTCAATCAAAACATATTTTTACAATTATCTGGCTTATATCTGTAATTCATTGTTCTATAAGTCACATACTTTCGTGCAATCAACAATTAGAACCTTGTATTTAATACTTGAAAGCATGAAACAGACACTCTTTTTGGCGGGTATACTGATAATTGTCATGTCCTGCCGTCCCTATCCGAGAGAAGTAGAAGAAGTATTGGCGTTGTCCGGTGATAATCGTAATGAGTTGGAACGCGTACTCAATCATTTCAGGCAGAAGGATATGCAGGAGTTTGAGGCGGCATGTTTCCTGATTGCCAATATTAAGAAAACGTATCCGCATAAAGCAGGTAACACGGAACAAGGTTTTATTTATACATCTAAAGGTGTAATAATACATCCCACATTCACTGATATGGGAAGTGTGAAATATACCAATGCTCAGGTGGCAGGTCATGAATTTAAAGAATGGTATCATTCTCATCCTGGAGGAGGGGCAACGATTCCTTCTTTGGGTGACCTGAAAGCCTTATCTCTTCGTTATCAACAGGGGTATATCAAATCGAATGATTTTACTTATGGAGTAGTTTCTTATTATGGCTGTTTGAGTATCATGATTTCTTCTTCTAAAGATTTCACTACTTTTGCAGAAAAAGTTCGTAATAAGGAGTTTGATAATGAGTGGAATAGGGATATTGATAATGGAAAATCGGTCTCTAGATTTGAGATTAAAATACAGCAAGTTATGTCTTTCTTTACAAAACATAAAGCAGGGCTATCTGTAATGTTTCGTTCCATGCAAGATGAACATATTGATAATAATTTCGAGAACTGGATTGCCAAAGATTTGAATGAGAACAATGAATTGATTGATAAAGACTGTAAATAAATGTATTATGAAAACAATAAAAATTATTTTATTACTGTTAGTTGTTACGACTGGTAGCCTTATGGGACAAAAAAGCGTACTTCCAACAAAGAATCTGGATGCTTATGTCGGTACTTGGGTTTATCAAAATAACGATACTATTTTTAAGGTAAGATTACAAAAAGGACAAGAAGTCGGTAGGTCTGCAATATACAACGGACTTCATGGTGGCTATTATCTTTCCGTAAAAGGAAAAATAATAGAAAATTATTGGGGTGAACTTCCTGTGTACTGGGATTTTTCGAAAGAACCTCGTCCTGATAATCTGTATATATGGGCTTCTAATCATTCACATCGTTTAGATATTATTGATCCCAATTATGTAAGTGTCTGGTTTTATGACCAGCGTAAAAAACATTTTGGCGGCAAGGGTATTAGTGGCGGGTATATCCATCTATTATCTCCTACAAAGATTCATTGGAAGCTGAATGAGGCACTTGGTATTTGGAATGAAACTGAAGGTGACGAATCTATCACTGATGCTGAGCGTCAACCTATTGGCTTTTCTGTTCCGGATAATGTAATCATGATGAAAGAATAGAGAGTATCAATATCATAAAAATCCTTCGAAGTACCTTGGCTCTTCGCTATAGTATTGATATCTTGTTGCATTATTGTGCGATCAGTTATCATTCTTAGCGGAGAGCCATAAAGTTTAATTTATAAATTTGGTAACTTATGAAAGTAAGTAAGCGCAAATATTTATTGTTTGCATCATTGGCATTGTTGGGCATCGGCAGCTTGTCTGTCTGCTATGGTGGAGAGAAGTGGGGAGTTCGGTCGGTAGATCATCGTGAATCCCGTAAACATAACAAGCAGTTGACCGTTTCCGTAGCCCGGCAATGGTATGAGTCGCATTATGATTCGGTGGTTTGTTTCAATACACGTTTCGGCGGCAATGATGATATGCCTGCATTCATTAAACCCAAGTGGTCGCATGCCACCGAGAGTAACCGTGGACGTTATGAGGTAGTTCAGATGCCTATCCTGACTCAGGCCCGGCATATGATTGTTGATGAGGAGACCCGCCTTCATTTTGACGAATTGCATGCGAAGAATAAACTTCGCAACTCGACTCATCTGGTTATCTTGAAGAACTTGGAGACCGGACAGGTGCGCAGCTTTGTTTCGATATTTGTCGGTTCCTACAAGTATCTGAAAAAGAAGCGGATAAATCGTAATACTTACCTTTATCGCGACAAGAAATTTGACGGCAGAGTGATGTTCTTTAAGTTGAACGGTAGTATGATAAACGGCTGGAAGTATCGGGACGGTAAGATTGTGGGCAAGATAACCCCCATTGATGAGAATACGAAAGAACTGATGGCTCGTAGTGGTAGTAAGAGAGACCATTGCTATGAGGAAACTTATTACGAAATGATGGAAAAATGCGAGGAGAAGTCGCAACCACAAAAAAGCGTATCTCCAACAAAGAATCTGGATGCTTATGTCGGTACTTGGGTTTATCAAAATAGCGATACTATTTTTAAGATAAGATTACAAAAAGGGCAGAAAATCGGGAGGTCTGACATATATAACGGACTTTATGGCGGCTATTATCTTTCCGTAAAAGGAAAAATAATAGAAAATTATTGGGGTGAACTTCCTGTGTACTGGGATTCTTCGAAAAAAACTCGTCCTGATAATCTGTATATATGGGCTTCTAATCATTCGTATACTTTAAATGAGATTGATCCCAATTATGTAAGTGTCTGGTTTTATGACCAACGTAAAAAACATTTTGGCGGCAAGGGTATTAGTGGCGGGTATATCCATCTATTATCTCCTACAAAGATCCATTGGAAGCTGAATGAGGCACTTGGTATTTGGTATGAGACTGAAGGTGACGAATCTATCACTGATGCTGAGCGTCAACCTATTGGTTTTTCTGTTCCGGATAATGTAATCATGATGAAAGAATAGAGAGTAGTAATGTTATAAGATTATTTTTAATGCCTCATGAATTTATGGTTGATGATGCATGATTTTATTCGTCTGACAACGGTTTCTTTTTCGTCTGACTATAGTTAGACGAAAGAATAACCGTTGTCAGACGAAAGTTCAACTATAGTCAGACGAATAAAGTTATGTATAACGAGTATTAAATCATTGCATACTACCAATTAGGTTTTAGGAAAACTAAGATTAGTTCATTTCCATACCGGTTATGAATTTATTTCCCTTCCTGCTTATTCTTGAACTCAGTAGGTGACATTCCGTACAACGCCTTGAAACAATTCGAGAAATACGCCAAGCTATTATAGCCAACGGCGCAATATACTTCCGTAATCGTCATATCGGTCTCTTTTAGCATTTTCGCGGCAGTTTCCAGTCGGAAATTGCGGATGAACTCATTTGGTGAGTAACCGGTGATCTGCTTGATTTTGCGATAAAGGTTTGATTTACTCAGTCCAAGCTCTTTACAGAACGCATCAAGATTCAGATCGGAATTGGAAATGTTCTGTTGCAGAGTGGCATATAACTTTTGCATGAATTTCTCGTCGACGGAAGTTACATCTACGCCCAGCGATTCGAGAGAGAAGTTCTTGCTGTAAAGGTCTTTCAACTTCTCACGGCTTAGGATAAGATTATCCACTCTTATTTTCAGAATAGAGGCATCAAAAGGCTTTGTGATGTACTCATCAGCTCCTGCGGCATACCCTTCCTTGATATCATCCGTACCGGTTTTGGCAGTTACCATAATAATAGGAATATGACTGGTATTCATATCTTTCTTCAGTCTTTGGATAAGTTCGATGCCATTCATCTTGGGCATCATCAGGTCGGTGATGATCAGGTTAGGAAGCAGGTTGACGGCTTTGGAAAGGGCGTCCTCACCGTTGGTGACACCCACTACATTGTATTTATCCGCGAGGCAGGAACAGATGTAATTGTTCAGGTCGCGATTATCTTCTACCACAAGAATAGTCGATTGCTTCTTTCCCGAATTCTCTGGTTCGAAAGCTGTGTCAGGAAGTTCCACATTGAATGATACAGACGCATTATCAGTGGATTCTACAATTGCTTCGGGAGCAAAACAGCTCTTATCAATGGGTAGAACAAACCTGAAAATCGCTCCTGAACCGATTGCGTTTTCCGCCCATACTATTCCATGATGCATTTCTATGATCGCTTTGCTCAAGCTCAGTCCGATGCCTGTTCCCGATTTGGAATGTTCGTTCTGCGCTACTTGGTAGAAAGGACGGAAAATCTTTTCCAATTCATCGGGAGCGATGCCTACACCGTTATCTTGAATAGATACGGTGAGATATCTTATTTCGTCATTCTTATATCTATTCAACTTGGCGGGTACAAAAATGCTCAGTTCGGAAAGAGGTTTTATGTCCATCTCTACCAGTACGGAGCCGCCGTCCGGCACATTCTTGAAAGCGTTGGAGAGGAAGTTGAAATACACTTTCTCCAACATATTCCAGTCGAACCACAGCGGTTGCCGGTCAACGGAATGCTTGAATTTCAGATGGATGTTCCGATATAATGCCAGATCCTGGAAGGAAGCTACTGCTTCATGGGTGAACTTAACGATGTCATTCTCCGAAACTTGCAGTTTCATTGTTCCGCTTTCATTCTTCTGCAAGTCCATCAGATTATTGACAATGCGCAACAGGCGTTGGGCATTGCGTAGCATCAACTGAATCTTATAATGGATATCTTCAGCCAGATCCGTACGTTTGACAAATTCTTCCAGAGGAGCGATAATCAATGTCAGCGGTGTGCGAAGCTCATGAGAAAAGTTGGTGAAAAGACGATTACGTTCCTGGTAATATTCCTCGTGTACTTCCGCTTCCATTTGTTTCAATCGGATATTATTCTGTAAACGTCTTTTCTCGGTAAAGTAGCGGATGATAAAGGCAATCAAGGCGATGGCAATAGTGCTGTAAAACAAATAAGCCCACCAAGTTTTCCATAATGGCGGCAGGACGATAATCTCCAGAGCTGTTCCTTGTTCATTCCAGATACCGTCATTATTGGAGCCTTTCACCACGAAATGATAAGTGCCTGCCGGAATGTTGGTGTAATAGGCAGTACGGCGGCTTCCTACTTCATTCCAATCGGAATCGAATCCATCCAGCTTATAAGCATATTGGTTTTTATTGTTAAAGATATAATTCAGCGCACAATATTCAATCATTATATTCGTCTGATTATATTTCAGTACAATCTTTTTCTGGGTGGAAATACTTTCTTTGAGAATACCCGCCTTATCGTTCGGTTGTATCAAAGTGTTGTTGATGTACAGTTTATCCAGAATGATGGGGGGAATATTAGGGTTAGTGATTATATCACTTGGATTGAAGAGCGTAAAACCATTGTTGCCTGCAAAGAATATCCGGTTGTCCGAAAGGCGGATACCTGCGCAAGGCGAGAATTCCTGTACCTGTATACCGCTTTCCTGTCCGTAATTGATGATGTTCCGCGTACGGAGATCAAGGTTGGAAATCCCATTCAAGGTAGTGAGCCACAATGTATTGTCATTTCCTTCCACCACTTTGCACACCTGGTTGTTCAACAGGCCGTTATTTTCGTTGTAGGTAGTGAATTTCCCGGTGGAAAGAGAGAGCTCGCTTAGTCCTCCGTCGACGCTGCTAATCCAAATCCTTCCCGAACGGTCTTTCAGAATGCTGCTGATAGATGTTGCTGCCAGTCCGTTTGTGCGGTCGTAAGCAATGAGCGTACGGTTGATTTTGTCATAGCAGAATAGCCCGTCGCTTTTCGTTCCGATAAGGTAAACATCGTTATCCACTTCGCAGACGCAGATCACGTGTGAAAAATGGACGTTGCCCTTACCTTTGACCGGAAACTCGGTTTGTATGGTGTGTGTTCCGTCATTGGAGAGAAATACAAGCCCCTCGCCCATGCTGATACCACCGATAATAATATGTCCCGACCGGCTTCGGCTGATGTGATAGATAGGCCTGCGGTCTGTTGTCTGATAAAATAAGGAGAATTGCTGGGAATGCAGGTTGAATTCGTACACTTCTCCCTGACCGGTTCCACATAGGATACGGTTTCCGTCCAAATAGATGGTTTTGAATATACTTTGAGGGGAAGTTCCGGTATGTTGTGGTAACTTATATTGGTGGAAAGTCTGTTGTTCCAGATCGAAAGCAATTAAACCGCCACCTTCGGAGCTGATATACAGTGTTCCGTTGTATTCAATGGATGGGCCTAAGATACCAGGATTGGTATTTAAGGCAACTCCCGGATTATAAAAGTCAAACAGATGTCCGTAAGGATTGTAATAGTCGGCTCCTCCGGCATAAGTCCCGATCCAGATGGTCTGCATTCTGTCGAAGAGGATACTATACACAGAGTGATGACTCAGTGTTCCCTGTTCGCCATATTTGTATGTCAAGATTCGGCTTGTCACCGGATTGACGATGTTGAGTCCGTCGAAAGTCCCTATCCACATTTCACCCGAAGGAGACTCTTTGATACAACGGATATTATTGTTGGATAATCCGTTTGAGGTATTATAATGCACTATTTCCGACAAATCGTGTTTAATGACGCATACACCGTCCTTATAAGTCCCCAGCCATATATTATCTTTCTTGTCGATATAGATATCCTTGAGGTAATTGGAGCTGATGGGCAGGGTTTTGGAATCCGTCCGGAAAGAACGGGCTACCCGTTTTTTCTGTTTATCGTAAATCAAGAGTCCGTTTTTGCTGGAAGCAAGATACAGTTCGTTGTCCTTTTCCAGAATGGCACTGATGGAATTATCAACCAACTCTTTAATGGGAACCGCTTTCAGATTGTCCGATTCGGGTTCGTATATGAAGAGACCTGAAAGAGTTCCTACCCATAATATATTCTCTTTATCAAGGTAAAGCGATAGGATTTTATTGTTCATTGAACCGGCCTTGTGCGTAAGGTAGTACCGTTTGAAACTATTCCTGCTTTTATCGAGTTTGTTTAAGCCGTTTTCCGTACCGATCCATAAGTTGGCTTCTGCATCTTCGGTGATGCAGGCGATAGTGTTACTGCTGATACTATGAGGGTCGTCGGCGTGATTCCAGAAGATCTCGAAAGAGTTCCCATTGAATTTATTCAGCCCGTTGCGTGTACCGAACCACATATATCCCTGTTTGTCTTGGTATATGCAGGTGACGTTCAACTGCGATAGCCCGTCTTTGACGGATAAATTGGAGAAATGATATCTTGGAGCCGCAAAAATGACTTGCGAAAGTATAGAAACGACTAAAATACATAGTAGCTTTTTCATAAATGAATTATATTTGGGGTGCCTAATTACGATGAAGCAAAAATAATAAAAAAATGGGTAATAGTCTTTGCTAATAGGCTTATTTTACGTTGTATACCCGTCTCTGGGCTATTTTTACAAGAATTGGGAGGAATATTGCAAGCGTGGAACCTTCTCTACAACTCTTTGGAAGATTCTATAAATCACGTCAATGGACTATTCCCTATTTTTGTAACTGGAAGAATGAAGCAAAACTTTCTCTGGCCAAGAAGGGATTGATTTGATTCTCCGCAAACATTTATATGAAAAACATTGTAATATGAAAAGAATTCCTATCTTTCTAATAAGTACTATATTAATGGTATTTATATTTGGAACTTCCGCCTTAGCTTCTTCGCCGGGAAGTGAAGGTGTTCAGCAATCGGTGACGGTGAAGGGTACGGTTGTCGATAGCAATAACGATCCGTTAGTCGGCGTATCGGTTTTTGTGGTCGGTGCTTCTTCCGGTGCTGTCACCGACATAGATGGTCATTTTTCCATCAGTATGCCTGCTAATAAGACTACTTTGAAGTTTTCTTATGTTGGGTTTTCAACACAAACGGTTTCTGTGAAGAATAAAAAGAATATTCGCGTGGTGTTGCATGAGGACTTGCAACAACTCGACGAGGTAGTCGTTGTGGGTTATGGCGTACAACAAAAATCCCATTTGACCGGAGGTATTACTAAAGTAAATACGGAAGGCATTGAAGATATGCCCGTCTCCCGTTTGGACCAGGCGCTGATGGGTAAAGCTGCCGGTGTTCAGATTCTGAATCTTACTTCAGAAGTAGGAGCGGAACCGGATATTATGGTGCGTGGTACTTCTTCATTTAGTGCAAGCAGTGCTCCGTTGGTTGTCGTAGACGGTTTCCCGATGGATGACGGCATTGACGCTATCAATCCGAGTGATGTAAGGAGTATTGAGATTCTGAAGGATGCAGCTTCTGCTGCTATCTATGGTTCGCGTGCGGCAAATGGCGTTATTATGATTACTACTAAGAGCGGTACGGCAAACAAACCCAAATACTCCTTGAAATTGAAATGGGGTATGAGGGAAGAATACAAACGTTATCCGATGTTGGATGCAAAAGAGTATATACAGCAACGGATAGCAGATTATGAGTTGACCGGACAATCTCTTTCTTCCGGTGACATTGCTCAGTATATTATTGCGGAGAACAGTGATGTAAACTGGCAGGATGAAGCATTCCGCAGTAATCCGTTCTTTTTCAGTGCCGATTTTTCCGTTAGTGGCGGAGCTAAAGGATTGCGATATTTCGTGTCCGGAGCTTATACGGATGATAAAGGTATGTTGAAAAAGAACTACTTTCAACGTTATAACTTCAGGGCGCGTATTGACGCTGATCTTTCCAAGCGAGTAACGGTAGGAGTGAATATAGCCCCTACTTACACGGAGTCGGAACGTCCGGGAGCTAATTATATGGGATTTGTGCGTACTCCATCGTGGATGCCTGCACGCCACAACGAATACACGGCAGCACTTACCGGTAGAAAGGTAGGCGAGTATACTAAAGGTGCGCATTTTAGCAATATGCTTTATTCCGGCATCAATCCGCAGACAGGAGAAGAGGTTACGGATTTGAGGGCTACTCCTTGGAACTCGAACAACAATAATCCCCTTGCCACATTGGAAAGTATCTCGCAACCGTCCGAGCAATATCGTATGCAGTTGCAGGGATATATTGAGATTAAGTTGCTGAAAGGATTAAAATTCCGTTCTTCCAATAGCTACAATTTGAATTATTCTGAGTCGACTGTTTACCGGAAAGAAGGTGCGGTGAATGATTCGGATCCTAGTCGTGGATATTATTCCAATAATAAGACTGTTCGTTTATCTTCGGAAAATACGTTGAATTATAGCACAAAAATTAAGAAGATACATTCTATTGATGCTTTGTTGGGTGCTTCTGTCTATCTGAATACGACCACAAAGGCAGGTATTCTCGGGTTTGATTTTATGACGGATGATATCTATTCATTGAGTGCTGCCGGACGAATCGATCAGTATGAAGGTACTTCTTTACGTACCGGAACATGGAAAAGTGATGATGCGATGGTATCTTATTTCGGCCGTATAAACTATGCGTTGAAAGACCGTTATCTGTTCTCGGCTACTATTCGTACGGATGGTAGTTCAAAGTTCGGTAAAGATAATCGCTGGGGATGGTTCCCTTCCGTATCAGGTGGCTGGCGGGTTTCAGAAGAGCCTTTCATCAAGGCAAACGTTCCTTGGCTGAATCAGTTGAAGATTAGAGGTAGTTACGGTATCACAGGAACGAATGCCATCGTTAATTATGCGAATACCAATCTGCTCGATCCTGCTCCTTATGTGCTGGGTGCCGGAAGTGGTTCCGTCATAGTGGGCTTTGCCAATAATTCTAAAACATTAGGTAATTCGGCATTGCAATGGGAGCAGACCGGAGAATACAATCTCGGATTGGATATTGCGCTTTTCAAAAATCGTATTGGTATTACATTCGATTATTATTATGCGATTACTAAGAGTTTGCTTTACGAGAAAACGGTTAACAGTGTTTCCGGATACAATAAGGCATGGACTAATGAAGGAAAATTGAGAAACAAGGGCTTTGAAGTGGAACTGACTACATATAATTTCAACGGTCGTAAATTCAAATGGAATACTTCATTTAATATATCTATGACGCGCAACCGTTTACTCGATTTAGGCGGACCGGCAGAACAGATTACTGCGGGAAACTACAAACAGTATTATATTGCGAGAGTGGGTGAACCGTTGATTCAGTTTTATGGATACAAAACGGTTGGTGTATGGAAGACGCAGGAAGAAATAAACAACAACCCGCATCATGTGTCTGACCGTCCGGGAGGATTGCGCGTAGCCAATACTAATGGAGATGGTGTAATCAATGATGACGATCGCGTGCCTTTAGGCTCTCCTTATCCTGATTTTATTTGGGGGATGACTAACTCTTTGAAATATAAAGATTTTGATTTGTCATTTGTCATTCAAGGACAAGTGGGCGGAAAGGTGTTCAACGCCAACGGAAATTATAATGAATTTAATGACCGTTCACCAAAGTATATGTCCGGAAGATGGTTGAGTGAGGAACATCCGGGAAATGGGAAAGTGCCGTACCGTGATTTCGGTATCTCTCACTTCCTTACTGATTATCTGATTGAAGATGCCGGGTTTATGGCATTGCGTGATGTGACTGTCGGATATACTTTTCCGAAAAAGATGTTGCGCAAAATGGGACTTTCTGGGTTGCGTGTGTATGCTACGGGGCAGAATCTGCTTTATCTGATGTCAAGCAACTATCGGGGGGTAAACCCGGAAGCACGTTCCGGAAGTCGTGCCGCAATGGTGAAGAATAGTGCACAGGCAGGAGCATTCCCTATTATGAGAACGTATAATGTAGGACTTAACATTAACTTTTAAAATGGCAAGCGATGAAAAGAGTATTTAGATATTTACCAATTCTGTTGGTCTTTTGGGGATGTGACAGCTTTCTGGATAGGGAGTCGTATGATAAAATGGATAGCGATGGTTTCTATAATAGCACCACAGCATTGAACTCGGCTGTAATTGCTTGTTACAATGGTATTCAAGATGCGTTGGATAGGGAGTTTTTTGTAACAGAGGTGCGTTCGGACAACTCGCGCAACCGTAATCAGGCTCCTACGGGTAGTACGGATTTGGAGATTACTCACCTGGATATTTATAAGGTGGAAACGTCTAATGCGTTGAACAACGCATATTGGGAAGCGGTGTATCACAATATAGCCAATTGCAATACTGTGTTGCAGCATTTGGACGGTGCGGACGATCCTCAGATGAGAATACAGTTTGAAGCGGAAGCACGTTTCATCCGGGCTTATCACTACTTCAATCTGGTCCGTCTTTATGGTCCTGTATTTTTGGTGAGTGAGCGGATTTCTCCGGAGGTTGCCAAGCAGGCGGAACGTAGTTCGAGAGATGAGATATATGCTTTTATTGAGGAAGACTTGAAGTTTGCAGCTAAAGAGCTACCGGAAAAGTATGATGATGAAAATTTGGGACGTGCCGACCAGTGGGCAGCGAAAACGTTGCTGGCTAAGGTATATCTGACACTTTCCAATAATGGGAAAATCACAAAGATGCTCGAACAGGCAAAAATATTGTTGGAAGATGTTAAGGAGAATAGCGGATATGAACTGTTGCTTGATAGCGGACTGACGGGCAGTGCTTATGCAAATCTGTTCAGTACGGCCAATGAGATGAATAAGGAGATGATATTCGTATGCCGTTATCTTGCCGGTGGTAAGGGCTTGGGCTCTCCGTTTGCCAATTATTTCGCTCCATCGTCTAGTGAAGACGCGGTAATCTATGGGAGTGGAAGTAGTTATAATTGTCCGACAGAAGATTTGATTGATGCGTATAAATCGGAGACAGGTGACCAACGTATGGAAGTGGTTTTGAGTGAAACCTGGACGAGCAAACTGGGAGTTCTTCAGCATGTAGGCTGGGTGAGGAAGTATTATTCTCAGGTGACTGTACGTTATGATGCGGAAAATGACTGGCCGATTCTTCGTTTTGCCGATGTGTTGCTGATGTTGGGAGAGATTGAGAATGAACTGAACGGACCGACGGATATAGCGAACGGGTATTTGAATGATATCCGTGAGCGTGCCGGACTGGATGCGATAACCCCTGCCAATCGTGTGGAGTATCGTGCGGCGATGGCGAGAGAAAGAAGACTGGAATTTGCTATGGAGAACCAAAGATTCTTTGATTTGGTGCGTACGAACCAGTTTATCGAAGTAATGGAAAACCATTTACGTACGGAAAAGGTAAGAAATCAAAGTAGTGGTAGTAAGAGCGACTATTATGGCAATGAAAAATATAATACGTATGTACCGAATCCTAAATTGGAGAACTGGCAGTTGCTGTTGCCCATTCCTTATAATGTGATGATTTCGGCTCCGAATGCGACACAGAATGTCGGTTATTAAAGCAGTTGTGTAAATTAAAAGACTTGAAAGACATGATGAATATAAATAAAATAATAATAGGGTGGGTTTCTGTTATAGCGAGCGTATTAGTGCTTGTTACGGCTTGCCATGAAACCTTGAACGTAGATCCTTTGGATACCACCCCACCCGAAATTACAGGGTTTACTCCTAAAATCGGACAAATTGGAACGATGGTCAGCATTACGGGTACTCATTTGAGAGATGTTACTTCCATTAAAATCGGTGGAGTTGAAGCAAATGTCACTCGTGTGAACCGCACATTGGTAATGGCGGAGATTACTAAAGATAATCTTTCTGGTAAGATAGAAGTAACCAGTCCTTATGGAACAGCTATCGCTGAAGAAGATTTTGTGATTGAGTATCTTAGACCGGAAGTGACGGAATGGTCTAAGGAAACGGGAGTCTTCGCTGCAATGGTGATTAAAGGTAAGAATCTGGAGTTGGTAAATGAAATCAGCTTTGGGACAAAGGCGTCTGTTTTGAAAAGTGATTTTGAGCTACAGTCGGATGAAAAGATAGAGATTATTGTTCCTTATTATGAGTCTGATGGAGCGGTAGATCTTGTGCTGAAGTATAATTATGGCGTAGATCCGACGGAATTGGTGATTGAAAATGCATTCACATTGGATGCAACTGCTCCGTCTGTTACTTCAATTTCCGAAAAGGCATTTATTGGAGCTACATTTGATATTATAGGTAGTAATTTGAATGTGGTTGAGAAAATTTTGTTGGAAGGTCGTGAATTGGCTGTTGAGCTAGCTACATCGGATAAATTAACTTGTTTGATACCGACTGATTTTGAAGTTAATGATAATGCCAAGATTGAGTTTGTTTATTTTGGTGGAAAAATGCAGACATCAGTTGGTAATATCGTTCTGGAAGAATCTCCTTGTTATGTATGGAAGAGGATAACGTTGTATGGACCTACACACCCGAATGTGAATTTCTTTAGTGGAATTACAGGTTTGTCATATACACCTTGTGAATTTGAAGCGAATGCAGGTAAGATTCATTTGGCGTTATATCCTGGTGCTAACGGCTTGAACTTTGGTTCACTTTATCCGAAAGACGGTGGTTTGTTGGATAAACGATGGACTTGTAATGGAAATCAGATTTCGGGAGCAAACGGGGTGCCACTGCGATTCCGTAAGCTCAAAGAGAGCAATGAAGCAGATGCCAAATTCATTAAAATGATCAATGAGGGTACGTTGGAGTATTTTGATGCAGAGAAGGCAGCTGAGGCAGGTTTGTCATATAGCCCAATGAAACAGGTTATTCGTTATAAGGCGGAAGATGATATGAGTGGTGGAACTGGTGGTTTGCCATATAACGAAAGTAATGATGAAGGTATTACGATTGGTGGTATTAATTTGTTGATGGTTACGGACAAGAACTATAAGGAAGTTCTTCAGATAGGTTTTGTGAAGTTGATAAGTGTGAGCAGGACTTCCGCTGCCGATGCAAATGGTACGATGACAATTGACTTCTATTTCGAGAAAAAATAATGATTTCTGGAAGGATGGGATCTGAAAAATGAGTTTTTAAAGATAAGAAAATGACAACAATGAAAGATATAATAAAAGAAATAAGCAAATGGACTTCAATTATTATCAGTGTATTGATGTTCGCAGTGTCATGTAGTGATGACAAGGAAGACGGAGCACCGGAAGAACCGGTTCCAGCTGCACCTACTATAACTAACTTTGTTCCACCTCATGGGGTGCCTGGTGTAACAATTACAATAACTGGTACCGATTTGAAAGAAGTGAGTGAAGTAACCATAGGCGGAAAGGAGGTAGCACTTGTCGGTGAGGCTACGGATACAGAGATAAAAGTGATGACTACGGAAGAGGTGACAGGGGGCAAGATTAAAGTAACTACTCCGTATGGGACTGCCGAAACGGTCAGTGAATTTGTGGTGGATGAAGTATTTCAGGTACCATTGTTGACTGTAGTGCCTCAAGACAATGTTAGCTATTGGGATATTATTACGCTGGAAGGTGAGAATTTGGATATAGTGGAGAAAGTCTTTTTTGGTACTGTAGAAGCAAGGATTATCAGAGAGGATGAGGCTACCAGAGCTGTTGAGAGCGCTTCGGGAACGGAGCTGAAAGTGGAAGTTCCTTATTATGACACAACGGATGCTGTGAATATTTTCCTGGAGTATACGAATGAGGACAACGAGTCTGTAAAGATGGATACCCAAAAGAGCTTTACGGTAACTCCTCGTGCACCGAAACTGGATGCCGTATCGTCTATCGATGCTGACTTCTTCGACCAGATTTCACTGACAGGAACAGACCTGCACTTGGTAGAAAAGGTGCTTTTCGGTACAGCAGAAGCTGTTATAGATAAAGAGAACTCAAACAGTACGGTATTAAAAGTGACAGTTCCTTATTATGAAGAGGAAGAACCTGTGACAATCACTTTAGTGTATCGTTATGGACCGGAAGATAATGTGGCGGAAGGAAGAAGAAGTGAATCTGCCGATAAGTTTGCTGCCAAGAAAGTACAGCCGGAAAATGTAGAATGTCCGGCAAAAATTATGCTTGGAGACGAATTTGATATAACAGGAACAAATTTGGATAAGATAGAGAAGGTATTGTTTAATGAAACGGAGATTACTGCAATGTTGTCAGATGATAAAACGAAACTGACTTGTTCGCTTCCGGGTACTGTTACTGAAGCAAGTACTGATAATAAGATTTCTATTAAATTCTGGCAGGGTAATGGAGTAAAAGAGATTAGAAATGATTTCGAGGTTAAAGTGTTGGCTAACTATATCCGTAAGAATGTAAAATTGTATGCAAATAAAGACCTTAAAAATTATTATAGTGTAACGACCGACGAGAACTATACGTCTGAAAATTATGCAGAAGTACAAAACTCCTTGTTGCTTTTAACTTTGGGTGCCAGTGGTAGTGCTACTCATGCCACTAATAATATGAATCAGATTGCGGGGCTTTATGCGAACAATGTAACTCCCAGAATTGGTATTCCTTTATACTTCCGTGGATTAGGTCGTGGAACTGATATAGAGGGTAACGAACAAGGGGTTATTGACTTTATAAAGAATGGTGATGTTGAAAACATACCTATAACTATGGAGAAAATGAAGGAGTTGGGATATGATGATTCTAATATAAAAAATTCTACGGGAGCAAGAGAGGCAACGGTTATACGTTACAAATTGAATGATGATGCATATAATGCCGGAACTTCTGGGAATGGATATTTTGAAGCCACGGAAAAAGGAAGAATCAGTGCTGTAATAATCCGGAAATCTAATAAAGGAGGTGAAGACCAAAGTGTTTTGGGCATTGGTTTTGTTGAATTGGTCGACGTGGATAAAGGGGATACAAGCATAAATCCGCTCGGAGATGCTACAACCGCTTCATGGACGGTGAACCTTTATTTTCCGAAAGACATACTTAAAAATATAGATCAAGTAATACGTGAATAATCATAATTTTAAATTATAACAACCATGAAAAAAGTAGTATTATTAGCCGCATTCGCTGTGGCAGCATTGGTAGCCAATGCACAAGTATTGAGAAATGAGTTTTTAAAGGACTACAAGCCGGGCGATAAACTGGAAAAGGGCATTTATCAGGAAGCAACGGAAGCGATCCGTATCAATACGTGGAACGGGGCGTTCGACCAGAAAAGAGTGCCGGAAATACCAAGTCCGGTAATTGTGAACGGACTTACTTATGATGGTTATCCCGAAGGAGGAGCTGCCATTAGCCTGGGAGGTTTTCCTAACGATATCAAAGGTAGTTGTGTCAGTGTTTATTCATTGTCGGACAACAAGAATGAATTCCGTAAAGGAGCTTATTACCTGGCTTTCCTTGTCAACTTGAAGAAAACAGGTGGTGGTTTCGCTGAACTGGTCGGAATGAATGTCAGCCATACTGGTAATGCAACGCGTGGTAAGGTATATGTGAAACGTGGTGAAGATCGTAAACTTATATTTGGTGTAGGTGCACGCAAGCTTGGTGCAGAATCTAAATCGTACGATTTTAACAAAACTCATCTGTTGGTGTTGAAGATGGATATTGCCAAACAAGAGATGTCTTTGTTTATTGATCCTCAGTTGACAGCGGAAGAGCCTACTCCGGAACTGGTAGCGAAAGGTGAACCGGGAGAAATTAAGAATGCTATTAAGGGTATCTATTACCGTTATCGTAGAGGTTGTGATGGAGCTGTCGGAAGTTTCCGCTTCTCAAATAATTGGGCAACAGCTATCGGTAAATAAGTAGTATGGGGAAAGGAATATTTGTAAAAGGATTCTTGCTGGCAATTTTTCTCTCTGTGGGGTTTGTTCATGCTGCTGAGAAAGTGTATGTATTGGAGAATCCTTATATGTCGCGGACACTTGCCGTCAAGGATGGAGTTCTGTCGACTCAACAAATAGTCAACAAGCAAGCCGGGACCAATTTGGTCCCGGTTTCTTGTCAGGAGTTTGCTCTGCGCATCTCTGAAGGGACTGATAAGGAGGGAACAGACAGAATACTGACTGCAAAGGATTTTGTGGTGGAGTCGGTGGATAAGAAGTTTTCTTCTTCTATCAAAAGCTATCGTTTTCGTTTGAAGAATAAGACACATAAGCTCACTGTTGATGTTTGTTACGAACTGGCAGAAGACAATTTCTACGGACACAAGTATTTGGAAATAATTTCCGGAAAGAAAGTGACACTGGAAAAGATAGATGTGGAGTCCATTGCTTTTGAGGACGCATTTCAGAACTATAAGTTGAAATTGATAACAGCGCGGAAATCCGGTGGATGGAAACCGGGACTGGGACAGCCGGTATATACAACGGCAACGGCTACATTCTGGGGAATGGAATTTCCGGGTGCCTTCAATACGGTGGAAGAAGGTAACACGATTACTTGTGGTTATCTCCGTGGCAGAGAACTGTTGCCTAATGAGCGTTACACTACTTACCGGAGCGTGGTAGGGATGGCGGATGATAAGAACTTTATTGATGATACGTTCTTTTGCTACATTGACCGTATTCGTCGTCGTCCTGCCCGCTTGCAGGTACAATATAACAGTTGGTTCGACTATGGGGGGCGGGTATCTAAAGAGACATTTGCCAAGAGCCTTCGAAAAGTACATGACGAATTGGTAGTTCGTCGGGGATGTCGTCCGCTCAATGCATACGTGATTGATGACGGATGGCAAGACAAAGGTAAGAGTGTGACGTGGGCGGATACGGTTTGGAAGATTAATAATAAGTTTGCTCCTTACTTTAAGGACAGCCGGAAGGAGGTGCTGAAAGCAGGTTCCACATTAGGAATCTGGTTGAGTCCGGCGTCTATTTTCGGTGCGCGTCCGATGGTGGACAGGATGAGGGGATATGGTTTTGAAGCTCTTTCCTATGGTATGTCCATGACCGGAGAGAAATATATGGGCAAGCTGGAAGACCGTGTGATTGACTTGGCACGGCATGGAGTCTCTTATTTCAAGTTCGACGGTTTGTTCGGTCACTTGAATATCCGTGATTTTGAGCTGCAGGGACGGGGCACACCGGCAATGCCGCAGCTTGGTATGGATGGCTTTTCTACTAGTGATGAACGTCTTAATGACCCGAAATATGATGAGCTGAAAAGTTATTATTTAGTGGCCGGAACAGAACGTCTGATGAAAATCTTTGATGGCCTGCACAAAGTGAATCCGGATATTTTTATCGCTATCACCAATGCAGCCTATTTAAGTCCGTGGTGGCTGTCCTATGTGGATGTAGTATGGCTGATTAATGCTGGAGACGCAGCGAAAGGAAAAGACCGTACGGGAGAGTTGGTGTATCGTGATCATGTGTATCATCAGATTTGGGAACAGGAGAACACCAAATTCCCGATGAACTCTATCTTCAACCATGAACCGAAAAAGGTGACTGCCAACGAGGACCGCAAGAGCTTTAAAGATTATCTCTTTATGAACCTGAGCCGTGGTACGGGATTCGTTGAACTTTACCTCAAAACGGACAGTCTGTCGGCTACCGATTGGGATGTATTGGCGGAAGGATTGAAATGGACTTATCAGGCATTCCCTACATTCAAAAGAGTGCGGATGCACGGAGGAAATCCGAAGAAGAATGAAGTTTACGGTTATACAGCTTGGAATGATAAACAAGGATATATCTCCATTCATAATCCTTCGGCGGAACAACGTGAATATAAGATAACTTTGGATCGTAAAACGGGCTTGATGCCGGATTCGAAGAAAGTGTATCGGGTTACTTCCGTATTGGAGAATAAGTCGGAGGGTGTTCAGAAACAGTATCATTATGGTGATGTCCTTTCGTTGACACTCCGCCCGAAAGAAATATTATTGCTGGATTTCACTGTACGTTGACAGTTGGAGAACAGAATAATAGCAGTTGAGAAATGGAGTAATTTAATCCTGGAAATAGAATGAAAATAAAAAGACTAATAAGTATTGTGGCCTGTTGGCTGGCTTTATATACGGCAAGTGGACAGATTCAGTGGAAGCAGGTGGAGCCGGGCGTATGGAAAGGAATGGTCGGCAAGCCGGAAGCGTATTCATTGTTGGGAGTTTCGGGGGCCGCTCCTTTGAAAGAAGGATTCAAGCTACTTCCGGAGGTTGGATTACCTGCTATGGCGAGCGGGGTTGTCAGCCGGATTGAAGCCGGTAAGACGATGTTACGGTTACCGCTTCGTAAGGAAGAGCAATTGTATGGTTTCGGGCTGAATTTTCAGACGGTGCACCAAAGAGGGAAGATTCTGAATTTGCACGTCGACCACTATGGTGGAAAAGATACGGGACGGACTCATGCACCTGTGCCTTTCTACGTGTCTAGTGCGGGATATGGTGTATTTATTAATTCCGCTCGCTATTTGACGGTCTATGCCGGTTCGGCTGCTCGCAAGGACAGTCCGGAAAAACCGGTTGCCAAAGACCGTAATACGGATAAAAGCTGGAGCTCGCAACAATATTCCGATGCGGTTGAGATTCTGATACCGGCAGAGGGGGTAGAGATTTACCTGTTTGCCGGACCTACTCCGCTGGATGTGATACGTCGCTATAATCTGTTATGTGGCGGTGGAACATTACCTCCCCGTTGGGGACTGGGATTTACGCAACGGACGCAGAAACTGTATGACGCGGTACAGGTGGAAAAAGAGGCGGAAGAGTTTGACGAAAAGGGATATCCGTTGGATTTCATCGGGTTGGAACCCGGTTGGCAGAGTAAGGCTTACCCTTGTTCGTTTGAATGGGACAAAGGGCGTTTTCCGGATGCGGAAGCATTCGTCGGACGAATGCGGAAGAAAGGGGTACGCATCAATCTGTGGACAAATCCGTACGTGTCTCCCGCTTCGGGAATTTATGAGGATATGTATCCATATAGCGGTTCGCATACAGTGTGGTGTGGAATTGTACCTGATTGGGGAATGGAACAGGCACGACGTATTTGGACGGACAAGCTGGAAAAGGAGCATATTACCATTGGGGTCAGTGGATATAAAATAGATGAGGTGGACGGATACGACCGTTATATATGGCCGGATGTAGCTACGTTCCCTTCCGGTTTGTCTGCCGAACAACTGCGTCAGACCTATGGTTTATGGGTACAACGGATTACTGCCGATATCTACAAGAAGCATAATCAACGCACTTTCGGTCTGGTACGCGCCTCTAATGGTGGCGGAAACTCATTCCCGTATGTACTTTACAACGATTATTACAGTCATCGAGATTTTATCACGGCATTGGTCAACTCCGGCTTTTGCGGAGTACTTTGGACACCGGAGGTCCGTAGTTCGAAAAGTGCTGAGGATTGGTTACGCCGTTTTCAGTCAGTGGTTTTTTCACCGATGGCAATGATAAACGCTTGGGCAAGCGGGACGAAGCCATGGACCTTTCCTGAGGTGGCGGAACAAGTCAGAGAATATGCCTTGTTGCGTATGCAGATGATACCTTATTGGTACAGCGAGTTTGCCAAATACCATTTTGAAGGGACGCCGCCTTTCCGGGCGATGAACTTGGAACCCGGATTTGAGTCCGGCAGAACGACTTATAAGGAGGAGGTAAAGAACAAGAACCTGGAGGATAATCCTTATTTGGAAGCTGTGGGCAAGGAAGTGAAAGACCAGTATATGGCGGGAGAATATTTGCTGGTAGCCCCGATGTTTGAGAGGGAGACGCAGCGTACAGTGGTATTGCCGAAAGGTAATTGGTATGATTTTTACACAGGAGAATATGCCGGTAACGGAGAAGTGATAACAGTGAAGCCGGGTTTGGACCGTATTCCGGTTTATGTAAAAGATGGGGCGATCATTCCTATGATGGAACCGAAGCTACATGCTCCTAAGGCAGGTGAGAAAATAAATCTGGAGATTCGTCATTATGGTATGGCGGAAAGCAGCTATCACCTGTATGATGACGATGGAGAGACTTTTAATTATGAAAATGGGGCGTACTCTTGGCGTTCTGTTACCGTCAGCCGTACTCCGGAAGGTAAATTGAAAGGAAATATTGGCAGGGCGAAAAAGGGATATCCCGATAATATAGGGAAAGTTACCTGGAGATTTATGACAAACTGAATGAAAACATTTTGATTATGAAAATATTTTCGATTTCTCTTTTTGATAGAGTGAACTGTAAGACTATGTGTTTCAATCTTGGAGCTATATTGCTGGGCGGATTCTTATTATGTTCGTGTAGCGATGATGAGAAGATGGAAGAACCGCCGTTGTTTGTCAAACCGGTGGCTCCTGCTGTGAATCCGGTGGATGGTATATGGATAGAAGAAGATACTGATGACCTGGAAAACGGACAAGAACGTCATTTGACCTTTAACAGCGACTTCACCTATCGGCAGGATATATATTCGGCTGGAGGCGACCGTTTGCAAATAGAGCATACGGGTAGTTACGAGACAAAAGGTGATCTGCTTTATTATGATAATGATGATGTGCGGAAGTTCAAGATAGAGAATGACCGGCTTCAAATTGCAGCGTCTTCGAATGGGAAAGACAAAGAACGGTTTTATAAACGCTATAATTATGATGATGGTATCAAGGCGGCAAGCAGATTGGTACTGTCGGCGAAAGGGATGTTGACTAAGGAAGAACTTGATGCCTTCAAGGGGTATATGATATATAATTCTGCCTTGCAAGTACCGGTTACTCCCCAATATGATAATACGTGGGTATTCCGTACTTTAGGCAAGAGTATGGGAGCTTGCACACGATTGTTTGAACTGACTTATGACCTGACATTCCTGAACCGGGTGATTGAGTATGCCGATGCTGCGCTTTATACCCGTAACGGACAACCCGGTGGAGATTTTCGTATAGTGGGGTGGACGGGTGAGCCGAATGATATCTGGCCGTCTACCGGAGCGGATGAAGAAAAAATTGACGGGGCAGTGGAACAGGGAGCCGTGTTGGCACGTATTGCCTATTGTGCACGACTTATTCTGCAAACTCCTTCTATCTGGGATCAGAGAGTGGCCGCCAACGATCGTTATTATTATGGTACAACTTACAAGAAACGTGCGGAAACATATCTGCGTATGTGTGATGAGATTTATGATACTTGGCTGACAAGATTTGTTCATCCGGGAGACCAGGTTTTCTATCGCAGGAGCAGTACTGCTTTAATTGAACCTATTGCCTGGAATCAGGCTCTGATGGCTTGTGACGGATTAACGTATATGGCGCAATGTCATGAGATACTGGGAAATACTTCAAGGGCTGACTTATATGACCGGGTGGTACGTGATAATCTGGAATTCTTTATCAAGGATTCCTGGACTAAGACTTCTGAATCCGGTACTACCTGTCTGCAATGGCGTTATTCTAAAGTAGCCGATAAGGTGAAACATGCAGAAGACTTGAATCATGCTTCGCTGGTGGCTAATGTGATTTATAATATCTATTTGAGTGGTCGTCACCCGTATATTGATGAAATAATGGAGCAACTGGCTAATACAATGTTTGATATCGTATTTTGCACGAGGGATGGACAGGGACGTTTCCCGGGACGTATTAATGGCGTTTACGAAGGTAAATATATGGATAATTATGTACGCGATGACCATATGCAACTGACTGATATCCGAAAAGACTGGTATGAAAAGGTACTGGAAATCAATAAAGGGAAACTGTCGGGGAATTTGCCAATGATAGGTCGTGCCTTGTGGTGTAAGACCCGTCGAATATCTGCTCCGGAGGATATTACTGCCCGTTTTGAGACACGGGGACAGGAAGTAAGCATATCATGGAGAAGTACAGTATCGGGGGGAAATGTACGGATTCTGCACTCTACGGATTTATGGAATTGGAAGGAGATTGCAGTGGTATCTGCTTCGGCAAACAATTATAAAGATACAGGCAGAGACGATACAAAGACACAATATTATCGTTTGGTGTCTGTAGAGGGAGATGAGGCCGGTTATTCTCCATTGATCTGCGTCTCGAAATAAGATTATGTAATTATAAAGGTTAGTTTATGTTGAAATGCACTCTGGAAGTTCTTATACTTAACGATTTGTGCTCTTTTTATTGTCAATCTGTCAGGATGATATTTAAGTGGTTGAATACCAATTTTATACCGCATGACAATAGATGCTGATAATAGGTTGAAAGTAAAAGATATGCATTTTTATTGTCAGCCTTGATTTCTTGTCAAGTGCCTTGTTTTAAGATTAATCAAGTGGGACTTTATGGGGAGAGTAGCTGGTATACTTATGTTGGGATACCGGTATAGTTACGTTAGGATGCCGGTATAATTCCACTAAAGTACCGGTATCTTTAGTTCGTCACGGCCGTGACAAGATCTTCCCACGGCTGTGGTAGGAACTCGTCACGGCTGTGGGAAGAAGTCACCACGGCCGTAGGAAGTTAACAATATCGGCACGTTAATGTACAAATGGTTATGGGACAATGGAAGTATAACAGTTGTACAACGGTTGTTTAATGGGTGCTTGTCATAAATTTCTATATGACTTCTTCCATCCGCTCCAACTCCCATCCGCGAAACTGCATGACGATGCAATGCAACTCGGTGTCATATATCATCCGGCGTACCTTAGGACCGGTAGCATAACCTTTTATCTGCTCTACAGCTTCTTTCCATTGGGTTTCGGCTTTCGCTTCCGAGTCTTTGGCAGAGAGATATTTCAGTTCGATGATATAGCTGTGCTTCACGTCATAGCGTATCAGGTCGGGCATCAGGAACAGATCACAATAACCGTGGTTCAATTCTACTTCCGGAGCTATCAGGTAATATGCATTCGTACTTAGGTAAGCAGTAAAGAAACCTTGCAGGTTGCGCTCTCCTTCAATAGCGCTGCGCACGGAAGAGTTTTCCTTGTAGGCATGGGCGATAAATTCCAGCGTTTCACGCCAATGGCCGTCGTAAGCCATTTCGTAATACATCAGGCCGAGGTCGTTCAGATTAATATGTCGATTGTCCTGATATTCTTCCAACAAGAATTCGTAATACTGTTTACGCACGTTATTATTGGGAATACTTAACACCAGATAGTTGCCGCGAGTGGCAGTAATGGTGAGCATACCATAATAAAAAAGCAGACTGGGGAAAATTTCAGGTTTGGTAATATCGGTAGCGGGAAAAGTAGTTGTCAACGTGGTGACAATCTGCCCATCTTCGGTGATTTTACGTAACACTCCTTTGCGGTTACCGTCCAACTTGTCCAGCCGGATAAGTTTTTTCATCTTATTATAGTCCGTGCGGGTATTGGGGTCTATCATTTCTTTGGGGGATTTGCCCAAAGTCATATAATGACGCAGATAATAGAACACCATGTCACAGTTGAACATCTTCGGGTCACGCTCCAAGCTTTCTTCGGCAAAACAATAATTGTCATACCATGGTCGCATCTCCTCTATCATCGCATCTATATTCGTATTGCCCGGCAACTGCCCGGCATCCTTATAATATTGGAGCATCTCGCGTACATCGGTCTCGCTGAATCCCAACATCATATTAAACTGATGATCGGTACTGATATTCCAACCGATATTGAATCCACTAGTCAGGTCGTCCAGTGTTACTGGGCTGACACCGGTCATGAAGATACGCTCGAACATACCTTTGAACTTCTTGAAGATTTCGCGGTAGAAGCCACTGGCGTGGGTTAGGGCGTGATAGACTTTGTCCCCCTGCTCGTTTAGCACCACATTAGTGAAATTATCATATTCATCCACTATCAGATAAAGCTTGGAGCCGTTATTACGCGCCTTGCGGTCCAGAAAGTTCAATTTGTTGGTAGTACCACACTGCGCTTTCATTTCCACTTCGAAGCCGGGATAATAATAGGGTTCATAGATAGAAGCGAAATCATCCAGTCCGCCGCAGCAATAATCATCAAAGTTTTGGGCAAGTGTCCCGTCAAGACCTCCCACTCTGGAGAAATCAAGAAATAGTATTTGGAAAGTCCCTTGCAACTGTGTAGGACGACTGCC
>ULSW01024388.1_pt1 | contig 78338 bp, 50 predicted proteins | sample 1957051 | NCBI WGS metagenome assembly ULSW01 (sample SAMEA4835719, study PRJEB28245) | human gut metagenome | biome: gut microbiome; material: fecal sample | place: Denmark | collected 2008 | reverse complement strand
GAAATGTATAGTGAAAAAGAACAGTAGTATTACTCCTATGTATAAAGAGGGAGATAAATGGATTGCGGAAATTGTAATGGATCAGCTCGGAGAAGTACATTTGGATATCTCCTATGGAACGAATAAACAGACACATGCTACTTGTTTGGTAATCAGTAATGTGGATAGTTTAATACAAAAACGGGTGGATTTTATCCTCAATCATCAACAAATGAAGGGATCAGATAGAAGAAAAGATGCTTTTATGGTGTATGACAACGAAAAAAATGAAATATATTTGAATAATACTCCAAATTGTAATCCGGTAGACCGAGATGAAGGTGCTGAACGCGTAGGAATGGGTGTGTTGTTGGCTAAATACTATCAGTTACATCCTAGTTCAGAAATAAAAGAATCTCTTTTACGATATACGAAATTCTTGCGAAACAGATTGCAAGAGAGTGATTATAAAACATTCTCATCCGTTGATCGGAAAGGTAGGAACAGAGCTTACAATTATGCTTGGGTATCCGAACTTTATTTTCAAATGTATGGTATTACTAAAGATAAGCAGTATGCTGTTGATGGCTATAAGACATTACGTTCTATGTTCCGGCAGTTTGGTCATGGATTTTATGCCATAGGCATACCTGTACGTTTGGGATTGCAGATGTTGAAAACAGCCGGAATGCAAACTGAATATGAAACATTGAAAAACGATTATATACGAGTAGGGGATACTTTTGTGAAAAATGGCTTGAATTATCCGGCAAGTGAAGTTAATTATGAGCAAAGTATTGTAGCGCCGAGTATCATGTTTTTACTCCAACTTTATCAGGAAACAGGTATTCAAAAGTATTTGGATGAGGTAAAACGGCAAATGTCTGTGTTGGAAGCGTTTGCGGGAAATCAGCCAAGTTATCATCTGAATGAAATTGCGATTCGCCATTGGGATGGTTATTGGTTTGGAAAACGAGAAATGTGGGGAGATACTTTTCCACATTATTGGAGTACATTGTCCGGAGCTGCTTTCTATCTTTATGCGCAATGTACGGGAGATAATTCTTATAAGAAGCGTGCGGAAAATGTAGTAAGGAACAATCTTTGTTTGTTTTTTGAAGATGGTCGTGCCTCTTGTGCCTATATATATCCCAACAGAGTGAATGGTATGAAAGGTGAGTTCTATGACCCATATGCTAATGATCAGGATTGGGCATTAGTTTATTATTTGTTGGTGAGTGATAATATTTATTGATTGGGAGATTCGTCTTATCTCAATAAAAATATGTCAAAAAGAAAACCGGCTAGTCACATTTAGTGGCTAGCCGGTTTTCTTTTCGTTTACTTTTTCCTGTTTATTGTGGAGTACCGAAAGCGGCAAACTCATAAATACCATCGGCCCACATTGCCGAATTGTTCTTATGTACATTTACAACGCCATAAACGCGTAGGCGTAAATACCTGTAAGGATTCAGGTCTTCAATGTTGGAGATAATAAATCCTACTTGCCAATTTTGTTTACCATCTACAAGCATCTTATAACTCTTTCCGTCTACACTTCCTTCAATCGTATATTTATAAGCAGCTTCAGAACCATTGACCAATCTTGTGGAAAGATTAATCTCTGAGATGCGGGCATTTTTCTGCATATCTACAATCAGTATATATGGAGTACCTGTTGCTGTATTGGAATTCTTTTGGAAAAAGGCTGAAGACTCTAACGAAACTCCATCAGTAACACAATCCGCCTTAACTCCTTTTGCTCCGGTGACAGTAGATGTAACAGGCATATTTAATGTTAGATTTTTACCATTCTGTACTGGAATAATACCATATTTATCACTAAATTCCAGATATCTGTAATAATCCATTGACGCATATCCCTGATTGAAAGCAGCTATGGATATTCTTGGAAAATTACCATCCGGAGTCTGATGTTCACGCTGTGCCCCCCAATGATAACTCCATACTCCGCAACTTGTTCCCACCATGCTAATCCTGTTAAATTGTGCATCGAAAGTGGAGTTGTTGCCAATTTCTCTCATCAGTGTCCATTCACCTCCTAAATTAGTAGTAGATGTATACACAGTCTGACTTGGATACCATCCCGAAGCCTTTGAACTGAAGAAATAATACTCTCCCTCTTTTTTGATAATGGCTGGAGTCTCTCTGTGCAACCCCTTGCATATTGTATTTACTAATGAAACAGGTTTAGTCCAGGAATTATCTAATTTATAGATATTTATATCGCTATTCATATTGGTGGCTGAGAGCAGATACGCTGTATTGTCATCATCAATGAAGAGTGATTGATCTCTAGACTCATGTCCTAATGGCCTTTCCATCGTACCTACTTCTAGTTTACCTTTAGGAGTAATCTGTGCCAGATAGATTTTGGCAGCACTGTATCCCCCTTCATCTTCGTAGTGAGCGGATAGTACGACTTTACCCGTTTTAGGATTATGCCGGAAAGCAATACCTTCAAAATTTACATTGGGATAAAAAGCTAGTTCACGAGGAGCACTCCAACTTCCGTCAAGTCCTGTTGGAGAATAGCTTTCAGATGCCATCCAACCTTTAAGCGATTGTCCGTTCACATTCTTCTCAGTATTTTCCATTTTATAGGAATAGTAAAGATTACCTATTTTCATTCCTTGAGGCTTATTTGTAGAGCCTTTACTAATGTACTTTCCATTCAAGTTATCGTAAACTTCAACTGCACCGACAGGCATAAATGTGGTAGCTTGTTGGGAGATTGCTGTTCCTATTTTCTTTCCATCTTTAAATGCTTCTACGTGATACGTAAAAGTTTTGTCAACCTTTAGGTCATAGTCATCGTATGTGCCTCCTTTGGTTTCTCCGATGAGTTCTCCGTCACGATATATCTTGTAAAGATCAGTATCTTTCCGCTGCATCCAATTCAACTTCACATTTTTGGCTTCTTTTTCGCCTACGAGTTTAAAAGTAGTGGCTGTCACTGCCCAAGTCCCAGTACTCTCTCCGGTTTTTGTTTCTTTCGACTGTGCGACAGAAGAAGGAAATACCGGCAGATCACATAAACATACGAATACAAGTGCAAGATAAAACTTTAATTGTTGACTTTTAATGTTCATAATACAATTCTTTAGTTACGTTTGAAATATGGGCAGAAAGTTATTTAGTTCCCATCAGTTTCAGATTATTAGCTCTGTAAGCAGCTGAGAACAAATCAGCCTCCTTGTATGTGTACTTGCTTGAATCGAAATATACAGCAAAATCCTGCATTAGTTTCTTTGAATATTCAGTGAGATACAAATTGGTTCCGTCGAATGTGTTAGAGCCGGAAACAGTAATGTATTTCTTATCTTTGATATTCTGTATCTGATAGTAACCATCTTCCTGTAGATTGAACATCCAGCGTTGACCGTTATCTTTCTTTTCAGGATTCAAGCGTAAAGTACCGAACAGGGATTCGAGGAACTTTCCGGTTTTTATATCTTTTAATTTGTATACGTTAGGAGTTTCGGTTTTGATAAATTCGAAATTCAGATTAATATCATCATTGTCATCTGATATGGTGAATCCATTAGCAGGCTTGGATACCAGACGGTCGGATATTTTTTCCAATAAGGAATAGATGTTTCCGGAAATAATGGTTGCAGCACGTTTGTAGCGATACATATTGTTGAATATGCTCAAATCCCATTTATCGTACCATTTTACAACTGGATATCCTGAACGCACGCTGATGGGTAACCATACAAAATGTGATTTTCCCGGATCATTTCTGTTCCAGCGGTCTCCCATATAAATAAATGCTTTATCTTTATCAGGCAGTTGGAAAACATAGTTGCTCTGCGAGTTGTAAGTTACTTGTTTCAATTTATCAACGGCAAAATTTGCTCCTGTAATCCATTCACCTAATATATTAAAGGTATAAGCGGTTCTTCCCGGATTTGGATCCCATCCTGTACAACCGGAAAATAATCCGAAATACATATCGCCTACCTTAAAGATGGAAGGTGCCTCATACTTAAGTTCTTTTAGTATCTTTGTTTCAGTAGAAGTCGGCTCTAGAAAGTCATCTCTAAGTAAGGATATATTTGTATTTGTGTTCATGTCGGTAGAACAGAAATGATATGCCTTACCGTCTGTATCTACAAATAGAGTTTGGTCACGTGATTCGTTTTTATTAGGGCGTAAAGTCTTGTATAACGTATAAGGCCCTTCTATCTTATCACTGACTGCGATACAGACTCGTGCTGCGCTGTAATCGCTATTATTGATTTCCCAATGGCTCCACATTACCCATTTATTTGTTTTTGGGTTATAGATGACTTTGGGACGTTCAAATAAACGTCCGTGGGAGATGTCATTCAAGTCATCCTTAGCTTCTCCGGTCGTTTTCAAAGAAAGTCCCAGACGTTTCCAGTTATACAAGTCTTTAGATTGATAACAGCTCACTCCGTTTGATACGAATCCGGTACGATCTTCTCCGAACCAATAGTAAGTACCTTGATTAAATACCACACATCCGCCATGTGCATTGATTTGTTCTCCATTTACATCCTTCCACAAAACACCCGGACTTATCTGGGTATTTTGCGAAAAAACGGAAATATACGAGAATATAAGACTGATAAATAAAATATTTCTCATATTTATTCTTCGATATTGATAGTTATTTCAGGTTGTGCGGGGGCATAAGCACCGGATTCATCTATAGTAAAATATTCTACTTCGGCTGTATTATCCATGAAACCGAATTTAGGAGAATATACGCATGATACACCGGTCAACTTGGCATTATCTACCCGAATAGATCCGATGTCATTTCCCCATCCTCCACGTCCTACACTGAAGGCAACTCGTATTTGCTTGCAGTCGGGCGAAGTAGTGTAATCCATAGAGTAGGTTTCCCAGTCTTTGCTTGCTATTTCTGTAACAACTCTCTTCTCTGTATCTTGTAACTCTTCGATTGTCATTTTTCCGGTAAGTTTACCTTCTTTTTCAGCAATACCGCCTTTCAATAGAGCAGATAAAGTGTACGTTTCATTAGGAGCGACATTGACAACTTGTGCTAGAATACCGTCACTCCAACCGGTTGCCCATTTGTAAGGTCTGATTTCAAATACATGATTGTCTAGATCCTGTTCGTTGTCTAGTTCTTCTGGTAGGATGTACTGTTCAGAGTTCCAACGGTCACCTATAATAACATCCCATCCTTCGATACGGGTAGTCAGTTTACTGTCGGAATCTACATCGAATTCTCCTTCAAAGCCCGGATTTTTTAAAAGATTTTCTACCGGTTCACCAATCCCGGCTGTAAAGTTTGGTTGCGGAGCATAGTCTTTGATACGTACAGAATCTATGGGAGCTCCATCTCTGAAGATGAAAGCGCGGTTATCGGGAGTTATGGCAAAGCGGTAAGTATGAGCCTGACCGTCGTTATTGTAAAATTTACCTCTTCCACCTTCTTTTCCGCTGGTAGCCGGATTATTAATAGCCTTCTGATAGTTATTGTATATACCTATTTCGGAAGAATTAAAATATGCTTTAAATCCATATCCCTTTTCATTTACAAAATAAGGATAAAAATTCTGTTCCGTATCATCGGTTTTTATCCTAAATTCGATAGTGTATCCTTTAGAGCCGGGAGTAAATGATTTTGTAAACTCTACATCCTTTCCTCCTTTATATGTAGGTGATTTAGAAATATCCTTTATGGGAAGTGAAGTACCGTATCCTTTAACCTTCACATACGAACGTGTGTCACCGCTTCTTAATACGAGTTTTCCTTCAGTCAGTATTTTTGTACTGTTCAAAGTTACGGTTACTTTTTGTTTTCCCTTATTAGCCGGTAGCACGGTAGGAGATACAGTGAAGCCATTGGGAGCGGTTACTTTGATTTCTTTCCCGGGTAAAGCCGTAGAATTGACTATAAACGAAACTGATTTGTTTGTCCCGTTAATAATCAATTGTGGTAAGTGGGCATCTACCGGCACTTCTTCTGTTTCCTTTTTGTCGTCTTTGGGTAGGGCCGCATAAGTTGCTGTTACACCACTTGTCAATAGCACCATTGTTAAGAACATGATTCTTACATACTTCTTTTTCATGATATTGAAATGTTTGAATAAATTAATTATTTAGTGATTACTTGTTTCTGATTGCAAATTTGATGAAACATTTTTAGATAAGAGTTCTATAATAATTCAAATGCGTTTGATTTTAAATAATGTGTTTTGTGAGGGATAAGAATCATTCAGTAAGGTTCAAAAATCATTCATATATGCTTTCTTGAATGGGTAATTAATATATTTTAAGATGTTTGCCTGTCATTACCGCTAAATTTTGTTTTAATATTGCATTGAGAAATGATTCTAATTATTCAATATTACTATGAACTATACAATTCGATATTATATATTATTCTCTTTTCTTTCTGTTTTTTCAAGTGTTGTCGCACAACAGATGTCTGTGACTACCTTGCCTTTGAACAACTATTTACCTTCTAGTTCGGTATTGCGTGTTCATTGCGATAAGGAGGGTTTTTTATGGTTGGGAACAAAAGATGGATTGTGTCGTTATGATGCCTATCGTATATTAACTTTCCGTTCCGGTCTAAAAACGCCGGATTTATTGACAAACAATGAAATTACCTGTATTGCAGAAGATGATAACGGTTTTTTGTACATAGGAACTAAGAAAGGTTTGAATATATTGAATAAACGAACTTATCAGATAACTCCGGTTGAACATAATGATATAAGAGACCAAGAGATCCGGACAATGATAGTCGACAGTAAAGGGTGGCTTTGGGTTGGTACATTAACTTCTGTATTTCGTTGTTCCAATGATTTTTCATTTTGCAAAAGGTATGATGCATCTTTGCCTGTCACTAGTGTAAATTCTATCTATGAAGATCAGGATAAGAATATATGGGTTACTTTGTGGCAAAAAGGACTTCATAAATATGATTCGGGAAAAGATACGTTTGTTAGTTTGCCTAAAATAGGGGCTTGGGACAATCCGTTCAAAATTTTTCAGGATGATAAGAAGCAGCATTGGGTGTTAACTTGGGAGAGTGGAATATATTTGTTTTATCCGGAAGAAAAACAAGAGTTAATGTATCATCATGTTAATGTGGAGAGTGAAAATAAATGGGATGAGAGCGGCTGTTTTAGTATTGTTCAGGACGATAAGTATGGATATATTTGGATTGTGTCCACACAAGGACTTTATGCACTTCAGAAACGTCCGGGGGATAAGGTAAGTAATGTTGATATATCTCATATTTCTTCTAAATTGAATAATATTTTTAGTGAAATTGTCAAAGACGCATTGGGTAACCTGTGGATCGCTGCATTTAATGAAGGGGTGTCTATGATTGACTTGAATAAGCCCTTTGTCCAGAACAACTTACTTCCAACTATTCGAAAAAAAACAGGGTTTAACGCTAATGTGAAAAATATATATGAAGATGAAGATGGTGATTTGTGGATCAATCAAAACCGTTGGGGAGTAGGTATATTTGAACCCAATTCAACTGATATTCAGTTTCATACTGATATTCCTTCACTTAGAGGAATATCGAATTTGAAGAATATTAGTTGCATGGCACCAGTGTCTTCTCTTCATGAAGTTTGGTTAGGAACTGAATATGATTCTGAGATATATAGGGTAAAGAAAGAAAAAGGGAATATACGATTATTGGGGGTCTTGAATTTAAAGAAATATGTAACAGAGAATCCGGGAGATCCGTATTTGTTTTATGAAGACAGTAAACGTAACTTTTGGATTATAACTACTGCGGGTATATTAGTAAAACCAGCAGGGAAGAATGATATTCAAGATACACATATTATGCTGAAGGGCATAACCGGAATTGGAGAAGGAAAAGATAATACCTTATGGATCAGTACCAAAAAAAAGGGTGTATATACAGCTGTGATTCCTTCTCAATTAAAGTTTGAGAAATCAAGTTTAAAGAATTTGAATTCCCAAACAGATGGTTTGATAAGTAATAATATTACTGCTATTTGTGTAGATAATAGCGGATTGATATGGCTAGGTAGTGAAGAAGGTAGTGTTTTTACTTACGATTCTCAAAAGAAGAAAGTTACAGATTTGTCGAATGTGTTTGATATGCTTGAAGAAAGTATTTTCAATATTGTAACCGATCGATTAGGGCATATATGGATTTCTACCAACAAACGGGTTATAGAATACGAACCGAAGAACGGAGGAATTATGGACTATTCTACTATGGATGATATATTGGTGAATTCTTTTATGCCAAACTCTTACTTTATAAGTCGTTCAGGTAAAATGCTTTATGGTGGTAATCGAGGTATCACAGCATTTACTCCTTATGAAGGTTTGTCCGAACATCCTCGGAAGATTCAGACTATGATAGCGGATATAAAAATAGACGGAATGTCCGTTCTTTTGGAGAAGAATAATAATCGTTTTGATTTGAGCGATCAGAATATAACTTTGAACTCTGGAGATAAAAATATCGAGATAGATTTCTCTTCTTTGAATTATGCTTTCCCGAATAAGATCAAATATGCCTATAAGATGGAAGGGGTAGATGATGACTGGGTATATGTCAGAGGGGACCGTCAGTTTGCTTTTTACAATCAACTACCTAAGGGAAAACGGATTTTTTATCTGAAGGCAACAGATGTGAATGGTTTGTGGAGCGAGTATGTATCTACAGTTTCAGTATATAAACAACCGGCTTTTTATGAAACATGGTGGGCATATACATTATATGTTATTTTTGCAATTATATGCATTTATCTTTTTTATCGGAGGATACAAAAACGTATGCAATTACGGCATGAATTGAAAATAGCACAGATAGACAGGGAAAAATCAGAAGAGCTAGTGCAAACAAAATTGCGCTATTTTACAAATATATCTCATGATTTATTGACACCTCTTACTATTATTACTTGTTTGGTTGATGATGCAGAACTGACTGGTGGAGAACGAATTCCACAGTTAAATATGATTCGTTTGAATGTGAATAAACTAAAACGTTTATTACAGCAGATTCTTGATTTCCGTAAGGTAGAAAGTGGAAATATGAGATTATCTGTATCTCAATGTGATATTATTCCTTTTGTCTCAGAGGTTTGTAGTGTGAATTTTGCACCTTTGATGAAAAAGAAAAAACAGAACTTTGTGTTTTCATCTGAAGATCAGACATTGACAGCTTGTTTTGATGCGGACAAAGTAGATAAGATTGTGTCCAATCTTTTATCCAATGCTTGTAAACATACGGATGCCGGTGGTGAGATAAAACTGATGATGAAATCTTATCAGGCTTCCGGACATCGTCATCTGTGTATTCAGGTTTCGGATACAGGAGAAGGCATTGCCTCTGAAGAATTGGAACATATTTTTGCCAGATTTTATACAGCTCAAAAGAAAGACGGGAGTGAGTCCAATGGTATCGGCTTATCATTGACTAAGGATTTGGTAGAACTCCATCACGGAAATATTAAAGTAGAAAGTGAATTGGGCAAGGGAAGCATTTTTACAGTAAATTTCCCGATTGATGAAGAAAGTTATGAGGAAAATGAGTTTGCCATAGAAAAAGTGAGAGAAAAGAAAGGCGAAATCATATTAGGTGATGTAGATTTGGATGAATTTGAAGAAGGAATGAGGGATATGCGTCAAGCCAGCGAACATCATCTGTTGTTGGTGGAAGATAACGAAGAATTGTTGTATCTTATGAAGCGGATTCTATCTCGGAATTATCATGTTTTGATTGCTAAAAATGGGGTTGAAGCTTTAGAAGTAGTGAAAGAGAATGAAATAGACATAGTGATTAGTGATGTGATGATGCCTGAAATGGATGGGTTGGAATTATGCCGGAATTTAAAGTCTAATTTGGAAACCAGTCACATTCCGGTCATTTTATTGACTGCCAAAAATACGGTGGAAGATAGGGTTGAATGCTATAATGCCGGAGCTGATGGATATATTGCTAAACCATTCGAATTGAAAATACTTGAAGCGCGCATTAATAATTTTATAAGTCATAAAAGAAGTAAACAGGAAGAATTTCGTTCTAATGCGGATGCGCAGATTGATGCGTTGGAAACTTCGGTTGTTGATAAAGAATTCTTTGATAAAGCTGTTGCCGTGATTAAAACGAATATTTCTGAAGGTGATTTTGATGTTGTTCAATTGGCAGATACATTGGCAGTCTCTAAATCTTCTCTTTATAGAAAAATGAAAGTTGCGACAGGATTATCTCCGGTTGAGTTTATCCGCAATATCAGATTAAAACATGGTAGCCAGTTGCTGAAGGATAAATCCATATCAGTGGCAGAGGTCGCTTACGAATGTGGATTTTCTAATCCCAAATATTTTGCCACTTGTTTTAAGGAGGAATTTGGGGTAACTCCGAAAGAATATCAGAAATCATTAAATTAGAAAAATTGCATATCCAATTATTTGCTGAGTGAGTACGTGTCTTTTATATGAAACACGTACTTTCTTATATATGAGTACTATAGGCAGTTTTGAACGATATTTGAACGTATACTGAATGATTATTGAACTTTCTTAAGGTGTTTATACAAATGATTCAATTTTATACGCTTTTGAATGATTGCTGTACTTTCTTCTTATGGATAAATCTCATATTTGCAACATAATAATTTCCTATACTTCTAACTTATAGGAAAAGTATATGTGTTTAGTGTTTGAGTCTTTAATTTTTTAATAATTAAATCTAATAGATATGGTGAAAAATGCATTCATCCGTCTGTTTGTAGTGATGGTCTTCTTAGGAATTGGCAATAAGATGAGTTCGAAGACATTCATTCAAAAAAAACAAAAGCAAGAATTGTTGGTGTCCGACAAGGACATTGAAAAACACAAGCAAGATTCTGTGGGATTTGTGGAACAGAAATCAAAACTTCAGCATTCGTGGGGAACTTTTAGTCCAAATGTATCTCTAGATGTGCCAAGTATCTCTCGTTCTCCTTTTATTTCTCTTCAACAATTGTTGAAAGGAAATACAGCAGGGGTGTATGTTCAGGAAAATAATGGTGAACCTGGAAGTATACAAAGTATGCTTATACATGGATTGTCATCTCCGGTTTTCTCAAATAAAGATATTTCGGGAATACAGCCGGTAGTGTATTTAAATGGAGTACCTTTATTATTGGATAATCCATTTAGTTATGATGTAAAATTGTATGATGTGAATCCATCGGGTGCGGCTAGTAATATGCTGGCAGGGCTTGATCTAGGTATTATTGAATCCATGGAAGTAATTAAAGATCCGTTGAAGTTGGCGCAATTAGGACCACTTGCTTCTAAGGGTGCTATTTGGATTCAGACTAAAGATGGTTATTGGGGAGGAAAACATTTCTCTGTAGATGGTTCTTTGGGTTTTGTCACGCCACCTTCTGACGTTAAGATGACAAATGCCGGATATGAAAGAGCTTTTCGACAGAACTTTTTTGATACTTATGGAATATTGAATGCTAATCAATATCTGCCGAAATATCTTCAGGATGATAGAGATGATTTATATTTTGGAGAGCCGGATTGGGCTGATTCATATTATAGATATGCTCCTCAATATAATTTAAATGTTACTGTTGGAGGAGGAAATCCTATGGCTAATTATTTATTTACTTTAGGAACATCAAGAAATGCCGGAGTTGCAGATGAAACCGGATATAATAAATACAATATTGGTTTCTTCTTGAATATGGTTCCATTGAAGGGGTTGACAGCTACTGCGCAAGTAAATGGGGGAATGTCGAATCGTTCACGTAATCGTAATTTTAGGGACCGTTATGCAGAAGTAGAATATTTGCCGGATTTCTCAACACCGATAGCTCCGACTAAAATCGGCTATTCACTTTTTATGTCAGAATATGATAAAGTAACGAGTGAAAATAATAATGATATGATAAATGGCTATTTGGGTTTGAATTATAAATTGGGTAACTTTGTGGCTAACGCAAAATTGCAATTGGATTATAATACGAATGATAGTCATTTGTTTTTTCCGTCTACTTTAATGGAATCAGTGAGCTTCGTGTCTGATTATTCAGCTTATAACAGAAGACTTCGTGGAGTAGCAGACATAGCTTATTTGTTCAGGTTTGGAAAGAATCATTTGCTCAATGTAAAATGGGATGGTTCTTTTCAGTCAGACCTTCAGCATTACAATTATACTCGTGCTTATGATGGGGATGATGATAAAAAAACAACTACAGCTAGCAAAGCCAATTATAAGCTTTACCGATATGCGGATAGGATGGATACTCGCCTTGTCTCTACCTCGTTCTATTTAGAATATACTTATAAAGAGTTAGTGAATGCCGGAATTGTTGTCAGAAGTGATGGCACTTCGAAAATGCAAATGGATAATCGTTGGCTGTTTACTCCTGCATTTAATATAGGCTGGAATGTAAAAAAACAGTTTTGGGCAAATTCTCCAGTTATTTCAAACTTATTCATAAATGCTTCATGGGCAAGAATGGGTAAACTATTAGAAAGCGATCGTTTTGCATTGGGACCTCAATATTCGGCAGAAGATATGAATTGGATTGGGCAAACAGTGATTTCTTCTCAAAATGGTTTGGGAACTATTACGCGTCCTTATTCTCGTGGATGGGTGGGATATGGAATCGGTTGGCCGTATGCAGAGAAGCTAAATATAGAGTTGGCAGGCGCTTTTTTGAATGATCGTCTTAAATTTAGTTTAGGTTTTTATAATAACTATGATAAAGATCAGATAATTCAGATGCCTGTTCCGCAGGAATATGGATATAAATATCAGTTTAAGCAGGGGATGGATGTTAATAATAGAGGGATTGATTTTTCCATCTCATCTTCGATATTGTCCAATCCCAAAGGGATAAATTGGGATGCCTCATTGAATGTCAATTACAATTGGAATGAACTGAAACGATTGCCGGAAGGAGTACAAGAGGTTACGGTGGGGAATCGTAAACTAACTGTAGGGAAATCTATTGATCAATTTTGGTTGCTTCAGAATACCGGTATATATCAAACGGATGAGGAAGTTCCGGTGATAGATGGCAAGCGATTGAGTATAAATGGAATTCCTTTGAAGAAAGGAGATCCTATTTGGGTAGATCAGAATGGAGATAATATGATTGACGACCAAGATAAAGTAATGAAAGGACATATGCTGCCACCATTTACAGGTGGTTTTATGAGTGAGTTTAGATATAAACGTTTTGATTTATCTTTCAATTTCTTTTGGGCTGTAGGACATCATGCTCTGAATAATCGCTCTTGGCAACGTTATGACTTTATGACTTTAGATAATCAGAAATCATTGGCTGCTGTCAAAGAAATATTCTTTTGGCAAAATACCAATGACAAAAATGATTATCCAATTTATAATCCACTGAGCAAGACACACCCTTATCGCCAGGATCAGGATTTATTCTTAGAAAAACTGTCATATTTAAAATTAAGGACATTGACTTTAGGCTACACGCTTCCTTTGAAGAAAAAAGGAGAGTATGCTCCAAATAGTATTTATTTATATCTGACAGCAAATAACCTATTTACGATTACAGCGTTTAGTGGAGACGATCCGGAATTGATTGAATTCAATGGTTGTTATTCGGGATACGGTCAATCTCTTCCTCGCTCTTTGACTGCGGGATTCAAATTTAATTTTTAAATCTAATAATACCGATATATGTATTTAACTAAATTACATCGAATAAAAAGGACTTTTGGAGTTTCTATGCTATTGGCTGCTACATTCTTTTGTCAGTCGTGTAATAGTTTCTTGGATGTTGATGTACGGCATGCTGCTTCAGAAAACCAGCAATGGCAGACATTTGAAGATACTCGTGCGGCATTGATGGGAGTTTATGGACTAATGAGATCTGCATTGGCCGAAAATAATTCTTATTGGGCTTACGGGGAGTTACGTATGGGAGATTTTACTGTTTATAACAGTAATGATTTAAAAGCAGTTGTCAATAACGAATTGAGAAATCCACAGACTTATTTGGAAGAATTATCAGATTGGAGAAGGTTTTATGCAGTTATTAATGCGGCTTCTGTTTTTATAGAGAAAGCTCCTCAAACAGTAGAATTGGATAAAGCGTATTCGGAGGCAAATCTTAAATATGATATAGCCCAAGTCCGATTATTGCGTGCATTTTCTTATTTCTATATGGTACGCATATGGGGGGATGTGCCTTTACTTACACAATCGTATGATAATGGTTTGTTTAAGGAATTTCCCCGTACGGATGCGCAGACTGTTCTAAATTATGCCAAAGAAGAAATTCTGGATGCAATAGTCGATTTGCCATTTGAATATGGAACAGAAACAAGCAAATATTATAATCAAGTTGCGAATTATTGGAGAGGGTTGTTATTAAACAAATTATCAGCTTATACAATATTGGCACATATATCGGCATGGGAGGGAAATTATTCGAATGCGGCTACGTATGCTGGTTATGTAATATCTCATGCTTCAAACATGAAGGCAGATTATATTGATGTTAAAGACTTGACATCACCTCAAGGACTATTTTCTATGGAAACGAAATTCAACGGATATAAGATTGTAAGTTTTAATTTTCCTTATGAACACTTTGAAGCGACGCAAAGCGGGCATATTGAACAGTTAACGTTAGCTGCTCCTTTTGTTCAAAAGAGTTATCCGGAAATTTATGTGTCCAAAGACAGCTTGTTTTCTATATTTGATGATTTGGCTGATACACGTTTTGGAATCAATGCTTCGGCAAATGATAAATATTATACTAATTATATTAATGATTTGAATGCTGAGATTCCGTTATTTACAAAAATCAAGGTCGTTCAAGATGGAAAAGGAGAAGATAGTGATTATGCTGTTTTCGGTTCTTCCATCATTTTCTCTCGTCTGGAAGAAATTACTTTGTTGCGTGCTGAAGCTTTAGCTGCACTAAATCGTGGAACAGAAGCAATAGCTGATTATAATACAGTGCGGAGCAATCGAGGTTTACCATTACGTACATTTAAATACTTTGAAGCAGATTGTCATAAATTGCTTGCTGCTATTTTTGATGAACGTAGAAAGGAGCTGATGGGAGAAGGATGGAGATGGTTTGATCTGATTCGGAGAGAACGATTGCTGAATGATAATCCGGTGATGCGGGAACTGATAGAGAGAGAAGGCATATATTGGCCAATAGCCTCTGAGGTGTTGTCTGCCAATAAATCACTTACGCAGAATAAATATTGGGAATAATCAAAAAATAACAATGCTATGAATAAATTAATAACAGCTTTATTGATTTCAGTATTTTTATGTTCTTTATTGATTTCATGTAGAAATTATGATGAGGCTGGCTATGTAAATTCCGGTACTAATCTTGGAATTACTTATTTTGATGGAACTACATTGGATTATTTGAAAGCAGGAGATCCTATTTTGAATGTTAAATATGATTCAATGATGAAAGTGATAAATAAAATACCGGATTTTAAGTTCTTTAATGAAGAGACGGGACATACGGTGTTTGCCATTCCCGATACTTGTTTTCAGACGGCAATCACTAAGTTGAATAACTATCGTCAACAAAATTCTTTAGGTAAAAATGTTTATTTAGATAATTTATTGATAGAACCTTTTGAAGTGGAAAAGGAAATTGATCAGGGAGAAGGGTTGGATCCAATTAAAGTCATCATAAAATATGATTATCGTGCATCACTGGATACTTTACTTTGCCGATATATGTTTGATGGAGTTTATGATTCGAAAAAAGTTTTAGAAAATGAAGGGGGGATGAATATCGAATCTTATCATTATGGTTATCAGATGAATCTGTCGTCTGGACGGAATCAGTCGGAAGGACTGATGGGAGGAGGAAATCGATATTTCAAGATAAGTGATACAAATAATTCTGTGGTGGTGGATAATTGGGCTATTAGTCCTACGTTGTGGAATGATATATACACTACTGATGGAGTTGTCCATGTGTTGACGTTGGGACATGAGTTTGGCTTTGATAACTTTGTTTACTTTTTCAAAAATCGCTTTAATGAATATGAAGACAACAAAAAATAGATATAGATTGGCAGCTATGGCAAGTCTTATTTTATTAAGCACTTCCTGCGTAAATAAATTTCTTCCCGAAGACTTGGATTCGTTTGATCAGGATGCGGGTTTTACTCAGTTGGTTTATAAACCGAAATTAGGTCGTACTACTGTTTATACAGATAATTATAATACGGCGAATTCAACCCTTCCATTAACGTTTGAGATTACTAGTATTACTAATAAAGATGGTAGTCCGGCCCCTGAGTTGACTCAGAGTTTTCCGGTGAAAGTATGGAAACAGCCTTATTTGGGAACTGAAAAATCAGTTGCGGAAATAGAAGCCAAAAGAGGAATAGAATATCGTCCGTTATTTCAGATACATAAGCATTCCGGAAACATGGTTATGTGGGCAAATGCTTTGTCTTCTTTCGTGAAGTGTAGTCCGGCTGATTGTTATGTTTTCGATGTTGTTGCCCGGAATTCCGGAGGATATAAGCATACTACCCGTATGGAATTAACTCCTGAGCGGGAAGCCGATTATGAACCGAGTAACTATGACCCTGAAACGGGATTGATTACCAGTGAATATTTACCGGCAACTTCCACTCGTAGCCTGTATACCGAAGACAATAACTATATTTTGGAGGAAGATGTGCATGTATACATCAGACAGAATGAGGACATGGAAGGTGAGGAGAAAACATTAACATTCCGTTTTTATGATGATAATTATGTGCCTATAAATCCTGCAGAGTTTGATAAGACAGATTGGGACAAAATGGCGGAAGGCTTGTTTTTTAATAAGGAGCAGACCTCAACATACGTAAGATATAATGTAGCATATCCTTTACCTTTGCTGGAATTGCCTATGTCTTACACAAATAAGGAAGGGAATAAGGTACATTTAAGTTTCACTGCTTCCAGATTGAGCACGAGCGGATATCGTATCAATCCGAATCTTCAGTTTGACTTTGCTATTTATACAGAGGGACATTGGGAGATCATCTTTGTTTTCTCAACCGGAAAGCCATTGTTGGGTAATATTGAGAGTACTAATCATTAAGGATAATTCAAATGAAAAAGCTATATAAATATATTGTTTTTATATTCTTCCTTTTCACAACTATAGATATGATTGCTCAAGATTTTCTTGTCAAAGGAGTTGTTCGGGAGAAAGAGGGGAGACAAATGACTGTTCCAGGAGTTTCAGTTTTTGTAAAAGATCAAAAGACGAAAAAAGTATTGCGGGGTACAACGAGCAATTTGGATGGCGAATTTAGTGTCCGCGTTCCGGCAAATGCTCAGTTAGAGTTTTCCTGTATCGGATATGAGCCTGTTGTCAGACGCATAACAAAAAATGAAGACAATTTAAGAATCTATATGGTAGAGTCTGTGAATATGATAGATGAAACTGTAATTGTAGGTTATGAGAATAAGAGAAAGACTTCTGTAACAGCTTCTACGGTAGTGGTGGATAGTAAGGACTTGGCAATGACACCTGTTGCCAACCCGATGGAATTGCTTCAGGGACGTGTGGCAGGATTTGATTTGCAGATGAATAATGGTACTCCCGGTTCGATCGGACAAATGAACATTCGTGGTGTTTCCAGTTTGAATGTGTCCGGTGATGGTGAGAATGCCCAACTTCTTTCAGGCACTCCATTGTTTGTTATTGACGGTATTCCGCAAGAAGATGTGGGTGACTATGATTCTCAGGGATTATTGAATAATTCCGGTGTCAGTCCTTTGTCAATGCTTCCTTATGAGGATATTGATAATATCCAGGTGCTTAAAGATGCGGCTGCTACTTCATTGTACGGTTCCAAAGGTGCTTATGGAGTAGTGCTGATTCAGACTAAAAGAGGAAATTCTCCGAAGCCCAGATTAGTTTATTCTGGCAATTTTAAAGTGAATACTCCACCTAGTTTGCGTGATGTGGCGATTGGTAATGCAGAGCGGAGAGCCCGTATTATGCAGATTCTGCAAAATGATACTTCTATCTATCATGGCTTGAATGCAATACACGGACTACCTGCTTTATCGGACAGTTTAAATCCGTATTACAATAATAATACTGACTGGCAGGGAAACTTCTATCGAAGAACGTATAATCAGACACATAATGTTAGTTTTTCCGGTGGTGATAAGGCGTTTAATTATAAGATAAACGGTAATTATTATACAGAGAAGGGTATCATACAAAATACCGACTTTAACCGTTATGGCATAACCATGAATATGGGATATGCTCCTAATGATAAATTCGATCTGGATGTGAAAGTATCGGCAACTTTTGCTATCAACAGTACTGGTAGTGGTGATAATTTCTCTCAGAAAGGGGTTGCTTCGGGAAGTAATGCTTCTTCTTTACTGCCTCCACCTTCCTTATATACTGCGTCCAATGAAGCCTTGAGTATTTTTAAGGTGGATGATGATAAAACGAGTTCGGTGTATGATGCTAGTTTGAATGTTGGTTATAAATTGCCTTGGAATCTTCAATGGCGAGCTACGGTTGGCTATAAATATACTCGGGATGAACAGGAGACTTTTACTCCGGCAATATTAAGTCAGGTAGATGGTAATCCGAATATGGCAATTTGGTATAATGCCAGTAATCGTTCACATAGTATCTATGGGCGTACTACTCTTTCCGGGAATGTGGATGTCGGACTTTTGACACTGGGCTTGACTTTAGGAACAGAACTTAGTCTTTATAAAAAAGGAGGAAATGAAGTTTCCCTGAAAGGAATGTCAAGCGATTATATATGGGGACCGATAGGTTATGCTCCGAAATTGACAAATGGAACCGCTTATAGTTCTACGAATAACAATACTTTGTCATTCATGATCAACCCAAGCATCGGATGGAAAGGAAATGATAAATACGTATTGACTCCTACCATTCGTCCGGAAGTAAATTCTTCTTACGGGGCTAAAATTAAATGGACGATAAATCCGGGATTGGGATTTAAATGGAATTTCACGGCAGAAAATTTTATGGAAAAATGGAGAGAACGTTTCCTATCATCCGGTGCTATACGTGCTACGTGGGGACGTTCTGTCAGATACTCTGCTTCCCGTTATGATATTTGGGGTGTTTATAATCTTTTGGAGGATACCTATAATGGTTCTTCCATTACTCCTATCGACTTCGGAAATTTGCCTAACCAGGATTTGAAGCCAGTAACTACAACTCAATGGAATTTGGGACTTGACCTGAACTTCTGGAATGGGAAATTAATGTTTACGGCGGATGCTTATTATAAACAAACAGATAATGATTTGAGAGAGACGGCTCTTGCCAATCATAATGGATTTGATAAGATAAAAAGTACAGAAACAAGTCTGGTCAATTACGGTTTGGAGTTGCAGGTAGGAGGGCGTCCGTTATCAAGTCAGAGCGATTGGAATCTTTACTGTAATTTTACTCTTGCTTTTAATAAAGATGTCATCACTAAATTGCCAAATGATTTGCGCCAGATTATTGCATCCGATTATACATACGTCAACAAACTGGGATCTAATACATTTGGAAACTATCTATATGTATATAAAGGAGTGTATGCGACCGATGAGGATGTTCCGGTCAATCCTGCTACCGGTAAACGTTTGCGGGTAGGTGGAAATACCTCTGAAGAAGCCTATTTTCGTGCAGGAGATCCGATATGGGTTGATGTGAACGGAGATTATGTGATTGATGAGAAAGATAGAGTTATTGTTGGTAATTCTCGTCCGAGGGTAACAGGCGGATTCAGTTTGAATTTACGTTATAAAGCGTTTTCTATCAACACGAATACTTCTTTTACTTTGCGGAGGGATATTATAAATAAGGCGTTGGCGGATCGTTTCGCTTCATATGGTAATCCTTTGACGAAATCATTGGAAAAGGAGGGGGCTATGGTACCTATTGATGCCTATAATTTCTGGACACCTGATAATCGTTATGGAGCGGAATATCCAAATCCTTATGATTATACGCGTTCCAATATCATCAAACCGTATCGTGCGGAACAGACCTTATTTATGGAAGATGGTTCGTATTTTAAGATTAACACTATTTCAGTAGCCTATGATGTACATAAAAGTATTCTTAAATGGTTCGGTATAGGTTCTATGACTTTGAATGCCAGTATGAATAATGTTTGGACTTTCTCCAATTATTCTGGAATAAATCCGGAAAATGTAACGTCATTGGGGTACGATAACTCTGGTGGTTATCCGAATGCACGTTCTTATACGGTAGGTATTATAATCAGATTGTAGTATGTTAAAACAAATAATTCGTATGAAAAAGAATATATTCATTATATCATTACTTGCCGTTTCGCTATTGAGCAGTTGCGGTTTGATAAAAGTAGATGCGGATGATAAATTGCCGGGAGATGAGTTTTGGATAGAGGGGAATGCCGGTAATGTGGAAACTTATATGTTGAGTATTTATAACAATTTCCGGAAAGCCACAATGATGAAATCTGCCTTTTTTGTTTATTCAGGTGATTTTCGATGTGCTCCTATTGGATATTATAGTGGTGACAGGGACCTGTTGGGATATTTGACGTCAAATGATATGGCCGGATTGAAAAGTAGATATGATTCCGAAAATAAAGGTGAAGGAAGTGTTGGTCAAATAACGAATTGGAACTATTTTTTTCAGGTAGTTCAAGGTGCGAATATTTTGTTGAAGGAAGTTGATGAAGTTCCGGATATGACTGATCAACAAGTACGCAACTATAAGGCAGAAGCTATTTTTATGCGTAATTTAGCCTATTTCTTTATGGTCCGGTTGTTTGGAGATATACCTTATTATACGGTTGCCTATAATTCTGAACCTTTGTCTCGTACGAGTATGGTGACTGTATTGCAAAATTGTCTGGCGGATCTGCAGGCACTTATTGATAGTGATCCGGATAAAACTGCTTTGCCATGGAGATATTCGCTTAATTCAAAATCGGGAGTTCGTGCTACACGTGGAGCTGTATTGGCTTTGATGATGCATATTAACCTTTGGTTAGTCCGTTTTGATTCAAAACAAAGTAATACCTATTATCAAAACGTTGTTTCTTTGGGAGATGAATTGGTGAATAGAAATGATAACTCTTATGAATTGGTTGATATGAATCGCTCTTCCTTTATATTCAAAGGTGGAACTAAGGAAAGTCTGTTTGAGATAGCTCAAAATATCAATAGCAATGAGATATTTGATCAAACAGCTATTTTTTCCAATCACTTTGCCTATTCTTGTTATATTAATAGAACCACACCGAGCTACTATTATAAAAGGGAATTTTTAATAAAACTTTTCCCCGTGAATGGAGAGGACAAACGGGTGTCAAGTTGGTTTAATGACAATATATATATGTCTGATAAGATAGACCTTTATCCCAAGGAAATAACCAAATTTATGAATCCGGATACTTATAGAGGAGATAATATAACATCCAATTCGGGAAATCAGATCGTGTTCAGGTTTGCTGATGCCATTTTACTTTATGCTGAAGCATTGGCTGCTATAGGAGAGGAAGGAGAAGCACAGGTACAATTGAATAAGATACGGGATAGGGCAGGTGCCACTTCTGTAATGTCTACCGGAACGGATTTGCAAAATGACATATTTTGGGAGCGCGTGCGTGAGTTGATTGGAGAAGGACATTATTACTATGATTTGGTACGTACAGGAAAAATTCACGATATTAATTTCTGTGAGACTCCGATCAGTCGATCCAAATTTAACGAAGGAGCATGGACTTGGCCGATTTGCCGTAAGGCATTGGTAAATAATCCGTATATGACGCTAAATAACTATTGGGAATAATCTAAAATGAAAAACGATATATGAAAAAGAATAGAAAAAAAGGAGTTGTAATTATTTGTACTCTGTCGGCATTTTTTGCTATATGGAGCTGCTCTAATGATGATTATTTGATTGACGGAGGAACCAGCAGCCCTTATTTTGAAGGCACTATGTGGGAATATTTGAATACGGAACCACAGCATGAGCGATATTTTTCCAAACTTGTGGATGTTATTGAATATGCCGAAATGGAAGATCTTTTTAAAAAAGAAGATGTTACCTTCTTTGCTCCTACCAGTCAGACTATCAATAAGAGTATGAAGTATTTAAGCGATTATAATTATAATTATTATGGTGGTGAAGAAGTTACTGACATTCGTCAGGTAAAAAAAGAAGTATGGAAGGACTTCCTTTCTTTATACATTGTTGAGGGAAAATATGAATTGAAAGACCTCCCCCAATTGGACACATTGGCTATAACAGCTTACCCCGGTCAGGCCTATCGCTCTTACAACGGACGCCCGATGAATATCGGTGTAGATTATGCTTCGGCGAATGGGGTGAAATATGCAGGATATCGTATGTTGATTTATTCCTATATCAATAACTGGGGTAGTAGTGTGGAGGACCGTGATATGATAAACGCGAAGGTAGCTACTTGCAATTTACAGCCTTATAATGGTATTGTTCATGTCATTCGTTTTATAGATCATGATTTTGGCTTTGATAAACGTTTATTCATGCAAAAGGCTTTGGAAAAAGGGATTGATCCTGTTCCACCTGTCGAAGATGAGAAAAGTGAAGCTGTAGCGAATTTAAGTTTTACTTCAAAAACGGAATAATTATGAATATGAAAGCAATAGTTCTGGTGAACCGGATTTTATGTTTGTTGTTCATCGTATCGTTTTTGGGCGCCTGTAATGAAGGGCTGGACGATAGTATAAAGGAAGACCCTTATAAAGGAGGGAAAACTCCCTTTGGTATTCAGTTGAAAGATGAGGCTCCATCACCGGAGAGTGCTAATCCGGAAGATTTAGTTGAATTTAAGGCAGTAGGATTAGAGAATTATTGGAATCCTGATACAAAGAAAGCCGAGTTTAAATTTTTTCTTTCGGAACAAGAAGTCGAAGTGGTTAATGTAACTGAATCCTCTGTGACAATCCGCGTACCGAAGAGCATTAGTACCGGATCTTCCTACATAGAGATGGAGGGGCAGATCTTCTATGGCCCTACACTGAATATTTTGGGAAACGTATCTGTGGATAAATCATATGGTTTATGGCGGACACAGAAGGTTACCGGTGGTGTGATTTTTAATTATCTGAAAGGGGATAATTTGGATAATGCCTGCTATATCTTGGGTGAATTCACTGCAGTGGGACCACATATAGAGTGGATATATGATCGGGGAGGAATAGCTCTGATTGATAAGCAAGGGTTGGTTGCACCGCGATATTCATCTGGTTTTGGAATAGGGCATGGAGCTTCTTCATTTGTTACATCGGAAGATGGGTATGCTATATCTTCCAGATTGTTATCTATGTCTTATGTCAATAATAGTGCAAAAAATATTTTACTTTCAGGATATTATGATGAATATGAAAGTGTAGAGAATATCTTCAATATCACTGTTCTGAAAAACAATGTAGCTCTGGAAACCAAGGATATCCAGTTGCCTCGTAGATTGACCGGAAAATTGGAGTGGAAAAAAGTTCCGAGTTTTAATGGCGGGACGCTTGAACAGGTACTTCTTTCTTTTGCTACTTCCGATGAGCAAGTTATTGCTGTGGGGAATTTTACCCAATATTGCCGGAATGATTATGATAATTCTTTTTATGAAATTATAAAGCGGAATTATAAGGAGGTTGGACCGATTATCCGTATGAATATGGCTGGAGAATTGGATACTGAATACCGGGTCGGAAAAAGTAAACCGGAAGGAGAGATTAAAGATGCGGTGATGGATAAAGATGGGAATATAATTATTGCCGGAAATCTTTCTGCTTTTGACGGTGAGCAGGTATTTAATTTGTTGAAAGTGAATACGGCCTCCGGTGAACTGGATCAGACATTTAAGTCTAATATCGGCTCCGGAGTAAATGGAGCTATATCAATGATTCGTTATAATACGACATTGGATAAGTTTGTGATAGTCGGTGAGTTTACTGAAGTCAGTGGTGAACCCTGTCCTGGAATAGCTGTCATCAATGGTGATGGTACTTTGGACAGAACTTTTATTCCGCGTGAGATTGAAGGCGGAAAAATAAGTTTTGCTTCTTTGCTTGATCTGAATAAGATAGTAATTGCCGGTACTTTCAGTAAGTATGATGGGGTTATGCGTCCCGGATTCCTTATCTTAGAGGCTGATGGGGAAGCGATGCAAGGGTTTAACGTTCCCGGTCAATTTTCCGGACAGATCTATCAGGCTGTTGAAACGTATGCCACAACAGGATTTAAGGGATTATTGTTACTTGGCGACATATACCGTTTCAATGGGGAGACTGCAAGGAATGCTGTGATGATTGAATTGGATTTTTAATTATAGAGGAAAGATACAATGATACATAAAAATATAATAAAGAGACTATTGGCTTCTCTACCTCATCTTTTTATGATTGGTGCATTGGCATTCATTACATGGTCATGTAATGACACAATGGAACAAATGCTGAAAGAAGATTATCCCGATAATAGTAGTGAAACATATGAGTCGGGTCATGTGCTACTGATTGTTATGGATGGTGCAAGCGGGAAAGCTGTGCAGCAGGCATATAATATATCTAAGACACCCAATTTGCGTGCAATGGCTCCGCATTCAAAATATTCCTTCAATGGACTGGCCGATTCTAAAAAGGATATGGTGAGATTCACGAATGATAGAGGGTGGGCTAATGTCTTGACAGGTGTCACGTCTCATGGTATTGGTACTACAGATGAAGTGACCGATACTGAGAAAGGGATTGAGCAATTGTATACACCTTCTCTCCCTGTTTTACTAAAGCAGAAAAATAGTAAATTGGTATTCAGTTTGTATGCTTCAACTCCATCATTTTATGATGCATTCAAAAAAGATATTGATCATGCGGAGAATGCCGGAGATGATAATGAAGTCACAGAGCAAGTTGTCGGAGAATTACAGAGAAGTGATAAAGCTCCGTCTGATCTAATTATCGCTCAGTTTGATGGAATACGGAAAGCCGGACAGGAAGAAGGATTTTATATCGAGCAGGGAGGAGAGATTGTGGCTACTGATGGAGTGGTCTCTGCTATACAAACGGTGGATGGTTATATAGGGCAAATAATGAATGCGCTCAAATCCAGACCTAACTTTGCGGGAGAAAATTGGTTAGTGATTATCACTTCAAATTATGGCGGAGAACCGATAAAAGAAACAGAGGCTACTTATTATTATGATTATTTGAATCGTAATACGTTTACTATGATGTATAATGAGAAAGCTTCTACTCAGTTGTTATTGAAGCCTTCGAGTGAAACATTGAACTATGAATATTATACAACTGTTTTTTCTAATAAGAAGTATGCCCAAATATTAGATCCGACTTTATTTAATATGGATACTCAGGAACAAAAGAACTCTTATACCCTGCAATTTATGTTTATGACAACAAAAGTCAACAGCTCGGGATGGTGGACATTTGTTTCTAAAGGCTCCGGTGCTTATTATCCGGGTAAAGGATGGGCTGTTCATGCCCAATATGGTAATTATAATATTGATGCTGGAGGACGGTATTATTCTAATGCACCTGTGAATGATGGGAATTGGCATGTGCTGACTTTCGTTTTCGATACGGAGAAAAAGAAATTACGGATATATACAGATGGAGTGATGGGAAGTGAGAATTCATTACCAACTACTCTTAATGATGTGGGCGATCCTTTGATTATCGGTCACATGAAGGATAGTGATCCGATTAATGGTCCTTTTTGTGTATCAAATCTCCAGTTCTATAATGTGGCACTTCCTGAAGATTTTATTAAAAAGAACTGTGGAAAAACCCGTCTGGAAGAACTTAAAAATGAGTATTGGGATAATTTGTTGGGCTATTGGCCCAATGACCGTGAAGAGGATTTTCAGAAAGAACTTATATATGACTATTCCCAATACGGAGACCGGAATGATGATAGCCATCCTAATCATATGCATTGGGGAAACGGAGAACGTGAATGGCTGACCGGGAGTTCATTTCAACAACACGTAAATCCTACTCCAAATGAATCTTTCTATACGGCAGTATTCAATACGGTTGATGTACCTTATCAGATATGCCAGTGGCTGGGAATCATAGTCGACCGCAACTGGAAATTGGAAGGTCAAGGGTGGCCGTTGGACTATTCATCAATGGATAAAGATTAACCTGATAAAAACAGATAATATGAAGAATAGAATACTTTACTTTTTATTGACCGCTTACACCAGCTTTGTTTTTGGTGGGTGCGATATCGCTTATAAATACGATATAGAAAGTGGTACGGATGATTATACGTCGGATAAAGCGGATGCAAATATCGATACAGACAGCTCAATAGATGTCAGTATGTATGCTCAAGCACGTATTTTCCCGGGATTGGTGGATACGACGCGGGAAGAACATGTGGATGCGACAATTACATTGGATCTTACCAAGCGTTATGTAGATGCATCAACTTTGGGAATGCAATGGGTTCCTGCAGCTGTTTACAGTACCGGGTTATATGCTGGTGCAGGTGAGTTAATTACCATCCAATTGGATGAAGACGTAATGGGACTTTCCGTACAGATAGGAAGCCATACGGATGACTTGACCACTGTGAATTCTTTTTTGCGTGAGCCTGTAGTGTATACTACTAAAGCTTTATTTCCCGGAATAAATACTGTCCGTAATCCTTTGGGAGGGACTATTTGGATTTTGAAAAATGGAAAAGCGGAAGGGAGTAAGGATTTTACTTTAAAAATCAGTGGTGCCTACAGCTCGCCGGACTATGTGCTGGGAGAGACAAACCGGGATATTTCATCATGGATGGAAAAGGTGAAAACGACTACTGTACCTTGGATGGAGATAAGAGGAGAACGTGTGATTTTCACACTGCCTACTGCACGTGTTGCAGATGAGATACGTTCCAATGAACAGTTTGCTTCGAATTTGGAGGAAGTGTTGCAGACATGGGATGTGGCAATTGCAGAATATTTCTATAAATTCAATGGCTTTGAATTTGGAACGGAAGATTTGAAATATCGTGCTCCGGATTATTCGGAACGAGTGGTGTTTGATGTACAGTTAGAGGACAATCTTTATATGCGTAATGGCAAGCAGACTATTATGGCTGTTAATTCCGACCGTATCATGCAGGAACTGACTGATCTGGAAACTTTAAAAACCGCAAATTCGATTTCCATATTTACCATGCTACAGGAACGCTATTCTACTTATAGTTTTCGAAATCCGTGGTCTTGGTCGCAGCATTTGTCAACTGCTGCCGCTCATTTACCTCTTTATCGGGTAGGAGAAAAGACGATGATTACGGAGGGGACTCCCATGGGAACAATTTTCTCTGATGAAGATGTGAAAGAACAATTCCCTTTGGCTTTGTCGTATGCGACAGCCGATAGTTCAAAATGGTTTGGCTATGATGGTGATAAATACAAAAGTTTTGCTTTGCTGTCCATTGTACAGTTGGGATATTATGATAAGGAAAATCCTTGGCAAATATTGTCGAAACTGAATGCTTACGGTCGGACCAACGGGGTAACTAATAATGAGAATGGAGAATTTGTATTTAAGTACTTGTGTGATTATTATCGTAAAGATTTTACTCCTTTCTTCGAACATTGGGGCTTTTCGGTAAGTGATAGTTATCGGGTGTATGCGGCTCAATATGATAAATTAGATAAAAAAATATGGGAATACGACCCTTTCCAACCGAATAAGGAATTGCCTGATTATGAGGCTGACGGTTATCGTTATAGAACTGACCGCCGTAATTGGGAGGCTCAGGCATACGATAAGTCTTACAGACAAAACATTTATCCGGGTAATACGGATGGAGAGTTGACTTATGGACCTGCACGTATGTTTGATGGAAAAAAGAATACGGTATGGCAGTCTGATTACTCAGATGAGGGCAATATTCCGGAACTGCCTTATTATATTGTTATTGATATGAAAGAGAAAAGCTCCATTGATGGATTTTATATAGCAAACGGACATGGGGGATTTCGGATACAACACCTGATTGTGCAGACTACGGACCATTCGGATATTAATATTTCCGATTCTAATGTAGAATGGAAAGATTTGGTTGATTTGAAGGAAGGTACTGATGATTTTAAAGCAGCATGGCGTAATGAACGTTTTTTTGAGTTTCCGGATGGAACCCAGTCTGTTCGTTATTTGCGCCTGGTGATTCCGGATGTCAGCTACGTGAATGAACAAGAAAAAAATCAGGCTTTAGGGAGAAGACAGGCATTGTCGGAATTTGGTACATTCTATTACAAATGAAACTATTTAAATTGCAATTATGAAACGTTCGATAGATAAATTAATTTTTGCCATATTGGTGGCTGTATGCTTTTGCTTGCAGGCATGTACTGAATATGAAACTCCCGCCGAAATCGCTGTAGATAAAGAAGAAGCGGCTATTTCATCATCTGATATCCAAAGGAAAGTACTATGGATAAACATTGACGGAGCTGTGGGTAAGGAGGTAGAGAGCCTTGTAAAAGGATCTTTATCTCAAGGAGCCATAGCTGGGATGTTGACAAAGAGCAAGTATTCGTGGATGGGATTTAGTGAATCTCGCAAATTGGAAAACGAAATAGAGGAAGATCCTGTGACGTGGGCAACTATGTTGACAGGAGTAATTCCTGAAAAACACCGTATTGTAGATAATTCATATATGGCGGAATTTGACGTAGATCCGGCCAATCCGAATGAAAAGGTAGTTTATTATCCTACTATCTTGCAATATATTACGACGTATGATAATAAAATGGAAACGCTGTGTGTCACTCCTTGGGAGAAGTTGAATACCGGATTACTTAATTATGCCAATAAGACTCATACCACATCCGGTGATGAAGAAACAAGAGAAGTTGTCTTGAATAGTCTGAAGGAAGGTGATTACACATTGACTTTGCTAAGTTTCTCCGGTATGTTGGAAGCAGGTAAGCAAGGAGGCTTTGTTGCATCAAATACCGCTTATGTGGCTGCATTAGGAAAGATTGACGGATATATTGGTGAATTTCTGGATGTCATTGAAAGTCGCAAAAATATATATTATGAAGATTGGTTGGTTGTGGTCACTTCCAATCATGGTGGAGATGCGGAAGGACATTATGGAAATGTAGAGGAAACTACCCGTAATACACTGGGAATATTTTATTATTCTCATTATGAGCCGTTAGAGATGAAAGGAGAATCTATGTATGGGGCTTTGTTTAGTCCGGAGATTCAGGCGGTGGCCTATGATACGCTTGCAAAGTATTATGGACTGGGCGAAGATAAAGAATTCTCGTTAGAGTTCGTGATGCGTAATACCCCTCGTAAGGATGGTTCTTATGGAGGAAATAACTGGGATCGCATTATAGGTAAAAACGGCTGGGGTATTTACAGGCAGAGAGAGACAGCTAGTGCCAGACTTGAAGGAGGTGATGGAGACAAATCGACGGAAGAAGCGGTAGCAGCGTTCAATGATGCTTTATGGCATACTTATGTGTTAAGTATTGGCAAAATGAATAATGGAACCCGTAAGTTCAGGGTTGCATACGACGGTTTGGTAGTTTTGGACAAGTCTATAATGACGATTGGTCAAAAGAAAGACACGACTTTGCTTACAATAGGTGGAAGTGGTATGCCTACATCTTATTATGTGTCTGAAATAAGAATGTGGAATTCTGTATTGGATGATGCCACGTTGGCGGCTAATGCTAACCGGTTGAATATTTCGGAAAGTGATGCTGATTATAAAAACCTGACTAGTTATTGGAAGTTCAATCCGGACAGAATATCCAATGATACGATTATTCAGAATAATATTCAGGGGATGTTGGACTTGAATTTTATAAGAAAGGTAGATGGTAAAAACAGTATACTTCCTGATGAGAATAAAAGGGATCGAATTTCGTTATTGTCACTCCCAAATACTTTATCTGGAAAAATAAAGAGTGGAAATATTATGATGGAAAACACTTTGGTCGTTCCACAGATATTATATTGGTTGAAAATTACAGTAGATTCGAAAATTGATGGTTTTACATTCCTCAACAATTATAGTGCTTCAGAAGAGTGGAGGGAGAAAGAGTTGGAAGTAAGTAAGTGAAGAGGGGTAATATAGTGTTTCCTTAGTTATTCAGCAACCCTTCACCTTCTGCTTATATCCCTTTGTTCATGGGAGAAAACGGGTGAAGGGCTGCCCTTTCACCCGTTTCTTCACTCGAGTTATTCGAATAATTTTGCCGGGTTAATGCTTAAGAACTGTTCGGCTTTCATTCCTCCTTCTCCGACTACGAAAGTTGCATAAGGATGATACAAATTCCGCATTGCTTCAAGTCCTGCATTGTACGTTTCACTGTTGCTTTTAACTTCTATCGCTACAATCCGGCTTTTCTTTTTCAGTATATAGTCTACTTCTTTATCCTTTTCTCTCCAGTAAAACACTTCATAATTGCCGGTGAATGCGTTAGAAACAATATGGGCGCCAATGGCGGATTCAAAAATACGTCCCCATTCTTTTCTGTTGAGAATGGCTTCTTTGAAAGTTAAATCGTTGTATACGGTTTTTAATGCATTGTTATATACCTGGAATTTAGGGGCACTTGCCCTTTGGCGTGATTTATCCATTGCGAACTTTTGTAGTCCGGTCAGTAATCCGCTGTCTCCCAGTAAGTTTAAATATCCAGCCAGTGTTGTTGTGTTTCCGGCGTCTTGCAATGCTCCTACCATTTTGGTCAAGGACACGATTTCACCGGAATAGGCAGTCCCCAATTCGAAAGTCTGCCGTAGCAGTGCCGGTTTACTGATGGGAGAGTCATATAAAATATCTTTATTGATTGTGGCGTCTATGATTGCTCCGTTAATATATTGCGCCCATCGCTCTTCATCCTCAATCAAGAAAACTGCACCGGGATATCCGCCAAAATAGAGATATTGTTCCAGGCTTATTCCGAACGCATCCCGCATTTCCGGATATGACCAATGGGTCATTCTGATTTCTTCGAAGCGTCCCATCATGGAATCGGATAGCCCTTTCTCTAACAATACACGTGAAGAGCCGAGCAGAACAACTTTCATGTTGATATCATTGAATGTATCTGCATCCCATTCTTTTTTTACGACCTCGCTCCAATTCTTTATTTTCTGAACCTCATCGATTATCAGAATGAAATCAGGTAGATTTTCAACCCGCATCTGTACTCTTGCCGTATTCCAACAATCTGAAATCCAAGATGTCTGTGTGGCGGGAATGCTGTCTGCCGAATAGATTTGATAAGGTATTTTCAGGTCATTGACTACCTGTTTGATAACTGTCGTTTTTCCCACCTGGCGAGGTCCTAGCACTACTTGTAGAAAATGCCGGGACTCTTTCAGTCTTTCTGTAATGATTTGATATTGTGCTCTTTTATACATACTTTTAAATTTTACTCAATGGATAGCGTAATTTTACTCAATGCATTGATTAATTTTACTCAATAGATAACGCAAATATACATAATCAGTAGCTCATTATCTACCTTAACATTATTTTTTATCCTTGTATTTTATATCTACGGAAACCCGGTAGTTACCCGGAACGGGAGTGTAGATAGGTTGATGGGTAGTCCCTTTGTTTTGGAGTTTCTTTTCCGCAATCAGCCTTTTGATATGCCGATATGCCGTAATCTGTGTCATTCCGCAGAGATATTGGAAGTCTTTTCGGGTGATAATCTGATTCTCGGCAAAGTATTTCGTCAATTCCATGTCTATCTCAGTGTTGGACAGTTCGGTGGAGTGCGGTTTGTATTTTGAACGTTTGAAGTGCATATCGGAAAGTTCCGCTTTCAACTCCTTGTCCGCCTTGAATTTGATAGCTTTTAATTTGACTTTGTGCACTCGTTTTGCCTTAGGATCTCGTATTTCTTCTTCACAGCTAAGAGTGACTTGCAGATATCCCAATCCGTCGATATGCACTTTCTTTCCTTCCTTGAGACATTGAGCCACTTCGTATTTCAATTCTTCCAGTGTAGCTATAACGTCCGACGGACTTAATGAACAGCGTTCGTGGATCCGGTAAACCAAATTTTCCGTATCTACTGTTTCATAACTGATGGGACGTGCATGATACCTCACCTTATTCTTTTTCTCCTTCGGCATAGGAGTCTTATATAGTTCAAATTGTACTGCCATACTACTTTCTTCTTTCTTTAGATGTTTATAGATTATCTTCCCTATATTTCTCGATTTTCTTCCGGATATTTATTACTTATCATTATTGTGATAAGTACTTATCATAATAATGATACTTAATTATCATGAACGTGATAAGATGTTATCATTACTGTGATAAAATGAAAATGTCCGCATCAAAGGTAAGACTTAATTAGGAGATAAACAAGGAATAACCGGATAAAGTACGAAGTTCATTTATATGAAAATGAGTGGATTAAAAAGTTGCAAATCCCATTTTTCAGGTATTATATTCGCAACCGTTAAAACTAAAAACGGAAATTTTATGGAAGAGAAAAGTGTATTATTGGTATGGTGGCGGAAAATTGTAAATCACTTTTGTAAAAGTGAAGTAGAAAAGCGAATAGAGGAAACAGAACTGGCTCCTAAAACGAAGAAGTTGACAGAAAGCGTGGAATGTTTCTTGAAATCCCGTTATGATTTTCGCTATAATATTCTGACGGAAGAAACGGAATTCCGTTCGATGGAGCAGATAGAGGAGGGATTTCAGCCAATCAATCAACGTGTGTTGAATACGTTATGTCTGGAAGCTCATGAGTCGGGGATTCCTTGTTGGGACCGTGATCTGTCACGTTGCATTTATTCCACTCGCATTGCGGAGTATCATCCTTTCAGGCTTTATTTGGATGAATTGCCTATATGGGATGGCATAGACCGATTGGCTGATTTGGCACGGCGGGTTTCTACCGATTCGGCTTGGGTGAAAGAGTTTCATGTCTGGATGTTGGGGATGACTGCGCAATGGATGGGAATCATGGGAGAACATGCCAATAGTGTGGCTCCTTTGCTTGTCAGTACGGAGCAGGGGTATCTGAAATCTACTTTTTGTAAGTCCCTGCTTCCTGCTGCGCTTCAGCGGTATTATATGGATAAGGTGGATTTGACAAGTGAAGGGCGTGTGGAGCGAAGATTGGCGGAGATGGGACTTCTCAATCTTGATGAATTTGATAAATATCCTCCGACAAAGATGCCGTTGTTGAAAAACTTGATGCAGATGGCTTCATTGAGTTTATGCAAAGCATATCAGAAAAACTATCGTTCATTACCGAGAATCGCTTCTTTTATCGGAACATCCAACCGGAAGGATCTGTTGACAGATCCGACGGGTAGCAGGAGGTTTATTTGTGTGATGGTGGAATGTCCTATCGATTGTAATGGGATTGAGCATAAGCAGATTTATGCGCAGTTGAAAGCGGAAATCTTGTCTGGCGAACGTTATTGGTTTACAAAGGAGGAAGAACAGGTATTGCAGAAAAATAACCTGCCTTTTTACCGTCAAGGGCCGGTAGAGGATGTGTTGCGTTCTTGCTATCGTTCTGTAGAAAAAGAGGAGGAGGGTGAACTTCGTTCAGCAGCCGAGATCTTTCAATGTTTGAAAAAGAAGAATCCGTCAGCGATGCGTGGGGCGAATCCGGCAAGTCTGGCGCAAATTCTGGTAGCGGTGGGGATAGAACGGAAACATACAAAGTTTGGGAATGTATATCGGGTAATAGCGGTTTAAAGAGCGTGAAGTTGGGGTGAAGGGAAGTCGTAAATAAAAATAATAAGGTAATAGGTCCGTTGGGGACATGATAATGGGAGGTATAAGTACCAAGAAACAGTCAAAAAAGTTTGATTTCTGACCTGTAAAAACTTTTGAAAGATAATTGAACCTTTTTGACTGATTATTGTACCCGTGTTGCAAATAAATACCCCATCTTTGCGGTAGAAACCTCAATCAAACAAGCATGAGCCAGAAATCTTCATTATATCTTTATAGTAGTTTCTACAATTATTATTAGTGGATGTTTTTCATCTCCAACCTTAAAATATTCACAAGAGATAGAAATGGAAAAGACAGATTGTTAAATTTTAGATATAATATGCAATTGTAGAAATTTAATATTTCAAGATGTATGAATGAAAGTTCCTACAAACTTGGTTGTTGTTAAAGCATAAAGATGTCTCTCCAATAGTAACAAACACCATATAAGGAACTGTTATTTTTTCATTGTATTAAGTAAACAAATTAATAACAAAGAGGCTGATTTACAGTAGCCTCACCAATGAATATTTACAAATGAAAATATTTATAATTCCTTCCAAAAATGTACTATTTATTTTTATAGTTGTCGCATATATCCTCAATCTTGCAATTATATTCAAGCAAAAAAATGATAAAACAATATTGATCGAAGAAAAAGATAATCTAACAAAAGAAATAGAACACAATAAAAAGAGAATTTTTTAAGAAAAAGAAACTATTGACTTATATTCTCTATTTGACGACATCCAATTACCCAATAATTTGCAGCTAATTAATGAGCATGGCGAAGCAATTATGCTCCAATCATTATTAACAGAAAGAAACTTAAGGGTATTTAGAGTATCTGAAAATTCAGAAAAATATATCCAAATGATTAATAGTAAAAGTAAGTAATATTGAATAAATTCAAAACATTATGAGACAAATTAAGTCAATTTTATTTGTAAGCGTTATGATAATAACGTTTATTTCTGTTTTCATTTCTTGTGAGAATGAAAATGACGATAACGAGTATCTATCAGAAGTCGATAGCGTAGAATTAAAGCAATTTTTAAAAGCTCGTACTGCTAAAGTATTTTTCCACAATTTTAAGTTTGAGTATAACAATTTGGATATAAAATCCATGAAAACTCTAGAATATGCTAAGGATGTTAATGTTTTTTATATTCCGGTTTATAAAAACAAAAGAGAAATAGGGAGACTTTGTGTAATATCAAAAAATAAAGGAGAAATTTCTACAGCTTTATTTGAAGACTGGAGTAAAGTAGAAAAAGAAAAAGGCGGTAAAATGAAAGTTTTTACTCCTGATAACTTATATATTGCCACATGGACAATAAAAAAAGAAGGAAATGGTGAGTATTCATTTAAAATATCGGATGTTACAGATGTAAAAAATGGCGATACAATAAAGACTAGAGGTGAAATCGATTTTCCCAAACCAGGTGATTATAACTGTACTGCAAGATGTTATAAAATAGCAAAAGATGTTTGCGAAGATGATTATAATTGCAAATATTTATGTGATTTATTAGATGTCTTTTTTTGTTCTGCAACAATTACTATTGCAGCTTCATGTCAACTATATTGTTGGGGAGTATGATGAAATATATAATAATTGTTCATGTATTTGTTATGGTAGGAACTTTACTTCCTATCCCATGTGGTAGTTTTTTTCTACCTCTAATTTACTGGTTAACAAAAAGAAAAAATAAGAATAATGATTGTTTTAATATTCAAGCTAGAAATGTTTTAAATTTTCAATTATTATTCTCATTGCTTGGGACTATCTATTTAATATTTTTTTGGCGTTATTTCGTAGCAATGAAAATAAAAGGATTAGATGATGTTAACTATACATTTTTATGGTTTTTCATTGCTTTTGCAATAATAGTAAATATATTGTACCCTATATTTATTATTATAAAAATGGCAGTAGAGCATAAACCTAAAATATATTACCCTAATATAATACGTTTTTTTTAATACATTTACAATATTGCTGCTTTTTTTTAGCTACTAATACGAGAACGATAAAAATAATTATTAACTGATAATTTGTTATGTATAAATATGCTATTTATATTGGGAATATCATTATAATATTGATATTAGCCTATTGTTGTCTTGTTGGTTCATTCCATTTATCAATATAGGAAGAAAGTGGTTCTATGTAGAAATATAGTACTGTTTTCATTCATTGTTTGTTTAAGTGTATCTATTCTTTTCTCTATACTCTATTATAAGAAAAAAGATTCAGCAGATGGGAGGCTATTGATTTGGAAATGTACATGGGAAATGATGCAAACCACTCCAATTGCAGGGAACGGCATTGATTGTTTTCATAAGAATTATATGGATTATCAAACTAACTATTTTAAACAACACCCAGACAGTCGGTTTGTTATGTTAGCTGATAACGTTAAACATCCTTTTAATGAATATCTATTGATTGGGGTTCAATTCGGTATCATTGGTTGGATATTATTAATAGGTATGATTACTTTTCTTCTTTTTTGTTACAGAAGGCAACCTATGAAAGAAAAATATATTTCTCTATTGGCCTTATTATCCATTGCTGTATTTTCTTTTTTCTCATATCCATTTACATATCCTTTTGTATGGATTGTTACAATAACATGTATTGTCACAATTATTTCTGGTATATAATTACGCTGCAGAACTCTATAAGAATGGAGAATATGAAAAATGTCTGAATATAGCAAGACAATGTAGACGTTATTGGGCTGACTATGATTTGGAACTTATTCAAACAGGAGCATGTATTGAGCTGAACTTACTTGACAAAGCGGAAAAATATTTAGAAAAAGCAAAAATGATGTGTCCAATTCGTTTTATGCCAATATATGAATTGATGAAACTTTATCAGATAAATGGTGAAGAAGAAAAAGCTAAACAGATGGCGAAAGAGATTATAAAGAAGCCTATTAAAATCTCTTCTTATAAAGTGAATCAGATAAAAGAAGAGGCTAGAAAACTATTGGAACTCTGAAAATACTATTTTTACATTTTGACACTTGTGAAGTTGGTGGTGAAGAGTTGCCCTTCACCTGCTATCGCTCATCAATAAAGGGATATAATGAAAAGGTGAAGGATAGATGAAATCTTATCAGATGGTGTATCTCTCCTATTGACATACAGACTGGATCAATGGTTGCTGATGTGACAGTAATAGGCATAGCTTTAGCATTAGGCAGAATAGGGAAAGACATAACAGGAAAAACATAAGAATCCCGGTAGTAACCATTAAATTACTGCCGTACTTTTTCATGTTGTGCAATAGAGAGAATGAATACAACGATATTTATCGTGTTTGTAGGTCTATTTTTCGTTTACATAGGTTCAACTTTAAATCATCAGTCTTTCATTGCTGTTTGTTTGATGAAAAAAAAGTTTTGTATTTGTCCGATATTGAATGTTTGTTTTGATTTATTTTATTGATACTCATGTGCTTATATTGTCCGGTACTTTTCTGCTATTTTGATAGGAATATTAGGATTAATATTCTTCATTTGCATATTCAATTGTGAATTGAATGTAACCTTTTTAATGCTTGAATTAATGAATCCCTTATTATTTAAGAATATGAAAAAAGTCTTTTATCTTATTATTATATGTTTTATGCCTTGTATGTTTATCAGCTGGACTGTAGTTGGGGATAGCAGGCAATATCCCATAGATGTGGAAACTGCATTAGAAAAGGCTGGAAATAATCGTCGGGAATTGGAGAAAGTTTGGGATTATTTCATAAAGAAAGGCGATCAGCAAATGTTGCAAGCTGCTTATTTTTTAATAAGGAATATGGATATTCATTATACCGAAACTTATTACTTAACAGATACTACGGGAAGAAAGGTGGAGTTTTGTGAGTTTGATTATCCTGATATTTCATCTGTGGTGATAGCGATAGATTCTATGCGTTTACATTATGGGCATCTGATTTTTAGGGACACGGTGATTCCTGATATAGAAAGAGTTAACCGATTATGAATTGAAACTCGAAGTAGCACAAGAATGGGTGAATATTGAACGATCGCCAAAAAAACTGTTCAAGCTGTGCGATGTGAAGGATCATAAACCTGTGGTTTTACAGGAGTTGGATGAAAAAAAGAAGATAAGAAAGGAGGTTAATATGAAGAAGAAAGATGACAAGCTCTAGAATAATATATTTTTAAATTCATTAAGAGATTCTGGGGATGAGACTAACAGTCCCTCTCCTAAATTAAAAGAAATTACCTCAATGGATATTAACGTAGTTGCCTTTAAAACTTTCGATGGCCTCTCCGGTAGTGTTTCTCCTAATATTTAACTGATATGGATGCAAATCTTTTTATTTATTTGTTATTTTCCCTTTTTTTACTTCTAATATGGACCTTTGTTCCTTTAATGATAGGAATAAACAAATTGAGGAAGAGTGATCACTTAAAATATAAATATTTATGGCTAATCATTATTCTTTTTACAAGTTATTTGGGGCTAGTTTTTTGCATTTTATTCATTAAAAAGTATGATAATTTAGACAAAAATTAGAACATAAAATGAGTCTAATATGTCTCCTAATCTTGAAGACTACAAATAGAATCTAAGAGGATGTGTCAAAACTCCTATTTCGAGGAATTTACCCCTGCTACAGCTATCTTGGTAGGGATAAATCTTTCTATTTAGGCATTATGACATACCCATTATACGCTATCATGAGATTGACGGAAAAATGCATGGAAGCTGCTGTGGAACCTTGATATTTAAAGATGGAAAAGGAATCATTCACCTTGACAATTTTACAAAACATTTTATCCTTAATCCTTAATATATGGTGCAAAAGATTTCGAAATGTACAATGGAATCTCCTTAAAAGTAATTGAGGTTTTTAGTATATTAAAATCAATAGAGACATTTGCATTGAATAAATATTTAAAGTAAACTCGAATTTTAAAAGCAATGAAACGTCTTACATATAGTTTATTATGGGCACTCCCCATTATTAATTATTTATGGAGTATCATTTTAGATATGATGCCCAATTTGCCCTTTGATTATATAGCTCAGCAAATTAAGGAAGAACCACCCATTTACGCCACGGCGCATATAATAGGAAGTATATTACTTATTATACTCTTGTATTCATATCTATTGGTGTGCTACATACGAATACGTCATGGAAAACCAATAAAATTAGTAACCATTTCATGGATGATGATACAGACCGCTTTGCATATTGTTATGTATGTCTATACGTCTTTCTTCTTTACAACTATTGTTTCGTAAGAATGGAGTATATAGATAACAACAACTGATAGGGGTGATTATAAGTGTGTTTGATATTTTTTTATTGTTTATATACAGAGAATCTCGTGTATTTATATTTGTAATTAGTTTCTTATAAGGCATGAAAGTAAAAAGTAAAATGGTGTTGTATAGAATCCTATGGTGGATTTTACCAATCTTAAATCATCTTTTCTGTATAATTATGGATTGGCTTGTTTCTGTTGGTAATTTTAATAATATGAAATGTACACCTTTATATTGGAATGTGTGTATAATTGGTAATGTAATGCTAATTGTATGGCTGTATCTCTATCTATGGATATGCAGTTCCTGTGATTTTAACAAACAAGCGATTTTGATAATCACTGTTTTAACAGTTTTTGTACAAATACTCGTTCATCTTGCTATTATTGCTTTTGTTACGAGCACCACGTATGATCTGTATATGAATGGCGAAACATTTCCTGTAGGTGAATTTATTTATTCATTGCTTTATTTTATACCATTTTATATAGTAGCATTTGTATTGCGAGGGAAAGCTATATCAGCAAAATAAAGGTTAATAATAAGGTTGATTTTTATATTTAATGAATGAGGGTGTTTCATAAATATCTTTTGATTCACCCTCTTATTCTAAATTTTATATCATGAAGAATGTTTTATTTTTGTTTATGTTATTACCTATTGTTTGTCATGCCCAAAAGGTGACTCAAACTAATGAGGGTGCAATTCGTATTGAAGGCGATACCATTTTGTATTTTGATGCAGAGGGATTTTCTATAACGGAACGAGCTCATTCAGATTCTCTAAAAACACATAAATATATTATTTCGATTATAGGAACAGATGAAAAGCCAGAGATTCATTTAGTTTATAAATATCCCAAACTTGAAACATTAATGGGTAAAACACTTCCTCTGTGTGATTTTTCAGATATTAATGACAAGCCTGTAAAAATTGATGAGAAGGATATTACTGTTATCTCTTTTTGGGATAAGCATTGTAGTATTTGTATTCGTGAACTTACAGTTTTGGATATACTTGCTGAAGATTATTCAAATGTTGGTTTTATTGCGTTAACTCCAGATAGTCGTGAGGAAGTGCAACATCTAATTAAAAGGTTGCATTTAAATTGGGAAAATATCATAGTAGTTCCCAATTATGATGGAGAATTCCACGATACACTTCGTATCAATGTATATCCAGCAAATGTTATTGTGGATAAAAATAGAGTTATTAAAGGTGTGACAGTAGGAGGTAATATCCGTAAGTTATTACGGACACTAGAAAAAATAAGCGATGAAAATTGATGAAAAATGATAATGAAGAATCTGTATATAGTGCCAATTATGTTCGGCATACTTTGCATAGGTGCTCTCTTTGTGAATTCATCTACCTTTACTGACAGTCAAATCTTTCCTAAATGGATATTCGCTTTTGCGGGATTGGGGGTAATTGGGAGTTGTCTTTCAGTCTTGTTCTTGACAGGTAAGAAATTCATTTGCAATATCAAGGTACTGATTGCGATCATTGTCATGCTCTGTGTTTGTCAGGCTGGATATGGGATATTGCAATTTTGTAATCTCCTATCTCCTATCTCCAATACCTATAAAGTAACTGGTAGTTTTGATAATCCCGCCGGATTTGCTGTGTGCTTATGTGTCGGATTGCCTTGTACTATCTATTTCTTGCTCGACATGAATACTAAAAGTATACGATGGAGCAGTTGGATTGCATTACTTATCATATCCATAGGAATTTTGATGTCTGAATCACGTACAGGATTGCTCTGTATTGTTATTGTTGTAATTGTTCATTTAATTTGTTATAATTGGAGAAAGATTCATGGAGGAAAAAGTATAATAGGATTTTATTTCGGTCTAATGCTTTTTTTCGTTAGTACGGTTTTTCTTATCACTTCCATCTATCAGTGGAAGAAAGATTCTGCCGATGGACGGCTACTGATATGGGAATGTTCTTGGGAAATGATAAAAGATAAACCTATCGTTGGGCATGGAATCGGTGCATTTGAGGCACATTATATGGAATATCAGGCTAGCTATTTCGAAAGACATCCGGATAGTAAATATACTATGCTGGCAGATAATGTAAAACATCCATTCAATGAGTTTCTCTTGGTAGGTGTGCAATTGGGAGTAGGGGGATGGATTATTATGATCATACTGTGTATGTTTCTTTTCTATTGTTATAAGAGACACCCATCTACTGAGGGGTATACAGCTTTGTTGACCTTATTGGCAATTGCAATCTTTTCTTTCTTTTCTTATCCTTTCTCTTATCCATTTACTTGGATTATTGTTGCGTGGTGCATTGGCGTATTAATAATGAAAGGTTATGAGAATATTGATATCTGGAAAATTACTGGAATGAGAGTGAAACGGACGATGGTAATGACATTGTTAGTGGCAAGTTTATTATTGCTTTATGGGGTAACTAGAAGAACGATTGCTGAATTGGAATGGAGGAAGATTTCCAGTCTGTCTCTCAAAGGACAAACACGGGCTATGTTACCACGTTATAACAAGTTGTTATCGGTTTTGGAAAAAGAACCTTATTTTTTATATAACTATGCAGCCGAGCTTTATGTTGGCAAACGCTATCAGGAATGTCTAAAAATAGCTTCTGATTGCCGTAACTATTGGGCGGATTATGATTTGGAAATATTACAGGCTGAAACATATATCAGCTTGAAACGATATGAAGAGGCTGAAATTTATTTGAAAAAAGCAGCTCTAATGTGTCCTGTCCGATTTGTTCCACTGTATAGGTTACATTATATATACGAAAAACAAGGAAATGAAGAGAAAGCTGATAGTCTGGCACGACTTATTATAGATAAACCAGTGAAAGTCAATTCGGCTGTCGTTCGAAAGATAAAGTGGGAGATGCGTTCATTGTGTTCGGACGTTTGCACAGAGTTTTGAGTCGATTAATAAAATATGATTATAAGATGAAAATGCGAATTTATGTGATTGGTATAGGTATTCTGGTTGCCATGTTAGCGGGTAAGGTTTCCGCCCAAGTAAATATGAGAGTACTAAAAGCGTTTCCTGCACATATCGTGCAGCGAATACATGAAATAATGGTATTGTGTCCAGTAAGTGAAGAAAGTCAATGGAAGTTGGGGGATTATTTTGTGCGGCAGGATAGTCTTGCAAATGTGGCGCTGCGACATGATAGTACGTCCCTTGCATTAAGTGATTACTATCGTACTTCTGTAGAAGAATTGGAGGCTGTTCTTTCTCCGTTAGAGTTGAATGACTATCGTTTGAAAGTACAGTACCACCATTGTGCTAACCGCATGCGAAGGATGATTCAGCAGAGGGAAGCTTTGCAACTTACTCCCCATCAGGTGGAGGCATTATTTACTGAAAGCTGTCGCTTGGAGACTGATAAGAATATTCGTGATTTTTGGGGAACAGAGTTCCATATTGCTGATAGTATTCTTACACCTTCTGTACATAAACGTTTCTATGGGTTGTTACGAGAATCAGAAATAGCGGAAAATGTGAAGAGACAAACAAAAGAATTAGCGGAAAATAATCTTTTACCAGTAGATATGGATAGTATACAGACATACCAATATCTGTGTAGATGTGAGATGGAATTGCAGGCAGATATCACATACTGGCGAGAGGCTGGTAATAGGGAGAAATTGGCAGAAGCTGAAGTTGTTTACAAATTGAAAAAGCCGAAGTGTCTGAAAAGGTTGGAGCTTTATTGGATAGCACCTGAGTGGTCAATCATTCGTTACGCTATACAAAAAAGAAATGTTGCTGGACTGAATCTGACCGAGCATGGATTAGACTCACTATTATTGAAAGGTGAAGAATACAGACGACTGGAGCAAGAGAAGAAGCATGCCAATGAAAAATTCTCGGAAAGTGCTTTGGATTGCCAACTGGCACAATCTGTGTTGACAAAAGAAGGAATCGATAAGTTATTGGCGGAAAAACGGAAGAGCTGGATACAGGGAGATGTAGAAAGAGAGATGAATGAACTTGAAAGATATGAACTCGTCAATAATGCTAATCGTGAGAGTGTTTTGAAAGAATTAACTGATTATAAGCGACAAGTTGGGGTATCGTACGAATGGGCCGCTATTGAGCGGTCACAAGAAAATCTGTTCAGATTGTGTGATCTACAAGATCATGTTCCTTTGATTTTAAAAAAAATGGAAGAAAAACAAAAGCAGGAGAGGGCTGAATGGAAAGATGATAGATTTTGAATGATGAGGGAAATAGAAATTTATGATAAAAGTAATATTATTATGGACAGATAAGAGATTTGTCTCTCTTATGTTATCTAAAGGAAGATAAATTAATCAATCAAATAAAAAAAAATGTTATGCGGAAATTAATTTCTTATAAGCGAACAATGTTATGTGTTTTTGCATTTTTCGCAGGAGTATTATCGGCTTCGGCACAAAGTTACTCTTCTAGTACTGTTGATGGCCTGCCAGTGAGAGCTCTTTTTGTATCAAATGGGATCATATATGGAGTTGAGGAAGTTCACACACTATTTACAGAAGGAATACCTGTCACTTCCACAAAAGCGAATTTAGATAACCTATTTACTAATGTACCTCGTTTTGTAAAAAATGCAGCTGATTTTAAAATGCAGTCTTTTAAATATGTGGGGCGAGCGAAAAATCATCGTTTCATTCGGAATCGAATTAAAGAAAGTATTCCAAGTGTTAATGACTGGAGGATAAAGACCGAAATATCTAAAAAAAAGAATGATACGATTACACAGGTATGCATAAGTATGGTAAGAGAATCTTGGCGGCAGATGATGGATAATAACAAGGTTGCATCATTAAACAAGAAGAATGCTCCGGAATATAATTCTCGAATGGGGAAAGTGGCAAAAAAAATGGATAAGCTAATGCCAGATCTCCTTTCATGCATAGCAGAAATAGGTGACGAGGTTTGGTGTGTGCGCTTTATGTATCAAAACGTACCTTATGTAAGTTATGTGTTTATAGATCCCGAAGATTTCCGCGTACATTACGCCGCACCGTGGCTTTTTGCATTATCAGATGAACTAATTGAGTGGGTGAAGTATAAACGAGAGTTTGTATCTGACAGGGATAAATAATCATTCAAAATAGTGCGTGTTTTAATGTTTTATTGAATCAATTGTTTATTTTTGAACCTCTTTGAATGAAATGAGTACCCGATTTCGTTATAATATATGGATATTTGTACCCTGATATTATAAATATTTATACCCATGGTCGTTATCACACAAACTGTTTTTAGTTGTTGGAGCAGAGTCTTTTCAGATAATATGCTGGAAATAGGAACGGGAATAGCTCTGTTCTTTTTTTGTTTTCTTTATTGGAAATACAAGAGACTGTATGTTCAAGGTGAATGTGAACAGGCTACTGTAGCATCTCGACTGGAAAAGGAGCTTTCGGAAGAAATGAAAATAATAAATGAACTGGAAACAGAAGTGAATCGCTATAGAACGATTTTCAATAAGCAGTTTTGTGCTGATAGTGCAGTTTCATTAAAGGATGTCGAATCTTTCAATTTCTATGTATCGCTATTAAGGAATCCTGCTTCTGCGAATCGTTTTTCTATGGATGAGTGGGATAATTTATTTCATTTTACAGATATTGTTTCTAATGATTTCTGCACACGTTTTTTAGAGGTATATTCATATTTAAAGTGGAAGGATATACGCTTATGTTGTCTAATCAGACTAAGATTCTCTACTAATGACGTAGCTATCTTGTTAGGAATAAAGGAAGAATCTGTTATTAAAAATAAAAATCGTTTAAAGAAACAGTTAGAAGTGGATATAAAACATTCCTTTGAGGGATTTGATGAGTATATTAATCAATTCTGATAGTTGATGCAAACAACTGAATTATAAACGTGAAATTGATATTGAATGAGTATCTGACTTAAATTCATACCTAGAATAGTCTATTTTTGAACTTCAGACACAAAAGAAAAGTTTATCTTTGCTACCTTCAGAGAAGAAGTAAAAATAGTATCATTAAAACGTTTGAAGTATGAAATTGACATACCTTTTGTTGGCTGGTCTAATAGGTTTAACTGGCTGTTCGCCGAAAGTAACACAGAAAGAAGCACGAATGATAGAACTGCAAAATCCTATTTTGCCGGGATATTTCGCTGATCCGTCATTAGTGCAATATGATGGAAAGTTTTATATGTATGTGACAGCCGACCCGTGGGGAACGGACTTTCTTTCCTGTTGGGTGTCCGATGATTTTCAGAATTGGACGTTCCATACATTGAACTGGCCTACTAAGGCTGCATGTACCACTCCTTTGTCGGAGACAAACAAGGTATGGGCACCTTCAGTCGTTCAAAAAGGAGACACTTTTTATATGTATGTCTCTGTCGGGTCTGAAGTGTGGTGTGGGAAAGCAAAACATCCGCTGGGACCATGGGAGAATGCATTGGGCAACCAGCCTATGATTCCGGGCGACACGACCAGGTATTATCATGTGATTGACGCGGAAGCGTTCGTTGATGATGACGGCAAATCTTATCTTTATTGGGGATCGGGATGGAACTGGACAAACGGACATTGTTTCGCTGCGGAACTGAATGATGATATGAGTTCTTTCCGTACAAAACCTGTTGAAGTCACTCCGACCCGATATTTTGAGGCTCCATTGATGGTGAAACATAATGGAAAGTACTATTTGACTTATTCTGAAGGGAAAACTATTGATGAGACGTATGAAGTGCGTTATGCGGTCGGTGATAATCCGTTCGGTCCTTTTGCGGAAGCAGGTAATAGCCCGATATTGAAAGTGAATGACAGCTTACGGGTATATGGTCCGGGACACCATACTTTATTCTCTTATGGAGGTGAAGATTATATGTTGTATCACCGCCATCGATTGCCTTTTGTGAAAGGTACGGCGTATCGGCAAACCTGTATCAGCAAGCTGACTTTTGATGATGATAAGAATGAGATTAAGAATATTATTCCTTATCATACACAGGCATTTCCGGATTTGGTTAAAGAAAAGAGAGAGTATATTCAGCCCGAATCAGTGATAAGCAATTCTGTATTGGCCGATTATGCCGGCGCGGAGAATACTGTAGACCATAGTTATAGTACCCGTTGGGAATCAGCTGATGGAGATGAAAATCCTGCATTGACAGTTTCGTTTGGCGATGTTGTAGCTATTGATACGGTTGAAGTGCGTTTTGAATATCCATGGGAGAAATATTATATAAAAGTAGAGACTTCTGTGGATGGTAAAGACTGGAATACGGTAACTGATTGTACGAAAGATGGTATTTCCGGTTCTCCTGTCAGTATTCCTGTAGCTGGTGAATGTAAGTTTGTGAGGCTTGCTTTTGCGGTATCCGAAGGAAATGCCAAGCCGTCTGTTTGGGAGTTGTTGTTTTATTAAGATATATGAGGGCAGGGGAATATATTATTGATTGAATGAATCATTTTTGAACCTCTTTGAATGATTATTGAGGCTTTATTCATTGTTATTGCTAGGATTTGGAGTTTTTTGATTGATTAGAGTACCTGTTTTTCTTCTATTTTTAAGAACTTTGTCCCAGTGAATTATTTCGATGATTGGTGATAGTTGTAATTTTTAAAATTATAAATAAAATAGAATAGACATGAATTGCACAAGAATGAAAATTAGCTTTAGAAAGAGTGTTTTGAACGTACTCATTTGGGGAGTAATGATGCTATTTGCTTATCCGCTTTCAGCACAAACAAATGGAAAGCCCGGCAAAGGATTGTATGAACTGTTTAGTACCAAAATACCGGATGGTGCACAGTGGGAAAAACCGGATAATAGATATGTACGCGATGGAGGATACTCGACGAAGTCAGAAAACTATATATATTTGGATGACTCGAAGAGTCCGGCCAAACTGACGGGATTATCCATTCCTATCCGGGAGAATCCGGGGCCGGGCGAGTATCGTTATATCACTTTTGCCTGGATTAAGTGGGGAGGTGACCAAATAGGTATGCAGTTTCATGTATCAGATAAATCTGTTAATCAGAAGGGGCAAAAATATGACTTTACATATATAGCAGGAAAGTCAAAGGATGTGATTAATCCTTTGAAAGGACTTAGTGTGGGGGAAGTTCCAGGACATTGGATGGTAATGACACGTGACCTTTGGAAGGATTTCGGTAATATCACATTGACAGGAATTTCTTTTATCTGCCCTGAAAGACGTGATGCTGGTTTTGATGAAATATTTTTGGCTAAATCACAAGAGGATATAAAAAATGCTCCTAAGGTTCTGCCTAGTGAAATAGCAACTCCGGTTCCCGTAAATGAGGATGAAGAACAGTTGGTATATGAAGAAGCGGCTACAGACAAGAATGAACAGCCAGAAGGAGTACAGATAGACTGGGCTGCACAAATCAAGGCGGGTGGTTCAATGATGTATCCACTGTATTTGCTGGGATTAATCGCTTTGGTCATTGCGATACAACGATTGATAACTTCTCGTGAAGGTCGCCTGGCTCCGAAACCCCTTCGTGAGAGTGTGAATGAATGTCTGGCTAAGGGTGACCTGAAAGGGGCTTTGGCAGCATGTGACAAATATCCCTCTACATTGGCTAATTCTTTACGTTTCATTCTTGAACATATAAAGGCTGGAAGAGAAGCTGTCAGTCAGACAGCCGGAGACATGGCTGCTCGTGATATTCGTACTCATCTCGCACGTATCTATCCACTTTCGGTCATTGCTTCACTTGCTCCGCTGATCGGTCTTTTGGGTACGGTTGTCGGTATGATTGAAGCATTCGGGTTGGTGGCATTATATGGAGATGAAGGCGGGGCTTCCATTTTGTCCGATTCAATTTCAAAAGCTCTGATTACAACAGCTGCCGGTTTGATCATCGCCGCTCCTGCCATTGCTTTGTATTTTATCATTAAAAACCGTATTATGAGAATGGCTTCTTTGGTAGAGGTGGAAGTAGAAAATGTAATAACTACTCTTTATCTGGAGGACGATAACTCAAAGGGGACAGACGTATCTAAATAAAAGAAGTACAGCCATGAGATTAAATTATGATGATGAAGATAAGGTAGAGGTGCAGATGTCTCCTTTGATAGACTGTGTCTTTTTGCTATTGATCTTCTTCCTCGTGACTACCATGATGAAGAAATGGGAAATGCAAATCCCATTGTCGCTTCCTTCGATGACGTCCAGCCTTTCTACTACACGTGCGGGAGAAGAGGCTGTTATCATTGCGGTAGATGAGGATAAGAATGTGTATCAGGTAGTGGGGCACGATGCTTATTCGGGAGAGAGCCACTATATACCGATTTCGGACTTACATGCTTTTCTGACTGAACTTCGTAATAGTGAGGGGACGGAAATTGCGATTGATGTGGCAGCTTACCGGACTGTTCCGGTGAGTACGGTGATAGAGATATTCGATCAATGTCAAATACAAGGGTTCACGCGTACACGTGTCCGCTTGGGAAGTAAACCATATTTAGGCCTATGAGACTATCGTTGTTTAATAATGAAGATGAACCGGAAGTGTCTATGTCACCTTTGATCGACTGTGTGTTTCTGCTATTGATCTTTTTCCTTGTATCGACAATGACAAAGGTGAAAAATAGGGATATTCCGGTGGATTTACCTACTTCGGAATCTGCGGTTAAATTGAAACCGGATGATAAACAGGCTATTGTGGGACTGGATGCTGAAGGTAACTTTTATTGGGACGGACAACCTTGTTCAACCAATTTTATGATGGAACAATTGCGGGAGACTTGTATCTCTGATCCGGGTCGGCGTATCCGCATCGATATGGATAAGCATACTCCGTTCGGCCGTTTTGTGGAAGTGATGGATGCTTGTCAGTTTTATAATTTAACGAATATAGGAATACGGACTTATGACGAAAACTACAACAGGGAGTAGCCGTCTGACGGTTATCTTGTCATGGATTATTGCACTGGTCTGTTTCATGGGTGGAGCTTTGTTTATATGGATGATGCCGTCACCGGATCAGGGAGCTATTGACTTGCAGGCGAAAAAACAAAAGTCTCCGAAAAGCGTCAGTGAAAAAATAAAGAAGGAGCAGTCGCAAAGGGCGCTTCCTGCCAACTATTCCGAGCAGTTGGTCAAACAGTCGGAAATATTAGTTAAAAAGAATTTGGAGAGTCAGCTTGGTAAGTTTCAGGAAATGTCCAGGAAGATGAGGAAGCGAAAAGATGAGTTGTTGACTAAGGTGGAAACACGCCAGTTGCCGCGTTCAGCTCCTGCCGATGCTAATGATACATCAAAAGCAAGAAATATACCGCAAGCTGGTAATCTTCGGGTGAATCCTTCGGTTGAGGATATGTATGTTCTTCTACGCGAATATGAAGCTGAAATACAACAGAACCATTTAGCTGTTAATGCAGCCAGACAAGCTCTGTCTAGAGGACTTTCATTTCCTGAAGTGTATAATTCATTAAAGGCAGGTTCTTCCCGTATGCCAAGTTTTGACGAATTGATTCGGATGCAGGCAAAGGGTGGAGAATGGGGTACTTCGGATGGCAGTAATGCCAGTGCCGGTTTGAGTATAAAAAGTACGGCTGATTTGAATAACTATCGTGGATTGTTGGGACAAGCGACACGGCAGGCCGGACTTGCTCAATCACGTCTGGAAAATCTTTTCGGAGTAGTGAAGCAGGTAGGAAAACCTGGTGGAGGTGCCGGTGAAGGTAATGGTCAGCCTGGTGGAAGCGAAGGCGGAGGCAATGGAGATGGAAGCGGTAATGGTGGCATGGGTGAAGCAGCCCAGGGGAATGGGAACAAGCGACCGATGAATCATTATGCAGGCTCACGTTTGAATCAGGCAATGGTGAAAGCACAAGCTTTACCCGGACGTCGTTTTTCTAAGAATGCAGAACGCAAAGGGTGGTTGTATATCAACACCTGGTATATGATTGGTCCATGGGATAGTTATGGACGGGAAGATTTTTCGATTGTGCATCCACCTGAAATTTCTGTAGATTTTGATGCTGTATATACGGATGGACAGGTGGGGACGGGAATTATGGAAACGGATTCCGACCCGATTAAAGTAATTGGAGAAGAGGTGCATTTGGATGGAACATTGCGTTGGAAATTTATGCAAAGTGAGTCTATGCATAATACGGTACCCGTTACTACCGGAAATTCAACCTATTATGCTTATACGGAGCTTTATTTTGATGAGGCTACTACGATGTTGGTAGCTATCGGTACGGATGATAGCGGACGGGTATGGATCAATGGTAAAGATGTGTGGCGTGATTATGGTACCAGTTGGTATAATATTGACGAGCATATTGCTCCTTTTGAATTCAGGCAAGGATGGAATCGTGTTCTGGTTCGATTGGAAAACGGGGGTGGAGGAGCTTGTGGATTTAGCTTCTTGATTATTCCGCAGGATTGAATAGAAAATATGTCAACAGTTTGGTTCTTGTAGTGTCGGGAAAGAAAAAGAATACTAACTAACCCTCTCTATGAATGCTGATCCTGTCGGTACTGTAAAAGGTATTGGCAGGATTTTATTAAATGATGGGATAATAATCATTCAAAAGCGGTCTTCATATAACACTGAATGATATTTGTACTGTTTTGGTTGATTTGAAGACCTTTGTTTTTCGATAATGTTCCATCTTTGCAATTGTAATCATAAAGTATAATATAGAGACTTTATATAGACTTGTAAAATGGTAGATTCAGATTTGATTAATTGATATGTGTGTTTATTTTTTTAGTTTTCAATAGGTAATAGTTTTAGTTTTTTGGGGTAATTAAATGGGATTGGTTTTCAAATTCGCTATCGGTTTTAATGGAAACATTAACCGGTGGTGAATTTCTAAAGAGATTAATGTATCATGAAAACAATAGAATAGATTGAAAATGAAAAGACCTTTATTGTATTTGCTTATTTTGTTAGTGACTGTATTCAGCACTTCCTGTACTCAATCTTCAAAGGGAACATTTGAGGTGGGTGACAAGACTTTCTTGCTTAATGGAGAGCCGTTTGTCGTAAAAGCGGCAGAGATTCATTATCCCCGTATTCCGAAGGAATATTGGGAACATCGTATTAAAATGTCTAAGGCGTTGGGTATGAATACCATTTGCCTTTATGTTTTCTGGAACTTCCATGAACCGGAAGAAGGAAAATATGATTTTACCGGGCAAAAGGATATTGCAGCATTTTGTCGTCTTGCACAGGAGAATGGTATGTACGTCATTGTGCGTCCTGGTCCTTATGTGTGTGCAGAGTGGGAGATGGGCGGATTGCCTTGGTGGTTACTGAAAAAGAAAGATATTAAGCTCCGTGAACAGGATCCGTATTATATGGAACGTGTGAAACTGTTTATGAATGAAGTTGGTAAACAACTTGCTGATCTTCAGATTAGCAAAGGTGGGAATATAATTATGGTACAAGTAGAAAATGAATATGGCTCATTTGGTATTGACAAGCCTTATATTTCTGCTATCCGTGATCTTGTGAAGCAAGCGGGATTCACAGGGGTACCTTTATTCCAGTGTGACTGGAATTCTAATTTTGAGAACAATGCTTTGGATGATCTTCTTTGGACTGTCAATTTTGGTACGGGAGCCAATATAGATCAGCAGTTTGAACGTTTGAAAGAGCTTCGTCCTGATACTCCATTGATGTGTAGTGAGTTCTGGTCCGGATGGTTCGACCATTGGGGAGCGAAGCATGAGACACGCAGTGCGGAGGATTTGGTAAAAGGAATGAAAGATATGCTCGATCGTAATATTTCATTTAGTTTATATATGACTCATGGAGGTACTAGTTTCGGACATTGGGGAGGAGCAAACTTCCCGAACTTCTCTCCGACATGTACGTCTTATGATTATGATGCACCTATCAATGAATCAGGAAAAGTCACTCCCAAATATTTTGAAGTACGTAAATTGTTAAGTAACTATTTACCTGAAGGCGAATCGTTGCCGGAAATCCCGGATTCTATTCCAACGATTACTGTTCCTTCATTTAAATTAGATGAAGTGGCGATACTGTTTGATAATCTGCCGGAGCCAAAAATCAGTGAAAATATTCAGTCAATGGAAGCGTTTGATCAGGGTTGGGGAAGTATTCTATATCGAACTACACTTCCGGCATCTAACAAAGAGCAAGTTCTGACAATTACAGAGGCTCATGACTGGGCACAGGTTTTCCTTGATGGCAAGAAATTGGCGACGTTAAGTCGTTTGAAAGGGGAAGGGACTGTTATTCTTCCACCTGTGAAAGAAGGAGCCCAATTGGATATTCTGGTAGAAGCGATGGGCCGTATGAATTTCGGTAAAGGTATTTATGATTGGAAAGGTATTACTGAAAAGGTGGAAATTCAATCGGACGGTGCTGCTGTTACTTCATTGAAGAATTGGAAAGTTTATAATATCCCGGTTGATTATGCTTTTGCAAAGAATAAGAAATTTGTGAAACAAGATAATCCGAAAAAAGACCCTGCGTATTATCGTGGAACATTTACACTGGATAAAACCGGTGATACTTTCTTGGATATGACTAACTGGAGTAAAGGGATGGTCTGGGTGAATGGTTATGCTATTGGACGTTACTGGGAAATAGGACCACAACAAACCTTATATGTGCCGGGATGTTGGTTGAAGAAAGGTGAGAACGAAGTGATTATATTGGATATGGCTGGACCTGTACAACCGGAAACGGCAGGCTTGCAACAACCTATTCTCGATAATTTACGCGTTCATGGTGCTGCCTATGCACATCGTAAAGTAGGTGAGAACTTGGACTTGAGCGGAGAAACGCCCGTTTATAAAGGTTCTTTCAAGGCGGGTAATGGTTGGCAACATATGAAGTTTGGAAAAGAGGTGGAAACACGTTTTTTCTGTCTGGAAGCATTGAATGCACATGATGGGAAAGATTTTGCAGCCATTGCGGAATTGGAGTTACTGGGAGCTGATGGCAAGCCCTTGTCACGCCAACATTGGAAAGTTGTTTATGCAGATAGTGAGGAAACGGAAGAAGCGAATAATATTGCAACGAATGTGTTCGATTTGCAGGAATCTACCTTTTGGCACACAAGCTATTCTTCGGCTGCCAAACATAAATTCCCGCATCAGATTGTGATTAATCTCGGTGAAGATAAGGTAGTAACCGGATTTTCATATTTGCCGAGAGCAGAAGCCGGTAAGACAGGCATGATTAAAGATTATCGGGTATATCTGAAAATGACACCCTTTAAGATGTGAGAAGGGTTATCAAATATATGTGTGTCTTTAGACATAAAAGTTAAAGGTTAATTATTAAGTTTGTTCATTAAGTTATAGAGAAGTAAAAGAATAACTTTCACGTGAGTGAGGGTTTTTCTTTTACTTTTCTTTTTGTATTTTTGTAGATAGTATCTAATTTATACAGAATTAAAATTGAACAGATTATGCTGGACGTTATTTTGATTATCATTGGTGCTCTCTGTATGATTGCCGGATTAGCCGGTTGTATTCTTCCGTTTCTTCCCGGTCCTCCTATTGCTTACTTGGGACTGTTTATTCTCCATTGTACAGATAAGGTGGAGTACAGTACTACGCAATTAATTGTATGGTTGCTGATTGTGGTTGTATTACAGGTCCTGGATTATTTTACTCCAATGTTAGGTAGTAAATACAGCGGTGGCAGTAAGTGGGGAAATTGGGGGTGTATAATAGGTACCCTTGTCGGTCTTCTTTTCTTGCCATGGGGGATTATTCTCGGTCCGTTTCTGGGGGCTGTCATTGGGGAACTGTTGGGAAATAAGGAATTTTCACAGGCGCTTAAATCCGGATTCGGTTCCTTGATAGGATTCATATTGGGAACCTTGTTGAAACTGGTTGTCTGCGGTTATTTCTGTTATCAGTTTATTGTCGGTTTTGTTTGATGAATATAAATAAAGCTGCTCTCCGGAAAGAAGAACAGCTTTACTGCTTTGTTTACTTTATTTCAGGCTCATTTCACCGGAATCTTGTCGATACGTTTTTGATGACGTCCTCCTTCAAACTCGGTAGAGAAAAACTCGGTTAAAATCATGTCCGCTTCTTCTGTGCTGATGAAGCGTCCCGGCATGACCAAGATATTGGCGTCATTGTGCTGACGTGCCAAATGCGCAATCTCTGCATTCCAGCAAAGAGCTGCACGAATCCCTTGGTGCTTGTTCAGTGTCATATTGATTCCGTTTCCACTGCCGCAGATAGCAATACCGGGATAACATTCACCCGATTCCACTGCAAGAGCCAGCGGGTGGGCATAATCCGGATAATCTACACTTGCTGCAGAGTTGGTCCCGAAGTCTTTGTATGCCCAGCCTTTTACTTCCAGCCAGCCGCGAACATATTCTTTCAGTTCAAAACCGGCATGGTCGCATGCTAATCCGATTGTTTTCATTAGAGCATTGCTTTTACTTGGTTATATACATTTTCGGCTGTGAATCCAAGTTTCTCATCCAGTACTTTGTAAGGTGCGGAGAAACCGAAAGATTCCAAACCCCATACTTTGCCATGACAGCCTACCAGACCTTGAAGAGTAACAGGCAAACCGGCGGTCAAACCGAAAATCTTGGCATTTGCAGGGAGAACAGATTCTTGGTATTCTTTGGATTGGTTACGGAACAGCCCTTCAGACGGAGCAGATACAATACGTACTTTTACACCATCTTTGCGAAGCAACTCTGTACCGGCTACCAAAGTGGAAACTTCAGAACCGGAAGCTACTAAAACTACGTCCGGGTTTTCGTCAGAACCGGCCACGATATAAGCGCCTTTCGCTGCTTGTTCGTAATCTGTTCCTTCCGGTAAGTTGGCAATATTCTGGCGGGAGAAAATCAGACCTGTCGGAGTGGACATATTCTCCATTGCAAGCTTCCATGCGATAGTTGTTTCTTCTGCATCTGCCGGACGGAGTACCAACATAGAGTTGTGTCCCTTGTGGTTTTTCAGTTTTTCCATCAAGCGGATTTGTGCTTCCTGTTCTACCGGTTCGTGAGTAGGACCGTCTTCGCCTACACGGAACGCATCGTGTGTCCAAATGAACTTCACGGGTTGTTCCATCAATGCAGCCATACGTACGGCAGGTTTCATGTAATCGGAGAATACGAAGAATGTACCGCAAGCAGCGATCACACCACCGTGGAGAGACATACCGATACAGATACAAGCCATTGACAGTTCAGATACACCTGCCTGGAAGAATGCTCCGCTGAAATCGCCTTTCTTGAACGAATGAGTCTTTTTCAAGAAACCGTCGGTCTTGTCAGAGTTGGAAAGGTCGGCAGAAGCTACAATCATATTTTCTACTTGTGTAGCGAGAGCACCTAGTACGGTTGCCGATGCGGCGCGAGTAGCGCTGCCTGCTTTCTGTTCGATAGCGGCCCAATCCACTTTCGGAGCTTTGCCGGAGAAGAACAGTTCCAGTTTGGCTGCAAGTTCCGGATTAGCTTTTGCCCATGCGGCTTTCACAGCATATCTTTCAGCTACGATCTTTTTCAATTCTTCTGCACGTTTTGCATACAGTTCGGCTACTTCCGGGAATATAACGAACGGGTTGGTAGGATCACCGCCTAAATTCTTAATTGTATTTATATATGCGTCGCCACCGAGAGGAGCACCGTGTGTAGCGCAGTTAGCTTCATAGCTGCTGCCATCCGCCTTGCGTGCACCTTTACCCATCACAGTCTTACCGATAATCAATGTCGGACGTTCCTTTTCCGCCTGTGCCTCTTTGATCGCTGCACGGATTTCGTCAGGATCGTTACCGTTGATACTCAGTACGTTCCATCCCCATGCCTCATACTTCATGGCAGTATCTTCTATAGTTACATCTTTCGTTTCTGTAGAAAGCTGAATATCGTTGGAGTCGTAGAACATGATCAGATTATCCAGACCCAATGCACCGGCGATACGTCCGGAACCTTGAGAAATCTCTTCCTGGATACCGCCATCAGAGATATAAGCGTAGATAGTCTGATTCATCACTTCGTTAAAGCGTGCTTTCAGAAATTTAGCGGCAATGGCAGCACCTACGGCAAAGGTATGTCCTTGTCCCAGCGGACCGGAAGTGTTTTCAATGCCCCGCATGATGTCTACTTCCGGATGTCCTGGAGTGGGGCTTCCCCATTGGCGGAATTCTTTCAATTCATCCAATGTGAATTTACCGGTCAGTGCCAATGTTGAATAAAGCATTGGAGACATATGTCCCGGATCGAGGAAGAAACGGTCGCGTCCTTCCCAGCGGGGATTCTCCGGATCATATACTAAAAACTCAGAAAAGAGTACATTCACAAAGTCAGCACCACCCATGGCGCCACCCGGGTGACCGGAATTGGCTTTCTCAACCATTGAAGCAGCAAGAATACGGATGTTATCCGCTGCACGATTCATAAGTTTGTTATCGTCCATATCATTAAAATTTAATTGATTTCTGTCAGATTGTTGGCAAAGATAACTCTTTATGTGGATTTAACAATCCAAAAGAGCTATCTTTTTTGTTACCATTTTACTTGCCTTCTTGTTTATAATACAATAAGTAATAGCCCTTGATTTACTGTAACTCTAAAGTAACAATCGACTTAGCAGGAAGTTTTACCTTCATTGTGCCTTTATTGATTTTTACCTCTTTGAAAGGTGCCGGTTTTACAATATTAGGATTCTCAAAAGAATTGTAATCGGTGAGTTTGGCAGAGGTCAGGATTTCTCCGGTAGCCTTCTTTGCCTTTGTGTCTCCCAGATTGATGGTGATTTCCTGTGCTTCATCGGCATTTACGTTTGAAAGGGAAATATGGATAACACCGTTTTTGTCTTTGGAGGCTGTGGCGCTTACCATCGGTACGGTACGGTTATCGCGTACATTCATCTTTTCACACTCCAGGTCGATAGGGAGATAAGTGGCGTCTTGATGTACCTTATACATTTTGAAAACATAATAGCTGGGAGTCAGTACCATCTCTTTTCCTTTTGTCAGAATCATGGATTGAAGTACATTGACAACTTGTGCGATATTTGCCATTTTCAGACGATCGGTGTATTTATGAAATACGTCAAGGCTCAAAGAGGCAACGAAAGCGTCGCGCAAGGTGTTTTGCTGATAGAGGTGTCCTCTGATGGTTCCGGGTTCTTCGTCCCACCAAGTTCCCCATTCGTCAAGTAAAAGGGCGATTTTCTTATCCTTGTCATATTTATCCATGATGGCGCAATGTTTTTTGAGGACTTCTTCCACTTCGAGGCATTTGCCCATTGTCCAGTAATAGTCGTCTTTGTTGAATTGAGTAGCGGAAGTTTTACTGCCACTCCAGCCCGTTACGGTGTAATAATGAAGGGAAAGACCTTGCATACGGTGTCCTACACGATTCATCAATACATCAGTCCAGTTATAGTCGTAATCGCTGGCTCCACTGGCAATCTTGAAGAGACGGTTGCCGTCATAGTTGCGGCAATAGGTGGAGTAACGACGGTACAGGTCTGCATAGTATTCGGGACGCATACTGCCGCCACATCCCCAACTTTCATTTCCTACACCCAGATATTTAATCTTCCATGCCTTGTCGCGCCCGTTTTTGCGGCGAAGGTTCGCCATAGGAGAGTCACCGTCAGATGTCATATATTCTACCCATTTGGCGAGTTCCTCCACCGTACCGCTGCCTACATTTCCACTGACATATGGTTCACAACCCAGCATTTCACACAGGTTTAGAAACTCATGAGTACCGAAACTATTGTCTTCAATGGTCCCTCCCCAGTTGTTATTTACCATCTTCGGACGGTTCTCTTTGGGTCCGATACCGTCCATCCAGTGGTATTCATCGGCAAAACAACCACCCGGCCAACGAAGAACAGGAACGGCGAGTTCTTTTAATGCATTGAATACATCTGTGCGATATCCCATTATATTAGGAATATCCGAATTCTCGCCTACCCAAAGGCCACCGTAGATACATGAACCCAAATGTTCGGCAAACTGACCGTAAATTTCTTTTGGGATAATTTCTTTACCTTGATCGGCGTGTAAAGTGATGGTAGCGCTCTTTTGTGCAGAAAGAGATACTGAAGCTGCCAAAAAGGCTGTGCTGACTAATAATTTTGCTTTCATAAATGGTATTTGTTTAATGATTGTTTTTTTTATTTTAGTAAACGTACTTCGTAGATAGCAGGAGTCCATTCCGTCCCGTCAGGGATGAAACGTATCGGACAATTGCCCGTGTTCAACTTTTGGGGCAGGGCATAAGAAAGAGTAATAAAACCGCCTTTGTCCGCTTCACTGATTGTCGGTTTAACAGCCAACTTTTCATTATTCAAGAGGATAGCCATTTTGTTCCGGTCATCTTTCCGTATCGTAATCAGGAGACGGCTTGCTTCCTCTTTTACTTTCAGTTGATAGCCGAACCAACCTTTGGCACGGCGGAAGTGTCTGTCTTTATCCGTTCCGGTTTCTGCCTGCTCATATTGGATAGCATGGTCAGACTCCGGTTGCTGTTCACCGGGAAAGATAAGATCAATAGTTTGATTGGCTAATTCGGTCGTTTTTCGTTCGGCTGTTGCCATTTCTTCCTGAATGGCTTTGAAGTGCTCTTCACTTGTCTGCCGGAAGTAAATGGCATAACGGGAATTATGCAGGCGGAAGAAAGGAACGAGTTTCAAAGCTTTGCCTTGTGCCGGATAGACATCTCCATTGTAACGGAAAGCGATCCGGTTCCCCTTTTCTTTGTGAAGATCTTTGCATATTGAATTGGGATCTCCTATCAACATCGGGACTTCCTGCAAAGGAATTTGTTTGCCATGTGCGATATGTCCGCCGCGACTGTCATCGGCATACAGACCATCGAGATGTTCTGTGCCTGTGGAAGCTGCAAGAACGATAGGACCGTATAAGAAAGCATAATAATCTTTCTTGTCGGGGATTTGTTCAATAGTGACTTTCATCGGCAGGTTGAAGGTTACGACGTCTCCTTTTTTCCATTTACGGGAAAGAGGTAGGTATTGATTTCCTTTTTTCGTGGGAAACGTTTCTTTCTTCCCATTAATGCTAATTGAATAGTTGGAAGATTGGTTAGCCCATTCCGGAATGCGTATCATTAAAGTACGTTGTTTCTTAGAAGCTTTATCTATTCGCAAAGTAACCTTATTGTCATCGGGAAAGCGGGTTTCCTGTGTCAAGATGACGCCTTGTTCTTTCCAGTTCAGTTGTGAGGGGATGAAAAGATTGACATAAAGCGTATCTTTCTGATGCGCATAAATGAATTCACCGTATTTGGTATGGTTCTCCAGACCAGAGCCGACACAACACCACATAGATGTTTCCGGTTGTGAATAAACGCGGTAATGTCCCGGCCGCATAGGGGTGAAGTATACAAATCCGCCTTTATCCGGCTCTTGAGACGCTAGGATATGGTTGTAAAGCGCACGTTCGTAATAGTTGATGTAGTTGGGGTCGGGCTCATTTATATTGCAGGGATTGTGAGAGTTCTGATAAAGCATTTTAGTAAGGCGGAGCATATTGTAGGTATTGCAGGTCTCCGGCCCTTGCACATCGTTTATCATGGAGGTAAAATTATCGGCCGGGTGGAAATGTTCGCGTACACTATTCCCTCCGATACAGACAGAGCGATTGTTGACAACCGTATTCCAGAAGAAACGGGCTGCATGATCCCATTCTTCGGCGTGATTCCAGTTCTTGTCGTCCTGTGAGAGTTCGGCGATTCGTTTGTAACCGATCACTTTCGGTATTTGGGTATTGGCGTGCATACCTGTCAGTCGGTCCTCATCTTTGATAAGCGGATCAAGGATGATCTTATGGGAGAACCGACGTGCCAGTTCCAGGTACTTTTTATCTCCCGTAATTGCAGCTACGTCAGCGAAAGTCTCGTTTAGTCCGCCATGTTCGCTACGGAGCATATCCTGTATTTGCTGATCGCTCAGACCGGAAGTAATGTCGATCATCCAATCTGTAAAAGCAATCAACATCCGGCGTGCCCGGTCGCTGCCTGTATAGAGATAGGCGTCCCGCAATCCGGCGTATGTCTTGTGTATATTGTAGAGAGGCACCCATTTGCCATTGAGGTCGAAACCTCCGGCACGGATATTACCTGCTTTAATTTCTTTCCAAAGTTGGAGACTGCCCGGAGTTCCTCCGATAAAACCTGTTCCGACAGCTTGTTGGGCACGGTATAGCTCGTCAAGCATATAGTTAAGCCGGTTGTAAACTGCGGTATCTCCGGTAGCGGCATACATCATGGAGAGTGCGGATAAATAATGTCCGCCGATGTGTCCGTCCAGTCCGGTATTTTCCCAATTGGTATAACTCGGAGTTTTCGGAGTGAGTCCCGCTTCGCGTAAGAAAGGAGCCAGCAAGCGATCGGGATTAAGGGCGAGTATGTAATGCAAATCAGTTTGTTGGGCTTGTAAAAACGGGCTATCCAATAGTTTGACGTCTTGTAAGGGGAAGTATGACACCTGTGGAACGTTCTGTGCTTTAGGCAGTGAGGCGGATAGGAGAAGTGCAAGTATGAACGGTGTGGTTTTCATGATAATAGTTTCCCCTTGTCCCTCTCCGGAAAGGAGAGGGAATGGGGATAGTTTATGTTAATACTTAGGTGATTAAGAAAGAAGCGGAGAGTCCTCCATGATGAGGGCTATTTGAATTTCACTGCTGCTTCTTCGATGGGCAATCCTGCCTTGTAGTTCTCGATGTATGTATTAAAACCGGCTACGTCCTCAGCGCTAGGCGATACCTCGATACCGGCGTCTCCGACAAATACTTTCTCATCCAGAAAATCAGCAAGCGATTGTTTTTTCTCATTGTTCACGAGGTAAGAACCGAGCAGGGCAATACCCCAAGCACCTCCTTCACCGGCTGTTTCCATTACAGAAATAGGCGAGTTGATGGCGGCTGCGAGTATTCTTTGACCTACTCCCTTTGTTTTGAATAATCCACCGTGACCTGTGATCCTGTCCACTTTGATTTTCTCTTCATTGAACAGGATATCGTTGCCAATCTTGAGTACTCCGACGGAAGCGTATAAATGGCTTCTCATGAAGTTTGCCAGATTGAACTTGTCATTGGCAGAACGTACAAACAAGGGCCTTCCTTCTGCAAGTCCTGTGACGGGCTCACCTGAAATATAATTGTAGGAGAGTAGACCTCCGCAATCGGTATCACCTGTGAGAGCGATGTTATAGAGCTTGCTATAAATTTCGTTCATGTCTACAGGTATACCCAGAAGTTCCTGGTATTCTTTGAACAAGTTAACCCATGCGTTGAGATCGGATGTGCAATTGTTGCAATGTACCATAGCTACCAGGCTTCCGTCCGGAGTGGTGACCATATCGATCATCTCGTATGGCTTTGACAACTCTTTTTCCAATACAATCATGGAGAAAGAGGATGTTCCTGCCGATACGTTTCCTGTACGCTGTTTCACAGCATTGGTTGCAACCATACCGGTACCCGCGTCTCCTTCCGGCGGACATACCGGTATTCCTGCCTTCAAATGACCGGATGCATCGAGTCTCTTGCTTCCTTCAGGTGTAAGGACACCTGCACTTTCACCTGCCGACAGTACTTTGGGCAGGATATCTTGCAGTGTCCAACTGTACTGATTCGGAGCAATCAGCTTATCGAACTTCGCCACCATTTCGGCTGAATAGTTGTGAGTGGTCGGGTCTATGGGGAGCATTCCGGATGCATCGCCTATGCCCAATACTTTCTCGCCTGTCAACTGCCAATGCACATAACCTGCAAGAGTAGTCAGGAAGTCAATGTCTTTGACATGTGCTTCGTTGTCCAGAATTGCCTGGTACAAGTGAGAAATACTCCATCTCAACGGAATGTTGTAGACAAACAGGTCTGATAAAGCTGCTGCCGCGCGACCGGTATTCGTATTTCTCCAGGTACGGAAAGGTACGAGGATTTCTTCTTTTGCATTGAAGGGCATATAACCGTGCATCATGGCACTGACACCGATAGCTGCCAGGTTCTCGATCTCTATGCCGTATAAGTTCTTCACGTTGGAGCGGAGATCGGCATAGCAATCTTGCAGGCCGGACCAGATGGCTTCGATACTGTATGTCCAAAGCCCGTCAACTAGCTGGTTCTCCCAAGTATGGTTTCCTTGAGCAATCGGCTTGTTTTCCTGATCAATCAAAACGGCTTTTATCCGTGTAGAACCGAGTTCGATTCCAAGAATGGCTTTGCCTGTTTCGATTGTTGATTTTGCATCTGATTTCATGTTGGATAGTGTTTAGCAAAGTGCTTTATTCAACATATAATATACTTCATTCATGCGCAACTCTTTCTTGAAGCAGCTGATAGTCGTATCTTTATTGATATGTACCATTTCGATACCTGCGATTTCTGCATAATCTTCCCAGTATTCAGCGGTCAGATCATAAGAGAAGCAAGAATGGTGAGTACCACCTGCCAGAATCCATGCACCGGCACCTACTTCAAAGTTAGGCATTGGAATCCAAAGAGCAGAAGCAACCGGTAATTTCGGCAGCGGTTTCGGTTCGATACATTCCACATCATTTACAATCAGACGGAAACGGTTGCCCAAGTCTACTACGGTTGCAGTACAACCTGTACCGACTTTAGAAGTGAAGACAAGACGAGCTGTCTGGCTCTTACGAATACCTATACCGAGGAAGTGAACTTCCAGACGAGGTTTGTTGGCTGCGATAAGCGGACAAACTTCCAACATATGTGATTGTAAGATAGAGCTTTGTGCACCGTTGAAGTTCAATGTGTAATCTTCGAGGAAAGAACAGCCTTTCGGAAGTCCTTGATTCATTACCCATACAGTGCGGTAGAGAGCAGCGGATTTCCAGTCGCCTTCGGCACCGAAACCATAACCTTCCGCCATCAGACGTTGAGAAGCAAGTCCCGGAATCTGGTCGAAACCGTTGTGCTCCAAGTCGCCCAAGTCGTCAAAATTGGTTGTGAATCCTTTTGCGCCTTTCGCTTTCAAGATAGCGCGAAGAGCCAATTCTGCTTTTGCGGCATTCCATACCTTCTGATAAGCTTCGGTTGATTTGTCTTCCAAAGAAGCATCGTGGTCGTATTCTTTGAAATAAGTAGCTACTAATGCGTCTACGTCAGCGTCTTTGATATCTTTGTGATATTCCATCAGTTCGCTTACCGGACAATAGTCTACATGATAACCCATACGTTGTTCCGCTTCCACCTTGTCACCGTCAGTTACGGCTACATTGTTCATCTGGTCGCCAAAACGAATGATCAGCATATCTTGAGAATCTGCCCAACCTGCACAAACACGCATCCATACGGCAATCTTATGCAGTGTGTCTTCGTCTTTCCAATAACCTACTACCACTTTGCGACGGATACGCATACGAGTACAGATGTGTCCGAATTCACGGTCGCCATGAGCCGACTGATTCAGGTTCATGAAGTCCATGTCCATTGTATCCCAAGGAATTTCCTTGTTGAACTGAGTATGCAGGTGCAACAACGGTTTCTTCAACTGTTGCAAACCGTGAATCCACATTTTTGCAGGAGAGAAAGTATGCATCCAAGTGATGACACCGACACATTTCTCGTCGTTGTTGGCAGCTTTGAAAACAGCTTCCACTTCTTTGGAAGAGTTGGCAGTTCCTTTGTATACCACTTTTACAGGGAGTTTACCGGAGTTGTTCAACCCGTTAACCATTTCATTAGAGTGTGCGTCTACTGCGATTACTGCGTCACCTCCGTACAGAAGCTGTGCTCCTGTTACAAACCATACTTCATATTGATCAAATGCGTTCATAATGTTTTGCTTTAATTTCTAATTTCTAGTTTTTAATTGATTATTGTCCGTAATAAGCATTCGGACCATGCTTGCGACTGAAATGTTTCTCTATCAGCAGCGGATTCATTGTTAAATTGGGATTAACGGCGTATGCGATACTTGCCATTTTTGCTACCTGTTCCATTACTACGGCGTTGTGTACTGCATCGTGTGCGTCTTTTCCCCAGGAGAAAGGACCGTGATTCTTTACCAGCACGCCCGGTGTATGTACAGGATTCAAACCTTCAAAACGCTTCACGATCACGTTCCCGGTTTCCAGTTCGTAGGCACCTTTCACTTCTGCTTCGGTCATATCTGCCGTGCAGGGGATAGCGTCATGGAAATAATCGGCATGAGTAGTTCCGATGTTCGGAATGTCGCATCCGGCTTGCGCCCAAGCGGTCGCATAGGTAGAGTGGGTATGTACCACTCCGCCGATTTCCGGGAATGCTTTGTAGAGTACTACGTGAGTCGGAGTATCTGAAGATGGCTTCAGCCGTCCTTCAACGACTTTGCCATCCAGATCCACTACTACCATATCTTCTGCTTTCATTTCATCGTAACTTACACCACTAGGTTTGATTACTACCAATCCGCTTTCACGGTCGATGGCAGAAACGTTCCCCCAAGTAAAGATGACTAATCCATGCTTTACCAATTCGAGATTGGCATGAAATACTTTTTCTTTCAGTTCTTCCAGCATATTGATTATAATTTGAATTTCGGATCTTTACGATAAACCTTGCTATTAAACTTATATAAAGCTGCCCCTCGTTTGGAACATAGCTTATCTATCTTATCGGTCTTTTCCACATAATCCATTCCGGCAACACGCTTGCGGAAGTTGCGCTTATCCATCGTTTCACCGTAAATGGCTTCATATAAACTCTGCAATTTGGATAGTGTGAAAAGTTTAGGCAATAAGTTGAAACCGATAGGTTCGGTAGAAGCTTTTTGTCTCATCAACTCCCTCGCTTTTGTCACCATTGCAGGATGATCGAAAATCAGTGGGGGAAGTTCATTGATGTTTACCCAGTAAGCATTATGTTTCCGAACCAGTTTCCGGTCATATTCATTGACGTTGACCAATGCATAGTAGGCAACGGAGATTACCCGTTCTCCCGGATCACGGTCGACCGCTCCGAAAGTTCCCACTTGTTCCATATACACGTTTTCCAATCCGGTAAGTTCCGCTAGTACACGTTTGGCCGCATCGTCCACACTTTCGTTTTCTTGCACGAATCCTCCCATCAAAGACCATTCGCCCATTGCAGGTTCAAAATTTCTTTTCAGCAGTAGCAGACTTAATTCACCATCGTTAAATCCAAAAATGATGCAGTCAATGCCTACATGAAAGCTAGGATTCGAGCTATAATAATTGTTCATCGTTTTTTTTATATTAGTTAATTAATTGTTACCAGAAATACCAGTAGAAAGCTGCGGTAATAGCCAGGATAATTGCTGTATGGATAATATCCCAATGATTCCAACTTGCACGTGTAGCCGCTTTTTGTTCTTTCGTAGCCGTACCGAATACCAAGCCTTGAATCTTTTCCGCTGTCGGAGCTTTTGTAGCCAGGCTGACTGCGATTACAATAATGATGCAGAATAGGAACATCCATCCGCAGAAGAACAGCCAGTTCATATCATAGAACAGATATTTGAATGTAGAGTCTGCCACTTCTCCGGCATTGCTATAATATACTTTAGCACCCAGACGAGTTAAGCCGATAACCATACCGGCTATCAATCCCCACATACCACCTTGAGCGGAAGTACGCTTCCAGCAGATACCCAATAAGAAAGCGGCTGCGATACCCGGAGCCAATACAGACTGAACATCCTGCAAATAAGTATAAAGAACATCACCTACACTACGCATGATAGGAATCCAAAGGATACCTAAGATTACAATTACAACTGTTGCAACCTGACCGATACCTACCAGTTTCTTTTCCGGAGTTTCCGGTCTGAAACGTTTGTAGAAGTCAATAGTAAATAACATGGCGGATGAATTGAACAAAGAAGCTAAAGAACTCATCAAAGCTGCAAGGATACCGCATACAACCAGACCTTTCACACCGGCCGGCAACAATTTAGCGACCAAAGTGGGGAAAGCGGCATCGGCATTTGCTGTTCCGTTAGCCAGCAACGGAAGAAATCCTTCACCACCGGCACCGATATATTTCTGATGCAATGCAAATGCGATCATACCCGGAATAAGAAACAAGAAGACAGGCAGCAGTTTCAGGTAAGCACCGAAGATGGTACCGCGACGTGCTTCCATCTCATTCTTTCCGGAAAGTACACGCTGTACGATAAACTGGTCAGTACACCAATACCAGAATCCGATAATGGCGGAACCGATCAAAGCACCTAGCCAAGGGAAGTTCGGATCATCGTTACTACGGATTAGATTAGTCATTGTATCTCCGTAATCATTTACTGTTACCGCACCGCAAACTTTCATCATTTCGTTCCAGCCACCCAGTTCTTTAAAACCAAGCACGAGGATGATCAACGAACCAAGCAGAAGGATAGGAGTCTGGAGTACAGAAGTATACAATACGGATTTCATACCCCCGAAGATAGTATAAAGTGCTGTCAGAACTACCAATCCGATTGCAGCAATCCAGAAGAAGTCGATTCCCCAAAGTTCTTTGATACCGAATACCTGTTGGAATACCAAACCACCGGCATAGACTGTTACAGCTACTTTTGTCAATACATAACTTACTAAAGAAATAACGGATAAGATCGTACGTGACTGTGGGTTATAACGTCGTTCCAGGAATTCCGGCATTGTGTATACCATGCTTCGTGTATAGAATGGAACGAACACCCATCCCAAAATCAGAATCATCCATCCTTGAATTTCCCAATGAGCCATCGCCATACCACTGGAGGCTCCGGCGCCTGCCAGTCCTATCAAGTGTTCCGAACCGATGTTTGATGCGAAGATAGAGGCTCCGATTGCGAGCCAAGTTGCGTCACGTCCGCCTAAGAAATAATCTGCCGAGTCATTTTGTTTTTGTCTGACTACCCAAACAATAATACCGATCAGCGCCAGAAAGAAGACGCCGATTACCACCCAATCTAATGCTTCCACAATAAATATGATTTATAAGTTAATATTATTTCTCTACTGAGAATTTGAAAATACATTCGCTGTTATAGGTTTGTCCCGGTTCCAGAACTACTGAAGGCCAATCAGCTTTGTTGGGACTGTCCGGATAATGTTGCGTTTCCAGACATACGGAAGCACGTTGATTGTAAACGATACCTTTCTTTCCGGTTACAGTACCGTCGAGGAAGTTTCCTGTATAAACTTGGATACCCGGTTCGTTGGTATATACTTCCAGAGTGATACCGCTTTCCGGTGAAGTCAGTTTGGCGGCTACCTGCGAAATGTCTCCCTTAGTGTTCAGTACCCAATTGTGGTCATAACCGTTTCCGTTTTTCAACTGGACGAAATCATAGTTACTGATGTCTTGCCCTACTGTTTTCGGAGTCGTGAAGTCCATCGGAGTATCTTTTACCGGGGCAATTTCACCTGTTGTCATGAAAGTGCTGTCTACCGGAGTATAGTAGTCTGCATTCACATACAGGATATTGTCGGTTGAGGCTTTCGACGGATTACCGGCCAGGTTGAAATAAGAGTGGTTGGTCATGTTGATGATCGTCTTTTTGTCGGTAGTTGCGCTATATTTAATATCGATAGCGTTGTCTTCTGTCAGTGTGTAAGTGACTTTGGCTGTTACATTACCTGGAAAATTTTCATCACCGTCGGGTGAGATACGGGTTAGTTCCAATGTCATCGGATCAATAAGATTTGCCTCATATACTTGATATTGCCATCCTTTGGGACCTCCGTGCAGACAGTGCCCGAAATTGTTTTGTGGTAACTGGATGGTATCACCGTCAAGAACAAAACGTCCTTGATTGATACGATTGGCATAACGTCCGATGGAAGCACCGAAGTCGCTGGGGACATTGATATAGTCGGCAATACTATCGAAGCCTAAAACTACATCCTGCATCTTTCCGTTTTTGTCCGGTACCATGATAGACACGATACGACCTCCGAAATTAGTAATGCACACTTCCATGCCTGCTTTATTCTTTAAAGTATAAAGATTGGTTTGGGCATTATTTACTTCTGTTTGAAATTTTGCCGGATCAAGACCTGATAGAGTCAGCTCGGAAACCGGCTTGTTATTGCACGCAAAGAGCATAAGTGCGGCAAATCCTGCTAGTAGAAAATGTTTTTTCATGGTTATATTTTTTATGTAAATGAGTTGATTATCTTAATTCGGGTGTAAAAGTAACACTTTGTTTCGGTGTATGCGATACACTGCTGTATGTTATACAACATAAAACGTAAAAAATGCACTTATTGTTATACCTTATTATTATATATACATAGGCGGATATAAAAAACTTATTTTTCTAATGAAGGAAAAATATTCGGTTGCGAATGTGTATCGGTCTATGTGTTATCTTTGCATGAGAAATAAGGGCGTTTTTTATGATATGATGGAAAAAATGGGGGAAAAGTCCGTTTGTCTACCTATTATCCTTTTTTGTCCACTTCGATAAATGTCGGAATATCTAATTTTGGCATTGCAAAGTAAGTGCTGTGAAGCTGAAAGACAGTGAGTGCGGCAAAGAAAAATCTGTTTAATAACAAAAATCTGTATTATGAGGACTAAAAGATGGTTGTCTGCAATGGCAACAGTAATTTTAACTTTATGTATGTGTTCATGTCAGGATTGGAATGAGCAGGATGCTCCGGCGGGAGATCAGCAAATACCTGTTTTGACAAAGGTAGGTTCCTACTCTTTCGAAAATCTCGAAGGATTTCAGGTTGGTACATATGAGAACGGACAGAATCCGGAGATTATAAAAGACCAAGAAATTGGCAGTAAGGTACTCTATTTGAATAATGGATATATCTATGGAGAAAATCCATTGACCAATAAACGTCTTGAATCGGGAGCGTCTGCTACGATGTGGATAAAATTGGCAGGAGAAGATGTTCAGGTGTGTAACACTGATGAAGAAAGTGAAGAAACAATAGCAACTAGGACTGATGGAAAGTCTCTTTTGGCTTTTATGGATGATACGGAGAAAAGTAAATTGGTGATTACTTCAAATGCCGGACTGATTTATAATGGAGCTGTGTTGAGTGAAGGTTTTTCAGAATTAACTCCGGATATATGGCATTATGTTGCTATAAATATAGGTAAAGACGGCTATACTGTTTATCTGGATGGCGAAGAGTGGGGAGCGTCCTCATTACAAACTGAGATTTACAATCAGTTAGTGGACCACTTGACCTCTGTAGCTACTCGTTTATATATCGGTTATGGATTGGAGACTCCTCCGGGTGAATTTTGGATGGAGGATTTGAAGATTTATAAAGATCTGGTCGGAAAGAATGAAATCAAACGTCCTGGAATCGGAACTACTACTATTGGGGCAACTGACTTTTCTACAGGGTTCTTGGGAGCTTTCTCAGAGGTGCTTTCTGCCGAAGGGGATGCAATATATCATTATCAATTTAAGAATTATACCAAAGGTGTTGCCAATCATCAGAATTGGATGTTGCTTATTTCCAATGGAAAGGCTATTGGGGAAGAAGGATATCAGGAATATGCTTTGGTTCGTGCGGATGCCTACGGATGGTTATCCGGGAATTCAGAAAACACAATTCCTGACAGTGGCTATCCTCTTTCTGATGTATATGGTCAGTTCGGTAGTTGGGAGAAGTTCAGAAGTGAAATGAATGGAGCGGTTGTGGATTTGACAGTGACAAGATATGGGACTTCTATTACGATGAATGCGGTGATTATTTCACAGCAAGATAAGAAGTATACTTATTCTTGGTATCATCCTACTATTGCTGGTGAGGGTACGGTTGGTGTATTCCTTTCTGTTGATAATGCATACCTGGAGGTGGAGAATAAGGAAACTTCTGTAACTCCGTTAGAGATACAAAACGGACAGTTGGGATTTTCCGATTACTCGACAGCATTTAATACAATGTTTACGGAGCCTATTATATTAGAAGACTATACGGAAGTTGTTTATGAGTTTACTAATTATACGCAAGGGCCGGGTAATGAAAAGAACTGGTATCTGGCGTTTACCAACGGAAAGACAAGAGGACAGGAGGGGTATGTAGAACATGCGATTATTCGTGCTGATAACTGGGGATGGTTGAATGGACTGTATGATGCTGAGCATACATTACTGGAGATGGATTGTGCACCTTCATGTAATTACGATTGGAATACATTTGTCTCAGATATGAATGAAGCGAATGTGAAGATGACTGTTAAACGTCGTGCAGGCAAGATTAGTTTCTATGCTGCCATAACGACAAAGGATAATAAAAAATACTCTTACTATTGGATGTATACACTGCCTGCTGATGTAGATGTAATCAGTTCATGCTTGACAGTCGATAATTCTTATCTGGTAATGAAAAATAGTCCTGTTGCCATATCGTTCACAGAACCGAGCACACAGTTGGGAGCAAGTGACTTTACTACGGGGTGGTGGCAAGCGTTCTCCCCAGTGATTTCTGGAACAGGAACGAATGCCTCTTTCAAGTATACATTTACAAATCATAATAGATGTTTGAATGTTTGGGAAAACTGGGCAGTGGCGATAACTAATGGTACGGCTTTCGGAGATCCTAATTATAAAGAATATGTAGTGATTCGTGCAGATAATTTTGGATGGGTAGGTGGAAATGATCGGCTATTTGGTTTCGAGACCAATCTTCCGGATTATACTTGGGCATTGAATGGTACAAAAGTTGTTCTGACTATTACTCGTGATAATAAGGATATTAAGTTGAATGCTGATATTACGACGGAAAGTGGAATCTCTTATTATTATAAAGGCACACTTACTGGTGTAATTACAGATGTAACGAATACGATTGGTACTTTCTTGACATTGGACAGTGCTTATCTGACTGATATCACATCGGAAGCTACAAATGGGGAAGATATTCCTGAACCTAGTGATTTGGAAACGGTAGGAACAGTAGATTGTTCGACTGCTTTTCTAGGAGATGTTTCTGAAGTAAGGACATTGGATGGTAATGGGGAATTCTATTATAAATTTACTAACTATACAAGTGGTGAGCTGAATTGGCATAATTGGATGTTACTTGTTTCTAATGGTAAGGTAACCGGGGAAAGTGAATATATAGAATATGCGTTAATCCGTGCCGACAATTATGGATGGTTGAATGGCATTAATGATGATGAACATCGCCCTGTACGGGATTGTAACTATAATTGGGGGACATTTACGGAGGATATGAAGGGAGCGACAGTCGAGATTAGGATGAACCGTCAAGGGAATACTGCATCCGTGAGAGCGGATGTAACCACTGTCGGTGGTGCAAAATATTGGTATGTATGTGAACTTTCAAACCTCCCGGACAGCGGTATTATAGGAACGTATTTGAGCGTTGAACGTGCTTATTTGGAGATTGATACAGAGGCTTCTTATGTCAAAGGCAATAATAACTAAAAGTCTAATATATGAATAGAAAGAATAAAGTAAATTCAAAAATATCCGGGAGCATTGTTTTCCGGCTATTATTGACCTTTTGCCTTATTTCCTTTTCTTTGGGAGCATATGCTCAGAAGAAACAAGTGAAAGGTGTTGTAAAAGATCCCTTGGGGGAGACGGTGATTGGTGCCAGTGTTCTGGAAAAAGGAACGACAAATGGTACAGTGACCGATTTTGATGGTAATTTTGTGTTGGAGGTATCGCCCGATGCGATTCTACACGTCAGTTATATCGGTTATCAGACTCAGGATATTCCGGTAAAAGGAAAGACGATGATTTCGATTACACTGAAAGAAGATACGGAAGTATTGGATGAGGTAGTCGTGGTAGGTTATGGAGCGCAGAAAAAAGAGAGTGTGGTGGGAGCTATCTCACAAGTCTCTTCAAAGGAACTGTTGAAATCACCGGCAGCTAATGTTTCTCAGGCATTGGCAGGTAAGATCTCCGGTGTGATAACTTCACAGACTTCCGGTGCACCGGGAGCTGACGATGCAGATATCTATATTCGTGGTCGGGCTTCATTTGCCGGAGACAATCAGCCGTTGATTCTGGTGGATGGCGTAGAACGTTCATTCTCTCAGATATCACCGGATGATATTGAGTCTATCTCTGTATTGAAAGACGCTTCTGCTACCGCTGTATATGGTGTACGTGGTGCCAACGGTGTTATGCTGATTACAACCAAACGCGGTAAGGAGCAAAAGCCTAAAGTAAGCCTGACAGCCAATTGGCAAATTCAGAGCCCTACGCGCAAAGATACTTATCTTGATTCTTATGATTCTGTTGTACTTTTGGAAGAAGCGCTGGCTAATGATGGAATGGCTTCACAATATTCGGCTTATGACCTGAATATGTACCGGAAATCGAGGGACGGACAGCTAACAGGACTTGACGCCATGCTTTATCCGAATGTGGACTGGTATGATACAGTACTTCGCAGTTCCGCTCCGGCACAACGCTACAATGTAAATATCCAAGGAGGAACGAAGCGTATTCGTTATTTTGCATCTGCCGAATATTACAATCAGCATGGTTTGTTTAAGAACTTCAGTACTGACGAATATGGAAACAGTTCCAACTCCAGTTATCGTAGATACGCTTTTCGTGGAAATCTGGATTTTCTGGTAACGGACGGCTTGACTTTGTCTGTCAACTTCGGAACACGTTTTGAAGAACGTCGTACACCGAATTCCGACGAGCGGATAGATGGTAGTTACAGTGAAGTTTTCTATCAGATGAATCATACTCCGGGATGGTTGTTCCCGGTTACTTATGCAATTGGAGAAGGAGAAAATGCCCGGACATTGTATGGTGGTAATTCACAAAATCAGAATAATATAGTCGGTCGTTTGGCAGAAGCGGGTTTTACGCGTGCCACAAATACAATCAACGAAACGAATTTCATCGTTGACTATGATATGAGTTGGCTGACACAAGGATTGAAGGTCAGAGGAATGGCGTCATTTGACTATGATGCTTACTATAACCGTAAATTTACTTCTACATTTGCTACTTATGAATTGGCGGATAAGGACAATTATAATTCGTTGGCAGGTTATACGAAATTCAACGATGATACGGAATTGGGATATGCCGGAAATGATCAGACTACAACTTATAAACTCTATATGGAGGTACAGTTGAACTATGCCCGGAAGTTCGGCAAACACGATGTAACAGCAATGGCTCTTTACAATCAGAATGACTATCGTTATCAGGCAGAACTGGCAAAACGTTATCAAGGATTGGTGGGACGTGCCACTTACGGATACGATGACCGTTATCTTGCAGAAGTAAACTTCGGATACAACGGCTCTGAGAACTTCCGTGAAGGAAAACGTTTCGGCTTCTTTCCTTCTTTCTCTTTAGGATGGCGTATTTCCAACGAGAAATTCATGCAAGGAACTTCTAAATGGTTGAATAACCTTAAACTTCGCGGTTCTTACGGTGAAGTGGGAAATGATGTCTACATGGTGAACGGCGTACAACAGCGATTTCTGTACGAGCCTGTATGGACACAGTTGGCAAATGCATATATGTTTGGTGGCAGCCGTTGGGAAACAGGTATTTACGAGAGCCAGTATCCTAACTATGATGTAACTTGGGAGCGTGCCAAGAAGTACAACGCGGGATTGGAATTCAGTTTATGGAATAATCTGTTGTCCGGTAATATCGATTATTTTTATGAGAGCCGTTCGAATATCCTGACCACTTACCAGTCGCGTCCTCAATGGGTAGGCGTGAATATGGCTGCCGGGAATCTCGGTGAAACCAAAAACTCCGGTTTCGAGTTGGAGTTGAAGCACAACAATCGCATTGGAAAGGACTTTTATTATAATGTAGGTTTCACTTTCTCACATGCCCGCAATGAGATTATCGGTATGGACGAACCGGCGTTGAAGACGGATTACCGTAAACGTGAAGGTCATGCCATCAATCAATACTTTGGTCTGATCTGCGACGGATTTGTCACTTCTGCCGATCTTGCCAATCCAGACTTTCCTCAGTCTACTTATGGGGCAGTCAAAGTGGGTGACTTGAAATATCGTGATATGAATAACGACGGTTTTATTGACGACCGTGATGAGACGTTTATCGGTTATAGCGATATTCCGGAAAATACCTATGCGCTGACATTGGGAGCACAATGGAAAGGTATCGGTTTCAGTGTAATGTTTCAGGGAGTGGATCATGTGTCACGTTTCTATGACGCTGAAGCAATGTATGCCTTTGTCGGTGGCGGTAAAGTGAAAGAGCATCACATCGGACGCTGGAATCCGGCAATGTCCGAAGAATGGAATATGACAAATGCCACTTATCCGTTGCTGCACTATGATGCGAACGGCAATCACAACCAGAGACAAAACTCTTTCTTTCTGAAAAACGGTGTTTTTCTCCGTTTAAAGAATATAGAACTGAGCTATACTTTGCCGCAGGACTGGGTGAAGAAAGCATTTATGTCGGAATGTAGGGTATTCGTAAATGCGAATAATCTGATAACTTGGGATCATCTTGATGGTCTGACAGACCCGGAAAGCAACGGATCTAACCGTTATCCGATCATGAAGACGGTGAATTTCGGCGTTAATATTCAATTTTAATTTCCTTGCCTTATGAAAATAAAGAAAACAATCTTATATACATTTCTGGCTACTGCCATAACGGGAGCTTCTTTGACTTCCTGCGAGGATATGTTCGGCGGATTTTTGGATAAACAACCCAGCAACGAGTTGTCGGAAGATGAAGTGTTCAGCTCATGGACCAATACCGAGCAGTTTCATTTTGATACATACAATTTTCTCCGTCACGGTGCGTGTCGTATCAACAGTTCGTGGATGGATGCGGCTACCGATTTGGCGCATACCAGCTATTCTTATGGAGGAACGCGTGTCAGCTTCAATATCGGAAATTACTATACCTCCGGAGCTTCCAACGAATTGACGGATACGTGGGAGACTTATTATCGGGGTATCCGCAAATGCAATATGCTGTTGGCACGCATCGATCAGGTTCCTAAGTCGTCAGATGATACTCAGGAGAATTATGAGAGAGATTTACGCGTCTATAAAGCGGAAGCCCGTTTTTTCCGTGCCTATTTCCATTGGGAGTTATTCCTGAGATACGGAGCGATTCCCGTTATCACGGAAGTACTCGATCCCGATGGTGATTTGATTACAGATTATAAGGAGCGTCCCACTGTGAAAGAGTTTGTTCAGGATTTCATATTGAAAGAGTTGATTGGTGGTGTGGAAGTTACGAATGGAACTCCCGGCGGCTGTATGCCCGATCTGCTTTCATTGGATGAGGTAAGAAAAGACCTTGCCAATCTAGGTGGACGTATCACTCAACCTGCCGCATTGGCGTTGGCGAGCCGTATTGAGTTGTATATGGCAAGCAAGCGTTTTGCCGGTCAGACCGATGTAACTTGGCAAAATGCGGCCGACCTTGCCAAACTCTTTATCGACAAGTTCGGTAGTGATGGTCAGAAAGACAATAAATACTCTTTGTATCGTGGTACAGGAGATGCGGATATACCGAAATTGAATTATCAGAATGCTATCCTGACTACTGCGACGGATCAGGGAAAGAACCCCGAAATAATCTTCTGGAGAAATGATGCGGTTGCCGGTTGGGCTGCTATTGCAAATGATACTCCGGTGGGAGAGGGAGGAAACGGAGGACTGTGCCCGTCTCAAAATCTGATTGATATGTACGATATGCTGGATGGTTCGTCTCCTTTTACGGAATATGACGAGACCGGTGCTCCGGTTTATGATAAGGCGACATTAAAACCTAGCGGCATTGTTGCAGGAAGCCGTTACAATGACAATAATCCTTGTAGCAGCCGTGACCCGCGTCTGAATGCGTCCATCCTTTATCATGGCTGTACTTGGGGAAGTGGCATTATTGATGTTATCAAAGGTCATCGGGACAATCCGACAGGAAATGCGAATGCTACTCCGACAGGATACTATGTCCGCAAATATATGCCGGAGAATATCTTGACGAACAATCATGCCGGTGTTGAATATAGAAATTGGATTATCTTCCGGTATGCGGAGATTCTGTTGAACTATGCGGAAGCATTGTGTGAGGCAGGTAAGGTTCCCGAAGCCTTACAGGCTATCCAGCCTTTGCGTGACCGGGTGGGATTAAGTCTGAAATTGACAGAACGTGCTGATTTGAAGGAGCAGGAAGCTGCACTTCATTTTATCCGGAAGGAACGTACAGTGGAGTTGGCTTTTGAGGATCATCGTGCTTGGGATTTGCGTCGTTGGAATGTAGCGGAAAAAGCATTGGCGCGCGATATTTACGGTGTAGAGGTCACTCAGGAAAGAGGTCAACTGAAATATACGCGTAAGGTTGTCGGTAACCGTGTGTTTGAAGAAAAGATGTATCTCTATCCGATACCGGAAGCAGAGGTCTGGAAAACAGGCATTGAGAATAATCCGGGTTGGTAATCAATAAAAGACATAACGAATATGTATAGAATAGTAAACTATAAAAAGATACGTACAGGGTTGCATAGAATGTTGGTCATTACCCTGTTAGGCTCTCTGTCCGCCTTTGCTTGGGCACAGGAATCCGTATTGAAGGGTAGGGTAGTCGATGTGGAAGGTAATCCGATTGTGGGGGCTGTTGTCAATGTGCTTGAAGGCAGCCGTGTCGCACTGACTGATAAAGACGGATATTTCAGTCTGAAGAAGGTCGCTCCGGCTGATGAAATCTATGCCTCTTGTGTGGGCTATTTGCCAGCTACTGCCATCGCTGCTTTTGATGGTAACTTTATGATGGTGCTGAAAGATGACCTGGATGTTTATGCGCATACGGCTCCTGTGCCTTTTGGCCGCAAACCGGTGAAGTTTATGACCGAAGCTGTTTCTACCGTCACAGGCGAGGAACTTCAGAAACATCCGGTCACAGTTTTGCAGAATGCGTTTACTTCTACACTCACCGGAGTTGAAACGTATGAAAAGAACTCAGAGCCGGGATGGAGTGAAACGTTGTTTTATATTCGCGGTCTTCGTACTATGAACAATAACCTGGCCAATGACGGTCAGATAGCGGAGAAGCCCTTGGTCATTGTCGATAATGTAGAGCGCGACTTGTCTTTTCTGGATGCTTATCCCATTGAGTCGATCACGGTATTGAAAGATGCGGCGGCCGCAGCTATTTACGGCATGAAAGGAGCGAATGGGGCTATCATCGTGACAACGAAGCGTGGGGAAGCCGGACGTACAAAGATCGATTTTACCCAAGAGGTAGGTTTTCAGACTCTTTCGGGACTTCCGGAAAGTCAGAATTCCTATAATTATGCCATGACGAAAAATCAGGCTAACTATCTGGACGGATTGGCACCTGAATTCTCTGCACATGATATCGAGATGTACCGTCGTGTGTCCAATGGAGAAAAGCTGACGGGTATGGAGCAGTACAAATACTTCAATACTAACTGGTATGATACAATGTTGAGGGATGTTGCTCCCCAATATCGAACCAACCTGCAAGTAAGCGGGGGAAACGCCCGTGCACGGTATTATGTATCCTTTTCCTATCTTCGTCAGGAAGGCATGTACGATACCGAATGGACAAATTATAATGACGGTTATAGCACACAGCACGTGTTGAACCGCTATAATCTGCGTTCCAATATCGATATTGACGTGACTAAGTTTCTGAATGTTTCCATGGATTTGGGTGGCCGTATTGATAATATCAGTCAGCCGGGTATTGATACGTATGCTTTGTTTACTTGGGGAGGCGGTGAGAACCTGCCTATCTATCCGGTGTACACACCGAACGGAAGTTTCTTTTTCCCGACAGATAGCGACGCGAAAAACGGAGCTGCCCAGATTGCCGGACGCGGAATTGAGAAAAACCGTCGTCGTAACCTTTATACAACGATTACCGCCAACGGTGATTTAGGTGCATTGGTGGAAGGGCTGAAAGCCAACCTTACTTTTAGTTTCGACTCGTACGAGACGTTCCAACAAGTACAGCGTGCCGATGTGGACGGGTTCTATTACAACTTCCGTGATGAAGTAAACAGTGTAGATGATTACTCGTACAAACGTATGCGTACATCCGTATCTCTACCTAATCCCACGACATCTCCACGTGATTATTACTACAACATAAATCTTAACGGAGGTCTCTCTTATCAGAATGTGTTCAATCGGAAACATTGGCTGGATGCTAAAGCGTTTATCCGTACTTATCAGAATGTGGTACGTGGTCAGTACTCTTCCAACCGTTATTTGTCATATAATGCGCAAGCCACATACGTTTATGATAACCGTTACATCTTGTCCGGAAATCTCTCCTATATGGGATGTGATAATTTTGCTCCGGGCGACCGTTAT